>JAABUS010008590.1_pt1 | contig 11139 bp, 8 predicted proteins | sample 5560161 | NCBI WGS metagenome assembly JAABUS01 (sample SAMN10711885, study PRJNA513376) | rock metagenome | isolation source: Antarctica rocks | place: Antarctica: Victoria Land, Trio Nunatak nord | collected 2016-01-04
CGCGGACACCCGCGCGACAATCCCCTCGATCCGGTAGTTGAATGGATCCAACTGCGTCTGGCCGCGCCATAGCACCTTCGCCAGGAAAGCCCAGACCAGCGCCGCGCCCAGCAGCCCCACGACCGTAGCAACGATGATGCTGGTCAGTGCCAGGGTGTCATAGGAGCGCAAGAGATAGCCGGTGGCCCCGAACCAAGTCACGAAGATCATGATCGTGCTGAGGTTGAGCAGTCCGGGGGCGGCGGGGAAGGCCAGCGGCCCATCAATGCCGCCCCCTGTACCATGACCAGCCGCGCCGTGGCCGTGTCGCAGATCGCCGACATGGGCATGACCACCGTGATCGTGTGCGCCCAGATGACCAGCGTGGCCCACATGTGTAGCACCAGGTAGGTGAAAATGGCCGCCGATGGCGCTTAATAGCAGCGAGGCGACGCTGAAGATCAACCCGAAAGCGAAGAGGAAGAGATAGACCCCCGTCAGCGTATCAGCAGGCCAGCTCATCGCCGTATTCCTCCGAGAGCTACCGTCTCTGGCTAACGCCAGGAACGCTCCCGTATCATTCCTATCAATAATATACGCGCCCGGTGGGGGAAAGTTTCACTGGCCCGGATCACGACTCGCCGCACGAGCGCCCGACAGCACCCCGTATCATCGTTCACCATAACACTATTTGGCGCGAAGAGTCGCCACCCGAGGCGCGGCGGTGTTCACACCCGTAACGTCGCCCACCACAACCAGGAGCCCGCCGCGTAGGTGCCGACCCCGATCGCTAGCAAGAGGCCGAGCAGCCACAGCGGCCACCGCCGCACCCCTAGCGCGGTCAGGACGAGAAGCGGCGTCAGGAGATCGAGCAGATAACGCGGCCCGAACTGGAAATAGCCGGTCCCCATCAGCAACCCGATCGGCGCATAGACCAGCACGCAGGTCAGCACCAGCGCCCAGACGAGCGGCCGCCGCCAGCCGCGCCAGAGCGCATATGGCGCACCGAGCAAGAGCGGGCTCATCCAGAAGAGGCCGCTCCCCTGCCAACGATCCTCGTTGAACAGATCGTAGGCGATGAACTGATAGTGGAGATTCGTGGGCAGGTAGTGGAGATTGAATAGCCCATACCGCTCGTAATCGGCCCGGAAGATCGGGTGCATATTGTGCCAGGGTAGGCCGAGTTGCAGCGGGTCGCCGAAGCGCGCGACGTTGTAGAGGCCGAGGAGCGTCAGCGTCACGGCGAGCGGGGCAATCCCGAGCGCGGCACGACCGGCCAGGGTGCGCCAGGGCAAGCGCCGATCGCGCCAGAGGAGATAATACGCGAGCCAGAGGCCGTTTAGCGTCAGGGAGTTGCGAGTCGCCATCGCCGCCGCCAGGGCCAGCCCGGCCAGGACATACCCTCGCGCGCCCGGCACCGCGACCGCCGCCAGCGCCGCGAGGATCGTACAGGCCCAGCCGAGCAGTTGCGCCGTGGACCAGACATTGCCCGCCGGGGCGAGGATCAGCAAGAACGAGCCGAACGCGACGCCCACGACCAGGATCCCCCGTCGTGTCGCATCGAGCGGCGCGACTCCCGTCAGATCGAGCGCCGCCAGCAACCGCGCCAGCAGCCCGATCGCGAGGGCCGCGATGACGGCGGTGTAGAGCCGGTCGCTGACCCCGACGCCAAAGAGCGCGACCAGCGGCGCGACCAGCACAGCGGGGAATGGCGGCCAGTAGAGGTAGATACGGTCGCCGTAGTAGACGAGGTCGAGGGTGTGCGGCGGCGTCTGGCGCAAGTAGGTCTGCCCATGCAAGAACGCCTCGGCCAGATAATTGAAATAGGCATCGTCGGAGCGGGCCAGTTGCGTCCCCCACGCGGCGCGCAGCAGGTAGACGAGCAACGCTACAGCGGTTGCCACCCAGGGCCGGGCCAGGGCACCAAAGAGTGCCCCGATCCGACGGACCGAGATCAGTTCCACCCGCGCTACGCGCGGTCCGGCGATTTGCCCGGTCTCTACCTCGGCTCGCGCCACGATCTCCCTATCACGCTTTCTCGGCCTGGGTGCGAGGCGTACTTTCCCGCCCCGCCCCCTACCCACGCTACGGCGAGTTCACACCGAGCGTTTTCATGCCGCTGTGCATACTATAGATGAACGGTCGCACGGACGGGGACGCCAGAGGCACCATCGATCTTGTGACGAAACACCAAGGATAGCAATCGCGCATGGACGATCGCGAACAGCTGGCGATCATGCGGCTGCGACAGGGCGAGATCGGCGGCCTGGAACTCCTGGTGCGAGAGTATCATCGCCCCGCCTTACGTGTCGCCTTTCTGATCACGCACGATCAGACTTTGGCCGAGGATGTTGTGCAGTGCGCGTTCTCGCGCCTCGCCGAGCGGATCGAGCGGTTCGATACCAGCCGCCCGCTCAAGCCGCGGTTCCTCCGGCTTGTCACCAACGAAGCGCTGCAAGTCGTCACCCGGCATCCGCACCACCCGCTCGGTGACGCCGCCGCCGCCCTGCTCGGGCAGAATGATGACCGTGCCGATGACCCACTCAAGGTGATCGAGGCAGCGGAGACGAAAGCAGCGATCTGGGCAGCGTTGGAGCGCCTGACACCCGAGCAGCGCGCCGCGATCGTCGCCCGCTATTATCTCGACCTGCATGGCGGTGCGCTCGCCAGCCATCTCGATGCACCGCCCGGCACGGTACGCCGCCGGATCGTCGAGGCCCGCGCCCGCCTGCGTCACCTTATCCCGCCTTGGCTCTACCAGGGAGTGGCAAAAGAACCGGGGAACTAAGGGTATGGTGAGGGAACCGATGCACGACCAGGCTATCCGTGACGCCCTCGATGAGTATGCCGATCGTCACCTGTCGCACACAACCGATCCGTGGCGCGCAATCGGTGATCGTGCGAAGGCGCGACCCGGCAAAGCTACGCTGCGTCACGCCATCATGCTCCCGGCGCTGCTCCTGATCGTTGTCTTCGCCAGCGCCGGGGCGCTCAGTCTGTCGCGTTGGCGGGTATTTACCGCCTGGGAAGCGCCCCGTGAGACACTAGCGAACGCCGGCTTGCTGCACACGATCGGGGAAACCCAGACGGCCAACGGCTACACCGTCACCCTCCATCATGCCTATGCCGATAGCAATATCATCCTCCTGGAAACGAGCGTCCGCGATCAGAAAGGCACCATCGTTACGGCGCTCCGACCGCGCTGGCGACTGAGCGACGCGCAGGGCAACGTGACCTCGCAGCAGTTCGATGGCGGGACCGCCGCGATCGTGCCCGGTGTCGCAGGGCAATATGCCACCTTCGATGCGGCGGCGCTGCCAACGACCTCACCGACACTTACCCTGCATTTGCAGTTGACCCTTGAAGAAATCGCCGTGCCAACGAACCCCGCTCTAGCGACGAGTAGCCTGGTGACGACACCAAATGCGACAGGCGCGGCCAGCGGCTCGCGTGCGCTCGCCACGCCGGGGAGGCCCGCCGCGTACAATCTAATCGCCGCGCCATTCACGTTCGACTTCACCGTACCGTTCATCCAGGGGATTGTCGTTACGCCGCAGCAGACGGCGGTAGCTGCCGGGATCCCGCTGATCCTTCACCGTGTCGTGGTGACCCCTGCCGAGACACGCGCAACCGTCTGCTACACACCGAACGCCGCCCCCTCCGAAGGTGAACACTGGCTGATCATCGCCGACGACGCTGGGCGCAGCAGCCCCGCCGCGATAGACCCGGCAGCGGCTTCCCTGGAGCGCTGCGGCATCCTCCACCTACGCGCAGGGTCGTCTCGCTCGGGAACACACGAACTGCGCGTGTCCGAACTCTCCTGGGGACAGACCGCTACCGAGACGCGCCTACGTGGCCCCTGGCGATTCAGCTATGTCCTGCCCTGACTACGCACCGGTTTGCCACGGAGCGATCCGCGAAGCTGCGCCTCACCTCGCTTTATTTCACCGCCGTTCGTGTCCCCGTGAGTTCTGGCACATTATCCCATCGGGGCTTCTTGCCGGGAGTTTCCGACCGCAATCTGGCCGTCTGCGCGCGATTGAGCGGGTGGGTACGAGCGAGAAAATCGGCGATCAGCGCGAGTTCGTCATTGCTGTAGTGCGCGCACTCTACCGCCATCGCCTCGCCCATCGTGGCGTAGAGCGGGCGGATCTCTTGCTCGGCTCGCGCGGTCAGCGGCTCAACGATGACACGCCGCCGATCGGCGGGATCGGCGGTGCGGCGCACATAACCCGCCCGAACGAGCCGATCGACAACCCCGGTGATCGCCCCGGTCGTCAGATTTGCGAGGGTCGCCAGGCGGCCCGCGCTGATCGCGCCCGCATCGAGCAGGATCCCGAGGCATTGCAGATCGGTCGGATTCAACCCCACCCGATCGGCGATCGCTTGATTGAAGAGGATAATCTCCGCGACCATTTGACGCATCTCGACCTCAACCGCCGCGAAACGTGCCTGACGCGCTACAGCATCCCTTGACATCATCGCTCCTCTCGCGTATCCTAAATATATCTTATCTCGTGAGATAATTTACATTGACGCTAAGGGAATCTTAACACAAGGAGGGGGCGATGCGTCAGGGGGCAACGGTCACGGTCGCGACAGATCGGGAAGCAGTGACACGACTCTACCAACAGTTCCTCGACGGCTGGAATCGCGGCGATGGGGCCGCCTTCGCCGCACTGTTCGCCGAGGTGTGTGAATTTATCGCCTTCGATGGCACGCACTTCACCGGACGTCAGGAACTCGCCACGTTCCACGAGGAACTTTTCGCGAAATGGATGCGCGGCACCCGCCTCGTCGGTCAGGTCGAGCGGATCCATTTCCTCGGGCCGGACGCGGCAACGATCTACGCGGTTGGTGGGACGATCCTCCGCAACCAGCGTCACCCCGCACCGGAACGCGACTCGCTCCAAACCCTCGTCGCGCAACGGCAGGACGAGGAGTGGCGGCTCGTCGCGTTCCACAACACCCGCCTGCGACCGATCGGTCTCAATGGTGCCAGTTTCCTGATCTGGGCGATCTCAGACTGGTTCTGGCGCCTCTGCCACCTGAATCCGCCCGTAGCGTATCGCTAAACCATCCCACGGCAAGGGTCAGCACACGATCGGCACGCGGTGACGGCGATACAGCAGATGCCCCCGCGCTCAACAATGAGCGCGGGGGCATCTGTGATCGACCAACCTGATGGCAGGGATTACCCCTTGGTCCAGTTGGCGATGTTCCAGTACTGCACGTCCCAGAGGGTGTAATTGATGTTCTGGATCGTCTTGTTGTACGCGAAGACGGTCTTACGGTTCACCAGCGGAATGTGGACATACTGGTTGATGACCATGTCATTCATCTGGATGAAGAGCTGGTTGCGCTTCTGCACGTCCAGCTCGGTCTTCGCCTGCGTGTAAAGGGCATCGAACTCCGGGCTCGACCAGCGGGTGTAATTGGTCCCGGACCACTGGTTGGCCTTCTGCGGGATCTGGTCGCCACTGGTGAAGCCGGCCATGTATTCCTGGGGATCGGGCAGGACGTTGTAGTTGGTGTACATCTCCAGGTCGGCGTAGAAGTGCGCCGAGGTATCCGGGTTACCGGTATCCGAGGAGAAGAAGACGCCCGAATCAACGCTCCGCAGTTCCGTCTTGATCCCACCTTTCTCGTAGGCATCTTTGAGGATCTGCTGCGTTTTCTGGCGCACACCGTTCACCGTCGTCAGCAAGCTGATCGACATCTTGACGCCGCCCTTCTCACGGACGCCGTCGCCGCCCTTCTTCCAGCCCGCCTCATCGAGCAGCGCGCTCGCCTTCTCGAGGCTGAACTCGGCCTTGGTATTCGGCGACTTCATCTGCGCCGGATCATAGAGGATATTGTTGGCCGCCTCGCCGGTACGCCCGTAGATCGCCTTGATGATCGAGTCGCGGTCGCTGAGGAGCGAGTACGCCTGGCGCACCTTCAGATCGGTCTGGAAGGGGTGCGGGTTCTTGATCGACGAACGCTCGCCGTCGGTCTCCTTGTTTGGGTCGGTGAAGTTGACCAGCAGGCGCTCGATCCCGCCGCCGCCCTCGTAAGCCACGGTGGCCTTGCTGCCCTGCGTGAGGCTTTGCAGGATCGTGTCTTCCACCTGGAGGTTCCAGGCGTAGTCGTAGTCGCCGGTCTGCAAGACGGCGCGAGCGGCAGACGGGGCGTCGCCGCCACCCTTGACCTCGACGCGATCGAAGAACGGCTTGGTCGCCTCGCGATAGTTCTCGTTGATCGCGAAGAGCACCGCGTCGCCCGGCTTGAACTCGGTCACCTTGTATGGCCCGGTGCCGACCGGCTTGAGATTGTTGGCGGAGTTCTTGGCGTTCGCACCCTTATCGGCCTCGAAGATATGCTTCGGGATGATGCAACCATCGGTGCCACCGAATGAGATATACCAGCCCGGCGTGACATCCTTGAAGTTGACCTTGACCGTGTAATCGTCAACCTTGTCGATCGTGGTGATCGTCGAAAAGTTGGCGATATTGGTCGAGGCGGTCGCCTTGTCGGTGACGTACTGCCAGGTGAAGATCACATCGTCGGCGGTGAATGGCTTGCCATCACTCCACTTGACATCTTTCTTCAGCTTGTAGGTGACGCTCTTCCCATCCGCCGCCAGGCCGCCGTTTTCCTTGGTCGGGATCTCGGCCGCCAGGACCGGGATGTAATTGGCATCGCTGTCCAACGTCACCAGCGGCTCGTAGACGATCCGGCAGACCAGGTCATCCTTCGTACCGGAGGAGAAGTGGATATTCATCACGGTCGGTGCCTGCCATTGCAGGATTTTCAGCGTGCCACCGCCGCCACGCTTCGTCGGGCCACCTGTCTGCGGCGGCGCGACCCCGCCACCGCTCGCCGCCGGAGAGGCACCTGCTGCGCCCGCCGTGCGCGTCGCCGCCACAGTCGCGCCCGCTGTCGCCGCGCCACCGACCGGTGCGGACGAGGGAGCCATCGAGGGCGCACTCGAAGCGGCACCGGTCGTCGCCGGGACGGTCGCTGTCGAGGTGCCGCCGCAGGCGGCCAGCGCCCCCGCAATCGCCGCGGCGGAAAGCCCGAGCGCCGCCGCCCGCCGGATAAAATCGCGCCGACTAATCTGACCGGCACGCAGTTCGCGCTGTACTTCGGTAAGTTTTGATCCGCCTAGCACGTCGTAGTGCTCCTATCCCCTACAGGCAGCGACACCGCCACCCATACTTCCCTACCCGGACCTCCCGGGCAGTGGCACGTACCAACATTGGTCCGTGCGGAGAGTAATGATACCGTGTTCCGGCGCTTCGATCCGCTTTTCCCCATCTGCTTTTGTGCATAGAGCCTAGCGAAATAATCAAAGATACGTTTGTAGCGGGTTGGCGCACTGGAGCGGTGACGATTTGCAGTATGCAGACTCCCACTAAAACTTCCTGACCCTTCCCGGAGAATCTGAGCTTACTATGCGCTCGCGTCGCGCGTTATACTCCAAACCGCACGACCAAACATGCTACGGCATGGAACGAAGGAGCAGCCCGATGTCATCGTCCCCCGCACGCCAGATCGCCGAGCGCGTCAGTGAGCAGCAGGCGCTAATCCTCGCGGTCACGCGCGATCTCACCGCCGCGCAACTCACCACCATTACCGGTCTGCACGCGCCCGCGATCGGTTTCCACCTCTGGCATATCGCGCGTTGGGCCGACATTGTGCAGGCGCATCTCCCCGGCATGGGGGCGGAACCGGGCACCGCACAGATTCAGGAAATCTGGGAATGCGAGGGGCTAGCGGCACGATGGGGCCTGGCAAACGTCGATCTTGGCTACCGGAACACCGGCATGGGCCTCACCGACGATGCCGCACAGGCGCTCGCCCTGCCCGATGGCGCTACTTTGCTCGCCTACGCGACGCGCACCTTCGCCGCTGCGGCACAGACCACCTCGGCGGTGGATGACGAGCGCTTCATCAGATCAGGCCGCGATCCGCTTGGGCGCGAGTTCACCGTCGGTGGCACCGTTCTCAACCACCTGCTCCACCTCGGTCGTCATCTCGGGATGATCGAGGCGCTGCGGGGCGTCCTCGGGCTGCACGGTACGGCAACGCGATAGCGACATTACCGGGCAGTAGTGCCGCAAAAGATTCGTGATAACTTTCCCAACGACAACAGGCCCATCCCAAAACAGGGATGGGCCTGTTGTCTGATTAGTATCCAGAAAACTGCGGCGTTACGTCTACAGGTACTGCTCGAACCACCGGACGATATGCCGCAGCCGCTCGGCGCGGTGCTGCGGCTTACCGCCGCGCGACAGATTGTGATCCTCGTCCGGGAAACGCACGAACTCGGTCGTGCGGCCCAGTTTCTTCAGCATGATGAACATCTGCTCGCCCTGTTCGATCGGGCAGCGGTAATCCTCCTCCGAATGCAGGATGAGCAGCGGCGTATGGATATTCTTGACGTAGCTGATCGGCGAGTAGTGCAGCAACTTCGCCACATCGTCCCACGGCTCCGTCTCGAACTGCATCTCCAAGAAAGTGAAGCCGATATCGCTCGTCCCGAAGAACGACAGGAGGTTAGAGACGCACCGCATCGTGATCGCCGCCTTGAAGCGGTCGGTATGCCCCACGATCCAGTTGGTCATGAAACCACCGAAGGAGCCGCCGAGGACGCCCAGTCGCGCCGGGTCGATCCACGGATTGGCCGCTATCGCCGCATCGACCCCCGCCATGAGGTCACGGTAATCTTCCTCACCCCAGCGGGAGCGATTGGCGATGGTGAAAGTCGCCTCTTTGCCGGTGCTGCCGCGCGGGTTGGTGTAGAGGACGCCGTAGCCACTCGCGGCTAGCAATTGGAACTCGTGGAAGAAGGCGAAGCCATACTGTGCAGCCGGACCACCGTGGATCTCCAGCGCCAGCGGGTAACGCTGCCCCGCTTGCAGGCCGTGCGGTTGCATCAGCCAGCCATCGATCGGCAAGCCACCATCGCCCGCATAGGTGAAGCGCTCGGCATCGGCCACCGCCACTTCGGCGAAGAGTTCGGCGTTAACTTCGGTCAACTGCCGCTCATCGGAGCCATCGATCGCGCAACTGAAGAGATCGCCCGGATTCGTCACCGTCGCGGTGGTGAAGACGATCCGGCCATCGGCGCTCAACCGGGCGTTCATCACGCCACGCTCGCCAGCGATGATCCGCTGCGGTTCGCCGCCCGTAAGCGCGACCTGAAAGAGATGCTCGGTGCCGCGATCGATCGCGGTCGCATAAATGCTCGCGCCATCTTGCGCCCAGAGCGGCGGTTGCGCGACCAACCCGGAGCGCAAGTCACCCGCCACGTCCCCCGCGAACGAGCGGTCGAGGGCTTCCGTGAGATTCTGCGGCGCGGTGGAGCCATCTGCCGCGACCACCCAGACTCCGGCATTGGCATAGCGGCCGTAGGGCTCGGGATTCGTGTGCCCAAGGAAGGCGATCTGACTGCCATCCGGCGACCAGGCCGGGGACGAAGCTGGCCCCTGCGTCTGCGTCAGTTTGCGCGGCTCACCGGCGATTGTCGAGACGATCCAGAGATCGGTGAAGTTATTGAAATCGCGATCAGGCGTGCGGTTCGAGCAGAAGGCGATCTGCGTCCCATCGGGCGACCACGCCGCGCCAGCATCGTCCCAATCTCCGAAGGTCAGTTGTCGGCCCTCGCTCAGTTCACCAGCGGCAGCAGACGCTGCGGCGACGAAGAGGTGCCGGTGCCCGCGCCCAACCAGGAGATGATGCAAACCGTCAGCCTTGTAACGAATATCAGTGATGACTTTGACGTCGCTCTTCTTGGCCTTTTTCGCGCCAGCCGCTGCGGTACCGTTCGCTTCCTTCGCCTCATCGGCCTGGGCGTCGGCTTCTTCGTCCTCGGCACCACCGATGCGCGTAGCATAGGTGATATATTTCCCTTCCGGTGACCAAACGGGGTCGGATGCGCCATGCTTCGTCTTAGTGAGTTGCCAGGCTTCGCCACCCATCGTATCGAGAACCCAGACCTCGGCCCGCGCCGCTTTCTTCCCCTTCTCGGTACCGTCATCGCGCCGTGAGATAAAGGCAAGTCGTGTGCCATCCGGCGACCAGCGCGGTCCGGCATCGTTCTTCCCACCGGTGAAGCGGATCGGTGAGCCACCAGCGGTTGGCAAGACCCAGATCTGTGAGCGATACGTATCCTCTTCAGGGTCCATATAGGTGATAACGTAAGCGATCCGCGAACCATCCGGTGACGGCTGGGGATCGCCGATCATCTTCACTCGGAACAGGTCTTCGATTGTCATCGGACGTTTATCGGCGGTCAGTGTTTGTATGTTTCCGGTGGTCGTAGCTGCGGTCATCATGCCCCCTTGTCGACAAAATCTCGTCCGCTGCCACTCGAGAGGAGTGGTGTCGAATCGCCGCACTGTACCACACGCGCCGAGGTTTAGATCATACTACGGCTATGCAGGCTGTTCTTGTCGCGGGGCGAGGTGGTTACGAATATACGTTTTCCACCGGTAATCCACAGAGACACGGCTGTGATCCGGTACGCACAAGCCGGTATCATCCTTACTGGAACCAGCTTCGCGCCGTTAAATGCAGATATCCCTACCTATGTAAATAGGTAGGGATATCTGTCTCTGGTAGCGGGGGGCGGATTCGAACCGCCGACCTTCGGGTTATGAGCCCGACGAGCTGCCGCTGCTCCACCCCGCGACAGATGATTTATTGAGCGGATATATCATACCACGACACCGTCAGGGTACCACTGACAACGCTACCATGAACGCTCCGTTATTGACTCTGCTCTGAGGGTCGGGTGAGGTCCGCCCGCGGCGGCCGCGTCTCCCACGGCGTTGGAGCCGCAGTACCCGCTGGCGCTGATGCGTTTCACGACCGGGTTCGGGATGGGACCGGGTGGGTCCGCATCGCCCTCGGCCACGGGCGGGCCTCACCCGCCCTCAGATGAGCGTCAATTTTGGTGCATCCATAACGGATACGGATGCGAAGCATATATAGTGCGAACACAGTGACCTGCCGGGCAAGTGGGTCTGATCTGCTAAGGTAAGAAAGTGTGCCCTCGACCATGAGCACGGCTCGGCTGCAACGCTTACGCGCGGTCCACCGGCCGCCTCGCCACCGGGTCGTCTGCCCGGGGTCTTACCGACTCGCGTCGTGGGGGGTGTCATCTGGAGGCGG
>JAABUS010008591.1_pt1 | contig 11139 bp, 10 predicted proteins | sample 5560161 | NCBI WGS metagenome assembly JAABUS01 (sample SAMN10711885, study PRJNA513376) | rock metagenome | isolation source: Antarctica rocks | place: Antarctica: Victoria Land, Trio Nunatak nord | collected 2016-01-04
GCGCGGGAGGCATGGCCACGGTCTACCTCGCCGAGGACGAGCGACTCGGCCGGCGGGTGGCGATCAAGCGCCTGCACGCCGAGAGCCCGGAGGACATCGCGCGCCGCTTCGAGCGGGAGGCACGCCTCGGCGCCTCCCTGAACCACCCCAACATCGTCTCCATCTACGACACCGCCACCGACGAGGGGGGCGTGCTGATCGTCATGGAGTACGTGAAAGGACCCACCCTCGGCCGGGCGATGAGCGACGGGCCGATGCCCGTCGAGCGCACGCTCGGGCTCGTGCAGGGCCTGGCCGCTGGGCTCGACCACGTGCACGATCGCGGCGTCGTGCACCGCGACGTGAAACCGGCGAACGTCCTGCTGGGAGAGGACGGGACGGCCAAGCTCACCGACCTCGGCGTGGCCACCGCCACCGAGGGGGTCCAGATCACCCGCACGGGCACGGTGCTCGGCACGCCCGCCTACATGGCGCCCGAGCAGCTCGAGGGCGGTGTGCTCGCATCGGCCGTCGACGTCTATGCGCTCGCCGCCCTGGCCTACGAGGCGCTTGGGGGGGAGCGGGCCCGGCCCGGCCGCACCCCGATGGAGATCGCTCACCGGGCGGCCACCCAGCCGCCCCCCGACCTCCGTGCGGCGTGGGCCGAGGCGCCGCCGGCGGTAGCCGAGCTGCTGAAGCGCGGCATGGCTCGGGAGCCCGCCGAGCGTCCGGCTTCCGCCGGCGCCCTGGCCGCCGAGCTGGCCGCCGCCCTCGGGGCGGCTGGGCCGGAACACGAGCCGGCCGGGGGTGGGGTCGCCTTCCCCGGGGGTGGAGCCGCCGCCGTGGCCGGGACCGACGGATCCGGGCACGTCCCCACGCTCGCACCGGCCACCGGCGGTCGGCGCGAGGCCCTGACCCGTCGCCTGAGGCGGGACACCGCCGTGACCGGCCCCGTCCCGAGCCCGGAGCCCGCGAGTGCCACCCTCGACCGCGGGCACGCCCGCCCTCCGGCGGCCGAAGCCGGCCGGTCGCGGGCGCGTCGGGGCTTCGGTGCCCTCGCGGGACTGGCGGTGCTCGGCGCCGCCGGAGCCGCCGCGCTTCTCGCGACCCGCGAGACCCCGGTCCCGCCGGCGCCTCCGCGTCCGGCCGCGCGTCCGGCCCCCGCCCCGGCGCCGAAGCCGACGGCGCGAACCCCGGACCAGACGGTCGGCGACTTCTACCAACTCACGGTGGGCAAGCGCTACCGCGCGGCGTGGGCGCTCGCCGGCCCGGGCTGGCGCGGTCAGCTGCAGGGGTATCAGGGGTACCAAAACACCTTCGACACCCTCGAGGACGTCGAGTTCCGACGGCTGAAGACGACGAGTGAGGACGCGCGAAGCGCCACAGTGGCCGTCAGCACCGTGGCCCGCCATTCGGACCGTACGGATCGGTGCACGGGAACCTTCTCGATGTCGCGGCCGTCGCGTCGGTCGACGTGGAAGATCGCTCAGGGTGGCGTGGCGTGCACCGCGGGGCCGGCCTCCTCCTCGTCCGGCTCGGCGGGCGCCGGAGGGGGCTCGACCGCGGGCGCCGGAGGCTCGTCCGGCACGAAGGCGCCGAAGGCCGCGAAGCCCGCCAAGGGCAAAGGCGACGGAAAGGGGAAGGGAGGCGATTGACGCGTCAGTCAGTCGGTAGACTCGCCGCCGCGTGGACCTGACCCTCTCGCCCCAGGAGGAAGCGTTCCGCGACGAGCTGCGCGAGTGGCTCTCCGCGAACCATCCGGGCCCCGAGCCCGAGGGCGACGAGGCGGGGTTCGAGTTCCGCCGGGACTGGCAGCGCGCGCTGGCCGAGGCGCGCTGGGCGAGCGTCTCCTGGCCCGAGGAGTACGGCGGCCGCGGCGCCACGCTCATCGAGCAGGCGATCTTCAACGAGGAGCTCGTGCGGTCGAAGGCGCCCGGACTTGCCAACGTCCTCGGCCTCGTCATGGGCGGCCCCGTGGTCATCGCCCACGGCACGGACGAGCAGAAGCGCCGCTACCTGAACCCCATCCTCACCGCCGAGGAGATCTGGTGCCAGGGCTTCTCCGAGCCGGACTCCGGGTCGGATCTCGCCTCCCTGAAGACGCGCGCCGTGAAGCGGGGCGACGAGTGGCTGATCACGGGGCAGAAGGTCTGGACCACGCTGGCCCACCGCTCCAAGTGGTGCATGATGCTGGCGCGAACCGACCAGGATGCGCCGAGGCACAAGGGCCTCACGTTCTTTCTCATGGACGTGGAGCAGCCGGGCGTCCAGGTCCGCCCGCTCGTGCAGATCACCAAAGAGCCCGAGTTCAACGAGCTCTTCATGGAAGAGGCCCGGGTTCCGGAGGAAAACATCGTGGGCGGGGTTGGCAACGGCTGGGCCGTGGCCATCACGACGCTCATGCACGAGCGCGCCGGCCTGGCCTTCGGGCTCCAGGTGCAGCTGAAGATCGCCCTGGGGGAGCTCATGGACCTGGTGCGCGAGCACGGTCTCGAGCGCGACCCCGTGACGCGCCAGCGGGTCGCCCAGCTCTACATCGAGTCGGAGGCCCTGCGGCTGAATGCCTACCGCGGGCTGACCCAGATCATGAAGACCGGGGTGCCCGGGCCCGAGGGGTCACTCCCCAAGTGGCAGTGGTCGGACATCAACCAGTCCCTCACCGAGGCGGCCATGGATATCCGCGGCCCCGAGGCCCCGCTGGCCGACTCGGACTGGACCTACCGCTTCCTGCGTGCCCGCGCCAACTCCATCGAGGGGGGCACCACCGAGGTGCTGAAGAACATCATCGCCGAGCGCGTCCTCGGATTACCGAGGATGCGCTGATGGTTCGGGCGCGCCCAGGCCGGTCATCGCGGGGGGCCCAGGGATGAACTTCGACTTCACGGACGACCAGCAGGCGATCAAGCGCACGGCGCGGGACTTCCTCGCCGATCGGTTTCGGCCCGAGAAGGTGCGGGCGTTGGCCGAGGAGGGCGCCTACGACGAGGGGCTGTGGCGGGAGATGGCCGAGCTCGGCTGGGCCGGCATCTTCCTCCCCGAGGAGCACGGGGGGCAGGACCTCGGCACGGTCGAGCTCATCATCCTCCTGGAGGAGCTCGGGCACGCGCTGGCACCGTCCCCGTTTCTCTCCAACGCCGCGGCGGGACTCGTGCTCCAGCACGCCGGCACGGACGCCCAGCGCGAGCGGTGGCTGCCGGGCATTGCCTCCGGGGAGGTGCGCGGCGCGGTGGGCATCGTCCGGGACGGCGCCGCTCACCTCGTGGCCGACGCCGACACGGCGAGCGTCATCGTCCTGCTCGACGAGGACGGGGAGAGTGGAACCGTGCTCGAGCCGGGCGACGCGGCCGTCGAGCTCGTGCGCACCATCGACTCGACGCGGCGGTTCGCGTCGGTGCGGGCCACCGGGGCGGGCGAGCCGCTGGCGGGCATCGCGGTGCCGGCGCTCGACCGGATCGAGACGGCGCTCGCGGCCGAGCTCACCGGCGTGGCGCAGCGAACCATGGAGATGGCCGTCGAGTACGCGAAGGAGCGCAAGCAGTTCGAACGTCCCATCGGCGTGAACCAGGCGGTCTCCCACCGATGCGCGCAGATGCTGCTCGAGGTGGAGGGAGCGCGCTCGACGACCTACTACGCAAGCTGGACGGCCGAGCACGAGCCGGCCTCCCTCTCGCTCGCGTCCTCCATGGCGAAGGCCTACGCGGCCGACGCGGGCTACCGCGTGAGCTCCTCGGCGCTCCAGGTCCACGGCGGGATCGCCTTCACCTGGGAGCACGACCTGCACTTCTTCCTGAAGCGTGCGCGGACCAACGCGGCCCTGTTCGGGTCGGCTCGCCGGCACCGCGAGCGCGTCGCCGATCTCGCCGGCCTCGGCGACGGCGCGGCCGTGTCGGTCTAGCCCGAGCCGCCGGGTCAGGCCCGGCCGCGGAGCGTGGCGCTCGGCAGGGCCCGGAGCTCGTCCGGAGACGTGCCGCGCTGCTCGGATCCGAGCGCCACCTCGTTTAGGCGCCGGATCTCCCGCTCGCCCTCGCGGCGCGCAGGGTGCTCCTCCGGCAGCCGTTCGATGAGGTGGCGGATGCGGTTGCGCAGCTGGAGCGCGAAGTGCGGGGTGGAGGCCCCCATGAGCTGCCGTACGTCCTCCACGGTGGGGTCCCGCTCGGTGCGGTCGGCACGCTCGTACTCGCTCACGGCTCGGACGCTAGCGGAGCGGCCGCCCGAGCTAGCGCTTCGGGCGCGGATCGACCGGGATGAGCTCAGTCAGCTCGTCGATCCGGCCCTGGACGCCGCGGGAGATGAGGCTCTCGTCGCCGAGCAGCCAGACGCGGTTGTAGACGCCCTCGCGCGGATCGTCCTGAAAGCCGGGCTGGATGTCGAGGAGATAGCCCTCGAGCGCGGCCGGCAGGCGGTCGGTCTGATCGGTGAGCAGCAGCGGCGCGAACACGCCGTTCGTGGCGAGGGCCGCGGAGGAGGCCGCGTCGAGCGGGCGCGAGGTGCTGGCCAGCGTGAAGTTGAAGCCGGGGATGGTGATGCCCCAGCCGAAGCCCTTCGACTCGAACCGCGCGAACGCGATCGCGTTCTGCACGGGCGTGTCTCCGGCCACGCGGGTGACCTCCCCGAGCGAGCGGAGCTCGGCCTCGACCCGCGGGGAGATGACCGAGGAGGGGCCGAGGAGGAAGATCCGCGGGCGGTCGTGCGCCTTCAGGGCGTTCCGCGTCGGAGCCGGCAGCTGGTCGCGCGCGGCGAAGAGCACGGAGTCGCCCGAGTTGCCCGCCCAGGCGGCGGCGGGCATGGCGAACTCGGGACGCTCTCCGGAGGCCACGATCACGTCCTCGGAGGGCTGGCCGCGCGCGGCGCTCGAGAGCCGGTCGACGGCGGCGGCGGCCTCGTAGGGGTTCGTCCCGCGGACGAGGTCGCTGCGGATCTGGCCCCCGGGTGCGGGCACGTCCCCGACCCGGATGACCTGTGCGCCCTTGGCCAGCTCGGCGCCCTTCGGCGCCAGGCGCTGAAGCGAGTCGGTGGTCACCGCGGGAAGCTCCCCTCCCTGCGCCACGAGGACGGGGGCCCGGATGGGCGCGGCCGCGAGGGCCGAGGCTGCGATCCCGCCCTGCCAGTCGGCGCTGCCGACGAGGGTGACGGCGCTCGGACGGGTGGCGTCGCTCGTGGCCGGAAAGACGGCGTTGGCCACGCCGGCCGCGTCGGCCGCGGCGTCGGCACCGCCCACGCGGGTCGTGTTGCGGGTGGCGACCGACGGGAAGCCGAGCTTGACCACGCCCTCCTGGTCGTTCGACTCCACCCGCAGCTGTGGCGGGCCGCTCTCGCCACCGCCCCCGCAGCCGGACGCCAGGAGGACGGCCAGGGAGGCGAGGAGCATCGCGGGCCGGCGCACGGCGTGAAGATACCGGGGGCTCCCGCCGCCCCTCGCGCTCGCGCGGCCCTTCGCGGGTCCTATCGTGCTCGGTCGTGACCCCGACCGAGCTCGGACCCGTGCCCTCGACGCGCCCGTCCGCCGCCTCGCACCGCTTCTAGAAGGCGCCGCGTGCCGAGCGCCACCGCCCTCGCCGCGCTGCTTCCCCTCGGCCTCGGCTCGACCCTCTACGTCATGGCCCTCCGCCGTCTGGCGGCCCGGGGCCGCCGCGTGCCGCGCGGCCAGCAGGCGGCCTGGTGGGGCGGCGTGGCCCTCACGGCGATCGGCCTGGCCTCGCCGCTAGACCTGCTCGCCGACCGGCTGCTCTCGGCCCACATGGCCCAGCACCTGCTCATCGCCGATCTGGCCGCCCCGCTCCTGCTCATCGGCGCGCGAAGCCCGGTGCTGCTCTTTCTCCTCCCCGCGCCGGCGCTTCGCCGGGTGGCCCGCCTTCGCCGCGTGCGGCACGTACTCGGGGTGCTTCGTCGGCCCCTCGTGGCCATCCCGATCTACGTGGTCGTCCTCTACGGGTGGCACCTCGGCTTCATGTTCGAGGGTGCACTGCGGAGCTCGCTCGCGCACGCCCTCCAGCACCAGTCCTTCGTGGTCGCCAGTGCCCTCGTGTGGTGGTCGGTGCTCGAGCCCGGGCGGGCCCGGGTGCCGGGAGAGCTGTGGAAGATCGGCCACGTGCTCGGCGCGCGTATGGCCGGCATGTTCCTCGGCATGGGCTTCATCGCCCTGCGCACCCCGACGTATGTGTCCGGCTACGGATCGGGGCCCCGGGCCTTCGGACTCGGCGGGGTGGCCGACCAGCAGATCGCCGGTGGGATGATGCTCGGGCTCGATCTCGTGGTCATGCTGGGCGCGCTCGCCTTCTTCTTCGCGCGGGCCGGTCAGGACCACGACCGCACCCAGGCGGCCGCGGCGGCCTCGCAGCGGCGAAGGGTGGCCGCGGGCGACGGGTAGGCTCTGCCCTTCGCTTCCGGCCAACCAAGGAGACCGACCGTGGCAGGTCTATCCGGTCGCATGTCGACCGTCATCAAGGCGAAGATCAACAAGATGCTGAACCGGGCCGAGGATCCCTCGGAGACCCTGGAGTACGGCTACCAGCGCCAGGTCGAGCTCCTGCAGAACGTGAAGAAGGGGATCGCCGACGTCGTCACGTCGAAGAAGCGCATCCAGATGCAGTCCCAGAAGCTCGAGCAGCAGATCGTCAAGCTCGACACACAGGCTCGCCAGGCCCTCTCGCAGGGGCGCGAGGATCTGGCCCGCACGGCCCTCGAGCGCAAGACCATGACCCAGACCGAGCTCCAGTCGCTCGATCAGCAGGTGACCGAGCTCGAGGGCCAGCAGGAGCAGCTGACCCTGAACGAGCAGAAGCTGCGCCAGAAGATCGAGGCCTTTCGCACCAAGAAGGAGGTCATCAAGGCGCAGTACTCGGCCGCCGAGGCGCAGGTGCGCATCGGCGAGGCGGCCTCGGGCGTGGGGGAGGAGATGGCCGATGTCGGCCTGGCCATTCAGCGGGCCGAGGAGAAGACCGAGGACATGCGGGCGCGAGCCGGCGCGGTGGAGGAGCTCGAGCAGGCCGGCACCTTCGAGGATCTCACTCAGCTCGGCGGAGGCGGCGACGACATCGACCGGCAGCTCTCGCAGCTCGGCGCGGGCGGCCAGGTGGACGACGAGCTGGCCAAGATGAAGGCCGAGCTCGGAACCGGCGCCGAGAAGCCGGCGCTCGAGCGGGGCGAGGGCTCGTGATCGTCCGGATCTCCGGGGAGGGCCAGTATGAGCTGCCCGACGCCGATCTCGCGCGGCTGAACGAGCTGGACAACCGGGCGGTGGCGGCGGTCGAGCAGGGCGACGAGGCGGTCTTCGGGGAGCTCTGGCAGCAGATGCTCGCGCTGGTCTCGAGCGACGGGGCCCCGCTGCCCGGCGACGAGCTGGTCGAGTCGGGGATCATTCTGCCGCCCCGGGACATCTCCTTCGCGGAGGCGCGGGGGGAGTTCACCGGCGACGGCCTGATCCCGGAGTAGTCCTCGGCGGCCGGGGCCCGCCGACGCGCCTCCGGTCAGGATCTTGCGGCCATCTCCGTCGAGCCGGGGGAGGCCGATGCCGGCAGGTAGATCGACACCCGGGTGCTCTCACCGGGAACGGACACGAGATCCACGTGCCCGCGGGCGGCCGCGACCGTTCCGTGCACCGCCGCCAGCCCGAGGCCGGCCCCCTCGTGGGCGGGCTTGGTCGTGAAGAAGGGGTCGAAGGCCCGGGCGGCCACGTCGGGCTCCATCCCGCAGCCCTCGTCGGCCACCGACAGCCGCACGTAGGGGCGGGGGGAGAGGCTGGCGGGCGCCCCGCCGTCCGGGTCGCCCCCCGTGACGGTGTCCACCGTCACCCGCAGCGTGCCGCCCCCGTCCCGCATCGCCTCGGAGCCGTTGGCCGCCAGGTCGAGGATCGCGCGCTCGAGCTGCCTACGATCGGCCTCGACCGTGGGCGTGGGCTCAGCGCCGGTCTCCACGCGGACGCCCTTCCCGACCGATCGGTCGAGGGCGTCCTCCATGTCGGCGACGAGGGCTCCGACGTCGATCCGCTCGACGTCCACCGCCGTGCGCCGGGTGAAGACGAGCAGCTGGTGGGTCAGCGCGGCGGAGTGCTCGGCCGCCTTCCGAATCTCCTCGATCTCCTCCTTCAGCTCGGAGTCGGCGAGCTGAGAGGACACGTAGGCGACGTAGCTGAGGATCACCGCGAGCGAGTTGTTGAAGTCGTGCGCGATGCCGCCGGCGAGCTGGTTCAGGCTCTCGAGCCTCCGCGTGCGCTCGACCTCGCTGTTCATCTGCTCGAGCCGCCGCTCGCGGTCGGCTATTGCGCGGTGCAGCCCGGTGACCCGGCGGGCGGCCACGAACCGGGCCTCGAGCTCGCGGCGATCCACGGGCTTGACCAGGTAGTCGTCGGCGCCGGCCTCCATGCCCTCGAGCACGTGGTCGCTGCCTCCGAGACCGGTGAGAAAGATGATGTAGGGGTAGCGCTCGCCCTCGTGGGCGCGGATGCGCCGGCACAGATCAGCGCCGTCGAGCGCCGGCATCATCCAATCGGTGAGCACGATCTCGAACTCGCCGGCCCCGAAGGCCTCCCACGCCTCGAGGCCGTTGCTCGCGGCCACCCACTCGTGCCCGAGCTGCTCGACCGTCGCGGACAGGACGTGCCGCGAGACGGCGTCGTCCTCGGCGATGAGCACCCTCATCCGAGGGGGATCGGTCGGCTCCGCGCCGGTCTTGAGCTACGCCGGCCGAGTGCCGATCGGCGCAGGCGGAATCGACGGCGCCGCTATCCGCCCCCGTACTCGACCACGAGGTCGGTGATGACCCCGGCCGCGAATCCGAGCGACAGCAGCCACAGGCCGAGCTCCCGGTGGCCCAGGCGGCGCATGCCCATCCACACCTCGCCGATGACGTAGAGGATGGCCCCGGCGGCGAGCCCGTAGAAGCCGAGCTCGAGCGGCTCGGAGGTGACCATGTAGCCGATGACCGTCCCGAGCAGGACCGGCCCCCCGGCGACGAGGCCCGCGAGGCCGAGCCACTTCCACGACGGCCTGAATCCTCCGAGCGGCCCGACGATCGCAAACCCCTCCGTGGCGTTGTGGAGGGCGAAGCCCACGATGAGCACCGTGGCCAGGGCGATCTCGCCGGCGTGGGCGGCCACGCCGATGGCGAGCCCCTCCGCGAAGTTGTGCAGGCCGATCGCGGCGGCCACCGTCATGCCCACCCGCAGCGCCCGGACCCGGCCGTCGGCCTCGATCTGTGACGTCTCGAACCGCGCGGCCACCGTGGCCTCGGAGGAGCCGCCCGCGGCCGGAGGCGGTCCCGCGGGCTTGAGGCGCCGCTCGATGGTGGCGAGGCCCGCGCTTCCGAGCGCGAAGCCCACCAGGAGAAGCAGCGTCAGCCCGACGGCGTCGCCCGCCCCCTCCTTGCCCGCTCCGAACTCCTCCACGGCCTCCTCGACGATGCCGAAGGCGTGGACGAGCACGTCGACGAACAGGAACACGAGCACGCCGACCGCGAACATCGCGAGCGCGACGCGGCCCCGCGGGCCGAACAGCCGCAGCCGTGCCACCGGAAGGCCGATGAAGATGGTGAGGCCGACGAAGGCGCCGAGGAGCGCCGTTTGGGCAAAGGACATCGATGCTCCTGGGTTCGGGAGGAAGTTAGGGTACCCTAACCCGTCCGTGCCGGGGGTGCGGCGGGCCCTCGCTCAGAGCGGGATCTCCCAGAGGGGGAACCACCGCGTCAGCTCGGGCTCGAGGGGCAGCTCACGCTCGACCTGGGCCTTCAGGCGCAGCTCGCGCTCGGTGTCGCGGCCCTTCCCGGCCGTGGGGGCGAACGGGTAGTAGAAGCCGCGCTTGAAGTTGTAGATGAAGTAGAGCCCCCGGCCGCGCTCGGTGAACTTGAACACCGCGCACAACAGGCGATCGCCGTAGCCACCGGACTGGAGCTGGCTCGACACGGTGTTCAGGGACACGACGAGATCCTCGAAGTCGGGGTCGCTGAGCACGATCCACCGATAGCCGAACTCGTCGTCGGCGGTGTCGACCGCGGTCCCGGTGTCCTTCGCGGCGCCTCGGAGCAGCTCCTCGGCCTCGGCCACGATCCCCTCGAAGTCGCTCGTGGCGAGCGGCTGGAACACGATCCCCGCGCGGTTCGCGTGCTCGAGGCCGAGCTCGGTCTCGAGGGCCACCTGGGCCGTGGTCATGGCGAACAGCCGATCGGCGGCCGGGGCCTTCAGCTTGCGAGAGCCGCCGAGGAGCGCGTCCAGGAAGCCCAAGGCGTGCCCCGCCGCCTCGCCGCTAGCCGGCGGTGCCCTGAAGCTGCGCCTCGAGCTGCCCCAGGCGCTCGATCCGCTTCTCCATCGGCGGGTGCGTGGAGAACACCGTCTGCACCGCGTTCTTCACGCTCGTGGGGACGATGAAGAAGGCGTTCATCTGGCCGGCGGCCCGAAGGTCCTGCTGCGGCACCTGCTCCATGGCCCCCGAGATCTTCAGGAGCGCGGAGGAGAGGGCGCTCGGGCGGCCGGTGACCAGCGCGGCCCCGCGGTCCGCGGAGAACTCGCGGTAGCGCGAGAGGGCCAGCATGAGGAAGAAGGAGATGATGTAGACGGCGAAGGAGACGAGGAGGACGACAATGAACGCCGGGCTCCCGTCGTCATCGTCGCCGCCCATGCCACCGCCGAAGAAGAACCCGAACTGGGTGATCATCGAGGCCACCGTGGCGAAGAACGACGCGATGGTCATGATGAGCACGTCCCGGTTCTTCACGTGGGAGAGCTCGTGGGCCATGACGCCCTCGAGCTCGGCCGGCGAGAGGGTGTTCATGATGCCCGTGGTGGCGCACACCACCGCGCTCTTCGGAGAGCGGCCCATTGCGAAGGCGTTCGGCATGGGCGAGTCGGCGATGGCCACCTTCGGCTTCGGCAGGTCGGCCTGGATGCAGAGCCGCTCGATCATCGCGTGGAAGCCGGGAGCCTCCTCGGGTGTGACCTCGCGGGCGCCCACGGCCCGGAGGGCGAGCTTGTCCGAGAGGAAGAGCTGGGCGAAGACCAGCCCGCCGACGAGCACGAGCATGATCCCGAAGCCGACGCCGGACTGGAGGAGCACGACCACGAAGGCCACGTACACGAGTCCGAGCAGGAACATCGTGAGCAGCATTCGGGTCTGAAGTCCGACGTCCCGGCCGAACGACGTGCGGTTCTGGGCCATAGACGAATTGTAGATG
>JAABUS010008592.1_pt1 | contig 11139 bp, 9 predicted proteins | sample 5560161 | NCBI WGS metagenome assembly JAABUS01 (sample SAMN10711885, study PRJNA513376) | rock metagenome | isolation source: Antarctica rocks | place: Antarctica: Victoria Land, Trio Nunatak nord | collected 2016-01-04
CATGAGCGCCATCGCCGTGGTGGCCGTCGTGCTGATCGTGAGCGAGCTCGTCCTCGTCCGCGCGCTCTCCTTCCTGACCGCGCGCTACGACGACGCGACGGGCTACCAGCGCCCCCGTCAGCAGGCGTCCTGGCTCAAGGCCCAGTCCGCCGAGCGGAAGGGGTTCGGGGGCGTCGCCCGGCGCATCTCGCCGAGCGAGCGCATCCTGTCGGCGGTGGTGGTCCTCGCCGTCATCGGCTTCGAGGTGTGGTTCTTCTTCTTCGCGGGGTCGGCGCTGCCGAACCAGTAGCCAAGGGGTCCCTTAGAACCTCCGGATCGCCACCCGCGCCAGGGCCCCGAACCCCAGCGCCAGGACCAGGAGGTGCAGCAGCGGACCGGGAAGAGCGGGGTCGGAGCTCCCGGTGAGCGCCGCGGAGATCGCCTGGAGCGCGGGCTTGAACGGGAAGACGGCGGAGACCGCGGCCAGGAGGTCGCCGAGGGTGGACGAGACGGCATTGGCCGGCACGAGTGCGAGAAAGGCGATCGGGAGGGAGCCGAGGAAGGCGAGCAGCGAGGCCGCCCGGACCTCGCGGGCGAGGGCGCCGATCGCCACACCGAGCGCGGCGAAGGCGAGGCCGGCGACGAACAGCGCGAGGACCCAGAGCGGGAACCGGCCCCACCGCAACGACACCCCGAGCGCGGCGATCACGGCGGACATGAGCAACCCGACGGGCGCGGCGCACGTCGCGGTGAGCAGCGTCTTCTCCACGAGCAGCCCGGTCCGGGACACGAGCCCGCGCACGAGCCGCCCGAAGGCGTTCTCCTCGCGCTCGAGGGCGAGCATCCCCGCCGCCAGGCCGAGGGTGACGAACATGAGCGTGAGCGTGACGGCGATCGCCACCCCGTAGGAGGCGGCCGGGGTCGTCGAGCCCGCGAGCTCGATCCGCTTCACCTTCACCGGGGAGCCCACCGAGCGCAGGACGTCGTCGGACAGGTTCAGGTTGTCGATGGCGAGCTTGGAGAACGAGATGACCCGCGCCAGCGGGTCGCGGGCCGCCGAGCCCCGCGGGAGCTCCCGTTCGGCCTGCGACAGGATCGCCTGCGCCCGCTGGAGCCCGAGGATGTCGAGGTTCTGCCCGAGCAGGGAGAACGAGCCGCCCGTGAGCAGCAGCCGGATGTAGCCCGCCGCGATCCGCGTGAACTTTCCCGACAGCGCCTGGTTGGCGTCGGCGAGGCGGGCCTTGATCGTCTGGTCGACGAACTCGCGCTGGAGCGGGTTGGCGGAGTTCAGCAGGATGGTGATCGTGGGCTGCTCGATCCCGGACGCGAGCTTGGCGGTGATGTCGGGCGGGATGATCAGCGCGGCGAGCGCCTCCCCCGACTGCACCTTCTGCCGGGCCTCGGCCTGCGAGGACACCCTGATGGCGTCGACGGAGGCGTAGAGCCGGTTCGCGTACTTCGAGGCGTCCACCCGCTCCCCGTTGAGGGAGAAGGCTCCCTGGCCCCGCGGGACCTGGTTGAGGATCGCGACCCTCGGCTTGCCGGGCGGCGAGGAGAGCGCGACGGCGATCATCGCGCCGATGGCGATGGGGTAGATCACGAGCAGCGACACGAGCAGCGGCGAGCGCCGCAGGATCTGCAGGTCCTTGAGCAGCAGCCAGCGCACTCAGTGCCCGCGGGTCCGCAGGTACTCCACGAACGCGGCCTCGAAGTCCCGCGCCCCGCCGCCCACCGCGTCGTGCAGATCGGCGGGCGAGCCCTGCCACAGCAGCTCGCCGTCGGCGAGCACGAGCACGCGGTCGGCCTCGTGCTCGGCCTCGTGGACGTGGTGGGTCGAGTAGACGACGGCCGTGTCCCGGGCGGCCAGGCCGCGGACGAACTCCCACAGCCGCGCGCGCTGACGCGGGTCCAGCGCCGTCGAGGGCTCGTCGAGCAGCAGGACGGGCGGCGCGGCGAGCAGGCCCACCGCGATGTTCACCCGCTGGCGGTTGCCGCCCGACAGGCGCCCGAGCTCCTCCCCCGCCCGGTCCTCCAGCCCCGTCTGGGCCAGCATCCGCGCGACTGCCTCCTCGACGTCCTCCACCTTCTCCAGGCGCGCGAACAGGCGCAGGTTCTCCTGCACCGAGAGCTTGGAGTAGACCGCCGGCTGTTGGGGGACCCAACCGGCACGGCCCTCCGTCGAGACGGTCCCCGAGTCCGCTCCGAGGATCCCCGCGAGGATCGAGAGCAGCGTCGTCTTGCCGGCGCCGTTGGGACCGATGACCGCCACGAGCTCGCCCGGCGCGGCGTCGAAGGAGACCGCCCGCAGCGCGTGGCGACGGCCGTAGTTCTTTGTGACCCCCTCGACCTGGAGCGCGGGCCCCACCCGCTGTGCGACCGCACCCGCCTCCACGGCGAGGACGTTAGAGCCTGTCTCGAATCCGATCGTGAGGCGGAGGGGGCGCATCCGCGACGTGTATCGTCGGGCTGGAGTCGATCGCACCCGATAGCTCGGGTCAGGGAATCCGGTTCGAACTCCGGAGCTGACGCGCAGCGGTAGGGACGTGCGAGACGACGAGGACGCCACTGGGCCCGGTTGGGTCTGGGAAGGCGATCGTCCCGATCGCGTCCGAGCCCGAAGACCTATCGACCCTGCTTCGTCGGCCATGGGCCGCCGGAGCACCGATAATCGCGGCCTCGCGAGCAGGGCCGCACGGCAGCAGAGGAGCAGGATCTGATGGCACGTACCGCCGTCTTGGGGCTTCCCCGCGTTGGCCCGAACCGCGAATTGAAGTTTGCGCTGGAGGCGTTCTGGGCTGGGCGAACGGGCGTCGACGAGTTGCTGGAGACGGCGCGCGCCCTGCGCTGCGCCGGCTGGCAGCGCGCGCGGACCGCGGGCATCGACGTGACCCCGTCGGGCGAGTTCAGCCTGTATGACCATGTGCTCGACACCGCGTGGGCGCTGGGTGTGATCCCGGCCCGCTTCGGGGAGCTCGACCGCGGCGACCTGTGCAGCTACTTCGCGCTGGCGCGCGGCACGGGCGATCAGCGCCCGTTGGAGATGACGAAGTGGTTCGACACGAACTACCACTACCTCGTCCCCGAGCTCGAACCCGGCGTGCGCTTCGAGTTGAGCGCCGGTCACTGGACCGGGCCGCTGCGCGAGGCCGCGGCGCTGGGGATCGCGACGCGTCCGGTGGTGATCGGGCCGTTGAGCTTCCTGCTGCTGTCCAAGGGTCTCGCGCGGCCGCTCGACGCGCTCGAGGAACTCGTGCCGGTCTATGAGCGGCTGCTGAGTGAGCTGGCCGCGGCGGGGGCGACCGAGGTCCAGGTCGACGAGCCGTGCCTGGCACTCGACCGCACGCCGGCCGAGCTGGACGCCTTCGCCGACGCGTGGAACGCGCTGGCCTCCGGCCCCGTCGAGCTCTGCCTGGCGACGTACTTCGCGGCCGCGGACGCCCGGATCCTCACCCTGCCCGCGGCCGAGTTCCATCTCGACCTCGTGCGCGCGCCGGAGCAGCTGCGGCCGGCGCTCGCGGCGCTGCGCGACGCGCCGGCGCGGCTCTCGCTCGGCGTCCTCGACGGCCGCAACGTGTGGGCCGCCGATCTCGATCTTGCGCTGGACCGGGTCGACGCCGCGACGGCTGCACTCAGCAGCGACCGCGTCACGATCGCCCCCTCGTGCTCGCTGCTGCACGTGCCCTATGAGGCGGCGCGCGAGACCGCGATCGACGCCGAGATCCGCCCGTGGCTGGCGTTCGGCGCCGAGAAGCTCGCCGAGCTGCACACGCTTGGCGCGGCGGCCGACGCGGGCGCCGAGCGACGCGACGAACTGCTCGCCGCCGCGCGCGCCACGATCAGCGACCGCCGCACCTCCGCGCACACCAACCACCCCGCCGTGCGCCGGCGCACCGGGGCGCTGGCTCCGGCCGACTACGACCGCGCGCTCGCGGCGCCCGAGCGGCGCGAGGCACAGCGCGCGCGGGTGGCACTGCCCGAGCTGCCGACGACGACGATCGGCTCGTTCCCACAGACCGACGAGATCCGCACCGCCCGGCGCGAGCGGCGCGAGGGCCGCCTCGACGCGGCTGGCTACGAGCGCTTCCTCGAAGGCGAGATCGCCCGCGTCGTCAACCTCCAGGAGCACCTCGGCCTCGACATGCTCGTGCACGGCGAGCCCGAGCGCAACGACATGGTCGAGTACTTCGGCGAGCAGCTGCAAGGGTTCGCGTTCTCCGAGCGCGGCTGGGTGCAGTCCTACGGCAGTCGCTGCGTCAAGCCGCCGATCCTCTACGGAGACGTCTCGCGCCCCGGGCCGATGACCGTGCGCTGGTGGCGCTACGCGCAGTCGCTGACCTCCAAGCCGATGAAGGGCATGCTGACCGGCCCGGTGACGATCCTGCAGTGGTCGTTCGTGCGCGACGACCAGTCGCGCCGCGAGACGTGCACCCAGATCGCGCTGGCCATCCAGGACGAGGTCTCAGACCTCGAAGCGGCTGGCTGCTTCGCGATCCAGGTCGACGAGGCCGCGCTGCGCGAGGGCCTGCCGCTGCAGCGCCGCGCGCAGGACGACTACGTCCGCTGGGCCGTCGACTGCTTCCGGTTGACGGTCGCGCCGGCGCGCGCGGACACCCAGGTCCACACGCACATGTGTTACTCGGAGTTCAACGAGATCATGGAGCACATCGTGCGCCTGGACGCCGACGTGATCTCGATCGAGGCTTCGCGGTCGGGCATGAGCGTGCTCGACGCGTTCGCGGGTGAGTTCGAGTACCCCACCGACATCGGGCCGGGCGTCTATGACATCCACTCGCCGCGGATCCCGTCGGTGGACGAGATCGAGGCGTTGCTCGGGGTCGCCGAGCGGCGCGTCGGGCGCGAGCGACTGTGGGTGAACCCCGACTGCGGGCTCAAGACCCGCCGCTGGGAGGAGGTGCGGCCCGCGCTGCGGTACATGATCGCGGCCGCGCACCGGCGGCGCGCGGCGGTGCGGGCGTAGCGCGGTTCGGAGGCAGACTTCACCCCGCGACGGGCTCGCGCTCGGCCGGTTCCCCGGCCTCCGGGGTGGGCTCGGCGGGGGCGGGGGCGGTGCGGGTGGGGCGTTTGCCCGGACGGGCGTGCCCCACGGCTCGAGCACGAGGTGCCGGCTCAGGTAGACCACCGTCTCGCGCCCCACGGCCGCGAGCGGCAGCGCGATGAACGCCCCGATGATCCCGTAGATCTCGGCCCCCAGGAGCAGGGCGAAGATGATGATGAGCGGGTTGAGCCGCAGGGAGTGCCCGAACACCTGCGGGGCGACGACGTGGCCTCGAGCTGCTGGAGCGCGAGGAACAGCAGCCCCACCCAGAGCGCGGTCAGCGGGTCTCCGAGCAGCGCGACGAGCACGGGCGGCAGCGCGCCGAGCACCGGGCCGAGGTAGGGCACGAGCTCCATCGCCCCGAAGAACGCCCCGAAGGCGAGGGCGTACGTGCGCCCGTCGGGGAAGATCCCCAGCAGCCCGAAGATCCACAGCGCGATCCCCGCCGTCGTCCCCATGATCAGCGAGAACAGGAGCTGCCCCCGCACGTAGGTGGGTCCGCTCCACGAGCTTGACGAGCGGGTTGAGGATGAGCGCGATGACCGAGGCGACAAGGAACACGAGCAGGACCCCGCCCGCTGCCGTGGCGAGGGCATAGAGCGCGAGGACCGACAGGGGGAGCAGGACGAGCTGGATCCAGCGCGGGACGACGACGGGGGCGACGCCCGGGGGCACAGGGCCCGGCTCCTCGGCGGGCCGCGGGTCGTGCGGCGCGTCGTTGGTCATGCTGCGGAGTATGGAAGACGCGCTCCCCTCCGTGACACTCCTGTTCTGCGGTGACGTCGTGGGCGCCGCCGGGCGCCGCGCGCTGCTCGGCTCGCTGGACTCGCTCCGGGCCGACCACGCTCCCGACTTCCTCGTCGTCAACGGCGAGAACGCGGCGGGCGGGCTGGGGATCACGCCGAAGATCGCGCGCGAGCTCTTCGCCGCCGGGGTCGACGTCATCACCCTGGGCAACCACACCTACCGCCACCAGGAGGTCTGGGCCTACCTCGACGAGGAGGAGCGCATCCTCCGGCCCGCGAACTTCCTGCGCTCCCAGCCCGGGCACGGGACGTGCGTGGTCGAGCGCGGGGGAGTCCGGCTGGGCGTGGTCAACCTCCAGGGCAACCTGTTCCTCGACTCCGGCCGCACCGCCTTCTCCGAGGCCGACGCCGCCCTCCACGAGCTCTCAAACCGCGCCGACCACGTCCTCGTGGACATGCACGCGGAGGCGACGTCCGAGAAGGTCGGCCTGGGCTGGCACCTCGACGGCCGCGTCACCGCGGTCGTCGGCACGCACACGCACGTCCCCACCGCCGACGCCCGCATCCTGCCGGGCGGGACGGCCTACATCACCGACGTGGGGATGACCGGCGCGCGCGGCGGGGTGATCGGCGTCAAGCGCGAGCAGGCCGTGCGGCAGATGCTCACACGGATGCCGGTGCGGTTCGAGACCTCGGAGGAGGACCCGTGGGTGCAGGCAGTGGTGATCCGGACGCCACGTGGGAAGCGGAGGCGGGCGGAATCGATCGCGGCGGTCCACCTGCCAGCAGGGCGACCATGACCGCGGGGAAGAACCAGACGATGTAGAGGTAGAACCAGTGGTCGACGCCGAGCTGCAGGGCGATGAGCGCGGCGGCGGCCAGCGCGGCGAGACGGGGCGTGGTCCTGGCCCCGCGGGGCACGAGCGCGAGGCTCAGGCAGAACAGCACCGCCGCGCCCTGCACGACCTTCTGCGGTCCCGGCCAACCCCAGAGGCCCCACACGGAGAACGGTGAGCCCCGCGCGGCCTGGAAGGCGATCGTCCGCTGCCAGATCTCGCGCGGCCCGGAGCCGAGCAGTGCGGCGAGGCCGAGCATGGCGGCGCAGGTGAGGAGGAAGACAACGCAGTAGGTGAGATTCTCCCGGGAGAAGAAACGCCCGCGGCGAGTTACCCGAAAAAAGAGCGGCGCCAGTCCCAGCGGCGCGAGCTTCGCCATCCCCGCCAAGCCGATCGCGAGCCCGCGCGCGGGCGCGGAGCCGGCCCCCAGGAGCGCCCCCACGACGAGCAGGGACACCAGCGAGTCGTTGGCGTTCGTGGAGGACGCGAAGAGCGTGAACGGGTACGCGACCCACGCCCAGGCGAGCGCCACGCCGAGGGTCGGCCCCCGCACGCGCCGGCCCAGGAGGAACAGCCCGCCGAGCGTGAGGAGGTCGAAGAGGATCGCCGCGGCGTGCGCGGCGGGAAGGTCGTCCCATCTCCCGCTCCAGCCCAGCGCGGCGACCGCCGGCACGTAGGCGAGGGAGTTCGCCGGCCCGTAGGTGTCCCCGTGCTCGTCCTCGCGCGGCCAGCCGCCGTAGAGGTCCTCCCCGTGCAGGATCTTCTGCGCCCCGATCACCCCCGAGTAGCCCACGTCGATCACGTTCGAGTTCACGACGTTCAGCCCGACGCGGAAGCCGACCAGGAACAGGACGCCGACCGCGAGCCAGCTCGCCCGGACGTTGAGGCGGAGAACATCATCCCGCCCACCCCGGCCGCGGCCGGACCCGATCCACAGCATCCGTCCCAGGACGTAGAGCAGCACCGGGTAGGCGAGCGGAACGCTCAGCCCGATCGTCCCCGAGGAGAAGAACGCGAGCGAGACCGAGAACGCGAGCAGGACGAGAAGGTCGAGGTGGAGCAGCCGCCACGGTCGCCGCGGGGTCACGAACGGAGCCAGGAACAGGAGGCACAGGGGCAGCCAGACCCACAGCGAGGTCACCTTGTGGCCGAAGGCCCCGTCGTAGCCGCGGGCCATCGTCCACGCGACCTGGAAGCCCGTCCACGCCTCGAGCACCTCCCCGGTGGCGTCGGACACGTATACCTGGGCGATCTCCTTGCCCCGGGGGTCGCTGAAGGAGACCTGCCAGCGCCCGGGGTCCTTGATGAAGGCGCGGGAGGTCGAGCCGGGGTGGTGGCGCAGGACGTCGGCGATCTTCGAAACGCCGCGGGCGACCTGCGTCACCTCGGCGGGGCTGCGGAGGTTCGGGCCCGCGGCGTGGGCGGGCACCGCCGCCAGCGCCAGCGCGGCGAGCGCCGCGATCAGCGCGCGAAGGACCAGAGCTTCTGCCCCAGGAAGTTCAGGGGCAGCCCGCAGACGATGGCGATCGCCTGCGCGGGGACTTCCGCAAGGCCCGCGACCTCGACGAGGAGGGTGAGGACCGCAGCGAGCTTGTAGCCGAGCCCGAGCCCGAGCCCGTTGCCGGGACGCCGGGCCCCGAGGCGGACGCGATGGTGCAGGCGGAGCGCCAGGGCCTCGTCCGTCATGAGACCTCCGAGGCTAGCCCGAAGTGCTCGCGCACCATCGGCACGACGTCGCGCAGCGTCCACTGCTCGCGGGCGTCGACCCCGGGCCCCACGCCGCACCACGCCAGCGCGCCGAGGGAGTCCGAGCGGTGCAGCGAGCCGTGCGATCCCCCGCCCACGTGGTGCTGGCCACCCCAGTCGACGAACTCGAAGCCCGGGGCGGCGGACAGGAGCACGTCCCCCGCGGTCGGGCAGGAGAGCGCCGACCAGGCCCGGGCCAGCCCGTCGGGGTAGTCCGGGGTGAGGATCCGACCATCCTCGACCCGGGCGCGCAGCGCGTCGAGGTCCCCCTCCACGTGCCACGGCTCGCCCCGGACATCGGAGAGCTCACCTCCCGGGGAGAAGCGCAGCTCCCCCCGCGTCGTGCGCACCACGCCCTCCTCCCCCGAGCGGTGCATCACCAGGTCGACCCCCTCGAGCGCGAGCGCCTGGGCGACGGCGCGGATCGTCAGCTCACCGGAGCGCTCGGGGTCGAGCACGTAGACCATCGCCGAGCGCTGGGCCGGGCACAGCGCGATCTCGGCCTCCGTCCCCTTCGGCGAGTTCGGCGCAAGCACGTCCCAGCCGCCGAAGGCGGCGGCGAGGTCGACGCTGGCCTCCACCGCGGCGTGGGAGTGGTCGGCCATCACCACCACCGCGTGGTCGGCGAGGAACTCGTCCATGCCGCCCGCCGCGTGGGCGAGGCGCTCGATCTGGCGATCGGCGTAGGCGATGGACTGCACCTGGGCGTGCGGCCCGTTCTTGTGGGAGTGCGTGTCGTTGTCGGGCAGGGAGAGCAGGAGGAAATCGAAGAGGTCGTTCTCCACCAGGTAGGCGCCGACGCATCCCGCGTGCTGGTCGCGGGCGCCCGGCAACCCGAGCTGCCCGCGGCAGCCCGTCCGGCGCGAGGCGAAGATGTCGGCGTAGAAGAGCTCCTTGGGCCCGTAGACCGCGTGGCGGAACAGGGTGGAGGTGGCCAGACGGGCGAGGGCGGACTCGTTGGACACCTCATGGCGGTGGCGCCCGCGGTACATCAGGTAGGTCGTACCCGCCGTCCGCACCCCGGCGTCGTCGAGGCTCTCGAACACCGTCTCCACCTCCGAGGAGAGGTGGGCGAGGTTCATGTTGTAGACCGTGTCGGTGAGCGAGCGGTAGAGCCCGAACTGCCGCGAAGCCGAGAAGGAGGAGCCGTACTCCACGTAGCGCCCCTCCGTGCGGTGGAACCAGTTCATGGAGGGGATGAGGTGGCGGTCGGGGCCGAGCCCGGTGGCGATCGAGGCCGCGCAGGCGGGCGTCACCGACGGGAAGGCGGCGGCGCACGAGTCCGTGTAGGCGCCCTCCTCCATCACCCGCTCCAGCACGGGCGCCTGGCCCGTGGCCACCGCCCGTTCGAGCATGGAGGGCTTGCACCCGTCCACCACCGCGAGGACGAGCTTGCGGGGGCGTCTCACCGCAGGATGCGCAGGCCGGCGTACTTCTCGGAGCTACGCCGGCGCCCCGTCACGAGCAGGGCGATGAGGAAGACCAGGGCGACGAGCCCGAAGGGCGGCGCGAGCACCGAGAGCGCGGCGACGGCGACCCCCGCGGCCTCGGCGTAGACCGGCAGCGCGCCCGCCGCCTCGGGGTCGAGCCGCGCCCGGACGCGGCGCAGGAGCTGGGAGACGGCGGCGGCGGCGATGAGCCCGCAGATCACCCCGAGCACGAGCCCGTACCACCACACCTGGTGGCGGTCGTCGAGCGTGCCGGCGAACAGGAGCCCTCCGAGGGCGGGACCGAGAGCGCCGATGGTCGGCCCGAGCCGGGTGGACTCCAGGCGCCCCAGGCCGCCGCGGCGCTCGCCGAAGGTGAAGAGCGCGAGCGCGAGGGCGAGCACGACGAGGAACACGGGGCTCTCGAGGAACGAGAACGGGGTCCCCTCGAAGTCCACGCCGGCGTTGGCGGCCGCCAGGGCGCCCGCGAGGATCCCGGGAAGGAAGGGGCGCATGCCGACCGCGCAGGCCAGTCCGATCCCCTGGCAGATGTCGAGGAAGAGGTCCACGTCGGTTAGCGTGCGGAGCGTAGTGAGCGCCCGCGACCTCGAACGCTATGCCCGCCTGTTCGCCCGGCGTACCCGGGGGATGAAGTCCTCGGCGATGCGCGACCTCATGGCGATCACCGAGCGCCCCGAGGTGATCTCCCTCGCCGGCGGCCAACCCGACACCTCGACGTTCCCCCCCGAGCTCTACGCCGAGCTCCAGGCGCGGATCGCCCGCGGCCAGGTGGCCCGGGCCCTCCAGTACGGACCGACGGAGGGGATGGCGGCGGTCCGCGAGGCGATCGTTACGGTCATGGCGGCGGAGGGGATGGCGACCGACCCCGACGACATCCTCGTCACCGCCGGCGGCCAGCAGGTCATCGACCTCGTCTGCAAGACGCTCATCGACCCCGGGGACGTCATCGTCGCCGAGGCGCCCACCTATCCGGGCGCGGTTCCCACGTTCTCGGCCTACGAGGCCGACGTGGTGCAGATCGCCATGGACGCCGACGGCATGCGGGTCGACGAGCTCGAGCAGACCCTCGACCGCCTCGACCGCGAGGGCCGGACCCCGAAGTTCGTCTACACGATCCCCTCGTTCCAGAACCCCGGCGGGGTCACGCTCTCCCTCGAGCGCCGGCGGCGGCTCGTCGCGCTCGCCCACGCCCGCGAGCTCCTCGTGCTCGAGGACAACCCCTACGGCCTGCTGCGTTACGAGGGCGCGCCCCTGCCCACCCTGCGCTCGCTCGACGGCGGGGAGTTTGTCATCTACCTCGGGACGTTCTCGAAGATCCTCTCCGCCGG
>JAABUS010008593.1_pt1 | contig 11138 bp, 10 predicted proteins | sample 5560161 | NCBI WGS metagenome assembly JAABUS01 (sample SAMN10711885, study PRJNA513376) | rock metagenome | isolation source: Antarctica rocks | place: Antarctica: Victoria Land, Trio Nunatak nord | collected 2016-01-04
CGACACGCTGCTGAGCCGAAAGGTCCGCGACGAGCTGATCGGCGGCCAGTACGAGGAGCTGCTGCGCCTCGCAGGCTCCGTGAAGCGCGGATGGATCGTGCCCAGCGTCCTGCTGACCCGCATGCGCGCCGACCCGCGCCCGGACCGCCTCGCCAAAGCGCTGCGCGAGTACGGGCGCCTGTGCCGCACGAACTTCGTCCTCGACTGGGCCGGCGACCCCGGCCTCAGGGCGCGAGGGCTGGGCCAGCTCAACAAGGGCGAGAGCGCCAACGCGATGCACCGCTACATCGGCTTCGGCAACCGCGGCCGCGTCCACGCCCGCGACCCCGAGCAGCTACAGCGCCACATGGACTGCCGGCGCCTGATCTCAAACGCGATCGTCTACTGGAACACCCGCTACATCGCCCACGCCCTCGAGACCCTTGAACGCCAAGGCCACACCCTCCGCGACGCCGACGTCCGGCACATCCACCCCGTCCACTACGAGCACATCAACCCGTTCGGGCACTACCGCTTCGACACCCGCCGCGGACCCACCAACGGACGGCTGCGCCCGCTGCGTGCCGCGACCTACACCTCGCGCGAGATCGCCGCGACTAACGCGACGGCGACTAACGCTTAGCGTTGTCGACTGCCCGACGCAGCATCCTGCCAGATCACCCAGGATAGCCTGCAAAACGTGGGTCTTTGGCCGACATATCCAAACCGTCGGCATCGGTATTGCAGGCCGGATCAGCGCCGCTAACCGGACGGCGACTAACGCTTAGCGTTGTCCTGTGCGGACTTGTAGTCGCAACCCCAGCTACGGATCACGGCGCGCCGTCGAGGCGTGGCAGCCCGTCGTCGGGTATCGGCTCCCACGTCGCGGCGGTGGCGGTCCGCACGTGCGCGATCGGTCGCACGTCGTGGCCGGGATCGAGGACGCCGATACGGATCGCGGCGATCTCACGCGTGGCGGGGTCGAGGCTCCACAGCGCGCCGCCGCAGGTGGTGCAGAAGGCCTTGGGGTTCCCGTCCGGCGGGTCCCACGCCTTCACCAGGTCGGCCCCGCGGGTGATCGTCACGGCGCCCGGTGCGACGCGCACGCCAGCGGAGGAGGCATTGCCGGTCCGCCGCTGGCAGCGGGTGCAGTGGCAGTAGGCCGCTTGGCCAAGCGGTTCTGCGACCTCGAACGCGACGCCTCCGCAGAGGCAATGGCCTGTCAGCGTGGACATGCCGTGAATGATCTCAAGCCTTGACGCTCAGGAGCCGCGTGGTGCTCACCAGCCGTTCCGGAGGGCCTGGCGCATGAGCTCAGGCCAGTCCTCCTCGACGTCGAGACGCGCCAGGAGACTCGCGAGCGCGGCGAGCATCCGCAGCGGCCAGAGGTCCTCGGGTGGAAAGGAGGCCACCTGCGCCAGTGGCCAGAGCGCCTCGGCGTGGGCGGCGGCGCGCTGACCGGTCTCCACGACGACGGAGGCGTTGATCCGCGACGGGCCGTCGAGATGGCCGTCGAGGATGTCGCGCCCGAGGACGAGCGCCGTGGCGCCGACCTCGGCCGGCAGCCAGCCGAGGCGGTCGAGCGACGCGCCGAGCAGCTCCGGGTCGCTGGCGAGGAACGCGTCGAGCGCGATTACCGCCTCGTCGACGCGCGTGACCGGGACCCGGCGGACCGCACCGAAGTCGAGGAACGCGACGCGGCCGTCGGCCATGCGCAGCGCGTCGGCGGGGTGCGGGTCGGCGTGGACGGTGCCAAAGCGCGCCGAGCCGACGTGGAAGGCGACGAGTGCACGGGACGCCGCCGAGCGCTCCTCCGGGTCGGTGAGCGCGCCCAGGGGCGTGCCGTCGACCCAGGCGCTCACGAGCACCCGCTCGTGGCAGAGCGCGGTGACCGGCGCGGGAACGAAGAAGAGCGGATGACGCTTGAGCGCCCGCGCGAAGCTGCGCTGGGTGGAGGCCTCGTGCTCGAGGTCGAGCTCGTCGAGGATCCGCTCGCGCAGCTCCCGCAGCAGCAGGCCCGGGGCCAGCGAGGGGAAGACCGAGCCGAGCGGCCGGATGAGCGCCTCGAGCAGGTTCAGGTCCTGGCGGACCTGGTCGGCGATCCCGGGGCGCAGCACCTTGACCGCGACGTCGGCGCCCTCGTGGACCGCGCGATGGACCTGGGCGGTCGGCGTCCGGGCGGCGGGCTCGGGGTCGATCTCGTCGAGGATGCTCGTCGGCTTCTCGCCCCAGGCGGCCTTCAGCGCCTTCTCGACCTCCTTGTACGGCAGCTCCTGCGTGGTCTCGGCGTACGCGCGCTCCATCTCCGCGGCGGCGCGCCCGCGGATCCCGGGCGCCAGCGTCGCCGGATCGACCGTGTCCCGCAGCCCGGCGAGGGCGAGTCGGGCGGAGGTGGTGCCGCGCGCAAGGCGCAGACCGGTGTCGGCGAGCGCACGGAGCGCCTCGGGGCGTGGATCGGTGGCCATTGGCCTCGCAGCATGCCCGGTCCGGGCGGTGACCCACTCCGCACGCTCGCGGCCGAGCCTCTGTGCGATGCCTACCGCACCTCAAGGCGCGGCCGCGCCGACGCGGTCCGCTCGGGTTGCCGAGCGGGTCCTCTCGAGCACGCTGCGGTCGCCGGTCCCGAGGACGTAGCTCTGCCTGACACCGAGGTCGGTCCACGTACCGTCCGCCCGACGATCTGCAGCGATTCCGGATCGATCCCGGCACCGGCGGCCACCTCGCGCAGCTCGCCCGTGGGCGCTCGGACGCGGGAAGTGGTCGCAGGAATGCTGGTCGTCGGAGACGAGCACCTTGGTCGGCTCGCAGACCGCGTCTGGCCGCGGGTTCTCCAGCGGGGGAGTGCAGCCCCGGTTCATGACGGCCAGCCAGCCCGTTCCGGCTACGACGCCGAACGCGGCGTGCTGTTGGAGGTCCACTAGGCGCAGCTCCACCTGGCGCAGCAGGCGGCGACGCCGAACGTCCAGACGCGGATTCGCTCGGTCCGAGGTGAAGCGCTTGCGATCCCCGCCGCCACCATCGACCCGGCCACCACTAGAGGATGTCCGAGGCCGAAGCGGGTCCCTTCCCCGCCGAGGACGTAGCGCCGGCCGTCGGCGTAGCGGCAGGCGGCGTAGCCCTTCTTCGCGGCGGCGACGAGAAGCTCGGGACCCCGCACCAGGACTCGGTCGGGGCCCGGGCAGCGGACTTCGCCCCGGTAGCGGGCCGGGGGCAACACGTACGTGCGGCGCTTGCCGCCGTCAAGCCACGAGACGGTCCGTCCGGTGATCCGCAGGGACGTCACGTCGACATCGAAGCCTGCGGCGACCCTGTGCAGCTCCTCGGAGTGGAATCACTCTCGTAAGGGGAGGTGCGGGGATCGAAGGCCGGGCCGTCGGCGGCGTAGATCGTGCTGGGGTCGCAGCGCGAGGATGTTTGTCGTGCGCCCTCCCGGTCGCAGCCCGCGAAGCCGAGCACCACCGCGCCGTTTCGCGCCGCCACGCGCAGGACATCGGGACGAATCGCGTATGAGACCGTGCGCACGAGCATTCGCGTGCGCAGGTTGACGACCCGCGTGAACACCGTGCTGAAGTTCGGATCGTAGAAGCCCTCGATCACGGCCGCGATCATCGGTCCCGCGGCCGCGATCGACGGCCGATCCTTCTCGTCCTCCGCGAAGTTCTCGTCCTCGCCGGTGAGCCCGTACGGTCGGCCCGAGGAGAACAGACAGCGCGCTCGATGCCATCAACGCTGTAGACCCGCAGTGACGCGGTGCGAAGGAGCACCTTCCCACCCATGGCGCACCTGGGGCCGGAGACCGCGCCCGTCGCCGGGCCGCACAGACCGATGGCGACGAGCGCTGCGACCAGGATGCCGACGCAGCCGCTCACGAACTTCATGGTTCAAGCATGCCACTTCGTGGGGGTGGTCGATCAGGGCCGGACCCGGATCACGCTCAGCGCATTCTCAGGAATCTGCCGCGTTCCTCTGAGGTGCGGCGCGCACGCTGGCAACGTCCGATTCACCAAACCGAGAAGGGACCTGTCACCACCATGATCCTCACCAAGCAGCGCCTGACGGCACTCGCCGTCATCGCGACCTCCGCCCTGGCCGTCACCGGTATCGCCGATGCAGCGACCAAGTCCACCTCCAAGCACAAGACCCACGCGGTCAAGTGCGCCGCGAGCGGCACCACCGGAGCGACCGGCGCCGGAGGCCGGGCGCACAACGAGACCCCACTGACCGGCGACACGCTGAAGCGCGCCTCCGGTGCGGCGATCGCCGCCAATCCCGGAGCCACGGTCAACCGGGCTTCGACCGAGGACCCCGCGGAGGGGACCGGCGCCGCCTACGAGGTGAAGATCACCAAGGCCGACGGCACCCGCACCGAGGTCCTCGAGAGCTCGTCCTTCGCCGTTGCGTCGACCAAGGCTGACGGGGGACGCCACGGCGGCCCCGGCCGCGGCGGCAACCCCAACGAGAAGGAGCTGACCGGCGACGATCTCACCAAGGCGACCGCCGCGGCGAAGTCCGCAGTCCCCGGAGGCACCGTCGATCGCGCCTCGGCCGAGGACCCCGCCGAGGGCAACGACGCGGCGTATGAGGTTCACGTCACCAAGGCCGACGGCTCCCGCGTCGAGGTGCTGCTCGACTCCTCCTTCGGCGTCGTCAAGACCGTGGACGACCAGGGTCCCGGCGGCCCGGGGCGCCGTCACCGCTGAGTCGCAATCCCATCGCCCGGCGTCATCGACAGTCGGCCTGATCGTCGAAGGGCCCCGCACCGCGGGGCCTTCGCGTCGTCCCGTCAGCCCGTCGCGAGCCCGAGCGATATGAGCACCACACTGACTTCGGTGAGGACGACGGTCGCGCCGAGGGTGTCGCCGGTGCGCCCCCCGAGCGTGCGCCGCGACCAGGCGGTGACGCCTCCCGCTACCAGGAGGCTCGCCAGGATCGCGACGGAACCGGCGGCCACGTCGCACACCACCGCCACCACGACCGCGGTCAGCCCCCCGACGGCCACGGAAATCCACGACGGGAGGAAGGCGGAACCCAGCCCGTCGCTGCGTGCTGGCCGGGTCCACCGCGCGTGGAGCAACGCGGCGAAGCGGCCGGTCGTGGCGGCGGTGATGAGCGCAGCGACACCGTCGCGGGTCGGGAGGTGCGCCAGGGCCGTGGTGATCAGCAGGAGCCAGAGCCCGAGCGCCAGCGTGCCGAACGTGCCGATCGCTGGGTCGCGCATGGCGCGCAGGCGACGCTCGCGGTCTCCGCGAACCCCCATGCCGTCGGCGCAGTCGGCTAGACCGTCCTGGTGCAGCCCCCCGGTGACGACGACGAGCGCCGTCACCGCGAGGATCGCCGCGACCGCTGGACCCAGCCCGGGCGCTGCCGCGGCGTACGCGGCCCCGGCCAGGGCGCCCACGAGGGCGCCCACGAGCGGGTGGAAGGCGGGCGCGCTGCCGCCGTGGTCGCGGTCGTCGCGGATCGGCATCGGCAGGATCGTCAGGAAGGTGATCGCGAGGACGGCGCCGTTCGCCGCCCGGCGCAGGGCGGCCGGCACGGCTCAGCGCGGGCCGGACACGCCGGACTCGGCGAAGGTCGCCATGTCGCGGTGCAGCGCACCCGCGGCCGCGAGGGTCGGCAGGGCCAACAGCGCGCCGGAGCCTTCGCCGAGACGCAGCCGCAGGTCCAAGAGCGGCTCGAGGCCGAGCTCGGCCAGGACCAGATCGTGGCCGGGCTCCGCGGAGCGGTGGCCGGCGAACAGGATCTCGCCGGCGAACGCGTCCAAGCGCAGCGCCGCGAGGGCCGAGGCGCCGGTCGCGTAGCCGTCGAGCACGACGGGCAGCCGCCGCCGGGCCGCCTCCAGGATCGCGCCGGTCAGCGCCGCGAGCTCGAGGCCGCCGACCGCCAGCAGCGCCTCGCGCACAGCCAGCCACGAGCCGTGCCGCTTCAGGGCCGCGGTGACTACGCCGCGCTTGCGTTCGAGGCCGGCGGCGTCCATGCCGGTCCCGCGCCCCACGGTGAGCTCCGGCGCCGCGCCGGTGAGCGCGCTCACCAGCGCGGCCGTCGTGGCGGTGTTGCCGATGCCGATCTCGCCGAGGACCAGGCAGTCGACGCCCGCCTCTGCGAGCTCGGTCGCCAGCGTGGCGCCCGCGGCCAGCGCCGCGTCGAGCTGCGCGTCGGTCAGCGCCGGGCCGTCGACCATGTCCCGCGTGCCGGCGGCCACCTTCGCGGCGCGCACGCCGTCCGGGGTGGCGCAGGCAAGCCCGACGTCCGCGACGACGAGGGGGTGGCCTCCGCGCCGTGCCAGGACGCCGACGGCGCTCTCGCCGCGCGCGGCCGCCGCGGTCACCTGGGCGGTGACCTCGGCGCCGAAGAGGCTCGTGCCGCGTGCGGTGTGACCGTGGTCGGCGGCGCAGATCAGGACGCCGGCGCGGAGCGAGCGCGGTGGCGGCGCGCCGGTGATCGACGCCCAGCGCTCGACGACCGTCTCGAGCGCGCCGAGCGATCCGGCGGGCTTTATGAGCCGGTCGGCGCGGTCACGCGTGGCGGTGGCCGCCTCGCGGTCGGGCCCGTCGGCGGGGCCGCCGGCGGACGCGTCGGCAGGCTGGCTGTCGGATGCGTCGGCGCGGTGGCCGTCGGGCGCGTCAGCAGGCCGCCGGCTCTCAGCGCGCGCCGGCGCAAACCGGTTGGCCGCGGGGGCGACGTCGCGCTCCTCCCACGTCTCGCGCATGACGACGTCCTCCAACGGCATCCGCGAAGACCAGCCGGCGGTCTCCAGGCCGGGCCGGGCCGGGCGCTCGTCGGGCCACCCCAGGCAGAGGTAGGCGATCGGGTCCACGCGAGCGGGGATCGCCAGCAGTGCCCGCAGGTCGTCCGGTCGGTAGAAGCTGACCCAGCCGACCCCGAGCCCCTCGGCCCGCGCCGCGAGCCAGAGGTTCTGGATGGCGCACGCCGTCGAGTAGACGTCCGTCTTCGGGATGGTCCCGCGTCCGAGGATCTCCGCGTCCGGCGGCCCGTGGTCGCAGCAGACGACGATCCCGAGTGGCGCCTCGACGATGCCCTCCACCTTCTGGTCGAGGAAGTGGCGGGTGCGCGCGTCGAACCGCTCGGCCTGCCGGAGGCGCTCGCGCTGGGCGAGCCGGCGCACGGCGCCGCGGCGGCTGGGGTCGCTGACGACGATGAGCCGCCAGGGCTGCATGAGCCCGACCGACGGCGCCTGGTGGGCGGCCTCGAGCACCTGTCGCAGCACGGCGTCCGGCACCGGATCGGGCCGAAAGCGGCGGATGTCCCGGCGCTCGGCGATGACCCGCCGTACTGCCGCGCGCTGCGCATCGTCGTAGCGCCAGCCCTGTGGGTCGGCGGCGCGCTCGGCGGCGCGGGAGGCGTCGAAGCCCTCCGGCGTCCCGGGTCGCGTCAGGTGGTCGGAGGCAGACACCGCGCCGAACGGTACCCGCGACACGTGCATCGGTAGTGTCTCCGCCGTCAGCGTGGCGGTGCGAGGAACCCGGTGAAACTCCGGGACGGTCGCGCCACTGTGAGTCGGATCGCCCACTCGGCGCCCGGAGAGTCAGGAACTCAGAACCGCCGCGGATCCTCTTGAACGCCGGGACGCCGGATCCCGGGGAGGTTTTCAGCGTATGCAGATCGAAGCCCCGCCGGTCCCGGGTTCCTCCGGCGATTGCCCGCGCCGATGAGGCGCCTACTGCTCGTGCGCCACGCGGCCACGCCGGCCACCCGCGCGGCGGCCTTCTCAACCGACGAGGAGCTCGACGAGCGCGGCCTGTCCGACGCCGCCGCGCTGCTCGGCGCCCTCCCCGCGAGCTGGGAGGCGCTGAGCAGCCCCGCGCTGCGCTGCACGCAGACCGCAACCGCGGCCGGCTTCCCGCATCCCGCACTCGATCCCGATCTGGCCGAATGCGACTTCGGGGAATGGGGGGGACGCACGCTGGCCGAGATCCATGCCGCCCAGCCGGAGGCGGCCACCGCGTGGATGAGCGACGCGGACGCCGCGCCGCACGGTGGGGAGTCGCTCACCGTGTTCGCCGGGCGGGTCGGAGGCTGGCTTGACCGTCAGGCCAAGCAGCACGGCCGGGCCGTCGTGATCACCCACGGGGGCGTCGTGAAGGCCGCGCTCGTCCATGCGCTCGGGGCGCCGATCCAGGCGTTCTGGCGGCTCGACGCCGCGCCGCTGGCCGTCACCGAGTTGCACGTTCACGCCGGGCGCTGGACGGTGACACGCGTCAACTGCGCCGTCGCGTCGCCGGGACCTCCATCGTGACCGGAGTGGCGCTCGCTTCGGGCTTCTTGGCCGATCGCGTCCTCGGTGATCCGCGACGCCTGCACCCGGTCGCGGGCTTCGGGCTGCTGGCAGAGCGGAGCGAGGCGCACGCCTACGCGCCGACCCGAGCTCGGGGCGCCGCCTACGCCGGGGGACTGGTCGGGGCGGCGGCACTCGGGGGGAAGGGGCTCACGCGCATCGCCGCGCGCGCCGGCCTCGGCCGCTCCCTCGTCCTGGCCGTCGTGACCTGGGCGGCGCTCGGCGGTCGCTCGCTGACGCGCGTCGCCGACCGCCTGGCCGACGAGCTGCAGGCCGGGGATCTGGAGGCCGCCCGCACGACGCTGCCGTCGCTGTGCGGCCGCGACCCGCAGGCGCTGGACGCCGCGGGACTGTCGCGCGCGGCGCTGGAGTCGGTGGCCGAGAACACCAGCGACGCCGTCGTCGGGGCACTGCTGTGGGGGGCGCTGGCCGGGCCCGCCGGCGTCGCGGCGTACCGCGCGGCGAACACGCTCGACGCGATGGTCGGGCACCGGAGCCCGCGCTACCGGGCGTTCGGCTGGGCGGCCGCTCGGCTCGACGACGCGCTCAACTGGCCGGCCGCGCGCCTGTCCGCGGCGCTCACCGTCGTCTGCGCCCCCCTCGTCGGTGGCTCCCCGCGAGCGGCGCTGCGCACGTGGTGGCGCGAGGGATCCGGCCATCCGAGCCCGAACGCGGGGCGCGTCGAGGCGGCCTTCGCCGGGGCCCTCGGCGTCCGCCTCGGCGGTCCGCTCGCCTACGCCGGCGTCGCTGAGCTGCGCCCGCATCTGGGGCACGGACGGGCGCCGAGCGCCGAGGACGTGCACCGAGCGACGCGGCTCTCGCTCGCCGTGGGGGTTGCGGCCGCGCTGACCTGCGCGGCGCTCCGGGACGCCGTGATCGGGATGCGCGCGCGATGAAGGGCGCGCTCCTGGTCGCCGGCACGCACTCGGACGCCGGGAAGTCCGTGGTGACCGCCGGGCTGTGCCGCTGGCTGCACCGCCAAGGGGTCAGCGTCGCGCCGTTCAAGGCGCAGAACATGGCGCTGAACTCGGTGGTGGCGCGCGGCGGCTTCGAGATCGGGCGCGCACAGGCGATGCAGGCGGCCGCGGCGGGCGTCGCGGCCGAGGTGGCGATGAACCCGATCCTCATCAAGCCCTCCGGGAGCTCCCACAGCCAGGTCGTGGTGATGGGCCGGCCGTACGCGGACGTCGGTGCCGGCTCCTACCAGCAGCTCAAGGACGAGCTCCGCCCGATCGTCGCCGACGCCCTGGCCGGGCTGCGCGCGCGCTACGACGTCGTGATCTGCGAGGGCGCCGGCAGCCCCGCCGAGATCAACCTGCGTGCCGCGGACCTCACCAATATGGGCCTTGCGCGCGCCGCCGGCCTGCCCGTGCTCCTCGTGGGCGACATCGACCGGGGCGGGGTCTTCGCCTCGCTGCTCGGGACCCTCGCGGCGCTGGACGTCGCCGACCAGCGCCACATCGCCGGCTTCGTGATCAACAAGTTCCGCGGGGACCACGCGATCCTCGCGCCGGGGCTGGAGCAGATCGCCGGCCTGACCGGGCGGCCCGTCGTGGGGGTCCTGCCGTTCGCCGACGACCTCGGCATCGACGCGGAGGACTCGTTGGCCATCGAGGCGCCGCGCGCCGACGTGCCCGGAACCGGAGGAACGTTGGACGTCGCCGTCGTGCGCCTGCGCTGGATGAGCAACTTCACCGACCTCGACGCGCTGGCGCGAGAGCCCGGCGTGCGTGTGCGCTTCACGCGCTCGCCGGTCGACGTCGCCCGGGCCGACCTCGTCGTGGTGCCGGGGACCAAGGCGACCGTCGAGGACCTCGCCCGCCTGCGTGACAGCGGGCTGGACTCAGCGCTCGCCGCGCGGGCCACGGCCGGGGAGCCGATCCTCGGGGTCTGCGGCGGCTACCAGCTCCTGGGCGAGCGCATCGACGACGACGTCGAGTCCGGCGCCGGCCGGGTGGAGGGGCTCGGGCTGCTCCCCGTGAGGACGCGTTTCGCGGCCGACAAGGTCCTGCGCAGCGTCCGCGGCCACAGCGCGCTGCTCGGCAGCGACGTCGGCGGCTACGAGATCCGCCACGGCCACCCGGTCGCGCACGGCGGCACGCCGCTGATCACCGACGCGCAGGGCGGCGCGGAGGGCTGCGCCGTCGGCGGGACGATCGGCACCTCCTGGCACGGGCTGCTCGAGCACGACGCGGCCCGCCGGGCGCTGCTGCGCTGGGTCGCCGCGCGGCGCCACATCGACTTCACTCCCGCCGTCGTCGACTTCGGCGCCGAGCGCGAGCGCCAGCTCGACCGTCTCGGCGACCTCGTCGAGGAGCATCTCGACACCGACCGTCTGCGGTCGCTGATCGAGGGCGGCGTTCCGTCCGACCTGCCCGACCTCCTGCTGGAGCGTGCCCCGTGCTGAGGTTCATTACCACCGCCGACACCGAGATCCTCGCGACGGCCGCGGCCGTGCGCCGGCTGCCGCGGGACTTCCCGGAGGTCCGCTGCGCCAACCCGCAGGGCACCCGCGACCTGGAGCCGTTCCTGGACGAGGTCCTGAGCGGGGCGCGCGTCGTCGTCGTCCGGGTGCTCGGCGGGCGTCGCGGCTGGACGGGCGGCGTGGACCTCCTGGCCCGCCGCTGCCGCGCCGAGGGCATCGCCCTGATCGCGCTGGGCGGCGAGTCGCGTCCCGACGCGGAGATGACCGCGCTGTCGAGCGTCCCCTCCGGGGCGCTGGCGCAGGTGGGGGAGTACCTGCGCTCCGGCGACGTCGACAACGTCGAGCAGATGCTGCGCTTCCTGGCCGACACCTTCCTGCTGGAGGGCTTCGGCTTCGAGGCGCCCACGCCGGTGGAGGAGCTCGGCATCTACCTCCCCA
>JAABUS010008594.1_pt1 | contig 11137 bp, 7 predicted proteins | sample 5560161 | NCBI WGS metagenome assembly JAABUS01 (sample SAMN10711885, study PRJNA513376) | rock metagenome | isolation source: Antarctica rocks | place: Antarctica: Victoria Land, Trio Nunatak nord | collected 2016-01-04
ACGGCCATGACTAAACTCGACATCTGCTACGTAGGATCGGCTGCGCCCGGCAGCACGAGCCTGCAGCGGGCAAACGCCCTAAGGCGGCTGGGGCACCGGGTCTCCCACTACGATCCGAGCAGCTTCCTCAACGTGCGACAGGCGGCGGTATTCGCTCGTCACCGCACCGGCTTCCGCTTCGTGGACAGCAAGGTCCGACGTCATCTGCCACGCATCATCGGCGAGCAGCGCTTCGATGTCGCGTGGGTCGGCGGGGGACGGGAGATCGGACCCGAGACGGTCGAGTACCTGCGGGGCCGCGCGAAGACAGTCGTCAACTACAACAACGACGACCCGACCGGGGGCAGTGAGGGCCGGGCATGGGACCTCTACTTGCGGGCACTGAGTGCCTACGACCTCGTCGTTGTCATGCGTGAGCCCAACGTTGAGGAGTCACGTGCCTGGGGCGCGAGGGACGTCATGCGTGTCTACATGTCCTTCGACGAGGTCGAGCACGCTCCGGTGGACCTCTCGGAGCGCGAACGCGAATCGTGGGCCTCGGACGTCTGTTTCATCGGTGTGTGGAGGCCCGAAAGGGGCCCGATCGTCGCCGGCCTGCTGGACGCGGGAGTCCCGCTTTCCATATGGGGTGACCGCTGGGAGCGAGCGCGTGAGTGGCCGCAGATCCGGAGCGTGTGGCGGGGCCCGAGCGTGATGGGAGCCGACTACGCCGCCGCCATCCAGTGCGCGAAGCTGGGCCTCGGCCTCCTGTCGAAGGGCAATCGGGACGAACACACGCAGCGATCGATGGAGATTCCAGCCTTGGGCACGGTTCTCTGCGCGGAGCGGACCCCCGAACACTCCGACCTGTACCGGGACGGGAAGGAGGCCGTGCTGTGGTCTAACTCCGAGGAATGCGCGCAGGTAGCGGCGCAGCTGCTCGAGAACGACGCCCGGCGCGCCGATATCGCCCGGCATGGTCATGAGCGCGTCGTGTCATCGCGCGTGGGAAATGAACCCACGATGGCCCGCATCCTCGAGCGGGCCTTGCATGTGTCCGGCAGCACGTAGGCCCCCCCTGGAGGGCCGGGCGTGACCTCGCACGGTCAGCGGCTCATCCAGGCGTTCCGGAGCCCCGTTCGACGGGCCGCCATGAACACAATGGGCGCCTCGCTCCTGAACCAACTCATGCTGCTGATTAGCGGTTCGCTGAGCGCTCGCCTCCTAGGCCCCGCCGACCGCGGGCACGCGGCCCTGATCGCGCTCGTGCCCTCGATCCTGGGCATCGCGGGCAGTTTCGGGCTCGTGTCGGCAGTCGTGTACTTCGTGGCCCAGAGGCCGGAAGCCACGGTGAGCGTGCTCGGACTCATGAAGCGAGAGCTCGCACTACAGCTGCTCCTGCTCCTCGGCCTGCACGTCGCGATCACCATCCTATGGCTGGCACCCTCGCTCCACGGCTCTGATCGCGTGGCTGCGTTCGTCGCGCTGGGTGCCGTACCCGCCACCTACTTCAGCCAGTATGGCTCTGCCGTCCTGCAGGGCCACCAACAGTTCCTGGGTTTCACCAGCATCGTGGTGGCCCCACAGGTTCTGTACGGAATTGGGGTGGTGGCCCTCTTTGTGATCGGCAACGGCAGCCTCTCGCTGGTGGTCCTGGCCAACGTCCTCGCCTCCGTGCTGACGGGTCTACTGGCCCTCGTGCTCGCGCGGCGGACGGTCAGAAGCAACCGTCAGGAGCTGACCACCCACTCGAAGAGGGACATCATGGTGTTCGCGCGCAAGTCCTACTTCGGTCAGGTTGCCCCGATCGAGGCATTCAGGCTCGACCAGGTGGCGGTCGGCGCGGCCTTCACGCCGACGGTGCTCGGTTACTACAGCGTGGCGACCGCGTTTACAAACCTCTCGCGGTTCCTCGGATCGAGCATGGGCTGGGTCCTCGAGCCCTACATCGCGTCACTGCCTGCTCACCAGCAACGCCGCAGCCTCATCAGGGGGCTGGCACTCACCCTGGGGTTGTGTGGGGCCGTCACGCTGGTGCTCCTGCCCAGTACCTCATTTCTGGTCCCGGCCCTTTTCGGCGACGCTTTCCGGCCCGCGATCCCGCTCGCTCGGGTGCTCCTAGTCGCCGGCTTCCTCCTAGGCCTGCGGCGGGCGGTGCTGCCCGGCCTTCAAGGCATCGGCCAACCGGCCATTGGCTCCTACTCCGAGCTGATAGCCCTTATCGTCTTTGCTGCGCTGTTGCCACTGGCCCTCACCAACTCAACCGGGATGGGCGTAGCGGTTGTGTTCCTCGTGAGTGCAATCGTGGCACTCACGTCGATCGCCGTGCTGTTCCGCCTCCGCGTCGGTGTGAGCACCCCAGCTGAGGAGCCCGAGAGCTACAAGGTTCCCTGAACCGGAGACCCCTGTGAATCCCTCGCCCACACCGTCCATCACTGTGGTTCTCGTCGCTTATAACCGGGCCGCGACCCTCGGCCGGACACTCGACTCCCTGCTTGTCCAGACCTACCAGGATTTCGAGCTGATCATCTCGGACGACTGCTCGACCGACGACACCGAGCAGGTAGCCCGGCGGTACGAAGCGCTCGATAAGCGGGTGCGCTATCGCAGAAACGCGACGAACCTCAGCATGCCGGGCAACCTCAACGCAGCAATCGAGGAGGCCCGGGGCCAATACATTGCGAATCTGCACGACGGCGACGTGTACAACCCGCGTCTGCTGGAGGCCTGGCACACCGCCCTTGAGCGCTGCAAAGATGCTGCGTTCGTCTTCAACGCCTACAGGATGCTGGACCGCCGCGGGGAAACCGCCCAGCTTTTCGTCGAGCCCCTGCCCGCCTGTGTGCCCGGCTCCGTCCTGCTCGAGAAGATCTTCTTTAGGCGGTGGCGGTTCGATAGCCCGGTGTGGGGCACGGTCATGGCGCGTCGGTCGGCCTACCAGGCCCACGGCTTGTTCGATCCGCGGTTCGGGTTCTGCTCTGACGTCGATATGTGGATGCGGTTTGCCAGCAGGAACCGCGTGGCCTACGTGTCCGAGCCCCTCATCTCTCTCGCTGGCCGGGATGAGCTGCCGAGCGGCAACCCCGAAGGCTTTTGGCACCAGCGACGTCTGCTCTACCGGATGTTCCTGGAAGCCCGTAGGCGCCAGTTTGCGTCACGGCCCTTACGGCGAGCGACCGAGGTGGGCAAGCACTACCTCTTTATCGCGCTGTTCGTCTGTTACCACTACGCCCTCGCGGTGCGGCGCGGGGTCCTGGTAGCCATAGGCGTGCGGCGGCGAAGAGGCTAGGCAGGCGTGGCCACCACGTACCACTGGGCGGTCACGAATTCGGCCGCCCTCCCCCCGGTGAGTCGGTAAGCGATTCGCCTCTTGAGGGAGCCCGGCGGTGGCCCGCCCGCGGACAACACGCAGAATCCTGCGGCCTGGGTCGCCTTGACGACGTCGCGCAGGCCAAAGAACCGGATGTGGGTGACATCCATCAGGCCAGCCGACTGATAGTTGAAGGTCCCGCCCAGGACCAAGGGGATCCACACGTCCTTGTGCCGCGCGTTCGGGACCGAGATCTGGAGACGGCCATCAGGGCGCAGCAGTGGTCGGAGCGCCGTCAATACGGACCAAGGGTCGTAGAGGTGCTCGAGAACGTCATAGCAAAGGATCACGTCAAAGCTCTCGGGTTCAAAGGCGCCGAGTACCTCTTCCGTGGAGCCCACAGCGACCTCGTCGTAGCGACCCTGCGCCACCTCGGCGAACTCGGGGGACAGTTCGACGCCCGTGAGGCTGGTCGCCCCGTGGGCCCTCAGGGCGTCGGCTGACCCTCCCTCGCCGCACCCGATGTCCAGGACATCCCCCAAGGGCGGCCGGAGGCGTGAAATGACACTCGCGCGGGACTTGCCCCCATACCCCTCGTCCCGCTCGGCGAGGAGGTCAAGTCCCACCCTCTCGTTTACGACTTGCATTCTCGTAGTCTATGGCGCCCGTTCGAGCTGGGTCGTGCGCAACAGGGAAACACGGCGAGCCTGAGCCTGTGCGGACTCGCAGAAGGCATCAAAGGCCCGGGGCCCGGGTGGGTCACGTTGCGTCTTACTACGAGGCGAGATATCCGCTGGCCGACGCCGAGAAGCGCTCCCGGGGCACCCGTCCAGGCAGTGTCGGACCCCTATTAGACACTAAGTCCGCGCTCTCGGGTGTGACAAACGTTCCCTGCGGGGCAATCCGCTTCGCAGTGAACGCCAAAAAACATGCCGATCGCGCCGACGGCCAGCACAGTCCGAACCTTGACGGGTGCCCGGGCGTAGTTGGCACAAATCACCAGCACGAATATCGCGGCAAACACGGAGGTCTTCTGGGCGGTTGCGAAGCCCACAAACACCTGGATGGCCAGCATCGTCCACATGAGGCGACGCGAGGCCTCATCATTTCGGTTCTGGTAATGCTGCACGCAGCAGACGACGAAAGCGATGATCGCGACATACGAGAGCGTCCGGAAGGTCAGGACGCCGGACGCCACTTGTGTCGAGTTCTGTCCCTTGGCGTAGCCACCGGCGAGCAGCACGAAAACCTGCATGGCGATGCCAAAGCCAAAAACGATCGCTAGGACTTGTGGCGGGTAGCGGTGGCGCGTCGCCCGCGTCGGCCTCGACCCGACTTCCTTAACGTAGTAGAAGCCGGCAAGGAGTCCTATATATCCAACGCTGAGAATCAGGAGAGCCGGGCGAGCCCGACTAGCTCCCGCTCCGCTGCGGGCGGGGTGACCGACACGGATAGGTGGAGCCCTGCGTTCTTGGAAGCGAGAACAGTACTCCGCTTGTCACGGGGTCGCGCCTGCTTCCCGCTCTTCACTGGTGCCGCCCCCTCGGCCGGGAGCTACACTCTGCCGCCTTGCGGGAAGCTGGCGCTAACGATGACTTGGTCTAAAGGAAGAGCGTGAGAGGGCTGAAGACCGGACGCACCGACGCCGGGCGCTTCGGGTCGGCTGACGCCCGTGGCGTTGCTCTCGCGGTGGCGGGGAGCATTGCACTAGGACTGCTCCCAGTCCTAGTCAGCACGGGCGTGGGTCCGCAGTTCGTGGCGATGTTGCTCGCGCTCACCTCATTCGTAGTCCTGGCCGTCTACGCGGATGTCCGTCGGCGCGGTGACCTTCTGTCCCCGCTGGCGCTGAGCGGCGCGTTCTACCTGTTGGCCTACGTTGCGGGCAGTGTGTTCTACTGGTTCAACCCCCGCTTGGGTCAGGAGGTGCCCTTCGTTCTTCCATTCGGTCACGAAGCGCTTATGGCGACCGTAGGGTTGGCCACACTGGGGTGGCTGGGCCTTGCCGGCGGGTATTTCGTGCGCCCCTTTGCCTTCCTTGGGATCAAGCCGTTGAAGCTCGATGCCTCCAGAGAGGTTCGCCTGAGGAGCCTGATCATCTTCTACGTCGTCGGATGGATCGCCCGCTTGGCTGACGTGGCTGCGGGCCAGTACTTCCATGGGGGTAAGGACTTCGAGTCGACCAGTGGAAGCACCACGAGTCAACTATTGCATGTCGTATCCATCCTCCCGGCCGTAGTGGTTGCGTACGTGGGCATCTCGGCCCTGCTGACGCGGGACAGAAGACTGTTGACGTTGTATTGGGTCGGTCTGGCGCTCGACGTGGCGTTTTACCTCCCTTCAGGCGGAAGGGGACAGGTTGCCTCTGTCGTGTTCCTAGCCTTGTCGGTCTTGTACTACGTCCGGCACCGGGTGCCTTTAAAGGCGCTTGTGACTGCTGCGGCACTGCTCATCTTCGTGGTGTTCCCAATTATCCACCTGTACCGAGGCTCCGGGGGGCAAGAAGGATTCACACGGACGCCCGTGGCGAACCTGAAGCGAAGCACGGCTGAGTACACCGGGAACGGCGCGGGTGCAACGATCTTCTACGGGTTGGGGGCGACGTTCAGTCGATTCTCTCAGGTGCTGATTCCAGCGTCGTTGGTCGAGCAGGATGGGAACACCTTCAGCGTCGAGCCAGGCTCAACACTTATCTGGGCCGCTAGCAACTTCATTCCAGGGGCGGTGTGGCAGAACAAGCCAAAGGTTGGGAATTTTGCGGCCGAATCCTCGTATGCGATGGGCCTGACGTCGGAGCGTACGACATCGATAGCGACGACCCAAATTGGGGAGATGTTCCTGAACTTCGGGGTGATTGGTGTTGCAGTCGGGATGTTCTTCGTGGGCGCTGTCTACCGAGAGTTGAGCGAATGGTTGCGAGAACGGCGGCGACGACCGATGGTCTTGGCGCTATACGCGAGCATGGCCTACGGGCTGTTGGGTACCGGAGAGTCCATCGTGGCGGTCGGTCTGGTCGGCTCGATCCGAACGCTCTTGGCCTTGGCGTTCTTTGTCTGGATCACCTCGCGCTTCCTCGATACGCGAGCGTCGGTCGGTCCGCTCAGAAGCGACAGGGCAGGCCGGCTGATCGGGGCGGTTTCGCTTCCAACCTCCTATCGCGCTTGACGCAGGTGAGTATCCGTGGCTGCTCCGGGTCGTCGCCCGCCTGGGAATCGCCCGCCTCGGGGGAGTTTGCGTAATGGCATGCGCCGTCGGCGCATGCGTTAGCTTGACCGTCACCCTCGCAGTGTGGGTAGCGAGTCGGCTGCCGGCCCGGCTGACTCATCTCTGAAAGGCAGGCATGAACGACGACACCGAGAGCGCAACCGGGGGTAGCGGACGCGCGCTCCTTTCGATTCTCCGCCGCCGAGCGGTCTTGATCCTCCTGTGCGTGGTGCTCACGCCTGGGGCGTCGCTGGCATACTCGCTCACTCGGGAGAAGGAATACTCGGGGACCGCTTCCCTGCTGTTCAGAGATCCAGGGTTCGATCAAAAGGTGTTCGGATCGTCCGCTTTGCCGCCGTCCAGCGATCCTGCGCGCGAAGGTGAGACGAATGTGCGGCTGGTCTCCCTCGAGGGGGTGGCCGCTCGAACAGCTCGCCGGCTCGGCCGGTTGAGCGGACCTGAGGTACAGCGGAAGGTCAAGGCTGCCGCGGAGGGTCAGTCGGATGTCGTTTCGGTCACGGCGACAGACCCTAACCCGAGCTTTGCCGCCCGGATCGCGAACGTCTTCGCGTCCGAGTACATCGCGTTTCGACGCGCTGCCGATCGCTCCAAGGTCCGTGACGCGCAGAACCTGATTCAGGCGCAGGTTAACCGGCTTTCTCCTGACCAAGCGGGAGGCGGCAGGTCGCGCGATTTACTTCAGCAACTGGACGTGCTGCGGTCTTTGCAGACCGGGAACGCCGAACTCGTCCAGCGGGCGAATGTCCCTTCGTCGCCGTCCTATCCGAATACGAAGCGGAACGTCGCCATTGGCTTGGGGCTTGGGCTGATGTTGGGTGTTGGGCTGGCCTTCGTGATGGAGCGGCTCGACCGGCGCGTGCGGGACCCCAAAGAGTTGGAGACGATTTTCGACCGCCCCGTTCTAGCCGCCGTCTCCGAGAGCCGCAGCCTCTCGAAGTCGAGATCCAGCGTGGAGCGGTTGGAAGCGGGCGAGCGAGAAGCGTTTCGGATGCTCAGGGCGAACCTCAGGTACTTCAACGTTGACCATGCCGTGGATTCCGTGCTCGTGACTTCGGCGGCTCCGGGCGATGGCAAGACGACGGTCGCGTGGAACCTCGCTATCGCGGCGGCAGAGACCGGGGGTCGCGTGCTCCTCGTCGAAGCCGATTTGAGACACCCGGGCATAGCTCAGGGTCTGGGTATGCGTGCGGCGCGGGGCCTGAGTACGGTGCTGGCGGGCGAAGCCAGCCTCCAGACCGCAGTGCAGGAGGTGCCCCTTCCTGACCGCGACGGGGGGCGTGGCGTCCGCACGATCGAGGTGCTGCTGTCGGGGCCGTTGCCGCCGAACCCCTCCGATCTTCTCGAGTCCGACCGCATGCGCGAGCTCATTGCCTCCGCCGAGCGCGACTATGACCTCATCGTCATCGATACTCCCCCCATGGCGGTGGTGTCCGATGCGATCCCGCTGCTAAAGGAGGTCGGAGGTGTCATCGTTGTCGGTCGCCTAGGCAGGACGACCCGGGACGCCGCCGCGCGCTTGCATGATCAGCTGGAGAACCTTGCGTGCCACGTCTTGGGCATAGTCGTGAACGGCCTGCGGTCCGACGCCGCGGGCTACGGGTATGGCTACGGCACCACCTACGGTGAGCAGTTCGATGCGTCGGCGCAGCAAAAAGTTGCTGGAACAAAGTCTTAGCTCTGATGTCTGCCATGATCCCGGGATTCCTGGCAGGGCCGCTGCTCGCACTGAGCGTAAGTCGCGCGTACAAGCGGCTGATAGACCGTTCGTGGCACGTATGAACACCACTACCTAGGATGGGAACGACCGATGGGCGATAGGCAAAGGCGGGAAAGGCATGGACATTTTCGCCTTCTGTCCTGCCTTTTCTGGAGCAGGAAGTCGTCGAACTCTATGACGACAAGAACTGGAGCCAGATCCAGCACTTCGTGACCGACAAGCTGCTGGAGCAAGACAGGTGAGAGCCAGCGACGCATACGGCGATCTCGTCGCGCTCGGCCGCCCGATCGTCGAGACGCGGGAGGCCGCGGCACGACACCGGATACCTCGCCACGCCTGAGAAGGCAGTTTTCGACAGCGTCTACATCAGAGCCCCGCGCGGCGGACGCGCGTACTTCCCGGAGCTTTCGCTTCCGCCCGACTTCGACGACACGAAGATCGACGCCTGGATCGAGCAGATCCCCCGGCCGCGGTTGCGCACGCTCGTCTCCCGAGGGGTTGCGTCGGCGCTGACGCACGCCCTGCGCCCAACAGCCGGTTAGAGGCGCCTACTGGCTCAGCGACAGCAGCAGCGGCGAGTCCGTGGGCGGCATCTGCACTGGGCGAGGAGGTCATGATCCACCACGAAGGCTGCTCGAACGCCGCTTGGCCACACGTATCCTGCCCACGCGCCTGGCCAGCCGCCGTCCACTGGCGTCATACGCCGACACGCTCCAGCGATAGCGTCCGGTCCGGAGACCGGCCACGCGACGGTGAAAGCCCAGCCGGGAGCGGAGCCGGGCGCCTACGGCGAACTCATGCCTCCCGAGCGTCACTCGATAGAGGGCCACGGCGCTCAGGGCGCCCCGGGCCCGCCAGCGAAGGGTCACCGCACCCGCGCGCGACCGGGTCACCCGCCTGGCAGCGAGTCGCAGCTTGGGGCCTGTCCCTGGAATCAGTCGTGAGACCGCGTCGGCGGCGTCCAGCGTGCCCCCGGTCGCGACCTTCCCAGAGTTTCGGCGCAGGCGGTGGGCGCCTCCCAGAAGCGCTGAGCGGATCTGGTCTGGAGTCGCCGCGGGCCGTGCAGCGGACAAGAGGGCAACGGCGCCGCTTACCTGGGCGGATGCGATGGACGTGCCCGAGCTGGACGCGTAGCCGCCACCACGGGTAGTCGAAAGCACATCCTCGCCCGGGGCGGCGATGGGCACTGAGGCGCCGTAGGCAGAGAAGGGCGCCAGCCCTCCGTGGGCAGAGGTGGCCCCTACCGCAATCACGCCGGGGCTCGAAGCGGGGTAGGAAGGGGTCCGGGCGCGATCGGCGCCGTCGTTGCCGGCCGAGGCCACCACTGTGATCCCGGCAGCTCGTGCGGCTTGAAGGGCCTCGTCGAGCGCCTGGCTGCGGTCGGGCCCGTTCAAGCTCAGGTTGATCACGTCGGCGCCGTTGGCCACGGCGTACTGGATGCCGGCGATCACCCCGGTCGTGTTGCCCTCTCCGTTGTCGGCGATCACCTTGACCGGCATGATCCGAGCTTCGGGAGCTACGCCCGTCACTCCGATGTGGTTCCCGCCCAGGGCGGCGGCGGCGCCGCTCATCTCGGTGCCGTGGCCGTGCCCGTCTTCAGGGTTGCCATTGGCGGCGATCACGTTGACTCCGTGAACGTCGTCCACGTAGCCGTTGCCGTCATCGTCGATGCCGTTGCCCGGCACCTCGCGCGGGTTGATCCACAGGTTGGGCGCGATGTCCGGGTGAGTCAGGTCGACGCCGGTGTCGAGAAAGGCGATCACCGCCCCGCGACCCTTGGTCGTCCACCAGGCGCCGGCAGCGCCGAGGCCATATGCCCGCGCCAGCGGCCACTGACGTCGGAAGAGCGGATCGTTGGGGACCGTCGACTTGGTGGTCGAGACCGTGAAGGCGCGGTTTGGCTCGACGAAGCGCACTCCACCGGCGCGATGTAGCGCGATGGCGGCGGAGCGGCTTACCAGCCTGACGCGGGGAGTCACCCGCTTGCCGCCCACCGCTTGGCCGTTGGATGTGCCCACCAGCATGCCGCCCGTCGCGGCGTCGGCCCCCGGGGGGTAGGCCAAACCGCCACCGAAAGTGAGGGCCACGGTCGCCAGCGCGACAGCCGGCAGGCGGGGGCAGAGGCTTGCAGGCATGCTTCGCCCGATCGGCCCGGACAGCCGTCACACCGAGGCCCCTCGGCCAGGTCTGGCCGCTTGGACGACTCGATGTAGTTAGCCCGTGGGTTCAGGCTGGACGGGTGTTCGAGGCCGCCCTCAGTTAGACGTGCCGGGGACCCTGTTGATAGCCGGCAGTCGGGAATCGTCGTGCTCGTTCGTATAAGGCGGCAATGAACGGTTTCCAGGACGGTCACGACGGGCTTGAGTGGGTCGAGGAGAGGTTGCGCGCCGAGCGCGGCGAGCTCTCCCCGGCGGCTTTCGACGACGTCAAGCGCCGGTCGATGTCCCAGAGAGGAAGTAAGAGGATGATTCCCAGAGCTCGGCTCGTGACCAGCCTGTTAGCGGTTGGACTGATTGGCACCGGCGGGGGTGCGGTGATGGCTGCTACGGGTGTGTTCAAGGGTGATTCCGGGGCCCAGGAATCCGCCGCGAAGCAGCAGTACTGCCCGCCCAACTCGCCTAACGCGGGCAAGCCTCAGGGTCCGGGCTTTAACTGCGGCAACAGCAAAGTCAAGCCTTCTGGCCAGCGCGACATAAAGTTGAAGGTTCGACCGCGGAGGCGTTCGAGGGACAAGCAAGGGCGCATCTGCTTTGTGGAGCCCTTCCGGGTTTCGGTTGGTGGTGCCGACCGCCAGCTAGCGAGGCGCGCGAAGTTCCGTGTGGGCAGCCGGCTCTTGACGAACCGCACGCTCATGGATAACCCCTCCGGCTTGGGTCGCGATTTCCCTGCCAAGCATCGGGGCAAGAGCC
>JAABUS010008595.1_pt1 | contig 11136 bp, 9 predicted proteins | sample 5560161 | NCBI WGS metagenome assembly JAABUS01 (sample SAMN10711885, study PRJNA513376) | rock metagenome | isolation source: Antarctica rocks | place: Antarctica: Victoria Land, Trio Nunatak nord | collected 2016-01-04
GATAACCCGCGATTCGGCCCATGTCGGCTGGCCCGGAGCGCTCCGGGCCAGCCGTCTCGCCCTGCCCGAGGAGGTACCTGCCACATGTCCATCAGCTACCCGCCAAGGCCGCCCGAACGCACACCGGACCCACGGATCTTTCGGGCCGAGGGACAGACATTCCTCGTGGGCGAGACCATCTTCCTCCGTGGACTGGAGGAGGAGGACGCCCAGCGCGCGAGTGGCTGGCGTGACTCCCCCTACCCAATCAACGCCGAGCGCGCAGGTGAACTGATCAAGGAGCAGGTCGAGAAGCAGGCGCCTGGTCAGCGCTTCCTGGTCGCCTGTCGCCGGAGTGACGGTGAGCCGGTCGGTTCCCTGACGCTTCGACGCGACGCTGGGAACGTGCCCGACACCCGTCTGTCGCTCCATGCCGACCCAGCCCGGCCTGACGGCGAGCGCATCCGGGCCGAGATGCTGGGACTCATCGTCAGGTGGGGCTTCGGCGAGGCCGAGCTGCCCAAGCTCGTGCTGAATCTCAACGACGACCAAACGACCCTGCGCGGCCGGGCCGAAGCGTTTGGGCTGCGGCGTGGCGCGTTGTGGCGGGACGGCGTCTGGCGCGACGGACAATGGCGGGACCGGGTCCGCTACGAGGGGTTCCATCCAGCATGGTTGGCGACGCTCGGCGACCCCGGCACCGGGATCGATCACGCGATGGCCGCCGACGACCCGTCCCGCTGGCGTCCCCGGCAGTTTCCAACCTACGGCGTGGTCAGGGGGAACCCACCGACCAACGCCGTCATGGTCGGACCCCGGGTCTACCTGAGGCCGCTAGAGATCACGGACGCAAGCGGCATGACGCTCGCCAATCGGCGTGAGAGCGAGACGTTCATGGACGAGGGGCGGTTCCCGTGGGCGGCAGCCGGAGAGAGACAGGTCATCCGAAGTTTGTCGAAGGACGACCCACCCACGCAGGTCCTGTTCGCCGTCTGCCTGCGGGAAACCGGCGAGCACATCGGTGCTAACGGCGTCGTCCGGCTGGACCTGATCGACCGGACGGCCGGAACGGCGTCGTGGTTCCACGATGTGGCCTCCCGCAACCAGGGCTACGGCTCCGAGGCCAAGCAGTTGCTGCTCGCCTACGCCTTCGAGCGCCTCGGGCTACACTCGGTCACCAGCTGGGTCTGGGGACCGAACGGGCGCTCGGCCGCCGCGCTGCGCAAGCAGGGCTATCGGGAGTGTGGCCGCCTGTTCTGGGACGGGATCAAGAATGGCCAGTACACCCACGCCTACGCCTTCGATTTCCTCGCCGACGAATGGCGTGAGATGACCGCCCGGGCCGAGGTCGCCCACGCCGTGGCGGTCGCCCAGTAGGTTGGCAGCGCTGTTTGGAAGGAGACACGTGTGCACACGATCGGCCTGCTTGGCGGAATGAGCTGGGAATCGTCGGCCCTCTACTACCGCTGGATCAACGAGGCGGTCCGCGACCGGCTCGGCGGGCTTCACTCGGCCCGGATTCTGCTGCTGAGCGTCGACTTCGCGGAGATCGAGCACCTCCAGCAGCAGGGTCAGTGGGACGAAGCCGGTGCCCTCCTCGCCGAGGCCGCCCGTTCGCTGGAGCGCGGCGGGGCAGACCTGCTCCTGATCTGCACCAACACCATGCACCGGGTGGCGGACGAGATCGCCGCCGCGGTCGGCATCCCGCTGCTCCACATCGCCGATGCGACCGGCGCGGCGATCACGGCGCGGGGCATCCGCCGGGTCGGGCTGCTGGGTACGCGCTTCACGATGGAGGAGGCGTTCTACCGGGGGCGCCTCACCGAGCGGCACGGGCTCGACGTCCTCGTGCCGGACGCGGGCGAGCGGCAGATGGTCCACGACGTGATCTACGGCGAACTCTGCCTCAGCGACGTCCGGCCATCCTCGCGGGATGCCTACCGCCGGGTGATGGCGAACCTCGTCGAGCGCGGGGCCGAGGCGATCATCCTTGGCTGCACCGAGATCACGATGCTGGTCGGGCCGGACGATGCGACAGTGCCCCTGTTCGACACGACGCTGCTCCACGCCCGGGCGGCGGTCGAGGCGGCCCTGGTTGGCGAACAGGTCAGTGTTACCCCCACCGCCTGACGCATCCCACCTTGCGGTCACTGCCCAACGCCGTGCCGTAACCGAGTGTCCGGCGTCCGGATCATCCGACTGGTCCGCGCGCCGCCACCTCTCCCCGAAGATCGCGATACCAGAAGAAGGCGACCTCGATCGTCTCGGGATCGAAGCCCCGGTAGAGCCATTGGTCGAACCCGCCAAGGACGAAGCCGCGCCGTTCGCAGAACCGGCAGGCCGCCACGTTGACGTTCTGCGTCTCCAGCATGATGCCCGGCAATCCGCGGGACCGGGTCCAACCCTCGGCCCATGCCATGCGGGCCCGGCCAGTTCCCAGACGCCGGCTGCCGACATCGATCACCAGGTCCTCGATCCAGGCGTACCGATTCCAGTGTTCCGAGACCACCAGGCGACCGACGATCTGGCCGCCGAATCGGGCCAGGATAGCCGACCGGTCCGGACGACCGATGGCGTCCCTGAGCTCGTCCGGCGGCAGGCCGTACCGTTTCGCAAAGGGTTTCACCGGGATCACGTCGTACGTGGGACGGCCGGCGTCAAGGCGTCGTCGCGCGATGGCGTCGACCGCGATCGTTCCATCCAGCGATTGCGCCGCGGCAACGAGTTCGTCAGTCGGTACGACGAGTTCGATCGATGGTCCGGGAATCGCCATGATTTGTTCTCCCATGTTGGTCGCCGACTCCGTGGAAATGTAGACACCGACGCGGGCATCCAGGTCCTCGGTGACTGTGGCATCATCACCCCTGCCCTATCGTGTCCGGAAGCGGGGCCGGCGTCACTGCCGCGCCGAGCCGCCACTGGGCGACCCGAACAGAGGAGTGGTCATCGTGGAGCCCGTACGCGTCGGTGTCGTCGGTACCGGAAACATCAGCGGCATCTATCTGGAGAACTCGCACAAGTTCCGGGAGTACGAAGTCGTCGCCGTCGCCGACATCCTCCAGGACCGCGCCCAGGAGCAGGCGACGAAGTACGACATCCCCCGCGCGCTCTCGGTCGATGAGCTGATCGTCGACCCGGAGGTCGAGCTCGTCCTGAACCTGACGATCCCAACGGCCCACGCCGGCGTGGCGATCCAGTCGCTGGAGGCCGGCAAGGTGGCCTACGGCGAGAAGCCGTTCGCCACCAACCGCGAGGACGGCCAGCGCATCCTCGACGCCGCGGCCCGGGTCGGCCTACCCGTCGGCTGCGCCCCGGATACCTTCCTCGGCGCCGGCTTCCAGACCATGCGTCAGGCCGTCGATGCCGGCCGGATTGGCACCCCCGTCACCGCGAACTGCATCATGGTCGGATCCGGTCCGGACGTCTGGCACCCGGACCCGGTCTTCTTCTTCCAGCCCGGCGGTGGTCCGGTCCTGGACATGGGTCCGTACTACATCACCGCGCTCGTCAGCCTGCTCGGGCCGATCAGCCGGGTGACCGCCAAGGGTCGCTCGCCACGCGGGGAGCGGACGATCGGGGCTGGCCCAAAGGCCGGCCAGACCATCCCCGTCGAGGTGATGACGACCGTCTCGGCCCAGATCGAGGTGGAGAGTGGCGTACTCGCCAACCTCTACATGAGCTGGGACGTCTGGGGCTCCAGCAACACCAACTTCGAGATCTACGGCGAAGAGGGCGCGCTGTCTGGCTGGGACCCGAACACCTTTGGCGGGCCGATCCAGTTCCGCGACCGCGCGATCGCCAAGGCCAACGGCTGGAACCAGGTCTGGGAAGAGCTGGAGCTCGTCAGCCCGCACTCGGTGAATTCGCGCGGGCTCGGGCTGGCCGATATCTCGGTCGCCTACCGCAATGGCGGGCAGCCCCGCGCCAGTGGCACCCTCGCCTTCCATGTCCTCGACGTGATGATGTCGATCCTCGACTCCGCCGAGCAGGACCGGCCGGTCGACATCGCCAGCCGGGCTGAGCGGCCGGATGCCCTGCCCGAGGGTCTTGCCAACTGGACCGTGACGCTGGACACCTAGCCGGGCTCGGGCTCCACAGGACAACGAGATGCCTCCCTCGATACCACACCGGCGGCGAGGGCGGTATCTTCGGGCTCGGTTCACGGGCGGTCACGCGACATCGCGTCGAAGCATGATCCTGAGCCGTGACATTAGCGATCAACCGGTAGGCCGCCCCGACAAAATGCGCGGTTCGAACGGTGTGGTCATGGTGGCTCCATCAGGAGCGGGCTGGGTGTCGCTCCGCGCACGTTCCGGCAAGTTGGTCTCGAGGCTGGCTAATCTGACCTGGGCAGCTTCGGCGACCAGATCCGGCATCAGGGCGATCACCCGCAAAAGCGTTCGGGCGGTGGTCTCGGGAACACGCCGACCCTGCTCCCAGTCGCGAAGCGTGCCAAGCGGAATCAGGAACTGCCCGGCGAACTGGGCCTGGGTCAGCCCGAGACGATCGCGCAACGCCCGCAACTCGCGGCGGTCGAAAGCCGGCTGGAACTCGTCCAGATCCTCGTCGCTGAGGGGCGGATTGTCCGGATCATCGGCCGCGTTGGCCTCGATCTCCTCCTCGGTCATTGCGGCCAGACGGTTCCAGTCCGTGACCGAACGATGTGACCGCTGGTCGTCGGTCAGGACGTAGGGCTGCCCGTCCTCGTCATACTCCACGGTCACCCGAATCGTATCGTTGTCGCTCATTGCGTCGCACTTTCCTGATAGAGATGAACCGGCGTTCATCGTGCCGGTCCGCCGTAGACCAATCCGACGTTAATGTGGGGTTCCCTGGAGCTGCCTGGTTGTGCGACTGCCCACTGCTCCCTTCCCTGGGTACCGGTGAGCCGACGTCGCTTCAGCGGCTGAGCGATCCGATGAGCCAGGAAGGGTTGGGGATGGGGTCGGCTCCGCCACCGGGCTACTCCCATGCAACCAACGTTAGCAACTGGACATTCCCGCTCATACCTGACCCACCCCAAACCGGTCGTCCGACCCTGAAACGGCGTCCACCGGTGGTGGCTCGAACTCGACCGCCTGCCAGGTGAACCGGGAGCGGTAACGCTCCAGCAATCGGACGATCGGCCCACCCAGCGCAACGACGAGGACGACGTTGGCGATGGCCCGCGTCGCGTCGTGCGGCAGCGAGGTCACGAGGTAGAAGCGGGCGTAGGTCGCCACCGTATCGTCGAACGACAGGCCCGGTACCCACGACAGGCTGGTCGCGTATTCGGCGCCAGGAGCCGTGAAGGGCCAGAACGACAGGTTGAGCAGCGCACCATAGAGCAGCCCCCAGCCGCCGCCAAACGCCGCCAGCAGGACGAGCCGCCAGCGCGGGTGAGCATCGAGACGAGGCAAGAGCCCGGCGGTCAGGCCAACCCAGCCCGCCGCCAGCATCTGGTACGGCAGCCATGGCCCCACCCCGCCGATCAGGAACGACGAGATCAGGAGCGAGAGCGCCCCGAGCTGGAAGCCAATCGCCCCACCGAAGACCGCTCCGACCAGGATGATCAACAGGAAGATCGGCGACGCGCCGAGGAACGTCGGCAGCAGCCGCAGGGTGGCGTTGATCGCGACCAGGACGCCCAACAGGGCCACGATCCGGGCTGGTCGCACGTCGCCACCCCCAAGCTCACCGAGGATCGCCAGCAAGCAGAGGCCAGTCACCATCGCCAGGAGAAAGGGCGCCGTTCGAGCGGCGTCGTCGGTCCCTCCACTCACGGCGACTGGCAGCAGGAATGGCCAGAGGTAGCCGATCAGCCCAATCAGGCTGGCCACGCCGATGGCAAGCCCGGCCGGCGTGACGGTCATTCGGCGAGTCGTCGGGCGAGTGGTACAGGGCGACATGGCGACGTGTCCTCAAGCGTTCGGGAGCTGGCTCACGCAAGACTACCCCTTGGCGCCCATCCCGTTTCTTCGGGGTGGGTGACTGGACTCCTTCCAACTCGAGCCAGACCGCGATGCTGACCGCCGCGCACCGTCCAGTCCCACAGGTCTGAACGCGTGACGCCATCTGCTTCAACCGGTGATCTCGATGTTTGTACATTGGGCACATAGATCCGCGACCGGCGATACGCTCGGCGCCCCCCGGCTCGAATGAAGATCACGTAAACTGCGCAGACTTAACAACTGCCAGTCATCCCCGCTCCGCTCAGTCAGGCAAATGGGTGATCGCTGGACGGTTCGAAGAGGTCGGGCTCACGGAGGTATGCCGCAGCGAGGCACCGGGCTCTCACGACGCACGGATCGATCGCCGGCGCCAAGCTAGACGCATGAGAGGACGAACACGGAATGGCTGCCGAGATCACTCTGGCCGATCTGCTGGCGTGGGTGCCGCGCCTGCGCCTGCCGGCCCAGGGGGAGTCGATCCTGGCCGCTGATGGCCCCGGCGCGCGCGCGGCGGCCCGGGCGATCGCCCCAGCCAGCCCGCTGGACCGGGAGCTGACCTGGGCGGTCACGGTCCGGGCCAGCAGCCCGATGTTGCCACCGCTCCGGGGAGGAGAGCTCGTCCTGCTGCCCCGGCGCGTGCTGGCGGAATCAGGCGTCTCGCTACCGCTCCTCCTCCGGGAACTGTCCAGCCACCAGTGCTCCGGCGTCGTCCTCGATGGCGTCCCGAGCGGGTCCGCGCCGCTGCCGTTGCTCGTCACGACGTCGGTCGGGCCGGAGTTCGAGAACGAGATCAACCGGCTGCTGACCCAGCGCCGCGGCGAACTCTACCGCTCGGGCACGGAACTCGAGCATCTCCTGAGCGACCTTGCCAATTCAGGCGCCGAGGCGGGCCAGGCCTTGACGGCGGTTGCCGAGCAACTGGGCTCTCCGCTGACGGTGACGGACCCGCGGGGTCAGATGATGCTGACGACCACTCGGGAGCCGCCGCCTACGACCGCGCTCCCCACGGCCCGCGGCTGGAATACCGACCGGCTGGCACTGGCCCTCTCCGACGGTCGGACGCTCTGGATCGGACCGGTCCCACGGACCTCACGGGCCCTGATCCGGCTGGTCGGAGAGCGCGTCGCGACGGCGATCGACTCGGCCATGCTCCGGGCGTCCCAGGCCCGGCCCCGTGGTCCAGCCCGGTCGATGGCGCTCCAGTCCCTCGTCGTCGGTTCGATCGCCGATCCCCTGACTCGTGCCTCGGCGCTCGGTCTGCCGACCGACGGCCACTATCGCGTCGCGCTCGCCAGCATCGACGCCGGAACGGCGGGGCTCCTCCGGTCGCTCGGCCCGCTGGGGACCGTCCATGACGGGACCATGCTCGACGGCCTGCCGCTTGGCCTGATCGAGGTCCGTCCGGAACCACAGCCGACCGGCCAGACACGGGGCCGGGCCGTCACCCGGGACCCGCGGCCTGCCTACCGCCCATTGCCAGCCACCATCCCACCGATGCAGGGCTGGTTGGCCGTCTCAGGGGCAGTCGCCGGCGTCGCGGCGCTGCCCGATGCCCTGCGGGAGGCACGGTTCGTCGCGGCGCTCCTCCAGCAGGAGACCATCAGCGGTCCGGTCGCCCGGTTCGACGTCGTGGACGACCTCGGCGCCTATCGTCTGCTCTACCGCCTCTGGGGTACGCCTGACCTGGCGCGTTTCGCCGCCGATACCCTGAGCGAACTGCCCTTCCGCGACAAGAAGGGGTCGCTGCGGCGGACGCTGCTGGTCTACCTCGAGACCGGCGGCTCGCACGTCGACGCCGCTGACCGGCTCGGCATCCATCGCAACACGCTGGCGTACCGGCTCAAGCAGATCGGCCTCCTGACTGGCCGCAACCCGACCGAGCCCGACGGCCGCCTCGTCCTGCACCTCGCCCTGCTCGCGACCTCGCTCCCGACGGCACCATGACCCCTCCTCGAGGGGCAGTCATTGCGTGACCGCCAGGACGGCGTCCCGCCGATCCGGCGGGGACTGGCAGATCGTCGCGCGTCACGGTCCGGCCCGGATTGGCGGTCCCGACCGGATCGGCGGTTCCGACCGGAAAGATCGCTCCGTGGCGCAACCTGACGGGTCCGTCTCAGGACGGACACTCGCGCTGTCCAGCGGGTCTGAAGGGGTCATCCTCCGAGCAGGACGGTGCCGCGCCCCTGGCTGCGCCACTCCGCGCCGTTCCCGGCGGCGGTCCACGGGGCCGGTCCACCATTTGGGTCACGGAGAGCGGCCGGTTTCTCGCGACAGCGGTGCCCAGCCGATCCCATCGGGCCGGGCACGACGTCAGCCGCATCGCTTCTCCCGCGCCGCGCCATCGTCACCGTGCGGTGGGCTCTCGCGCCGCCGGACCTGACGGGCTGCCACGCCGATCACCTTTACGGAACATGGGCATGAACCAGCCCGGTGGCGCGCGGGCGAACCCGTGGTGGCTTCGACCTGGCACCCCAGCGAGCTCCACTCCGTGACTCCAGGAAACAACGTCACTCGCTGCCCGTTCGACACCCGGATGTGGCTACAAGCTCGTCCTGAGATCAGGGATCGCGCAACGGCGCAGACAGCAGCCGCGATCCGAGGGGAGCGGGTCGTCACGAAACCCATTTTGTGGACGGCGGTCTGCAGCTCGGGTCAGGAAAGATACGCCCGTGAACCCCGCAATGCCGATCAAAACACACCCGAAAGAGAACCAGAACGTGCGGTAGACGTATATCAAGATGACCCCACCGTGTCTCCCCGCAATCGGCGCTCGTGGTCGGTCGTCTCTCGTGCGGCATGCCTCCCCGCGGAAGAGCCGGCATCACGCACCCAGGGAGCGCGATATGATACTGTACGTACACTGTGTGCGTTCACCCCTGCTGGCTGACATGGGGTGGTCCTGGCCGGTCGTCCCCCGAGCCGCACGCATCGAGACGATTCCGGCGTTCGTCCGGGTCGTCGCACCATCTGACCCAACCATCGGCGCCATCTTGGTCGCCGACGCCTGGCTGGCTGGTTGGCTCACCCAACACGCGTGAGGAGGCAGTCATGGGACAGTCCGGACCGGGCAACTCGCCCGAGGTCGGTCGTCCGCGCGGCTCGGTCTGGCGCACGCTCGTCAGTGAGGGCATTGTCTGGGAGGGTCCGGTCACCATCGCCGGTGATCACACGGATCTCGAAGCCCGGCTGATCGTGACCGGTCAACGGCTCGTCTTCGTCCGCAATGGGATCATCGCCCTGGACGCCCAGCGCGACTGGCTGGAACCAGCGCCGAGCATGGGCCGCAATGGTCGCGTCTCCCTGGCAATCTCGACGCCGAATGGCAACGGGCCGATTCCGATCCAGATCCGCGTCCAGGACGGCAAGTTCGGCGCCGCCCGCCTGCTTTCCCGCCTCGATGACCGACCGGTGGCTAATCGGTCCCCATTCTCACCTCAGCCCACCAGATCGCCAGGTCGGGATCAGTCGGCCCGCTCCGGTCCCACGTCCCCGGTCTCCCCGAGCAGACGCGCGAACGAGGACCGGGCGCCCCGGGCCGCCCCGCATCCATTCCGCCCGGAATCGCGACCGCCGCCGCCGGTTCCCACCGACCCGCCGGCGACGTCGACCTTTGGGATGCCGCCGTCCGTTCTGCCAACCATGGCGACGCCGATGCCATCCTTTGGCGTCGTCTCGGCACCTCGTCCAGACCGTCCACCCGGGACGACCGATCCTCGCCCATCGACCCCGTTTCCGGCCGATCGCCCCACCGCTGGCGCGGGGACTTCCCCCGCGCTCAGTGTCGATGCGATCAGCCGGGCCTTTGGCGACGGGCCGAACTCAACGCCGGAGGCTCAGCGGTCGACCAGTGGGCCGTCCCCCACCTTGCCGAACGATCCGTCCCGCTGGACGCTCGCCAGCGAACTGCTCGCCCGGTCAGGGCCAGACGGCGTACCGCATCCCGCGGCGAGTCGGGCTGGACCGATCGGGACACCAGGCTCCGGGCAGCCTGACCCTTGGGACGAGGCGATACCAACGACGGCCGAATCCGCGGCGATCGGTCACCCGCTGCCGCTGTCCGCTGGTCCTGGTCCCGCTGGGCCACCCGCGATGTCGTCGAACTCGCCGATGGTCCCACCGTCCGACCCGCGGACCGATCCGGTCTCCCACGCTCGTCCGCCCGAATCGCCGGGGAGCCGGAGCATGCTGCCCGGCCTGCCCGCGGAGGCGCCGCCATCCGATGCGGCCGTCGACCGGCGCCGTGTCTCCGCGGCGCCATCCGGTCGCGTCGCCGGCAACAGCGTCATCACGGCCCGCTCATCGGCCGCCGCCCGGCAGGCGGCCAAGCAGTTCGGGAGCGCGACGAAGATAGCTCCGGACGACCTGATGCCGTCAGCGGTGGCGCTCGCAGGCGCCCAGGCCGGTGTCCCACTGGCGCTGGCGTCCGGGTCGATTCTGGCCGGCGACGTGCCGGTCATGGCTGACAGTTCACAGGCTCCCAACCGCCGTGGCTTTCTTGCCCGCCTGGGCGGCGGCATCAATGCCCGGGCCGCCTGGGGCTTGACGGCCTTCGCGCTGGTCGCCCTGACCGTCGCGGCCGGACTCTATCTGGCCCTTGGGATTCCCGATGGGGGAGGCAATGGCAGTCGGACCGCCGGTCTGAATCAGCCACCCGCCGGCGAGTCGAATCAGGTCGCGATCGTCGCGGCGACACCATCGGCCTCGACGCGGCCGGCTCCGACAGCGACGCGGTCTTGGCGGCGAGACGACGTCGACGCGAGCAGCCAGCCGGACAGGCGGTCCGTCGACAGTGTCGACCGAGGGGGCGGTCCCGGCGGCCAGCACCTCCGGTGCCCCTTCGACGGACGGAGAGCCCGGTGCCAGAGCCGATGCCCCGACCGCGATGCCGAGCGATCCGGCGATCGACGTACCGGGAGCCGTCTCCGACGCCGCATCGGCGTCGCGCCCACCATCCACTTCTGGCACCGCGTCAGGTCAACCGTCAGCATCGGCGGAGCCCTCCACGGAACCGACCGCGACGGTAATACCGACTGAGGAACCGACCGCTACTGCGACACCGACCGAGGAGCCGACGGCGACGATTGAGCCAACCGCCACGGTGATACCCACCGAGGTACCGACCGCCACGGCGGCGCCAACCGCTACGGTGGTGCCGACCGAGGTGCCGACCGAGGTGCCGACCGAGGTGCCGACCGAGGTGCCGACCGAGGTGCCGACCGAGGTGCCG
>JAABUS010008598.1_pt1 | contig 11132 bp, 15 predicted proteins | sample 5560161 | NCBI WGS metagenome assembly JAABUS01 (sample SAMN10711885, study PRJNA513376) | rock metagenome | isolation source: Antarctica rocks | place: Antarctica: Victoria Land, Trio Nunatak nord | collected 2016-01-04
GCATGCAGTTCCCGAAAGACTCACCCAGCCTTGGCAGCGTGGCCATGGGGCCTTGCCTTGACCTGAGGCAACAGGTGCTTGACGACTTGCAGAAGCCCCAGCCCATCGCTGAGTATGTCTGCATGCTGCTCAGCTACAGCGGCCAGGAAGGCTTGCAGGGGGGCAGCTGCCACCAGATCAGGGCTGACAAGCCTGGCAGCTGCTCCTGAGTCTGCACCAGCTTTCACCAAACAGTCCAGGGCTTGCACACGCACCTCCCTGCTGCTGCTGGCTGCAGCTGCAAACAGTCTGGGTAACAGTACAGCACTGGGTGTCTGTGGGCTTGCAGATGTCAGGTATGGCCGTAGCAGACGCAGTGCATGCTCCTGCAAACAGATGCCAGCAGGTTAGCAGTGCAGAAAAGGCCACAATTGTTGTGCATAAGATTTGACTTGTTGCAGAGTGAGAGATGAGCCCTAGGAGAGTGCCTATTTTGGTGCGCACCACCGCCAAAAGTAGCACAGGCCTGTTACAGGAATGCACAGCTGAGCTGCAATTGTGCAACACTGCAACAATAGTAATCAACGTGCCATGACATGCAGACCACCCCATACACAAAGCATCAAATCAGCTGACAGGGAAAGGTAATACAGCGCAGACTGTCAAGCAAACACACAAGGTGGTTCACAGCAGTATTCTTGTGACCAGCAGCAGCTACAGCTGCTGAGCGCATAATTACCTGCATGCTTTGTTGCTCCTTGTTGCTGCTTGCAGCGCCAAAGATGTCTGATAGCAGCTTAGCTGGCTCTGCTGTCTTGTCAAGGAATGCACAGCAGTGTGGGTGGAAGACTGTCTGAGGGGCCAGCTGCAGCAGCGCTGTCAGAAAAGGCAGTGGAGCCTGCATGACCAGGACCCATCAGTGCCCATAAGCATGATGGATAGTATCAACAGTGTAAATAGTGCCATTCATGCCAGATCTTGATGGTATTGCAAGAGGCTGTCAGTGCACGTGTGCAAAGCTTGCACAGCAGATGTCAAAAAGGCAGCTCAAACATCATGCTGCCCAATCTCCTTCGAGCACCTCCTTCGGATACAAACTTAGCAGCAGGACTGCTGCAAAAGGAACTGGGAACTCACCAGGTTGCCAGGTAGGGACTCCAGAGCATGTGGTGAGACATGGTGTAAGCCCACAAGCAGTGCCTGCTGCAAGACAGCTGCATGGGATTTGCTCGCCTTCTTCTCCCACTGCTTGAAGTGTGCGGCTGTTGCCATGCCCTGCTGGTCCTCCACAGCTGCAGGTGTGAGCCCTGTGAGACCAGCAGATGCTGCCACATCTGCCCGAAGGGCGTCCACCACCCTGACGATAGTCAGAGCAATGCCAGAGGGCTTCGCACTGATGTGACAAGCTCGCAGCAGGGCTAGCAGTAGGAGGTGGCGAGCATGTGGGAAGCCGTCGGCTGCGATGATGAGCTCCTGAGCTTGCGACAGGCCTTGGTTTGCATCTGGGGATCTGTCTGAGGCAGGTTGTGAAGCCAGGGCATTGACTAATGCTTGGTTGAGGCTAAGGTCAGCTGCCTTGGCAGTTGTGCGGTTAGGGGTGGTGGGAGCTATTGCATCTGGAGTGTCCGAGTCTGGAGTTTCAGCATCAGCTGCTGCCACTGCAGTGGGATCCTCTCCTGCTACGTTGACAGCCTTCAAGCCTGCAGGGAACATAACAGAAACTTATGCCAGGCACCTTGCTTTGCCCTGAACAGCACAGCTAGCTAAATCTACAGCATGCTCCACAACCGGTTTGCAATAGACACAAGCTCCTCTCATCCATCCAGCCAGACAGGTCACAGTAAGTCCTCAGTATTTGCATTCTGGCAGACTCAGAGTATGACCAACTCTTGAGTCAGTCCAACATGCTGATGCAGTCTGTATGTGAAGGCTGGCACCTGCACCGGATGACTTGTTGGCACAGTACACAACCAAATGACATGTAGCTGCAGAAGGGCTACAGGGGATCATACCTGACAGCAAAGCCTCACTGTGCCCTTGAAGGACGCTGATGGCTTCAACAGCAACCTTGCGATTGTGGCCCAGCACAACGCTGTTGTTCAGCAGCTGCAGCACCACCTGCTGCTTCAGGCCAGGATGCTTCTGCACAAAGTCTTCAGACAGCAGCCTCAAAGCCTGCAGGACAAAACACAGACTGATCAGGCGCACAGGTAGTTAGGTGACAGTCTCTAGCCACTGAAGTTGGAGACACATTGTTGAGCAGTTCAGGCAGTCAGCACTTGATATGAGCATGCAGACAACTGTGGAGTGTGAGACAATAGGCGCCATATAAATCAATGCCACACAAACCAACACACAAAATGGAGGGTAACATCCACGCTATTAACAGCTCAAACTGATCAGGATCACAAGCTGTTAACTGCCTGCTGTACCTTTCTTGCAACAGCCCTCCAGGCCTTGTGCTCACTCCTTCTGCCAGCGGTTCTGAGCACGTGTGTGGACACTTTGATGACAGCTGCTAGAGCAGCATACAGCTCAGTGCCAGGCACACCCGTCAGGCTGGGCAGAGACAGAACTGTGGTCGCAACTGCAGGCTCGTCATCAGCAAGGCGCCGCAGAAGAACATCTTGCAGAAACATGGAGCTTGCTGATGCTGCTTTGCCTGGATCTGCGGCCATGCATACCTGGTGTGCTGCATCAAGCTGCTTCAAGGCCTGCAGACATAGCAGTTCCTGGTTCATTGAGAGCATGCCAGCAGTGCTGTCCAGCATGCACTGTAAGCCTGAAACAAAGGCTAGCATATATGTATCCCTTCTGTTACTTACTACAATACAAAACAAAGAAGGTATACAAGCTTCGGTTTTCTGTTTTGCACACCAAAGAAGTGTGCTTCTGATACACAACCCATTAAGGAAAGACAGATCCTCACTGCCATGACAGGAGCCTTGTTGCCAATGCAGGATGAGTAAGCAGTCGAAGTTGATGCATCCATACACAGCACAGCCTTCATTAGGCATGGATTGCATCAATCTACAAGGTTCACCTGGATACGCATCTCAGCAGATGGGGAGTCAACAGCCAAGGCCAGTGTTGAGCCAGCAGCGGTGAGAGGGGCATGCACACTGCCTGCAAGGGCTGCCTGAAGCAGCTCAGCTACCCCTTGTGCAGCTGCCTGTTTGTCTCCCTCACTGTGCTGCAGCAGCTGGTTCACAGCAGCATCTGTTTGGTCTGGGAAGTTGAGGTCCAGAGCACGGATGATGGGTGTGAGTATGGCTCGCTGCTCAGCGGTGGCTTGAGGCAGCTTTTTGAGCAAGGTGGTAGCAAACAGCTGTGCATGCATGCCTGTGGAGCAAGATTGGTTTCAACAGCGGTAACATCAACAGGAACACAGCATAGAGAGCATAAACAGACTTGAAGCAGCAGGACCAACACAAGCAGGTGCACACATGGACAATGGATGTGTACTGGGTGCAGAATGAGAAAAGATGCGCTGAGCAAGGAACCAGGAGCCATGCTGTGTGCAGGCATCACAGAAGAAGCTGAGGCGTTGCTCACCAAGAGGCAGCCTCTGCACCAGCTGCAGTGCAGTTTTGACGTACAACTTCTTGTCGAAGATGCAGCTGCCCAATGGTGGCAACAGCAGGGCCAACAAGGGCCCCAGAGCCATGCCCTGGTCAGACAAGCCCTTCAAATGATCTACAATATCTGGGATCTTCATGATGCTCTGCAAGAACACCACTGCACAAAGTGGGCAATGGCTCTAGTGTGCACTCATGCCAAGGGCATGTCATTCTTTGATGCAGCATCACTCAACACAAGAGACAGCTGCTTCTGCTGTGACTGGCCACATGAACGTGCCTTGATTGCAATGCATGCAGACAGCGGAACATCAACACATGATAGGTCACATGCAGATAGAGCTGGCAGCTCAGACAAGGCTGAAGTATTTCATCAGTTTGCGTTAGCAAGTCAGGATTTGATGGTACTGTTTGGTCATCACCACTGCCAGCATTATATAGCAACTACAAAGCTCAAGCCATTTAAGCAATTCAGCATAAGAATGGTAATCTGCATACAAACTGGCAAGATAACTTTTCTCTTTTCACCGAAGTGTTCCTGACCCTCCGAAGTCACCTTTGCCTGGAAACATTGAAGTGAATATGCAGTCACAAGTGCAATAGCTGCAGCACATGTGTTGATGCAGCAGCACAAGTTAGCATACCTTGAAGACTGCCGGGGACAGCTGCTTCAGCTGTGACTGGGTGAGAGCAAGGTGACACAGAACCATGACAGCCTGACCAGTCTGTGTACTTGGCATGTGCTTCAGCATCTCTTGTATTAGCCCTGCAGCAGGAAAAGGACAATCCACCTAGCTTACTAGATAGCACAGGACGACTGCTTTCCTACAATGGTCACAATGATGGTAACATCATAGCCAGGCAGATTACCAGCTGGGCTTGCACCTGCTGTATGACAGAGGGCAAGACTCACTCACGGCTGGGAGGTACTGTGAGTAGCACCTTCCATATGCACTCAGGCAGCAGGGTTGAAGCAGGAGCTTAGGGACTGTTTATGCAATAGCATCAAGTGCATGACACTTTTTAACCTTCTGCTTCAGACAAATCCAAAATTCAAGCAGCCAACGCAGCCAGAGTGGCTGCTTGGCTCGCAGCTGACGCTGCAGATGCTGCTGAAACATTTGCAGCGTCAGAATGGACTACCAGCATTGAATCTGCAGCAGCAGAATAGGTGGCCACCAGATGCAATGCTGGCAAACCCTTTTGGTGCTGCAACCTGTTCGACACCATCTGCAGCATCAGCTACAAGCCTTGCCACTCTGGCTGCAATGGCTGCTTGTGTTGCAGGTGAGGTTCAAAACTGTGTAGTGACTGGGACAGCTTCGAATCTGACCTGCAACACAAGCAGCCAATGCAGCCAGAGTGGCAAGGCTTGCAGCTGATGATGCAGTAGGGACGAGAACGACATCTACAATACTCCTAGTGACAAGCGTGGTCATTACACAGATCTTACACTTGCCTTGCTTCTGTGGCAGACTTGTAGCAGACAAAGTAGCCGGTCAGAGCTTGCTTCACGACGTGGACCTGCCTTCTAGACTCGCAAAAGACATCACATTTGGCAGCACACATGCTGTAGTGCCTCAGGGAATACAAACTGATGTATAGCTCAAAGAGCAGACAGCTCTGATAGCTTACAAAGGGAGTCATCATCAGCACTGCAGCAGTGAGTGCACCCTGTCTGCAAGCCAAGCTGTAGGAGGGAAAGACGATGAAGCTGTACCTGCCAGCAGGCTATCTGACAAGGTAGCCTGACTTGCAAGCTGGGTCACAATCATCAGCGTTGCTGCTCGGTAGTCGGCAGTGATGGTTGGACCAAGACCAGCCATCAGGTATGGCAGCAAGAGACGCACCAGATCCTCTTTGACCTGCAGCGTCAGACCATCATCATATATGTGGGCTTGTGCGTAATCAAAAACTTACTCTGTTTAGGAGCATGATTTTGTGTAACATCAAATGGCAAACTCTTGGCTCTCATTGTCTTTGACCTGTGTGAGAGTGGCGCAGCAGACAACTTGTGACTCTTACCAACTATTTGAGCACTGCAAGAAAGCTGCTGTACAAGAGTTGGTAGTGACAGTGATGTGGTCAGAGTGGTGCATGAAAGGTGTCAGCACCGGGACAACCAGTCCCTCTGATCAGGTCTGTAATAGTGATCATAATCATCATCCCACATCACGCCATTTGTGTGTAACAGTTATGCACCCATGCAATGCGATGCAAGGCAACCACAGGGTGCCTACCGGCTGTGTTGTCAGCAGAAGCTCGCAAAGCAGCACAGCATAGAAGGACTGCATGCTGCTGCTGGCTGTCATGTCGCTTGAGACAGCTTTGGCATCCTCACAGATGGCACGTAGGACTGCCTGCAATGGCACATCGGACACATATGAGCTTGTGCCAGACAGGAAACCCAGCGGTTTGCTGTGCTGTTACTCACATGTGTGGTCACAAGCTTGGACTGGGGCTGTGCAGGCAGTTATGAGACGACATCAAAGCAGCAGATGAGATACAGCTGGCACTTGCCTGATCGTTGATGCAGCGCTGCACCAGTAGTGCACGTGGCATGGCAGCACCTGACTTCTGCATTGGGCTGAGGAACTTCCAGCAGGTGTTGTCCAGATGCAATAGTTGTACCAACCGCACAAAGTGGTTGGTAGCATGATATGGCAGGCCACAGGCAATTAGCACATCCACATTGAACTCATTGACTCTGCACGACACCAGATCAAGTGAGATCAACGCCACAAGATCATGCTTAGGCCAGTGCATGTGCAAATGGAGCTTGACTCAAGCAAATTTCCTACCTGTATCTGCGTATCAGGTAGTCAAGGGTCTGAAAGGCTGCCACACTCAGGAAATGGTCTGTCAGCAGACGAAGATAGGCACCCAGAGAAGCATCTAATGTTTGATTGTCTGCCTTAGTACGCTCATCACGACTGAGTTCAAGTCCAGCCTGACTAAATAATGTTTTCTGAAACGGCTCAAACCTAGTTTCAATAGAGCACAGTTGCTCCAAACCTGCAAAGGGAGCAGCTATGTAAGTCAACAACAAGTCTGGCGCAATGCTTTCATACATGCTTGAATCATTGTGAATGCCAGGGACTAAAGCTTGGCGTCGCAGTCGCAACCACCGTGGGGTGCTCGGGATACTTTTGCTCACCTTCCTGGGCGAGCTCATACAGGCTCTGTAGGTCGACATCTGCTGCTTCTTGAGCAGTATATAACAAAGACGGCTTGCCTCTCTGCCGTTTGCCTGTCGGAGCTCCCCAAGTCGTTGAGACTTGTTGCAGCTGTTGCTGCAGAATCGACGGCATATTACACACGTGAGGGCACAGACTTCAGGCTACAACCAGACCTTTTGGCCCGTCTTTATGACATTGCTGCAGTGCTGCTGTGGTCGCACTGCACTTCAGTCAACGCTGCCGCCGGCAGGTCGACCTCGACAAAGTCCCGGACAGGTTTCGGACATTTGGATTTAGAATTCTTTGCTACCCTCATTGTTCAAACGTATGCAAATGTAGCTCGGTCGACGCTGTCCTGTATAGTCATCGCGCGATTGAGATAGGGTTGCACACTTGTCAGCGAGTCGCTCTGCTGAGGCAGCCGCTGTGCCTTGCCGCAAGCTTTGCGCCTGCGACTCGCAGGTGGTTGGCTAGGTCCGCATTCAGGGTTGAGTTGACCAGTAAAACAGCTTCCGAGCTTCAGCAACCCGACAGCAGCTCGCAGCAATCGCTGCTGGTTGCAATTAGGCAATGCCGAGACCTTGGCAGTGAAGTTCAAGGTGAGTGACCTGTGCAGAGAGCGAAGAGCCTCAACTTATGCATCTCTAGGTTATACACCTGCTGAAGTATGTGTTAACGTGTTTCACTGGGGTCTCCTAACCCCAAGCAGGTGACCTCATTAGGCATTGGGTTGTATGACCGTCACATGCTATCATATTGACTTGCAGCACACTTTGTTAAGTGACTGCTTTGGCATGTACTGTACATGGAACTGGTGGCACGCTTAGCCTGCAACATGGTGATGTAGGTAAAAAAGGGCCTGCAGCAAGCAAGCATGACACAAGGGTAGGCCAGATCTCTGCATCACTTCAACCGCCAGTGCTTGAACATGGGAGTGTAACTACAGAATTTGCAGAGTCCCATGCGCAATGCTGAACAGCCGTGGTACTCTATCAGCAACTGTGCATTGCTCATGCTGATTGTATATGCTTATGAATGTGTGTATGTGCAGCACACTGTCGTCCATACACATTTGCTACATGCATGGCATACTGCAGGAAGATGCAGTCAAAGCAGAAAGCAAGCCAGGGCAAGCAGAACAAGCAGCAGTGGAAGCACGACACTCTAGAGGGCTTGACAAAGGGCTCGCGAGTCTGGTTCAAAGCCAGCCCCGTCAGCTGGCAGCTGGGCACCCTCACCAGCGTCAACACCAGCTTGACAACAGAATGTATTGTAGCACTGGATGCAACCTCCGGCCCCGGCTCTGGGGAACTTGTCACCACTCAGATCACAGAGTGTGTGCCAGCCAACCCTTCCATTCTGGACGCAGTCCCAGATCTGACAAGCCTCAGTTACCTGAATGAGCCCTCCATCCTGCATGACCTACATCAGCGCTATGGCCAGGACCTGATCTACACCCATGCCGGGCCAGTGCTCATAGCAGTGAACCCCTTCAAGAGGGTGCCGCTGTATGCTGCTGACCAGATGCAGCACTACAAGGCACGTGCAAACCTAGAGCAGATGGAAGGCTTCACTCCCCATGTGTTCCTGACTGCTGACAAGGCATACAAGGCCATGTGCCAGCATGGGCAGAGCCAGAGCCTGGTGATCAGCGGTGAGAGTGGAGCTGGAAAAACTGAGACCACCAAGGTTGCCATGCAGTACCTGGCTGGCCTTGCTGGTGGAACAGGTTGGTTACATGTACATGATGACACTTTTGCTGTACCACAAATGACACAGAACATGTCTCAATGCAGCTGCAATCTCCTGAAGGCACCTGTGACTTTTCCAGCTTATCTGCAGCAGTCTCAAACTCCTGGCAGTAGGGAAGCACATAGCTGAAACGCTCCTGAACCTACTGTGGGGCTTGTTGTGGCGTGGCATGAATGCACGCTGCCCACCAGGATCATGCAGAACAAATGCGAGCTGCTTGGGGCTATGCACATGCCAAGTATGATGCATACACTACGTATCACAACCAAAACACCATCTGTTCCTGTTGGAGGCAACAGCATTTGCAGTACTGCATGTATGTACCAACTTATGAGATCTCTTGTTGTCCGTATGCATGCTGCAGTTGTATTACGCTGCAAGTTGCATCCGTTGTGGATTTCATGGAAGATGAATGCATGGCACATGTTCATGCAGGTGTGGAGGGACAGGTGTTGCAGACCAATCCACTGCTGGAGGCCTTTGGGAATGCCAGAACCCTGCGCAACAACAACAGTAGTCGCTTTGGCAAGCTGATTGAGATCTACTTCAGCAAGAGCCAGAACATCTCTGGTGCTCTCATCCAAACCTACCTGCTGGAGAAGTCACGAGTGACCCACCAGCTGCATTCAGAGCGCAACTACCATGTGTTCTATCAGGTGAGCCTCAGCCACCTGTCATTCATTTATGCCTTACAGTCTGGGGTGTGGAGCCAGTTGTGAGTCATCAGACATCCTGGCTCAAAAACACAGGTGTATGTTCTTGTTCTTCTTACCTGTCTGTCCTTCACTCCCAGCATGCAACAACAAAAATGCATCTGAGCTGATGAGCTGGGTGAGCTGGCACCAGCAGACATGTCCCAAGGCATGACTCTCACACAAAGAAACTTAGCCAAGGCAAATTGGCCTTGAGACAGACACGCTTCAGATGTGTGTCTGTAGGTTGAAGCAGTATACTGAGACTTGCACCACCAAAGATGCACACAAATAAGTTTGTATTTGGCCATATCAGGCAAACTTTCTGCTATGCTCCACACTGTTGCCTTGAATCTGGAATGTTGGCATGAGCAGCTTTACCTTGATTATTACCTTATATTTTGCTTACTCTGAGACTCATCATACCATCCCACCATACCCCAGACTACAAAGTAATAAACAAGATGTCAAACATGTGCTAATTTCAATTGCTGGGAACAACCACTTTGGCAAAGAACTGGTCAACACTTCTCTTTGCCCCCGCAGCTGTGCAAAGGAGTTTCAGCAGAAGAAGCTGAGCGGTATCGGCTGCCAGCAGACCCCATGCATGACTTCAACTACCTCAACCAGAGCGGCTGCAGCAGCATAGAAGGCGTAGATGACGCCACAGACTTTGCCACACTCAAGGCTGCCATGACAGCTGTTGGCATCAACCACCAGCAGCAGACAGAGGTGTTTGAGGTGCTGGCTGGCATCCTGTGGCTTGGCAACATCCAGTTCAGGGCTCCCACCGATGACAGTGTGTCTGTAGAGCCTGGTGCGGCTGTGGCCAATGCTGCAGCCCTGCTGCAGATGAGTGAGCCTGCTCTGATGAGTGCGCTGACCAGCCGCAACATTGTGGCAAGGGGAGAGACCATTGTGACGCAGCTGAAGATGGATGGGGCTGTTGATGCTCGGGATGCCCTGGCTAAGGCCACTTATGCAGGCATGCCCTCAATCTTTGCTTTCTGAGCATACAGTCTGGTGTTCCTATCCATCATACATCTGTTTCAGCTTCATATGTCCTACTCGTGCATCAAGATCAGACATGCCAATCAGACATTGATGTCTGGGTTTTCAATGCAGACATTGTTACAAATAGCCACACTGAGTGCTTGGCCTTTAGCATCAGTGTCATTGAATACAGCAGCAAGGATGCTAGCAGAATTGCTAAGTATGTTGGATGTCAACATCAGGCTATGGCTTCAATGCAGGCTTGTTCAAATGGCTGGTGGACCGTATCAATGCAGCCCTGTCAGTTGGCAAGAAGAAGACAGAAACCTCACTGAGCATTTTGGACATCTATGGGTTTGAGTGCTTCAAGGAGAACAGCTTTGAGCAGCTGTGCATCAACTATGCCAATGAGCGACTGCAGCAGCAGTTCAACAAGTGAGCTATTGCGTGTTGCATGTATGTGCATTTTGGATGTACTTGAACCCTGGAGCACAGCGTCACATCTTGCATGTCTCCATAATCAGCTGAGACAATTTTTTGACACCATGTCTGGTCAAAGAGTATGCAATGCCATGTTGCGTTTGGACAGCAAAATGATGGACAGCTCTATGAGGAGTCATTGCTGCCAGCAACTCCTGCCACATGTGAAATCCAGTTTTGATTTCAAGTAGCAGCCCAAAATTGTGGTTGAAAAGACTCGTTTTAAAGCATAGCATATACATTACTACAGGCACAAAAGGCCTTTCACACGACCTGCTACACATCTTGCATCACGATTTCAAGGTGCAGCTGGCAGTCAGGCAGCAGGGCTGGCTTCCCTTGGTGAGTGAGTTGTGTGATGCCGACCGCAGGCATCTGTTCAAGCTGGAGCAGGAGGTGTATGCGTCAGAGGGGGTGGACTGGACAACTGTGGAGTTTGAGGACAACCAGGAGTGCCTGGACCTGATTGAGGCTCGCCC
>JAABUS010008599.1_pt1 | contig 11128 bp, 11 predicted proteins | sample 5560161 | NCBI WGS metagenome assembly JAABUS01 (sample SAMN10711885, study PRJNA513376) | rock metagenome | isolation source: Antarctica rocks | place: Antarctica: Victoria Land, Trio Nunatak nord | collected 2016-01-04
ATGGCGCGCTTGTAGGACGCCTCGGAGAGAGTTCCGAGCTCACGGCACCGATACAGCAAGGCAGCAACCGATACCCCCCACCGCTGTTGCAGGAGGAGGAACGCGGGCAAGTCGACGCGGGTGGGAAGCTCGCCGACGATTTCGTCGGTCGGCATCAGGAACTCCGCGGCGAACGCGTCAGCCTGTCGTTCGTGACTGACATCGCCTGGGATGACGTCGGTGTGGAGCAGCAGGTGGCCGAGTTCGTGCGCGGCGGTGAACCTGGTCCGTAGGGCGCTGCCCTTATCAGCGGTGAGAACCACGATCGGCCGGACGGCGGCGGCAGTCGAGAAGGCATCGACGCGGCCGGAGTCGGAGAAGTCGAGGAACGCGACCACGATGCCCTTGGACTCCAGCAGCCGCACCACGTGCGGCACTGGCCCGGCCGGCAGGTTCCATGCCGCGCGCAGTTCGCGGGCCACCACGCGTGGATCGCCGAAGTCGTTCCGTCGCGGTAGGTCAGCATCGGGTAGTCGCACGTGCCGGGTGAGTTGCTCGGTCAGTTCCCACACCAGTTCTACGGTCGTCAGGGCCCGAAGTCGTTCGACTGCCCGCGCTGAGCGCAGGCTACGAAAGTGCGCATCTCCAACGTCGATCGGCAACCGTGGCCGGCCGGTAGCGAAGAAACCCACCGGAACATCGAGGGCGGTCGCGCACGCATCCAGTATCCCGGCGGAGGGACGCGCAAGCCCCGCCTCGTACTGGGTCACTGCGGCTGGCGTTCGGCCGATCGACTGGGCCAGGTTCTTCTTCGACAGGCCGGCCGCCTGCCGGGCCAGCGTCAGCCGGGCGGCATCAAACGCCGCCGCGACCGTCGCCGCGTCGGCTGATTTACCCACCGGCACTCCCCTGCTTGCCCGGGTCGGCGTCAGTCAACGCTAAATCTAGCGTCGGCTCGGGCGACCGCGCGAACGGTGGCATCGAGGACGGTGCTGCCGGGGTGATCTCATTCCCAGTGGGTGCCGTTCCGCCCAGCTCGAGCTCTTCCAGCCACAGCCAGTCGAGCAGGTCGCCATCGATGATGCGGGCACCACCGACGAAGGCGCGCAGAAGACCGGCCGTCGGGTTGGCGGCATAGGGCACCAAGACCACCTGCGGCCAGATCAGGTGCGGTGCGGTAGTGGGGTCAACCAGAAGATCACGTCGGAACTGACTATCGGCCAACCGGTGCGTGGTCACATCAGACGACCTAGCGGCCCCGTAGCGAAAGGGGTAGAGCACCGCCTTACCAAGATCGACCAGGAAAGAGCCCCGCGGCCGACACACCGACGCGTCGGGCAAAGCGCCGAGCTGCTTGGCCATTTCGTACCACACGAACCGCCACAGGTCGTTGCCATAGGTGTGCCCGTCAGTGCGCGGCTGCCCGAATTCATAAGAATTGTCGGCCGCCGTGACACCGGCACCCAACGCTCCGATCACCGCCGACCGGACCCGATCGGCGCTCTCCGTGGAGAAGAGGACGTCTAACTGGCTATCCGTCACGGTACCCCCTCACTTAATCTGTGACGCCAAAAGTAGCAGAACCTAAACCAGGATCGGGGACGCCGCGCCGACGCCGCCACGGCGAATCACCTCTCTAATGTCCAGCTGGCCGGTGGCGTGGGCGCCGAGCAGATTCCGAAGGACGGTGCCGCCGGTCTCCCACAGGTAGAAGTCCCAGCCGTCCTCGTTGCCGGTCACTGCTGGCGCGGATCCTCGGGTACGCCGTCGCGGGTGAGGGTGCGGCGGACGAACTCGGCTTCGTCGATGCGGCCGAGCTACCGGTCGACCAGGTCGTCGACGTCGTCCCGGGTGGGTTCGAGGCCTTCGAGGCGGCCGCTGACCAGCGCCTGACTCAGCGTCGTCTTCTGCTGCTCGGTCAACGACTCGAAGAGCTATGGCAAGCGCCGTGCGTACCGGCAGAGCGTGTAGGTCATGGCGGGCACCCTCGGCGGACGGCGGTCGCCGGCCGCGCTGCAGGATCGGGTCGGTGGTCCTGCCGACCTGGATCGCAGATCGGCGAGACTGAGCGCCAGAGGCAGGATCGGAGAGGCGGGTCCCCTCCCCAGATTTACTCCACCGGCGCGGTGGTCATGGCGGGGCTGGGCAGAACATCGGTTGCGCCGGCGGGGTTGGCGTCCCAGTAGTGGTGCGGGGCGGGCAGCACGGGAAGGGGGCCGGGGTCGGTGTGCCGGTCGGGAGTGCAGCGGGCGAACGGGCCGGTCTGGCCGAGCAGGATGGGTAGTTGGGGGTCGAGGTGGTCGCGGTACCAGGTGGCCATGCCGAGGCCGGGGTTCAGGCGGAGGGTCTCCCAGGCTCGCCAGAGTGCCTCGAGGCGGGACAGGGCTTCGGCATGGTCCCACCAAGAGGCGCACCAGCGGAACTCCCCGCCCAGGTGCCGTGCGTACAGGTGCACGAAGTGTCCGGTGACCCAGTCGTGGACATTGTCGTAGGCCGGCGGGACGGGCGGGTCGGCCCGGTCGATGGGCGGTGGTTCGTAGACGACGTCAAGGGCGGCACGCAGGTCGTCTTCGACGCGGGCCAGGCGGCCCTGCAGCTCGGCCAACAGCTGTCCGTCGTCGTCGGTCATGTTCGCGCCCGGGCGGCGTTGGCGGTCAGGGTCTGCTCGGCCGTCTGCTGGGCGGCGCCGATCTGCGTGGCGTGGGGGCTGGTGTACCAGGGCTGCAGGGCGACCGAGGCGGGCCTGGTGCCGGTGGCCAGCAGCAGACCGGTCCCTTTGGGTAGGGCGCGGATGTCGGCGGCGGTGAGGATCCGCTGCTGCCGCACCGAGGTGGACGTGCTCCGGCCGCTTCCTCGGCCGGTGGAGTGGGACCGGACGGTGATGTCGTGCTCGCCGACCAGCCGGGACAGGTCTTCGGCGAAGCGGGGATCGTCCAGGCCGGCGCCGAGCAGCTTGATGGTGGCGGCGGACCAGAGGGCGTCCATGCCGGGCTCGCCCCACACCCGGACGCCTTGCCGGTAGGACTGCAGGATCGTGACCGGGATGATCCCCCGCGAGCCGAGGTGTGAGTACAGGTCGGGCAGGTCGGCGATCCGGCAGACGTTGGCGGCCTCGTCCAACAGCGCGAGCAGCGGCGGGTCCAGCCGCCCACCGGCAGCCTCGGCGGCGGTGACGCCGGCGCGGAGGACCCGGTCGGTCAGCGCGGCGACCAGGGGTGCGGCGGCACCGGCGCCGTCCTTGGACAGCAGGTACAGCGTCTGTTTAGTCGTGGGTATGCGGTCGACGTCGAGTTCGGTGATGCCCGGCCGGGTGGGGCGGCTGACCCAGGCCATGATCTGCGGGTCGCGCAGGCAGGCGGCGGCGGTGCGGGCGGTCTCATAGATCCCGTCCCGGGTTTCCGGGGCGCCGTTCTGCCGGCCCACCAGCGATGCCGCGGCGGCGGTGTGGCCGTGCTCGCGGAGCAGGTAGACCGGGTCGAGGCTGGTGGTGTCGGCCAGCCATTCGTACACCTCGGCCAGGGTGCGGCCGGTCGTGCCGGCGGCGAGCAGCAGGTCGGCGAGCAGGCCGTGCGCGGCTGACGTCCAGAAGTCGCGTTCGCCTTTGCCGTCGCGGATCTCGGCGAGGAAATGGCCGGCGAGGCGGTGTGCCCGCTCGACGGTGCACACGCCCGCCAGGGGGTTCCACCACCAGGTCTGGGTGACGTGGGCGATGGCTTGGGGGTCGAACGTCCACACCGGCTGCCCGGTGGCGTGGGCGCGCAACGCGGCGGTCGCCGCCCACAGGTCGGCCTTGTTGGAGGTGGCGAGCACCGGCCCGGGTGCGGCCAGGACGGCCGGCACGGCCAGGGCGGTGGTCTTGCCGGCGCGGGGGGCCATCACCGCGAGCAGTACGTCTTCCCAGGACGCGGTCAGGTTCGGGCCGTGCGGCCGCAGCCGCCCCAACGGCACCCCTGCCTCCCCGGCCGGCAGGTGTCTTTTCGCGGGTAGGGAGGGGCGGAGCTGCCGGGCCCGGTCGGCCGCCGCGGCCGGGGTCAGCGAGCCCACATCGGCCGGTTTGGCCAGTGACCGCAGTGCGGTGGCCGACCCGGCCCGGCGTACCGAGCGGACCAGCAGTGCGGCCGGTGTTCCCACCGCGGCCAGGGCCAGCAGCAGCAGGGCTGCCGTGCAGGCGACGACCAGCCCGACCGGCACCCCCGGCCAGCTGGCCGCCGGACGGGCCAGGTCCTCGACGGCCAGCAGCCGAAACGGCGGGCCAGAGGCACCGTGGCCGGACAGGGCGGAGGCGGCCCGGCCGCCGGCCCACGTCGCACCGGAGGCGGCGAGCAGCAGCACCGCGGCGGCGGGGACCAGCCACCACGCCATCTCAGGATTGCTGCCGGCCGGGCCGACGGCGCCGGCGGGCCGGCCGCTCATGCTGCCCCTCCCCCGCCGGCGGTGCGGGCGTGGGTCCAGGCCTGGTTGGTGTTCTGCCCGCCCCACTCCCGCTCGACCGAGGTCAGGACCACGTCGACGGGGATGCCCGGGTCTTCGGAGGAGGCTTTGATGAGGAACTTCCCCGCCCCGGGCGGGGTCTGGTTGCGCTCGATGGCGGTGACCGAGGTGGACCACCATTCTTTGATGGCGGCCTGCTCGGCCGACGTCAAAGTCACGACGGCGTCCAGGGCGGTGAGCTCTTTCTTCGGGACGCCGCCGATGACGATCGCGCCGGCGCGTTCTTCGATGCCTTCGATCTCGGAGTTCCGGCCGGGGGCGAGGTCGCGGATGGAGTGGGTGATCATGATCTGCCCGACACCCTGGGTGCGGTTCAGCCGGGTCAGCTCGTTGACCCGGTCGGGCATCGACCCGCCCAGGCGCAGCACCCGCCACAGCTCGTCCAGGGTCAGGCAGTACAGCCTTCGTGGGGCCAGGTGTTCGTCGGCGAGGGCTTGGTCGGCTTCGACCATTCCGTACATCTCCGACCAGGCGGCGATCATCACCGCGGCCAGGAACCGTGGGTCGCCGGCCTTGATCGCCGAGGTGTCGATGTTGACGACCGGCGGCCGGTCTGCCGGGCGGTCGACCGGACGGGCGAACACGTCCCCGAACTGGCCGTCCAGCAGAGCCCGCAGCGAGCGCTGCAGCGGGTCGACGAGCCGGTCGTAGGCGGCAGGGTCGCCTCGGTCGAGCACGACGGTGCGGACCTCGTCGGGGCGTTGCTCGAGCAGGTCGACCACGTGGCGCAGCAGTGGCGGCGGCCCGTCCCCTGCCTGTGCGTACAGCCGGCGCAGGCACGCTGCGACGGCGGCCTCCTCGTAGTCCGCGACCGGGCCTTTGCGGCCCAGCTCGACCAGCGTGCTGATGCACACGGCGGCCTTGCCGATCGCCTCGGCGCGCAACGACGCGGCGGCCGCAGCTCTGCCGGCCGCAGCCAGGCGGCTGGCGGCCGCGCCCATCCCGCCGGGGTCGCAGGGGTTCAGCGCCGCCCCGCCGGCCCGGGCGACGACGCGATGGTGCCCGCCGAGCTGGCGGGTCAACGCCACATAGTCGGGTTTGGTGTCGCCGGGGATGAGCAGCGTGTAGCCGGTCGCGGCCAGCCACAGCATCATCTTGCTGGCCAGGGTCGACTTGCCCAGGCCGGGCTTGGCGATGACCAGCACCGACGGGTTGGCGATCCGGTTGGCCAGGAACCAGGAGATCTGGTCGAAGGCCACCACCGCACCAGAGGTCTGGTGCCGGCCGATCGGTGCCCCTTCCAGCGGCAGCTGGCCGGGGCTGCCCCAGGGGAACAGTCCGCACACCTGCCGGGTGGTGGCCCGCCACTGCAGCGGTACGGGCACGAACGCGCTGGACCCGCCGCCGGGTGCGGCGATCCCGGTGCGCAGCACCACGTTGTGGCGGCGCAGCGCCTTCGGTCGGCGTCGGCGGAATGTCATGCTGGCTCCTCGGTCGCTAGATGTGGTCGCGGGCTACGTGCGGCACCACCGACAGGTCCGGCAGTGACAGGCCCACACCGAGGGCGCCGGCGAAGGCGGCTGCCTGCGCACCGCGGACCGGCGACAGCCGGAACCGGGCGCCGCGGCCGGCGCGCTCGACCGCGGTCGTCGCCCGGTCGAAGTCCGCCGGGTCGGTGACGGTCACCGTGACCAGCAGCGAAAACGTCACCACCCCGGCGCCGGCGGCCTCCTCCTCGGTGGCCTGCCGCGCGGACTTCAACGCCACCGTGTCGTGGCTGTAGGCCAGCCCCTTTCGGCGGCCGGTGCGGTTGATCGCCGACCGCAGGTCTCGGTCGACCAGAGCGGCGGTCTGCCCGGCGTCGACCGGCCGGTACAGCAGCGTCACCCGCTTACGGGGTGCGGCGGCCATCGGACCCATCAGCCGGCCCATCACCGAATCGCGCACCAGCCCCGGCGGAACGCCCATCGCCTCCCACGTCCGGGACAGCCCCGAATCGTGGGAGTAGGAGGTGGCCGTCTCATCGTGCGCGGACGGTCCGGCGTCGGCCCACTGCACATGCACCGGAAGGCCGGCCGCGTCCAGACCTGCGAAGTCGCCGGCCACCGACGGGTCGTATGCCTCCCGGACCCGGCGGGCCAGCTGGTCCACGCTCAGCGGAAGCCCCTCCGACGCGCCACTGTCGCGCAGCGCGACCGACAAGCCGGGAAGGCGTCGGCCGATCTCCTCCGCGACCGCGGCGGCGGTCTGCTCGCCGCCCTTGCGGATGATGCCCAGCGCCTTCTCGGAGAAGGTCAGCGTGACGTAGCCGACGGTGTCGGCGACCCCGGCCGGCAGCTCGGCGGCCGCCGCGTCGGCGACCTGCCGGGCGAACGGCGGCGCATCGGGGCGGACCTGGCTGTCCACGTGGGCGCGGAGCAGCGCACCGGCGTTCGGCTCGGTCTCCACCACCGCCGCGGCCTGCACCACCCCGCCCTCGGCGCCCAGCAGCGCCAGGTACTCCCCCCAGCCGGCCACCCACACGTCGGTGGTGTCGGTGTCGACCAGGGCGCCGCCCTGCGCGGCGACCCGCAGCACCACCGCCCACTGATGGGCCTGCGGAATCTCCACCAGGGCAAAAGCCCGGCCGGCAGCGTCCACCGCCGCCCAGGCCCCCGCCTTGGCCAGCAGCCCCGGCAACGACCGGCTACCCGTCGGGGTGACCCCGGCCAGCCCCGACCGGTACAGGTGGAAGCCGCGGCGGCGGTGCCGCCGCCAGGTCCAGGACCGGCCCCACTCCGCATACACGGTGCGACCCCGGTAGGGCAGCACCGCCGGACCCGCGGTCAGGGCCAGCAGCCCGACCACCAGCAGCGCCCACCAGAAGCCGGCCACCATCGCCACCAGCAGCGCCAGCGCCAGCCCGGCGAACATGCCTACTGACGGGATCAGCTTCAACGGGCCGATCCCCGGCGACTGCGGTCGCCGCCAGCCCCCGTACGTGCGGGCTTTCGGTTCGATGCCAGTGCTCATCGGCCCGGCCCCTCCCCCGCCACGCCGGCCAGCTCGTCCTTACCCGCCGCCGCGACGGCCTGTCCTGCCTGCACCCCGGCGGCCACCGCAGCCGCTGGCCCCGCCGAGCCCGCCGCGCCCTTCCCGGCAGCCCCAGCCCCGGACGCGGCCGCCGGGCTGCCCGGGGATCCGCCGCCGCCGGGCGGCACCGGCGCGGCGGCTCGGCCGTCGGAGGTCGGACCGGCGCCAGACGGGCCGGGGTTGTCCGTCAGCCCGGGCGACGCGGTGGCCGGCGGGCCGGCCGAGCCTGACCCCGTCCCCTTGCCCGCCAGCGCCACCGCGCCGGTTGCTGCCGCCCCGGCGGCGGCCAGCAGACCACCACCGCCCGACCCGCCGATCGCCTCGGTCGCCGGCGGGATCAGCCGCAGCAGCGCCGGCAGGGCCAGCACCGCCATGACGATCAGCCCGAAACCGGAGATGACGCTCGCCAGGTCCTTCCCGGTACCGATCAGCGCGAATGCCGCCGCATAGATCAGCGCGGCCGCAAGCTTGTAGGCCACGAAGGAGAAGATCCAGCCACACAGGCGTTTGAACCAGCCGTAGCCCAGCTCGCTCACCGACGCCGCCGCGGCAACCGGCAGGACCAGCACGGCACCGCGGATCGTCAGCAGCACCAGCTGCACGAACGACGCGACGATCGCCAACAAGGCCAGCAGGAACAGCACCGCCGAGCCCTGACCGGCGCCGGCCGTACCCAGCTGCCCCAGCCGGGCCCCCACGCCCGCCGAGGTGCCGCCAAGACCGGTCGTCACCACATACGTCGCCAGCCCGTCGAAAGCCCTCAGCAACAGCTCCACGACCGACGCCCCGGCGCCGGTGACGACCACCATCAGCAGCAGGCCGCGCATGATCGACCGGCCGGCCTCCCCGCCGCGGTGCCCGGCCCACGCCAGCCGCACACCACCGGCCAGCAGCCCGGCCACCGCCGCGAACGCCACCAGCGGCGCCGTCAGACCATCCAGCCGCGCAAGGACACTCCCCGACGCGGTCGACACGTCCGGGGAAGGGCCATGCAGCCAAAACGTCGACAGCGTCTGCATCACTTGGCCCACCCCCTGCTCGAACGACGCCACCACCGCGCCGAACCCACTGTCCACAAGGGACTTCGTCGCACCGCCGACGATGGGGCAGGCCGGACCAGCGATGACACACGGCACGCTCACCGCTACACGCCCTTCCACGCGATGAATCCAGCCGTGCTGGCCGCCGGCTGAGTGTTGGCGCCGACGCCGCCGGTCGAGGCGAGGACAAGCTTCCAATCCCCGTGTCGCCAGGTGACGTGCTCAGTGACGACGTGGAAGCCCCCCGAGGGGTCGCTTGAGAGAAGTTGGATCGCTGCGTCGGTCGGTGTGTACGAGACGAACTGGAACCCGGCGATCTGCGAAAAGGACCCGCCGGTTCCGTCCGGGCCGGCGGCGGCAGCGCCGCCCGGCCCGTAGGGATTCCTTGCCCGAAGTCGCTTCCACGCTGCTAGCCCCGGACCGGGAGCAATCATCGCCGCCGCGGAGGCCCGCCACGCCGCGTCCGGTGCGAGGAAGTAGCGCAGACCCTCGTTGACCAGCGCTACCAATGCCCCGTCCGGGGTGTGGGCGTAGCCGGTGGCGATCGCGCCGTGGGCGGCGATGTGTGTGGGTCCGACGCCGGCGACCGTCGGGACGGCGACGGTCTGGTACAGCTGCCAGGTCGTGCCGTTCGGTGCCGCGGCCGGGACGGTCGTGGGCAGCGGCGAGGCGGCCGCCGGTGCGGCGGCAGACGGGGCCGGAGCGGTGGCCGGGGCGGTGGCGGTGTGGTGCCTGCCGCGGAGGGTGAGGATGACCACGGCCGCGCTGACGACGATCAGCAGCACGACGGCCAGGGCCGCGATGCCGGTCCACCGGCGGCCGCCGAACCAGTCCTGGTCGGCCGGCGCCGGTCCCGGCCGGCCGGCCGGGCCGTGCTCGTCGCTGGGCATGGGTGGTCCTTCCTGCTGGTCGGTCTTAGATGAAGGCGCCGACGAGGGTTGCGGCACCGCCGACGACGATGCAGCCGGCGGCGACGCTGCCCAGCATGCCGAAGGCCTCGGACTCTCCGCGCCGGTGCGAGATGGCCATGCGTGCGCCGACGATGAGCAGGCCGAGCAGGCATACCGCGGCGGCGATCCAGGCGGTGTAGCCGATGATCTGCTGCACGGCGGCCAGGCCGGGGATGGCCTGCGGGGTGGCGGTGAACAGGCTGAACCCGAGCAGGCTGCCCACCAGCGAGGCGGCCGACCCGATCACGATGCAGGCGGCCACCACCCCGCCGATGGCGCCCATGTGCTCGCTGTCTCCGCGGCGGTGGGAGATGGCCATCCGCGCACCGGCGACGATCAGCCCGATGATGCACACGCCGGTGGCGATCCACGCGGCGTAGCCGAGGATGGTCTGCAGGCTGTTCACCCCCGGGATGGCTGTCGGGTTGGAGTTGAAGCCGGTTCCGGCGGCCAGGACGGCAGTGCTAGGCGAGGTGGGCATCGGGGTTTCCTTCCAGCAGGGAGCGACGGATGTCGTCCAGGACGTCGGCGACGGCGGGATGACAGGGCGGGCAGCCCTCGCCGGGACGGCGGGACAGCAGCTGGTAGTCGGCCACCCACGGCACCGGCCAGACCGCCGGGTACACCCCTGCCAGTAGCGCCGCCGCTGCGCTGCGGGGGCGGCCGGGCTTTCCGGGGCCGTCGGCGATGACCACCAGGCCCCGGACGTGCAGCGGCGGGGTGTGCCCGGCCAGGTGCTGCGCGGCGGCGTCCTGGGCCCAGGCCAGGCCCCGCATCGAGGACCGGCAGACGACCACCACGTCGCCGGTCGGCTCCAACACGGGGTCTGGCCAGGCCCGGCCGGCGCACATCCCGTAACCGGGACCGGCCAGATTCCCGTCGCGGCGGGCCGCCTCGTACCGCTGCCAGGACAGCTCCGCCAGCAGCCGGGCACCGGTCCCGCCGTGCGCGGCGACGAACAGCCATGCAGGGCGGGTGCCGCCGGTGGCCACCGGGGCGGACCGCACCGGCAGCCGGCGGCCTGCCGCCGGTGCGGTGAACACGTCACCGCGCGGGACTGCAGCCGGCCGTTGCTGAGGTGGTAGGTGCGGCTGTGCCGCTCGTCGGCTCATCAGGATTCCTCCCCTCCTCTGCTCAGGTGGTGGTGCTGGTCTGCAGGCCGGCCAGCAGCCAGCCGCCGGGACGGTGCGTCACGGTGACGAACACCGTCACCGGGACGGCTGCCCCGTGCCAGCCGTCCCGGCCGACCGGTCGCAGCACGGCCGTCACCTGCCGGTACGCCGTGACTGCTGTGCCCGGTGGGTGGTCGTCGCCGCCGAGGCGGGCCGTCACTCGTACGTACACCCGATGGGCGGTCCAGCGGTTCCAGACCGCACCGGGCGCTGCCACGGGGGCGAACTGGCGGACCTGCGCCGCGTAGGCCGGCGTCAACCAGCCCGCGGCGGCCGCCCGGACGGCGGTCTGGTTCGCATCGGCGTCGACGGTCGTGTCCGCGGCAAGGAGCGTCCGCACCCCGGCGGTGGCCATCGCGCCGGCAGTGGCGCGTTGCGCCGCCGTCGGAGGAGCCAGCCGGAGCACAGCCCGGCCGTCCCGGGACGGCGACGCTGCGGGCGGCGGCGGATACGGCGACGCCGACGTCGACCCAGCCGGGACTGT
>JAABUS010008600.1_pt1 | contig 11126 bp, 7 predicted proteins | sample 5560161 | NCBI WGS metagenome assembly JAABUS01 (sample SAMN10711885, study PRJNA513376) | rock metagenome | isolation source: Antarctica rocks | place: Antarctica: Victoria Land, Trio Nunatak nord | collected 2016-01-04
AAGATCTTTGCATGAATTCTATCAAAGTGAAAGCTATAGTCAATTGAGCTACATCTACTAATCTAAAAGAGGTACAAGACTTCGTTGACTTCGTCAATTTCTATCGACGCTTCATCAAGAACTTTTTAAAACTAGTCAAGTTGTTCACTCAACTGACTCAAAAAGACACGTCTTTTGTTTGAAATGAAGTCTGCGTCGAAGTCTTTGATGATCTAAAGAAGCACGTCAGCTTGACTTCAGTTCTACGTCATTTTGATGTCAAACGTCAAGCTATTTTGAAAATCGATGCATTCGACTATGTAAAAGACGACATACTATCTCAGTACAATAACGAGAATGTGCTTCACTCGATAGCCTTTTATAGCAAGAGCATGATTTCAGCTGAATGCAATTATCACATCTATGACAAGAAATTGCTAACTATCATTCGATGCTTCGAACACTGATGACTCGAACTAGAAGATACTGAACTATCTATTCAGATGTTTACTGATCATCAGACTTTGAAGATCTTTATGAAAAACAAACAGCTGACTCGACGACAAGCGAACTATCTGAATATTCTATCAAAGTTTAACTTTCAGATTATCTTTCGATCAGACAAAATAAACTTCAAAGTCGATGCTTTAACTAGAATGTCGATGATCGATAGTTTTGAATCAGCTAAAGACATAGATGATCGTTTTCAGACTATACTGATCTCGAATCAAATAGATGTTTTATTGATCGAGTTCGAAATCGAATCTGAATACGAGACTAATTTCTATCAACGCGTACGTCTAGTCAATCAGAAGAATGAACTATGCAATGAGTATCGACAAGCTATGAACACAGATCAACTGAAGCTTCATGACACGAAGCTAAAGAACTGTCAAATCATTGACAATGTTCTATTCAAAAAGAGTCTACTATGAATGTCAAAACAAATGCATACGAAATTGCTTTGAAAGATTCACGATCAATCATCAATCTTGCATTCTGACATTAAATGAACGATTGATCTAGTTCAACGCTTCTACTATTGATCAGATCATCGAGCAACTATTCAACAATACATTCGAAACTGTCATGTTTATCAGCAAAGCAAAGCATCTCAAGATGATACAAATGATTTGCTTCAGTCTCTATCAATCTCTCAGCAGCGTTGACAAGATATAGCTATGAACTTCATCATTGAGCTATCTTTATCGAAAAACTATAACGTCATTTGCATGATCATATGTCATCTCTTCAAAGAACATCACTATGTTCTCTGTCATTGAGAAGACAATGACATCTCAATCGAAGAAACAGTATGAATCATGCTATGAAACGTCTATCAACTTCATGATCTATTCAGTTCTATCATTTCAAATAGAGACTTTCAGTTCATATCAATCATGTGACAAAGTCTTTGTAAACGACTGAAGATCAAAGTCAATTTATCAACAATCTATCATTCAGAGATTGATGATTAGTCAAAACGAGCTAATCAAGATGTTGAACGCGAACTTCAAATCTACTGCAATTACATGCAGAATGACTGAGCTAAATAACTTTCAATGATGAAATTCAGTGACAATTTCAATACATTCTCAACTATCTCGATGATCTCTTTCTACTTCAATAAAGACTTTCATTCTCGAATGAGTTTTGATTCAGATACGACTGATTATGAAATGATTTGTCAACATATTGAGACTAGAAAGATCGATGACATTGTCATTTAAATGAGCGAACTTCTTATCTTCAATCATCAACAATTGAAAAAGATCAAGCAGATCACTGAAGCTCAGATGAACAAGCATAAACGAGACGTCATCTATGAAGTAAATGATCAAGTTTGATTAGTCTTCGAAAACATCAAAATCATTAGACTCTGCAAAGATTTGAAAGACAAGCAGCTCGATTTCTATTCAATCACAATTAAAGTTGAAATCTTCTATCGTCTTCAGCTATCTAGAAGCATGAAGCATATACATTCAGTGTTCAGCTCGAAGTATCTACGAACTTCATCAAACAACTCTCTATCAGAACAACATTCTGAGTTCTCTAGATCAATGATCATTGAAGAGAATGAAGAGCACTGAAAAGTAGATGATATATTGAACTTCAGACAATATAGAGAAAGACTACAATACAAGGTCAAATGAATCGAGATAGATCGTGATGACGAATGATACTATGTCGATAAAGAAAAATTCGATGACTCGAAGAAAGTTCTGAACGAATTTCACAAGCTATACTCGAATAAGTCGCACTAAATTGAAAACACGATGAATTTTTTGCTTTTATTTCTTTTCTATTCATGTGAACATGAATGTTCGAAGAAAAGAGTAATGTTACGAACATGTCTGAATCGATCAGAATTCAGATCTAATTCTAATCAATTTGATTAAAGCAAGTCATGATGCTATGTCTAGTTTGAATTTAGCGCACTTCTTTGAGCTATTCTCAGCACTTCTTCTCGTTGTTCAGCACTTTCTTCATTCATCTCTTTCATCATTCTTTTAAACAAACACATATGATCTATTACATCACATCTGTATCGAGTCTAGCGCAGCCTCAAGTCATTATTTATAGAAGAGCTTGCACTTTTTCTCTTCTGTATTCTTAATGTCTTGTTATAGCTATCTCTAAAGAACAATACATACATATCAGCTCTGAGTCTCTTTGATTGAATGATCTAGGCACGATTTCAACAATTTACAACTTTCATCATTGAATTCTGATTTTTATAAACAGAAACAGAGAAATTGATCAAAAGTGATTGTGATGAAGAAAATGCAACTGACAGACAAAGAATATGAGCAGCTGAGCATCATAATAAAGCAAACGATGAAAGTTGCAGATCTTCTGAGAAAAAATCTCAGCATTCAAGAGATTCAACTTCAGCTGCAGATGATACTGCAGAACATTAAGATAAATTGTATAAACTTTGATATATTATGACACTGATTTGAGCAAGCAATATTGAGCATGACACATTAAGTTAACTTCAATGTCAAGCATTTTAGTGCAAGAAAAGTATCAACAATACACTTATTAATTCTTGCGTCATAAGAAATCTTGATCAACATAGAAATCAATATATTAGAAGTGACTCATTCAAATTTCTTTGAAAGAAATACACTCTTTGTAATGAAATTGCAAAGCACAAGTAGCTCTTTCTGTTCAATCAGTGACATCATGAAAGAAAACAAGAATATAAACATAATTGAAGTCATGAATTTAAACTTTGATAAATGAAAGATGATTTTAAAGAAGAACATTGTTTATGATGATCTTCACGACGTTATTGTATACAACAGTGACAAAAACTCAATTGAGATAATCATTAAGCAATCATGAAGAGAGACATTTGTAGAAATGCATGCATGAGATCAAAGTCATTTTTGTTTCAACATTAAGAAATCAGATTCAGATGAGACAACAAAGATAATGATTCAGATATAAAACTTTATTAATATTTACTCATGCAAATTTCATCACTGTTTCATCAATGAATTCAATAAACATAATTTCATCATTTGCAGACTTGAATGAACAAGAAGATTTAAATCATACGAAAGTCATCATTGAAATCAAAAACAATATGATATTACTCATACAGCAAAAAAGATCACGACGAAATTGAAAATGTAAATGCAGCAATTCTGTGCTATCAAATGACAAGATTTATCAACAAGTGCAAAGCAAACATCATAAGTTTAATAAAAGCTGTTGTTCAACTACTCAACTACAGTAGAAATTCTAGAAACAGATCAATATTCTAAGAAAATAAACAAGTGTGATCACAAAGAAGTCGAGAATCAGAGTCAGAGCAATCTCATTGAGCGAATGCATAATGTCATCAATCATGAGAAGTGATTGATTAAGAAGCGAAAGATTGAGAATAACAACTTTGTTGATAATGATGAGCATCAAGCATGCTTCATCATACAGAAAACTTGCAAAATCTGTAAAGAAGAAAGATCTTGAGAAGTATTTGAAAAAGAAACAAAAAGAAGAACAGAAGAACTTTATATCTATCAACGCTGTAGTAGATTTGACAGATGATAAATGTTTTCTAAAAAGTTGCAGAGTCTCATGTACTAAGAATATATTTAGATGATGATGATGACATCATGCTTGTCAATGACAGCACAGATACAGAAGTCTGTTATGAATGATTAAATCATGTTAAGATGCAGACTCATCTTGTTTTCAATTTGAGATTAAAGTTAACAAGATAATTACAAAGTTGAAAAACTCAGTGTCAACTCTTCTTGAAAGAAATGACTGATCTGCAATGAAGATCAAGCTACATTGTTTTTCTAAAAAGAACAATGTTATTCATGTGCTTGATTCAATCGAAAAGAACTTTGAAAACGTTGATGTACGAATTTTTCTGAGATTGACTCGCATTATGAACTTAAAGAATTTGAAATTTCGCATATTGCATCAGATGCTTCATTCTACTTCTCTATCATACTACATTTATCACGAAGATAACATAAATCAGAATATCAATCATCTGTCACAGTTTAATAATATTATTATGATTTACTTCATAAACTGCTGTTTGTAATGATTGACTATGATCATTGATATCATGAAGAAGAAAAATGAAAAGAGTATGACATGATCTGCAAGATTTGAAAGAAGAGACAGATAGTTTATGCTATTTTAACATCAAATCTTTACAATGTTCTGATGATCAAATGCTTCATTTAATGACAGAAAGTTAAACTAACTTAAACTAATTTACACTATCAACAATTGTGTTAAATTTGTTGAAATTGTAAAATGTTGAGAAGCAGATTTGCAAGATACAATAAATAAATTAACTTCAACTAACTCAGACTATCACAGTCTGCATGATATGTTAAACTAACTTCAACTAACTCAGACTATCACAGTCTGCATGATATGTTAGATTAACATGATCTAGCGTCAAGTTAAACTAACTTCAACTAACTCAGACTATTGCAGTTTACACAATATGTTAGATTAACACAATTTAATACAATTCATCATGAAATCATGAAATTGACTTAACTAACTTAGTAATTTCAATTATAATCAATGATCATCGACTCTGATCACAACAAAGCATGAATTTACAATCTGCTATTATTCATTCATTGAATTCTACAAGCTTTCTTATGAACATTCTTTTTACATCACAGTAATGAATAAATCTGAAGAGATAAACTCAGAATGCTTCATAAATTATCAAGAAGCAGATAGAATGAGAAGCATACTAAAAATATTTTCACTCACAGTTCTCAACAAATACAAAGATGATAATTGTTAGAAGTTAGCATAGAGCGAGTTATATGAATGTCATTTAACTAATAGATAAATGCTAAGAAAGAAAAGTATCTACAGAAAAGAACTCGATTCTTATATGTATGTTTCTCAGCTCTGTGCTAGACTCGATTGAGTTGACGTCTTACACATATGATGCAGAAACTCAATGACATCATCTTTAGATCAGATTCTCGCTAGACTCAATTAGAATGAAATCAGGCGAAGACTAGTTGAAGAATAAACGAAGATTAGAATCGTAACATTACTTCTTTCTCTTGACTATTCATGTTCGCATGAATGTTGTTTCTTAGTGCGCTTTTCTTGAATATTTGATATGAAAGTCGTCAATCATCTCTTGAGCGTTCATAAATTCGTCGTCGTCAGCGTTATATCAGTTGAGATCATTGTCATAGCTCTTTCATTTGACTCGATATTGAAGTCGTCTTTTATAGCGTTGAGAGTTCAGTATATCATTGATTTCTCATTCGTCTTCATCGTTTATCACTATTGATCTCGAAGATTCATTCTTTTGATCAGACAGAGAATCATCGACGACAGAACGAAGAAGCTCTGAATGAAATACATCATGTATATGCATAGTCTCTGATAGTTTCAACTTATAGAATGAGTCAACAGACTCAGTGATCTGAAATGAGTCAAGCATCTTGTCATTCAATTTTTTGAAAGATCTCGCTGTAACGATGTTTTGTTCATTCAGAAACATCTTTGATTCAATCTCATAATTGATCTTCTTTGTATGTTTATTAGCTTGATTCATCATTTGTTTTCATGTTTTGATCAGAGCTTCATGAGCGAAGATCAATGTATTATTCATGTGATCAAATATATCTTCAACTCAAGTGATCTGCAGACGTTCGCGAATGCTTTCATACTCGATGATGTCAGAATCGAAGCTCATACGAGAATGAAAGTTCTTGTTCATGAAGAAGAAGATCAAGAAGATGACTGAGAACAAGACGTTATTGTCAACAAACTCGATCATGAATAGTCACTTAGATCAGTCGTTCTGCATATATGAACAGAAAGAACAAAGATATCGCTCAACATTTTGATTGACTCGTTCGCTTTGATCGTTGATCTGAAAGTGATAGACAATAAACAATCGAAGAGAAATGTTCAGTCGTTTGCAAAGAAACTTTCAGAGAATGAAGATGAACTGAGAATCTCGATCAAATACAATGAAGCTTGATAAATCGTGAATTCAATATACTCATTGAAGCAACATTTCAGCTGTCTTTTCGACTGTAGTATCTTCATCATCAGTGATGCAAGAAATATAATGTCTTTCTTTCAACAATCTGCAGATGACAGTCAGAATAGCGTTGTAGTTGTACGAATCAGATAGATTGATAATGAAGTTCATGACTATGTTCTGTCATCGCTGTTCAGATATCGATAAAGATTGAAGCAAGTCATTTGATTTATCTCTAGATGTCTTTGATCGTTGACAAACATAGCAGTTTCAAATATATTGATCTACTGTCTTTTGCATGAATGATCAATAGTAGTTTCGTTTGATGATTTTCATCGTTCTAAGAATATTGAGATGATTTATTGAGGGTTGATCATGCATCTCACGAATCAGATTCATTTGCAGAAGTTCATTGAATGAGACTCATAGCTGACTGTCTTTGTATAAGATTTCATTCTGAACTCGACAATTCTTTAGCTTAATGTCTTTGCATTGTGCTTCGTCTCTGATCTTTGCTTCACGAAGTAGAGTACAATTCTCGTCGATTTCATTCACGTCAAGAACTTGTTTATAAATTGACTCGCTGACGTTCTTCTTTAAATCAGCAATCTTCATTTGATTCGACATCAGAATAGTGATTCATTGATAGCGAACACATTCATCATCGAAATCTCTGAGCATGAAGTCAGCTCAACGAGTTAATGCATCGATCTTAATGTTCTGTTTGTCAGATCAATACATTATCTTGAAGTTGAAGTCAGCTAGCTTCTGAACTCAGCGCATCTGACGTCTGCTCAGCTCTTTGTCTTTCATCAATGAGATGAGTACTTGATGATCGATGAACATCTTGATAGAAATGTCGATCAGCTTCAGTTCGAGTCATCAGTGTTCAAAAGCTCAAATTATGATTAGTAGTTTCTTATCATATATTTCGTAGTTGCACTCAGCAGAAGACATGTTCTTGCTATAGAAAGCAATTGAATGTAGTACTTCTTCATCATCATATTGAGACAGAACTTCATCATTGACGTAGTTGAATAAGTCAATTTCAAGAATGAAATCGTAAGTTTGATCAAAGTGACGAAGTATAGAAGTCTCAGTCATACGTCTCTTCATGTGATTGAATGCAGTTTGACAGACTTCATTTCATTCAAATATAATCTTCTTTTGAGTGAGTTGAATCATTGAACGAACAATCTTCGAAAAGTTCTTGATGAAGTGTTGATAGAAATTGCAGAAGTCAATGAAGAACTGCATCTGAGTGAGATTATTGAGTGTAGATCAATCAACGACTGCTTGCATCTTTTGTGAATTCATCTTAAGTTTCTTGATTGACATTAAAAGTTCTAAAAAGATGATTTTCTGAACATGAAACTTGCATTTATCGATGTCTATCTGTAGATCAGCTTCTCGTAGTTTATTCAAGATCAATCATACATGTTGCTTGTGTTTCTTCAAGATCTTGCTGTAAATGATAATGTTATCTAGATAGATTTGACAAAACTGATGTAGATATTCAAACAACACGTCGTTCATATAGTGTTGATAGAACGTTGATTCGTTGATTAATTCAAAGAGCATTACATGATATTTGTATGAGTCGAAGAAGATAATAAAGATAGTCAAATTTTCGCTACCTGAGTGCATGTGTAGTTTATTGAACGCGACAATGATGTTCAATCAAGTCAGATATTTGCTTTCTTGTATACGAGCGAGAGTCTCGTCTATCAATGACAAAGAATAGTGATTTCGTTTGATCAAAGCATTGAGCTTTCTGTAATTGACGCAGAAACGCAGACTATCATCTTTCTTTTCAATGAACAAGATGAGCGAGATGTATGATGCAAAGCTGAAGAAAATGAATTCTTTGTTCAGATGTTTGATCAGATACTTCTTTATCTTTTGAAGCTTGTGATTGAACATCTGATATAGTCTGCTTCGAAAGAATGTTTCTTCATCGATCAACTCAATTTTATGATCGTAGAAACGATGCAATGATAGCTGATCGATCATTGCTCGATCGAAGATATCTAGATAGTCATGATATTCAGAGAAGAGCTTGACTTTAACTTGCTTGAGAGCTTCAGCGTGAGAAAGCTCATGCAGATTCACTTCTTCAGACTTGTTTTCAACTGTAGTTATGAGTCGATCGATTTTCAAGATGATAACAGCAAAGATCTTGACATCTGATCATTTGACTAACATTCTATATGTCGCTGTCTCTATCATTGCTATGTTCATTGAACTGAAAGAGAATGAATTCAGACTGAACGTCAGTTTAGAATTTTTGACGTTAGTTAAAGTCGCGTCACGCGATTTTAACTGTTCAATTAGTTTAACTGACTTCTCATTGAACTGACTGAAAGAGAGTGATTTCAGACTGAATTGAAAGATAATGAAAGATCTCTTCAGTATATGAGTAGAAGTCAAACTCTTTTGCTTCATGATTGTCTTGTTGCTTGTGAATAGAACAATTGATTTCAAATTGAGAGTGAAATTCGAAAATCGAAGAAAATCGATTTGCATATCAATTACTAGATTGATTTTGTTCATTCATGTTTTTTCAAGAATCATTTGATGTTGATTTAATCAAGTGATTAACATAGAAGCTGTGTCAATTGTATGATCTTGAATAGTCAGGTTCAAATAAATGACATGAATAATAAGTTTTTTAGCATAATGATCGTCAAATTCTCGAATTGACTTCGCTTTGATCAAAGTCAGAGACTTGATTTGCAACTGATCATAAACAATCTGCGCGATCACTTCATTAATGAACGAATAGTCAGCAGCTTCGATGTCAATCAATGACTTCAATGAGTAATTAATTTCATTGCTAGAAAGTACATATTCAGTAGTCAAAGATTCAGAAGCAAAAGAGTCATCTGACATGCTTGTCGTTGAAGAAATTAACATCTCTTTCATCGCGTCTTTGATGAAAGTCACTAGTTTTTTGCCTCACTATCTTCAAAAGAAGACATTTTCTCATTCTTCTTGTTCTTCAAAATGATGATCTCATGTAAATGAAGAATGAATGCACAAGATGCAGAAGTGTTGATCTTGTTCTGAGAACAATTCTTAAACAAATGACTCGAAGTCTTGCAAGTATAGCAGATGATAAATGATCTTGCTGACTCAGAGATAGAAGAGAGAGTAGACTTAACATAATTGATTATCAAAGTCGTCACTGATGATGAAGTAGCAGCGCATTTATCAGGTACAACAGTGACTTTGACGATGACAGTGCGAAGCTGACTGCGTAGCTGATAGTTGACTCGCTGTTTATTATTCACATTTTGAAGAAAGATTCTTAAGCGAGTGAGCAAAGTAAAATTCTCTGAACAGACTGATAAAGCGTTCTGCAAGCGATTATTGATTTTATTCTGAAGATCGTTCATCAGAGTGCGATCATCGTATTCGAGATAGCTGAATAGCTTCATAAAGTTGAAGTAGAAGACATTGAAAGACTTTTCTGCTTGTCTCAGAGCGTTGTACTCACGATGACACTTTCGATTTCTATTCAGTTCATCGTATATTTCTTTCAGATGCTCAAATAGCTCGTTGATTGAAATGTATGAATGCAAAGCATCATGTTGATGTTGAGCGAAGATGTGCTCAGTAGCATCATCTTCTAGTCTAGATATCACATAAACAATACAAATATTCTCATTATCGAAGTGATCGACATTTGCCTGAAGCTTGTCATCTATCTTGACTCTTCAGCTGTCTCATGTTAATTCATCTTCATCAGTGAATATAGATGAGTTCGAAAACTTGAAGAACTTGTGATGATCATTGTCGAATAGAGTAGACGACTCTCGTCAAGTATAGTTCTCGATAGAAGCTTGAGATTTCGTAAACTGTCGAGATCAAGACTGATTCGCTGAACGCTGTTTCTTTTTTAGACTCAAGACTTTCTTTGATAGTTTGACGATAGTCTTTTCTTGAGTGTTTATTGTCATTTAATTGATCTTTAGCTCATCAAGTCTCTTGATGTGATCGACTTGAACATTGATTCATTGTTTGTTGAGTTTCAAAGTCATGTCTCGTTGATCTCTTAGCTCGATCAGCATCTTGATGATCTCGTCTGACTGATCAATAGCTCATTAACGAAGTTGTTGACTTATGTTGATGTCTCATGAGATAGCGACATTCTGAGATCTTGCTGAAGCATCGACAGAAATAAGAAAAACTCGTTTACTAGCAGTGCTTCTAAGCAGACGAGCTGTTCATGACTCGACTGATTCAGAGTCGTGTGTCATTGTGAGAAATTGAAGATAGATAAATTGTGATAAGATTGAGTGATTGATTTGATAATTTTGAGTAAATTTGAGTAAATTTGAAGATGTGTTTTGATAAAAGTAATTCAAAGAATCTCTTGCAAATTTTCTGAATGAACGAAGTAGATTATTTTGTATTGTCTACACGTCGATAGCAGAATAGTTGATTAGCATTTATCTACTGTTAGAGATCAGCATAGAGCGAGTCATATGAATGTCATTTAACTAATAGATAAATGCTAAGAAAGAAAAGTATCTACAGAAAAGAACTCGATTCTTATATGTGTGTTTCTCAGCTCTGTGCTAGACTCGATTGAGTTGACGTCTTACACATATGATGCAGAGACTCAATGACATCA
>JAABUS010008601.1_pt1 | contig 11126 bp, 6 predicted proteins | sample 5560161 | NCBI WGS metagenome assembly JAABUS01 (sample SAMN10711885, study PRJNA513376) | rock metagenome | isolation source: Antarctica rocks | place: Antarctica: Victoria Land, Trio Nunatak nord | collected 2016-01-04
AGAAATGGATGGAATGCTTACGGTACAGAATTTGAACAAAGGGCTATTGACCGATGTGTATCTAAAGGTATTACTATGCATCTTGGGAAATTAAATCCAGAAAATTATAGACCTGAAATGTTTGATATTATCACCTCCTTTGAAGTTATTGAACATATTAACAACCCAATAGAGGAAATAAAAAATTTTAATGCTTTATTAAGGAAAGGAGGATTAGTTTATTTAACTACTCCAAACTTTAATTCTATTTCACATACTTTATTAAGGGAAAAATGGACAATCTTTAATTATCCTGAACATTTATCTTACTACACTCCTTCTACATTGAAGAAGTTGTTTGAAAGCGCAGGATTTAAAAAGAAATTAATTAAAACAACGGGAATTGGTATAACACGTTTAAAAGATTCAGCGGGTATTAAAACTAACAAGGAAAGTGTTTTTTCTACGGAAACTATCAGAAATAAAACAGAAGGTAAATCCATTGGTGCGTTGGCAAAAAGGGGGATAAATTTTATATTAACGACAACTAAAAAAGGCGATAAAATAAAAGCAGAATTTATAAAAATAAATAAGGAAAATTAATTATCGAAAAACATTATTAGAAAAAATGAATCAAACATTAGATGGAAACAAAAACGTTTTTTGGCACTATTATTTTAATTTGAAATCAAGATTACCCCTTTTGTTTTTACTTGGCTTGACTATATTTTTAATTTCAAGTCCCTTTGTAAAGGCTCAATCTCATAAAAGAAATAATTTTAAGAGTACAAATGCAAATGCAAGGGATACAATAAATGTTAAGGAACTTGGCGCTAAAGGGGATGGTATTTCTAATGACTATAAGGCTTTAAAAAAAGCCACTGAAATTGTAAACGATAAAGGAAGCGGTATTATTTTGTTCCCTCCCGGTAATTATTACCTAGCGAATTATAATGACAGTTTACACCCTGCCTTAGATTTGAAGTTTAAAAATTGCTCCAATGTTACTGTAATTGGCAGGAAGGCTACTATTAATCTGAATGGGAGGTTTAACAGATCTTCAGCAAGCAAACATAGAAAGGGGTTTTCTTTTAGCGACAAAAACCAAATTATTCCTTTCTACTTTGTACAATGTAAAAATGTCTTTATCTCAGGAATTGAAATTGATGGAAATGTTGATAAGATGACAAGAGACAAAGGAGTAGTAGAAAAAGGACAAGGTCTTATAACAGTTATGGGTTGTGATAGCGTTAAAATAGAAAATGTATTTCTGCACCACTCTCCTTCTGACGGAATTTATATCGGAGCCGGAGGAAATAAATTGTCAAGAAGAGTTACTATTATTCGTGTAAGATCTTTTAATAATGCCAGGCAAGGTCTATCAATAACCGGACTAAGGGATGCGCACATATACAAATGCAATTTTAGTTACACCGGGATAACTCAGGGTGATTATGGATTCCACCGGCCGACAGCAGGAGTAGACATTGAGCCACATAAATTATATGACAGTATTAAAACAGGTAATATTTATTTTGAAAAAGACACTTTTACAAATAATCTTGGTGGACAATTCCTATGCACACAACCTAAGTTAACTTCTAATATCACGATAAATGATTGTACATTTAGAGGAATAGACAGTTTTTCCCGTTACCAGGTAATATTAGCGGCAGACAGTGTTATTCTTGAAAACTCAGAATTGAAATTAGGAAGAGGAAATGTCTTTCCTACCTGGAAGGCAACTCCGGGAAGCAATGTTAGAATAATTAACTGTGTAATTGAAAGTTCATTAAACGGAATTTTGTCTTCTTCTTCAGATGACCGTGACAGTGTTTTTATAATGAATAATACCTTTAAATTCATTGGTAGTACAATGACAACATACTTCCCTTATTTACAAACAAAAAATTTAGTTTTTTTAAGTAATCAAGTATATATCCCATCTTCGGCCATTAAAATAAAAAGATATACTTCACTAGTTCAACATGCAATTCTTTCTAAAGGGAATAAATTTTATTCAGATCAAATTTCTATTAAGCCAAAGGTTGCTTATGATAAAACAAGGCAGGTTGCAGACTAAAATTAATAATATTTCTTCAGGTTTAGATGAAAGTTAAGTTAGTACGCATAACTACTGTCCCAATTTCCCTTCGTTATTTAATTTCCGGGCAGCCAGGTTTTATGTCAGAAAACGGATTTGAAGTGGCGCTTATCAGCAGTGATGGAGTTGATTGGCAATATATAAAAGATGAAGCTTATTGCAAAAGGTATAAAGTCAATATGGCAAGACATATTGCTGTTTTAAAAGATGCCTGTGCTTTATTACATTTAATATGGTTATTTATAAAAATAAAACCACAAATGGTGCACTCTCATACACCTAAAGCTGGCTTATTAAGTATGATTGCTTCCAAAATTGCTGGAGTTCCAATCCGCATGCACACTGTAGCTGGATTGCCTTTAATGGAGGCAAAGGGAGTAAAGCGTAAAATATTGGAAATAGCTGAGAAGATTACATATTGGTGTGCCTCTAACGTATATCCAAATTCTAAAAATTTGCAACAATTTATTCTAAATAATAAATTTTGTCCACCTTCTAAGCTAAAGGTAATTGGAAATGGCAGCAGTAATGGTATAAATACCACTTACTTTTCATTAGATGAAACCATTCATCAAAAAGCCAGGGAAATAAAAGAGGAGCTTAAAATTTCATCAGAACATTTTGTTTTCATATTTATTGGCAGAGTTGTGCAAGACAAAGGAATTGCGGAACTGATAAAGGCTTTTACTCGATTGAAAAATAAATACAGAAATATACGTTTATTGTTAGTCGGTCCTTTTGAACCTGAACTTGATCCTTTACCAAAAGAGACAATTCAATCAATTCAAATTGATCCAAATATTGTACATACAGGTTTTCAAGGTGATATTCGTCCCTATCTGGCATTCAGTAATGCTCTCGTGTTTCCTTCCTACCGTGAAGGTTTTCCTAATGTTCCTATGCAAGCCGGTTGTTTTAATCTTCCATCAATTGTTACAGATATTAATGGATCTAACGAGATAATTGAAAATAACAAAAACGGCTTAGTTATACCGCCAAAAAATTCAGATGCATTACAAGAGGCTATGGAAAAGATTTTATCAAACAAAAATTTATATACAAGATGTAAGGAAAATGCAAGAAAGATGATTATAGACCGATACGATCAAAAACATTTTTGGGAGTTACTATTACAGGAATACAAACTTTTATTATCCGGAAAGTGTTTGTAAAATTAACAATTGTACATGAAAGAGGTAATTACAATTGGATATGGCGGACATGGGTTTGTTGCAATTGATATTTTATTAGAAGCAGGATTTAAAATTGCTGGGTATCTTGATAAAGATGAAAAAAAGTATAACCCTTATAACCTGAAATACTTAGGCAGCGAAGATATTTTTATTTTGAAAGAAAAAAATTTATCTTATTTTTCTGCTTTTATTGCTATTGGTGATTCCAATATAAGGGAAAAAGTTTTTTTGCTTCTCCAATCCAAAAGAATTCTAATTATTAATGCTATACATCCTAAATCTACTGTAGCAAAAAATATAATTATAGGTCAAGGAGTATTTATAGCAGCAAATGCAGTAATTAATCCATTATGTACAATTGGTAATGGAGTAATTTGTAATACCTCTAGTTCAATTGACCATGAATGCTCAGTTAACAATTTTACGCATATATGCCCGGGTACAGTTTTATGCGGCAATGTTACTGTTGGAAAAAATTCATTCATTGGTGCAAATTCAGTAATAAAGCCAGGAATAACAATTGGCGACAATGTAATAGTGGGAGCTGGTTCAACAGTTATTAAGGATATTACTGAGCCTGGAACATATGCAGGCAGTCCATTAAAACGTTTAAAAGGCAGGATAGTTCAAGATACTGAAGGGAAATCTTAGTTATAATATACCAGGTTTTTGAAGGTTGTAAACGAATAACGATAAAGTATAAGTGGAGAAAGTCTCAATGAATCAGAAAAGAAAAGAAAGCTTTAATCATAACAAGATTCTATAAAATTACCTTTAAAAGGGGCAATATTATTTACTTTAGAAATGGATTTCCGGACAAATTATTAAACCATGGTTTTTAAAATCCCTTTTAGAGCCTTGTTTCTTCATTCATAATAAAACAACACAACTTATGGAAGCACTGGTATAAGGTTCTATTACTGTATTTCGATGTAGGCGTTGAAACAAAAAAAGGAAAACTGCATCCGGCCTTAATCATAGACCATTCTGCCCACTATTTTGTATAGTATATTATACCAAACGTAAAAAGTTCTCAACTATTTTTTTTACTATATCACTAAAAAAGCCGTCTCAGATTTGAGGCGGCTTTTTGTTTTTTAAAAAAATGAGGTAAACTATTCGCTTTTTATCACTTTTATTGTTTGAATTCTTGCTCCTTGAAGTATTTCAACTGCATACATTCCTGGTGCAAAATGAGAGCCGAAACGGTAAGTTTGATTTGCGGAACCTGCAGCAGCGTGAACCTGCCTTCCCTGCATATCCAATACTTTTATCTGTAAATTCTCCTTCTTACTGCTTTTAGTAATTAAAGTAAAGCCAGATTTACTTGGATTAGGGGCTACTCTTACACTTAAATTATTCACATTACTCGTCCCTTTATTATTTACATATAAATCTCTTGTTGCTTTTCCTTGAGCACAAGGTGTTTTAGACTGTGTTACGGGTATAATGAAAAGAACTGTACAACCATCTGCATCTTTTACAGTAAGCCTGTAATTAGCAGCAGTTAACCCTGTAAACGTACCGCTGCTTTGAAAACTATTTGTATAACCGAGCCTATATTGATATGGTGCTTGTCCTCCACCTGCTGTAACTGTAAAAGCTCCATCTGCTCCACCGCTGCAACTTACATTTGTTATCTGTTTACTTGCAAGTACTATAGGGGCGGATTCTGTAATAGTAACACTCCTAGCTTGTACAACACATCCTGCAGAATCTATTACTGTTATAAAATAAGTGCCGGCTCTTACAGTAAATGTAGATTGTGACTGGAAATAAGCAGTGTTACTCAATCGATACCTAAATGGTTTAGTTCCACCTTTTGGATATGCTGCCAAATAAGTTGTTCCGCCTGCACATAATAAAGTATCCCCAACTTTTATTGTTGCTGAAGTCAGAGCCGGACTAACAGTTACAATTTTTGTTACAGTGCAGTATCCGGTAGAATCTATAACTCTTAAGCGGCGGTTTCCGGCTGCTAATCCTGTAAATACCGGATTTGTTTGATAGGTGAAAGGGTTATCTACTGAATATCGGTATGAACCATATCCGCCGCTTCCCATGGCAGTTATTTTGCCTCCATTTACACTGCAGCTAATACGTGTAGCTGTAGCATTAAGTGTTAATGAGGAATCAGGGTCAGTTACAGTTATCAGGTCAGATGTATATTCACAACCTGTGGTATCTTTTACTTTTGCAAAATAGGTTCCTTCTTTTACTGAAAGTAGATACTTGCCTGGGTACTCCACTAATGGAGTTCCATTACCCTGGAAAAAACTATACTGATATGCTGCCGGAACAGTTTCTCTTGCTACTGCAATAATAAATGTTGAATCACCAACACTGCAAAGTTTAGGATGTTGTGCATACACTACAGCATAGAAAGGAAAGATTTCGATTGCGGTATCTATTGAACAGCCATTTACATCCGTGATAGTAAAAATATAAGAACCGGAGTCTAAACCTGTGAAAGTACTATCCTCCTGAGGCGCGCCGGTACCATTGGTAAAGGTAAAAGGGCCTGTTCCCCCGGTTCCGCGTAAGGTGATATTACCTTTTGTTTGTAAATTAGTATTACATCCGCCTTGTTTAGAAACTATTACTACTGAAACTGCAGTGTCAGGCTGTGTAATAATTATAGGTGGTAATGTATCAAAACAACCAGTTGTTTGGTCTGTTAGGGTAACCCGGAAAGTGTCTGCCAGCAGATTACTGAATGTACCTGAAGATTGTGGTTGGCCAAAGTTAAGTGCATACGTAAAGGGACCAGCACCGTTGCCAACGACTGTTATAGAACCAGTTGAGGCGCCAAAACAAAGTACATTAGTCTGGTTAACAGTAGCTGTTGGGATAGGATTTATTGTTACGGTTGCACTGCCATTCATATCAGAGGTACAATTTGTGGTTGTGTTTGTGGCTATTACTGTATAGGTACCGGCAAGGGGTTTATTACCAAAATTAATTGCTGCTCCAGTCCCTGCATCAGTTCTTACCCGATGAGACGTGTTGTTTTCATCTAATCTAAATAATGTATAGTTTACTCCTACCTGAGAACCTGATAATCTAACTTCAGGGCCTGCACCTCCTGCACAATAAGCTCCACCTCCTGTTACATCAAATACCCTAGGTGATGGATTAATGGATACCACAGTTGAACCATTCATAGTAGTTGAACAACCAGGTGAGGCGGGCTTTGTTGCTACTATTGTATAAGTACCTGAAAAGGGTTTATTACCAAAATTAAGTGCAGATCCTGTTCCGGCTAAAGCGGTTCCAAAATTAGCTCCATTTCGTTTTAACTGATAATTTACACCTGTCTCAGAACCTGATAATCCAATTTCAGGACCTGCTCCTCCTGAACAAAAAGCCCCTCCTCCTGTTACATCAAAGGCAGTTGGTAAAGCAACGATGGTTAGGTTGTTGGTGTTTGAGGCACCATTAACTGCAGGATTACTTGATATCACTCTAATTCTATAAGTTGTGCCGGCTGCTGTATTAGTAGGAATAACCGCACTAATACTTCCGGAAGGATTATCACCTGCCTGGCTTAAAGTGCCTATATTATCTATACCAGAACCAGTAAAACTTCCGTTAGCTTCACTTAATTGAGCAGTGAAAATATTGCCAGTGTTGAAAGTTCCTGATGTTGTAAAACTTACCGTAACACTGGCTCCCTCACAATAAGGACCTGCAGGAGACAAAGTAGGGGCATTAATAGTTTGTGCCTGTGTAAAAACAGCCAACAAAGAAAAAAGAACAAAGAAAGATAAATTTGAAAATAAAGGAATTACATTAATCCTTTTCGTAGTTACGCGTAAAGAAGTGAGCATACTTTTTAAATTTTTGAGGTTAAAATTTTACAATAATCAATTCGAAGTTTAAAGTTGAAATTGTTTCATTGTAATTGGCAATAGTCTTAGATCGTTAAGTAAATTTTCAAGTATGAAGGACTAATGTTAAATATGGAGTAGTCTTTCAAGGATTTTAAAATGTCTTCTCAAATATAAGTAAGTTTTAATTATTAATTAGTTTTAAGCTAAATTTTATTTTTAAAAAATTCATCATATCAAGAAAGAGGAGAAACGAACAAGAAGTGAAAAATAGTATAGCGAAGGAATTAAAATTTATACTATAAGCTGATGAAAATATATTTTGATACCTACATATATATATATCATAAGATTTCAAAGGACAACAATGAAGGTTGAGTTCCCATTTCTTCATCTTGCCTGATTATAATGTCCTTCTTGATTAGCATTATTAACAAGATATGCTATAGATAACGTGACACAATATATATACATATAAATATCACCAATAAAGAAAAATTGAAAATGGACATGAATACGCCAAACATCTTTCTTATAAAGAAATAAAAGGCCGAGATTGTTTCGTAAACCCACCCGACTTTGTTGTATTGCTATTAAACCTTATTGGGAAAATAAGGGAGCTTAAGGTATAATTTGAACAAGAGTACAACTACCTTGTAACGTTAAAGCCTTGGCGATGGCAGGGCATTTTATAAAGTTTAGCCAGGAATCGACGCTAATTCAAAACAAAAGTAGGGGCTGGCATTCTGCTTCTTTATAAAAGTATTAGTCACGTTTTGGTTCGTAAGAAAGCAATACTCGCTCAAACCTAAATCGTTCGGATTTCACAAAGATTGAAAATTCCTTACCTCTTCGTCTCAATTGAATTTGTTCCTCCTTTAGTGCGCTAGCGCCTGAAGAACAGATATGAAGGGAAGTTCTGCCATAGGTGTTAGCGCCCATTTTCATTTTATTTATTTTAAATTTTTTAAAAAGGTTTGTTAATCTAATATTTTTTTCTACTTTTAACCTCTTTCAAAATATGTTAGTTACCATTAAAATCACCAAAGACGCTAACATTTGTCGCTCTTGGAGCCGCTTAAAATTTTGAGGAAATGAAAATCCATTTATTATATTAAATTAAATCCTGCCAATATGAAAAACATGGATATAGACCGCTTTATCACGGAACATATTACGAAAAGAAGCAAAAGTTTTTTTGAACAGGATGTACAAAATCAATTTCAAATTTTAACGAAGGAAATTGAGAACAGTTCAATTTTAGTAATTGGCGGCGGCGGAACGATTGGTTCCAATTATATTAAATCCATTTTACGGTTCCGACCTGCAAAAGTGGTGGTTGTAGATTCAAATGAAAACGGCTTAACAGAACTTGTAAGATCTGTCAGAAGCACGTATAATTTATTTGTGCCCAACGAATTTATTACTTACCCTGTCAACCTAGGCGACAGGATTTTCGAAAAGATTTACGATTATTATAAACCTTTTGACATTATTGCCAACTTTGCTGCCCACAAGCATGTAAGAAGTGAAAAGGACATCTTTTCTATAGAGGCGATGATTGATAACAATTTGTTCAATGCCTACTACCTGATGCAATTAATTGAGGAAGATAATCCCTCGCATTTTTTTTGTGTTTCTACTGATAAGGCTGCTAACCCGGTGAACGTTATGGGAGCTACAAAAAAATTGATGGAAGAACTGGTCATTCATTTTGCATCGTCCATGAAATGCACTACTGCAAGATTTGCCAACGTCGCCTTCTCAAATGGCAGTTTGCTCGATGGCTTTCTGCATAGAATAAGATATAGGCAACCCCTTTCGGTGCCGGGTGATATAAAACGTTATTTTGTTTCACCCCGTGAGTCCGGAGATATTTGTATGCTTGCGTGCATCTTAGGCAGCCCTGGGGACATTTTTTTTCCTAAGTTAATGCACAATGATCTTATAAGTTTCTATGGGATTACTGAAAAATTTCTGGATGAATTAGGTTATACTATGGAAATATGTTCATCAGAAGCAGAGGCAAAAGAAAAGGCTTTGACAATAGATAAAACGAATAAGTATCCTGTATACGTTTCTAACTCCGATACTACTGGTGAAAAACTATACGAAGAGTTTTATACAGAAACAGAATTGGTTGACTGGGAAAGCTATACATCACTGGCAGTTGCAAAACTAAATAAAGATAATTTTTCCGGGAATAAAACAAAGGTAATTAAAGAATTAAAAGAACTTTTCAAGCACCGGAATATTACAAAAAGTGATGTTGTTGATATTCTCGGTAGGCATATTCCCACTTTTGATCATATTGAAAAAGGGATGTCTCTTGATCTTAAGATGTAATATTCGAACCACAAAGACGCAGAGGCACAAAGTTTCACAAACAATATATGAAAGTTTTTATTTGTTATAAGAAGCTGAATTAAAAAAATTAGACATTTTTGAGAGCTGAAATTTATTTGTTGAACGTATGACTTTGCTTTCGGGACCAAATATTTCGGGCAACGAATGGAAATATGTAAAGGAGTGTCTGGATACCGCGTGGGTTTCTTCAGTTGGGTCTTATGTAAACCGGTTTGAGGAAATGATGGCGGCTTATACCGGCTGTAAGTATGCAGTTGCTGCATCAAGCGGTACCGCAGCTCTGCATGTTGCATTAATGCTTGCAGGGGTTCAAACAAATCACTATGTTTTAGTACCTAATATCACTTTTGTCGCTTCCCTCAATTCAATATCTTATACAGGTGCATTTCCAATTCTGATAGATATTGATGAGCATACATGGCAAATGGATCTTTCCCTTCTTGAGCAGTATCTTTCTGATAATACAGAAATAAAGGACGAGAAATGTATACATCTGAAAGATAAACGTACTATCAGCGCTATTATGCCGGTGCATGTTTTAGGCAACATGACTGATATGGAAAAACTTCAAAGTATTGCAAGTAAATTTCATCTTGCTATAATTGAAGATGCAACGGAAGCTCTTGGTTCTTTTTATAAAGGTAAACACAGCGGATCTTTTGGCTTATTGGGTTGCTTTAGTTTTAATGGTAATAAAATTATTACGACCGGCGGGGGTGGGATGATTGTAACAGATGATGAAGGATTGGCGAAGAGAGCTAAACATATCACTACCCAGGCTAAAAGCGATCAGTTTGAATATTATCATGATGAAATCGGGTATAATTATCGTTTAGTAAATGTTTTGGCAGCAATAGGTGTGGCTCAAATGGAACAACTACCTGCTTTTATAAAAAGAAAAAAAGAAATAGATGCTTTTTATAAAGAAGATTTGCAAGATATCGGAGATATCAGTTTTCAGCATGCAGAAAAAACGGTAGATGCAAACTGCTGGTTATTTACAATAAGGACTAAAATGCAGCAGAAACTTTTAAAAGCATTGAATGAAAAAAATTTCCAATCACGTCCTTTCTGGGTTCCCATGAATCAATTGCCCATGTTTGAAAATGAGATATATGTAACAGAGTTAAATAATTCTGACAAAGTATATAAAGAGAGCCTGAGTATACCCTGTTCAACAAATATTAATAATAACGAGCTCGAACAGGTTGTTAATATAATAAAAAACTATTTTTAAATACTTGCCGATGTATAAGTCTTCAAAAAGAGTAATTGATGTAATGATAGGTTCTGTGCTCCTTTTACTATCGCTTCCGCTTCTTCTGGTTATTATATTGCTTTTAAAAGTTACTGGTGATGGGGAGGTTTTTTACCTGCAGGAAAGGATCGGTTATAAAAACCGCAAGTTTTATATCTGGAAGTTTGCGACAATGGTTAAAAACAGCCTTAACATAGGCACAGGCGGCATTACTGTAAAAAATGATCCGCGCCTTCTTCCTCTGGGTAAGTTTTTAAGAAAGACCAAGATTAATGAATTACCTCAGCTTATTAATATTTTAAAAGGCGACATGACCCTTATCGGGCCAAGGCCGCTAATCCTTGCAGGATTTGAAAGGTATACAAGAGAAGTACAAAAAATAATTTACAACGTTA
>JAABUS010008603.1_pt1 | contig 11121 bp, 12 predicted proteins | sample 5560161 | NCBI WGS metagenome assembly JAABUS01 (sample SAMN10711885, study PRJNA513376) | rock metagenome | isolation source: Antarctica rocks | place: Antarctica: Victoria Land, Trio Nunatak nord | collected 2016-01-04
GACGGCGGCTGGTGGGGGGTCGGACTGGCTGCTAGCCGAGAGAAGTGGTCCTGGCTGCCCGAGGCCCAGAACGACTTCATCTTCGCCATCATCGGGGAGGAACTCGGGCTTCGCGGAACGCTCATCATCCTGGCCCTCTTCCTGCTCCTCGGGTGGGGGTGTTACCGGATCGTCCTGCGGACCCATGACCAGTTCGTACGCGTGGCGACCGGCGGCGTCATGGCCTGGCTCCTCATTCAAGCCACCGTGAACATCGGCGGGGTCATCGGTCTCCTCCCCGTCATCGGGGTTCCCCTTCCTCTCGTCTCCGCGGGTGGTTCCGCTTTAGTCACGACGATGCTGGCGATCGGCATGCTGCTGTCCTTCGCTCGTCAAGAACCCGGCGCCAGGGACCTCCTCAGTCTTCGCGCATCATTGCTAGGACGCTCGATCTCGGTAATGCACACCCGGCTCCGCGATCGACCCACCCGATAGCCGGGGCGATGGTCGGCCCCCCACGCTGGCGCGAACGGCAGATCGTCATCCCGCCCGGCACGGCCTGGTCATCGTTGGCCGAGTGGTCCGCGAGCGATCACCATCGCCGGCCCGGAGCACAGCAGAGCGGCCGGCCTGGCGTCGAGGGCTGCGCCGCGTAGGGGAACCGGCGTCAGCGACCTAGGGGCTGAACACGCCGGCAAAGTCCTCACGAATGCTGACGACCGTCCACCCGCCGGTGCGGGCGGCGGACAACGCGTCCTGGTCCTTGTAGGCGTGTTCCCGGTCGGCGTCGTCGTGGCGTAGAAGCAGGGCGCGTTGCCCGCTGTCCAGGAGCTCGATATCGCCCTTGGCATTTCCCACGGCCAGCAGCGGGAGCCGACGGCCCGGTCCCCCATATGCGCTGGTTGTGCTGAGGGTCAACACGAGCGAGAAGAAGCCGGTGGCAGTGGACTGCTCCTCGCCGGTCAGACCGATGCCCAGCGCCAGGGCGACGAACGCGTTCGGGAACGGGCTGAACGCCGCGGTCAGCAGCAGCAGGAGGGGGACTGTGGATCTCACCGTGTTCCCGGCCCAATTCGCTACGAGTGTCGGCGCGCCGAACGGAAAGTAGCCGCTGAGCACGTCCCGCAGCCGGTTGATCAACCGGACCCGGTCAGCGACCAGGTCGGTGCTGTGAGTTGCCAGCAGCCGCAACTCGGTGACCAGGGCCGCCGGGACGTCGACCGGGGTCAGGTCACCGCGGTGGCGCCCGGTCTCAGCAATGACGTAGGCGTCGCGGGCATCGGTCTTAGCCTCGCCGATGTGGGCGGTGGACATCTGGTTCACCGTCCGGCCCGGCACGTAGGTCGCCTGCTGCCCGTGAGCGGCCGGCAGCGCCAGCAGCAGGGCGCTGCTGGTGCCGCTAATGCCGACCCCCCACGACACCTGCTGCGCCCGGCTCAGGACCTCGCTGATCGCATGGAGGATCGCGGCCTCGCCGTTGACCACCTTCCTCGACCACAGCGTTGAACCGCTCTCGTCGATGAGACACCCAGTGGTGGCCCCTTCCCAACGTCGATAGCGGCCCATCCCTGCGCGACTGCCTGGTCAAACTGTTCTCCTCCGGACGGGGTGGCTAACTCCTGATCCCGATGGACACCCCGCCGACGGATCCGTGAACAGCGACCAGAATGCACAACTCATTCAGCAGCCAGGGCGCCTCAGAAGGGTCGGGCGGACCAATCCACCGGAGCCACCAGGGACGATGAAGGCTCAGCCACACCGACCCTCCCGGGCCACCCAACGACCTACGGATCAGGCTGTGGGGCGGCGGGGACGGGAGGCCGTCTGGCAGAATGCGACCGGACGCGACCTTTCCCGATTGGCGTTGCGGTCCGAAACGAGACGAGACGTGGTGGTGGACAGGGTGGACCAGTTCGGGACCCAGACGAGCGCCGCAGCTCCGTCGGCGGGCGCTGAGGACGGGACCGTTCCGTCGATCGCCCGGCGACAGCATCCAGCCTGTTTCAGCGGTTTCGAACGGTTTACGGCCGACAAGTCGACCCCCAGCAGAAGGCGCTGATGTACTCATGGGCGGCGTTCGGCGCCACATTCGGCTCCGTCCGGGCCCTCACCCACCTCCTTCGTTGGCGGGACTCTAGCTCCGGCGGGGCGGGAGGTCTGGTCATCAAGGGGCAGCATTTGCACCACTACAATTTGGGGATCGTGATGTTGATGGCAGTCGGCGGCGTCGCGGTTCACGGGCAGGAATCGCGGCGGCGGCACCCGGTGACCGCGGCGTCGTACGGTGCCGGAGCGGCGCTCATCGTGGACGAGCTGGCCATCCTGCTGGACGTGCAGGACGTGTACTGGGCCAAGCAGGGCCGTACCAGTGTTGACGCCGCGTTCGCCGCGATCGGCCTCGGCGGGCTGTACTTCGCGGCCGCCCCGTTTTGGCATGGCGTGGCGCGCGAGGTAGTGCGCACCACCCCCACCACCTAGCCTTGGGCCGGTCACGGCTGTTCGGGGTTGACCCCGTCTGGTGAACATCAGCCAGGCGGACTTGGGCCGCGGTGATGGTCCGGTGCTCGACACTACCGGGCCTATCTGGCCGAGGGCGCCATGGCGGCGACGGCAGTTGTCGACGTTCTCGATCCAGTGCACTCGGTACGGCCGACGGTCAGTCGCACATTCGGCTCGTCGGCGACCCGGCCAGCTGGATGAGGTGTCCGACAACCAGTTGAATCCGCCCCGGCCGCCGCGGTCGGCGTGAAGGATCACGCCGTCGGTGGGGGCGGTGGCCACCTCCGGTTCCGGAAGGAGACCGCTCGCGCTGTGCGGCGCGGCCGCCGACGAAACGGCCCTTGGGGTGGGAGGTGGGCCCGGGGTCGATCGCACAGCCACCACACGGCAGCGCAACGGCGGCACGAGAGGGCACGCCGCTGACACGGGGGCGCTCACCCGCTTGTGACACGCGGGCGATCTTGACCTGGGGGCGACCATGAAGGTTGCCGCCGGCGCCGCGGATCGTGTATCGGCATCACCCTCGCTGCCGGTTCCGCTTTCGGGCTGCAACAATTCGCGCGGCCGTAGGCGGCTACCCCACCGGGCGCGACTTTTCACCAGTGACAAGGGAATGCGCTTCGGTGGCTGGTCGCGAGACGGCTCGTGCAGAAGCGGTGAACAACGAACTGAGAACGTTGCGTCAGCCGCGCGGGTGGAGCCAGGGCGCCCAGGCCGATCAGCTGGAGGTGTCTCGGCAGACCATGAACGCCTTGGAAACCGGTGGTACGACCCCAGCCCGCCGCGTGCCTTCCGACTCGCTCGACTGTTCGATCAAACTATCGAGTCTACGAGCACCGCGCCGACCTCCCCTAGCCGTCACCGATAGGGCGCCACTCCGCTGTGCTTGCTTCCGCGGCGCGCCTTCACTCGCCTGGTGGGGCTCTTGCGAGCGTCCCGACGAACCCCGCCCGAAACCTGAGTCCCGGCATGCGGCCAGCGTGATCAAGACGAGGCCATCTCCCAACCCGACGGGCAGTACCCAGACCCCGCCCGTGAACAACCGGTCTAACTTACTCAAGCTGGCCGATGCCGGTGCTCGGCTCCGGGTCGGTGGTTCGTTTCCGGGAATGGCGGACCGGCCGGGGGATGCCGGCCACGTAATCGCTGTCGACGACGACGCCCGCCCGGCGATGGTTGCCGCGGTGACGGTGAGCAGCGCGCCGAGCAGGAGTGCGGCCGCTGCCAGCCGCCTCCCCGGGGCGTGGCAGCTGCAGCTGGGTACCGAGGGTGGCGGCGGCGACCGGCACACCCAGCTGCGCGGCGCCGAGCACCGACATCGATACTGGCGCCCCGGTCAGGGCCGCGGCCGCGTGGGTTTCACGGCGGCGGCGAGAACCACACCGAGCACGATCATGGCGGGGCTGCTGGCCGAGCTCCCGCAGGTCCAGGGAGGCGCCCAGCCAGATGAAGAACAGCGGCGCGAGTAACGCTTCCGACACCCCGAAGAGCTGCCGCGCCAGTCGCCGCGGTGGCCCGATCGTCGCCACCGCCAGGCCCAGCGAGGACCCGGCCAGCATGATGGAGACGTGCACCTGCTGGGCCAGCGCGGCGAGCAGCAGGAGCATGAGAGCACGCTTGATCGGCAGCTCTAGCCCGAAGCCGCGACGCTCAGACCTGCGGTGCGACCAAGCGCCATCCTCGCCGTTCGACGACCTACGGGACCAGGAACGTGCCACCGGCCGCGAGCAGCAGGACCACGGCGCCGGATCGCCGCCCGCCCAGCGTGGCTGGGGTCGATGACCAGCGGCAGCGCGACGATGCACGCCGCATCAGCGATCGCGACCTGGGTAGGAGCTGCAGCACAGCCGGACCGGTGAGCTGTTGCGCGTTGAGGACGGGCAGGATATTTGCCGCCGAGGACGAGGCGAACAACACGGCGTAGAGAAGGCCGTGGTCCGTCCCGAAGGCCCGGCCGACGACGGTCCCGAGTCCGGCGGCGGCCACCGCGACGACGGCGAGGCGCAGTACGGCGCGGGGCAGTCCGGTCAGGAGTCGGCGGTCGCGAATCGGCACGTGGCTGCCGGCGATGAACGTCAGCATCGCGAACCCGACGTCGGCCAAGAACGTGAAGGTCGCCCCGTCGCCGTCCACCAGCTGCAGACCGGTGCGCCCCACCAGCACGCCAGCCGCCAGTTCGCCGACGACGACCGGGATCCGTAACCGTTCCGACCAGGCCAGCAGCGGCCCGGCCAAACCCGCCGCGACGACGAGGGCGAGCGTGCCCAGCGTCACCGCGCCGGCACCAGGCGGCGTGGGATGTCGGTGTTCTCACCAGTGTGAAAGCTGGCGCACACGCGGTGGTACCCGTCGACGATCTGCAGCGGCGTCCCCGATAGCAGGTCACCGCGCACCAGCAGGATGGGTGACAGAGGCTTACCGGCGGCGATCTTCGCCAGGTCGCTGCCGTCGTGCACGTTCTGGACGTCGAGCAACGGCAGCCGAGAGGCGCGCAACAAGTCCTTCGCCTTCTGGTGCGTCGTCGCCGCTGACTGAAGCGCCTCGACAAGTGCCGCTACCTGGCCCTCAGGAGCCAATAACGCCAGATACGCTGCGGCCGCCGGGAAATCCTGCGGCTGCGGCGCATCCAGCCAGGCAAACGTCGGCACCCTCTGCTGCGTCCGTTCTCCCTTAGGCACCACGACAGCCTAGGTCGCTGATGCTTTCGCGTGGCGGTGAGCGGCTGACGCTGATCGGCTCGACAGAATGACCGCGCCGTGCCCTCTGCCTCGGGCAGTGATCGATGACGTCGGGGTCGGGCGCCCGAGCAGGGGCTGCTGCGGTCGACGGTCCGTTACGGCGCGTAGGGGTCGGTGCGGCGCAAGCGTTGCCAGCCCCGCCCTCCGGCGAGAGACTGCGGGAGGTCTCACGACCAAGCGGCATGGCAAGGACGCACGGTGGGTGGAGCGGGAGGCAGGGTGGCAACGTGCGTACTGGTACATGGAGCGTGGAGCGGCGCGTACGGGTTTCGACATGTCCGCCGACTGCTGCAGCACCGCGGTCATGTGGTGTTCACCCCCTCCCTCACCGGGGTCGGTGAAAGACGGCACCTGACGAGTCCGCTGGTGGATCTGACGACGCACGTTAGCGACGTCGTCAACCAGGTCTTGTACGAGGACTTGTCCGACGTCGTTCTGCTCGGGTTCTCTTACGGGGGTTGCGTCATCACGGGTGCGGTGGACCACCTCTCCGCACGCATCCGCCATCTCGTCTACGTAGATGCCTTCGTTCCAGATGACGGCGACTCGCTCTTCTCCCTGACCGGCCAGTCCGACGCCGGGGAGATCACCGTCGAGCAGCCGTGGCTTGTTCCCCCGCCCCCGAGATCGTTCGATGACCCGGACGAGGCGGCATTCATGGCCGCTCGCCGGACCCCACACCCTCGGGCCTGCTTCACGGAAGCAGTTGTGTTGGCCAGACCGATCGAGGAGTATCCGTTCGAACGGACGTACGTCAGGGCCACGGCAGACTCGCCGACCGCCCCCGCCGCCGCGGTGTTCGACGCAGCCGGAGAGCGCGCTCGTCAATCGCCGGCCTGGCACTACTGCGAGATCCCAACCGACCACATGATCCCCAGCAATCAGCCGGGGAAGCTCGCGGCGATCCTCCTCGAGATGGCGTAAGTCGCCATCGGCGCGAGCCCCCGGGGAGCGCCATCCGAGTGACCCAACGCAACGAGGCACGCCGGCGCCCGTGTCCGCGCATCGGCAGGTCCGGTAACACCGGGCCCCCGTCTTGCGGCTGAGGGGACGCAGGTGTCTGCATCTTGCTGTCCGCCGACACTCACAACGGCCCGAGGAGGTCACCACTTCCGGCTGCTTGTCGCCTCGGGCTGGCTGGTCTGGGGTCAGCGTGAGCTGTCGCGGTTCATGGTTTGGATGGCGGTGTCGTAGGCGGCGAGTGTCTGGTCGATCATGCGATCTAGGCTGAAATGGGGGCTGTGGGCGCGTCGGATGCCGTCCCGGGCTTTGCGCGCGGTGTCAGGGTGGCGCAGAGCGGCGTTGATGGCGTGCGCGAAGGCTCGCGGGGTGATCTCGTCGACCAGCCAGGCGGTGTCCGAGAGGAGTTCGCTGGCGGGCGGGAGGTTGAAGGCGACGGGGACGCATCCGCAGGCGGAGGCTTCTATCAAGGTCAGCCCGAAGCCGGTGTACGCCAGGGGATACGCGAGGAGCTCGGCGGCCGCGTAGTAGGTCGGCATCTCTTCGGGGGGCACGTAGCCGACCCGGATCAGGCGATCCCCTGATGGGTCAGGTGGCTCGGATGGCTCGGGGTCGCTTGTGGGCCAGATGGCCAGTACCCGCACGTCCGGGTCCAGTAGGGGCAGGCTGTCCATCAGCGTGCGGCCGCGGAACCCGTAGACCGGGCCCACGGACAGTACGTACCGCAGAGCCGGGTCAAACCCGAGGTGGCGTAGAGCATCCGCGCGGGGTGATGGGTGGAACAGGTCCGTGTCGACGCCGTTGTAGACGACGCTGATCCGCTCCTGCGCCGCGCCGTACCCGCGGCTGAGGTCGTTGCGGACGTGGTCGGAGACGGCGATGCAGTGGTCGGACACCCGCGCCAGCGTGGCCTCCATGACCGCGGCTGGTTGGGTTTCGACAATGTCGGGTTCCTGCGGAAGGTCCAGCTCCTGCAGCCGCAGCATCCCGCCGAGCGCGGTCAGGTGGAAGGTGGTGACCAAGGCGGGCCGCGGTCCTGGGATGCCCGCCACCTGTAAGGCGGTGTGGTAGCCGTAGTGCGACTGGACGTGCACGATGTCGTAGGTCGTCACCTCTTCGACCTCCACCAGCTCCTGGGAGGTGCGCCACATCCGCAGGAACGGGGTCTCGCCTTGGGCGGCCTGCTGCTCCGCCGGCGGCCCCGTGGTCCGCTCTCGCAGCGGAACCGTAGCTGCGGGCAGGTAGAGGCTGGGACGGCAGACCACCCGCACGTCGACGCCGCGGGCCAGCAGCCCCGTGCACAGGGTGTGGACTTGGCCCTCGAGTCCGCCCGCCCCGGGCGCGGGCAAATGGTGCAGGACCACACAGACCTTGATGTGCGGCCTCCCCGCTTCGGATGGGCTAGATCCAGCGGGCCCGGTTGGACAGGGTGTACCGCAGGTCCCGGCTGCGGTCCTTAAGGTACTTGGCCGGGACCCCGCCCACCATCGTGTACGGGGGCACGTCCTTGTTCACCAGCGACGCCGCCGACACCACCGCACCCTCACTGACCGTGACCCCCGACAAGACGGTGCAGTTCATGGTGATCCACGCCCGGTCCTGCACGACGGTCCTGGCCAAGGGTCCGGCGAAGTCCGGGCTGTCCGGTTCGTGGCTGCCGGCGATGAACGCCGTGTACGCACCGATGTTGACGTTGTCACCGATCGTCAGGCCCGGCCCTTCGCCGAGTCGGACGGCCCGGCCGTCGAGCTGACAGAACTCGCCGATGATGCAGTGGTCCCCGATCTCGATTCCCTGCGGCGTCATCACCCGGACGTTCATCATTATGTTGCTGTCCGGGCCGATGCGCAGCCCGGCCGCCCGGTACAGCGCCAGCCGAGCCGTCGGGAACGGGATCTTGTTGACCACCGTGTTCAACAGGTAGCCCAGAAACAGCTCATCCGAGCGGGCCGCCTGGGTCACCAGCGCCGCCAACCCCACCAACCCGGCCGAGCCACCAACCGCCAACCCCAGCTTGCGCATCGCCGCCACCCTCGCCACCGTCGTCTCCGTCGCTTCCGTCGCTTTCGGCCCCGTCCACGCCACCGTGAGCAGCCTCCGCGGGACGCGGGCCCGCCAGTCTGTCAGCAACTCCGTCAACGGGCCACCACACCCCGTACGCCGGCACGGCCGGAACGCCCCGACCTGTCGCTGTTGGCGGGCACGACAACGGCCGGCGTTGGGTCTGTCTGCGGCGGGGGGTGAACGTTGCCTTCAGCTCAGGAGTCGTCGGGTCGTCCGTTCGACGGTCGGGGCTGGATGGACGCCGGATGCGACCAGTGCCCGTTGAGGAGTTGTATCGAGTCAGGGGAGGTCTGTCTCGGGCGCGTCCTGCTGCGGGGATGGGGCATGGAGACCAGAGTGGTGAACAGGATGGACTGCCGCTCGGACCACGGAGGGAACATGCACGCGTATACCGCGGAGGAGAGTGCCGCTCTGGTGGCTGCGTGCACGGCAGCGGCGGCGCACCGGCGGGATCACCACCATGCCTCGAGCGTGACCTGCCAGCCCCATACCGTCGAGGTCGTCCATCTGGGGCATCGCGCGGTCATGGTCTGCCACGACTGCCGGTCTGACTCCGGGTTTCTGCCCGAGCGTGAGGCGGACGCCGTCGCGCACGCGCACCGCCTGCAAACTAGGGGCGACGCCGGCGCACACCTGGGCCCGGCCGCCTGACGGCCTGGACATGCACGCCGCCGCCCGGGACTCGGGTTGAGTCAGCCGAGCAACTACCCTCGGACCGGCATCTGCAGGCGGTGGACGGCGGTGACGGTCTCCGTCATTGCCGGGCGCCCTTAGCCAAGGCACGTTGATCGCTCGCGCCGAGACTCTCATTGAGTTGTATGCCCGGCGTCGGCCGCTTGTGCTGCCCACGGTGTGGGACGTGTGGTCGGCGAAGACGGCGGTCGAGGCCGGGTTCTCGGCGTTGACGATCGGCAGTCATCCGCTGGCCGACTCGCGGGGCTCGGCTGATCACGCGGGCCAGACCTTCGCGGAGGTGATCGAGGCGATACGTCCGATTATCGCCGCGGTCGACGTCCCGGTTTCGGTGGACCTGGAAGCCGGATACGGGCAGGACCCGGCTGATCTGATGGCCGGCTTGTTGGACGCCGGCGGGGTGGGCCTGAATGTCGAGGACACCGTGCACTCCCAAGGCGGACGGGTTCGTAGCACCGAGGAGCACGCGACGTATGTCGCGGGGCTGCGGGCGGCCGCGGATGCTGCCGGCGTTGCGGTGTGGATCAACGGACGTACCGATCTGTTCCTGCACGCTGCGGACGCTACGGCGGTGGCCGACGAGGCAATCACTCGCCTGCAGGCGCTGGTCGAGGCCGGGGCGAACAGTGTCTATCCCGTTCGCATCCAGGACGATGACGAGCTGATCACCGCGATCGTGGCCGCAGTGCCTGCGCCGGTCAACTGCACGGCGCACCCGATCAAGCACGACCTGGCCCGGTTCGCTCGTCTCGGCGTCGGGCGCATCACCTACGGGCCGTTGCTGCAGGCCGCGCTCACCGACGCTATGAAGGACATGATCCGGCCTTGGCGAGTCTGAAAGGAACGTCATGCGCCTGACACGAGGGTCACGCCTCTGACGCGAGGGTCACGCCGCTGACACGAGGGTCTCGCTGCCGCCCTTTCGCGGACCTTCGTGGACAGTCGTGGGTGGCGGTGGTGAGCCTCGGCGACTGCGCTGTTGAGGGACCCGCGTAACCAGCCAACTGGCCAAACGCCATCGAGGACAGTCAGCGAACCGAAGACGAGCAGGGCCGACGCATCATCGAGGCGAGGATTCGCCTCCTCCGGCTCGATGACCGCGGTGCGGTAAGGGCAACCCAACCGAGGGCTGCCGCACGGTCGTCTGCTCCTGTCCGCCGGGGGACCGGGCACCGGGCGGGAGGAACCGTAGACTGATCTGCCCGGTGCGCCAGCGTCGTTCGGGCCTAAGCCAAGTCAGTTCGGACGTGCTGATCGAGCCTCGACCGCATGCCGCACCACCAGCCGGTGGGGGATGGCGCAGGCGAGCACCAGCACGGTCAGAAGTCCCGCGACGAGCACTAGGACCCACGCCCCCCGTGCGGTGGTAGCGCTGAGCGCCGGGTCGAACAGCGCCCCGCTGGCCACGGTCCCGACACCCATCGCTCCGCCCACCGCGCCGGATACAACGTGGGCCCACCGGGGTCCGCGTCCTGAGATGGCGTATCCGAGCAGCAGGCCCACACTTACGACGCCGATCGCACCACCACCGATTCCCGTGGTCACGAACCGGACGAACGCTCCCGCAGGCAGCAACGAAGCGACGGCGAACAGCACCGGCGACCAGGCAAGCCATCGCCAGCCACGCCGGCCACCGTCACGCCGCCAATGTTCGGCTAGGCCGAACAAGCCGCCAACCAATGCGCCGGGCAACAAGATCAGTACGAATGTGCCCACCCACTCGACGTGAGAGTCGCGCCCGGCCAGCTCGACCATGTAATACCGCAGGGCGGCCGTCCATGTCACCCCGAGCACCACACCAAGGACCACCAACCGGGGCATCCATCAGAACCCGTAGATGCCCTCGCCCGACCCGGCTGGCAACGGCGCCCTCCACCACGGCACAGACGTACGTGGCCGGGTTGCCGACGCTGTTGTCAGCCCCGGTGGGCGAGGGTGTGTGCGAGGCGGTAGGAGTCGGTGCCGGTTTCGATGATGTGCCCGCCGAAGGTGAGCCGGTCGAGAATGGCGGCGCACAGCCGCGGGTCGGTGAAGGTCTTGGTCCAGCCTTGAGAATGACTCGTTGGATGCGATCGGAATCTGTCAAGTCAACTGAGACGGTTGCGGTCAGTTCATCTGGGGTTCGATCTGCGGCTGGTTGATCCAGAACTGGGTCGGCATCAGCGGCGGGTGTGGTCGGTGGCCGAAC
>JAABUS010008604.1_pt1 | contig 11120 bp, 11 predicted proteins | sample 5560161 | NCBI WGS metagenome assembly JAABUS01 (sample SAMN10711885, study PRJNA513376) | rock metagenome | isolation source: Antarctica rocks | place: Antarctica: Victoria Land, Trio Nunatak nord | collected 2016-01-04
CGAGCCGGGCCGCGATCTGGCCCAGCCGGCATACCTCGCGGAAGACCTCGGTGTCGGGACCGGCGTGCGGGACCATCGCCGAGTGGTACTTCTCCGACCCGGCGCGGGAGGCACGCCACTGGAAGAAGCCGATGGTGTCGGCGCCGTGCGCCACGTGGGTGAGGCTGTCTCGCTTCCTGCGTTTGCTTGTTCGGCCCTACCGGTATGCCGTGCAGCCGCCCTGCTAGAGAGCGTCCCCCGCGGACTTCGGCCCGTCCATCGACTCCAGGAAGGTCTTCTGCACACTGTCGATGTGATGGCGCGCTGCCGACTCAGCACCCGCACTGTCCCCCCGCTCCACGGCATCCACGATGGCCAGGTGCTCTCTCAGCGACAGGGCCACGCGTCCGGGAAGCCGCGCGGAGAGGCTGTTCCCGAGCTTCATCTGACCCATGAGCTCTTCGGCCGTACGGCGGAGCCGGTTGTTGCCACAGAGGATCCAGAGGTTGCGGTGGAACTCCAGGTCGCTTCGCCGATATCCGTCGACGTCGTCGGCATCGAGAAGCGCGCTCTGCTCATCGCAATCCCTTCTGAGCTGGGATCCGATGGCCGCGTGACTCGGCGATGTCGCCGCACGTCGGCTGGCGAGGCGGTCGAGCGCCTCCCGCATCTCGTAGATCTCGAGCATGTCCCCGGTGCTGAGCTGGGGCACGAAGAAACCCCGGTGGAGCTTGGAGACGAGCACCCCTTCGCGCTGCAGGGTGACCAGCGCTGCCTTGACGGGGGTCGCCGAGAGGGACAGTTGATCGGCGATCGGGCGCACCGTCATCCGCGACCCGGGCGGAATGTCTCCGTCGATAATCATCGCCCGGATTGCCGTGTAAGCCTCGTCGACCAGGCTGGGCCGGTGCACCTCGGTCGTGCTGTTCAGATCGTCGGCCATGACCTTGCAACCCCTCTCTTCCGGACCCGCTGGCACCACCGGGAGTGACCCAGAGCGACTCCTCCAACGCCCAGCCGGCCAGATCGGTTGCGCGAATGCAGGAGGGTCAGCGGTCCATCAGCAGGCGTGCGTCCCGCTCGTGGGGGACGGGCAGCTCGACCTCGATGGCCTCGGCATACTTGTTGCCGGCGCCGGTGTTGAGCACGACGACCTCCTCGTCCTCGGCGATCCAGCTCTGTTGGCGAAGGGCAGCGACAGCGGCCAGCGTCGCTGCGCCCTCTGGGCACGGAAGAAGGCCCTCGGTGGCGGCGCAGCGCCGGAGGTAGCTCAAGAGGTCCTCGTCCGAGACGGATACGGCGACTCCGTCGGTAGCACGCACTGCTTCGAGCACCAGTCGACCTCCGAGTGGCGACGGCACGTTGATCCCGAAGGCGACCGTGTGTGTGTCGCGCTGGGCTTGGACGTCGTCCTCACCGCGGTCGTAGGCCTGGACAATGGGGTCACAGCCCGCTGCCTGCACGCTGACCAACCGGGGCATCGCCGCGCCGATCCACCCGATGGCCTGCAGCTCGCGGAGTGCCTTGTAGATGCCGATGAGTCCCACGCCACCCCCCGTCGGGTAGACGATGACGTCGGGGACCTTCCATCCCAGCTGCTCCACGATCTCGAGGCCCATCGTCTTCTTGCCCTCGATGCGGTACGGCTCCTTCAACGTGGAGGCATCGAAGAAACCCCCTCCGGCGACGAGCTCCGCGACCATTCGCCCGGCGTCCGATATCAGGCCGTTGACCAGCGTTACGTCCGCGCCGGCGAAGACCGACTCCGAGCGGGTGATCGAGGGCGCGTCCTCAGGCATGACGACCGTCGCCCCGATGCCGCTCCTCGCCGTGTATGCCGCCCAGGCGGCGCCCGCGTTGCCGTTCGTCGGCATGGCGAGCCGCTGCACCCCGAGTTCAGCCGCACGGGCGACGCCGACCGCCGCGCCTCGGGCCTTGAAGGAGCCGGTGGGAAGCGGAGCCTCATCCTTGACGACCAGACGTGGCACGCCGATCTGCCCGCCGAGCCGCTCGAGTGGCAGCAGCGGCGTCATGCCCTCCGCGAAGCCGCGGATGAATCGCGGATCGCGCACCGGGAGCAGCTCGTGATAGCGCCACAGCGTCCCCGGACGGTCGGCGAGGTCTGCGCTGCTCACGTCGGCCGCCACGGCCTCCAGGTCGTACCTCGCCAGGAGTGGGGCGGAACAGCAGCTGGAGAGGTTCTGCAGCACGTCCGCGTCGTAGCGCTGCTGACAGCGCGAGCACTCCAGGTGCGTCAGGTAGCTGTAGGGACGTTGCTGCGGCATCCGGGTCCTTTCACGGTAAGCCGTCAGTATTGGATATTAGATCCAAACGGTCAAGCGAAAGACTCGATTGACGCGACACCGGAGCGCCACTGGACCGCTCACCTCACAGCTGGAGCGGCGCTTACCGCGCACGGGGATAGGACCGGGTCAGATGCCGCAGCTGGGCGCGCTCCAGGTCCGAGCGGCCCGGATGTCGACGTGGGCGTGGTCGTCGTGGCCCGGGTATCCCGGCCCGCAGATCCCACCCATATTGGCGGATTTGGCCTGTCGGGTGATCGAGCAGAACGTGGTGCCCCCGTCTGCCGGGACCAGGTCGAGGGCCGTGCCGTAGGTGTCCTGCCCGTACGGTGAGCCGTCGCAGGCCTTGTCGCGGAACCCGGAGGTGACCCGGAGCGGGCGATCGCCGAGCCGATGGCGCAGCGCCTCGGCCCGCCACATCACCCGCTTGAGGTTCTCGTTGACCGAGGGCCAGCGACACCGAGCCGCCCGAGTTTTGAGGCCACGGCCGCAGTTGTCGCTGGCCTCGGCGTAGGAGAAGTGGATCGGCGTGCAGTCCGGGTTCTACAGCGCGTAAATCTTCGAGTAGGTGCCGGGCCGGCGACGCCGTCCGCGACGAGGCCGTGGGCCCGTTGGAAGCCGGTGACGGCGGCCGCGGTCTGCGCACCCTAGTCACCGTCGATGGCCATGTTGACCCCGTAGCCCGCCCATCCCGCGACGCGGATCTGGAGCTGGGCGGCGTCGGAGCCGCTGGTGCCCGCTGCCGAGATTGCGGGCTCCACGTGTAGCACTCGTCCGCGTGGGCGCTCGACGCGGTGACTGTCGTGACAATCGTGACCCCGGTGAACGAGAGGAGCAGGCCAGGATCGACCTGACCAGTCTGTGTCTGCGCAAGCGTTCATCCCCCTGTCGAATGATGGTGTGGCGGCACCACTCTGCTCGCGCCGGACCCATCCCGCGCCCCGAAACGTGTGCTGATGAGAATGACTCCGACGGCAAGACGGTCGACTCGGAGGCCGGGTACCCCGCGCGCCGGCTGGCCACATTTGACCCGTCGGCGGCTCGCCACGTTGCCGATGGACGTACTTGCATGCCGGGGGGAGCGGCCGATGACAGGCCGATCGTCACAGGATCTTGACTATGACCTACGGAACCCCTTGGTGGGACCTCGAGTGATGCGCGCCTCAACGCCGCTCGAGATCCTCGTCGCTTCAGCGCAGAAAAAGTGGCCATCCCCGAGCTGGCATCTACACAAGAAGGTTCAACCATTTGAGCAGATATCGCACCTGGTTGAGGCGCTCCTCCTCTATTGGATCTGGACTGAAGTGCATGATGTCGTTTCGAAGAGCCACCGATGCCTCAAGTGCAGAGCAGAAGACTGCTCTGTCGACCTGCCAGCCTAGTTTGTCCCACCCCTCACGTGGCTGAAAGAGGCGAATCGTCTCGCCCAGGGTCAAGTCGTTAACGGAGCTGACTACGCGGCCCGCATCACGCTCGTCCTTGCCTGCACTTATTTCATCGAGTGTAAAGCTAATTGAGACCACCTGCCGCAGTCTCCGCTCGACCTCACCTATTAATAGAAAGGGACCTGCCAGCATCAGGAAGTTGGCACTAAGGTCGGTGGTCGTCACGACACCGCAAATAGTCTTGTCTTGAGCACGAACGAACACGTAACCCGACTCGATTATTCGAGGAATATGCGGAAGCAAGTCATCTTCAATTCCAACGACATCTACCGGTACGACGCAGTCACGGAGGTTGCAGTCGGCCTGGTGGATGCGCTTTTGCGCGATGGATTCCCAACTCACCACTCCAAGCACTTCTCGTGCGCCGGACAGGACGGGTAGTTGGCTATAGTCGTACCTCATCATCAGGGATTGCGCTAAATCGAGCGTGTCCGAGTGACTAACCGATATCACACCACTTGCGGCAGTCTTGAGACTGCTAACCTTCAAGGCAGTACCAGTCGTTAAGCTAGTTGTCTGTTGATCCTCGCTGATGCCGTCAGCACCTGCAGGCGAGCCCGGCTTCGCTCCATCCTCCCGCTTACGGACCAGTCGAATGTGGTTGTCGATCCAACCGGTCTCGAACGAAGGCTCGGTCGTGAGGGCGTGTTCATCCAAGGCTTGTTGAATCTCCTGCACAAACCAGTAGCCTCGGCGCTTCGCGCCCCATTTGGCAATGAAATCCCGGATGGAGAGGCTGACCTCTTGACCAGGTGCGCGACTCGCAGCCTCTAGAAGGAAATGCTCATGGCCTGGCGTCTCTGGTTCGTCGTCCACGAGGGAACACTAGACCCTGCCCCCCAAGCGAGGGTGGCTGCCTTCCGTGGCGTCGCTCATCCGTACACTCGGCATGGCTGTCCGCACCCGTCGATGAGTCTGCATGACCAACGGCCACCGGTCAGGGGTCAGTGATCCCCGCGGGCCGTCAGCTCTATTGCTGCCCCGTCAGCGCTCACGGAGCGGCCGCGGGACAAGACCCGTCAGAGGAGTCGACCGACGCGGTCTGACAGTTCGAAGGCCCACCTCAGACTGTCGAAGTTTTCGGCGGCCTGTCGGTGGCCGAGGCGCCCCATCTCTCTTTGGACCCCACTGTCGTGCAGGATCTCGAGAAACTCACGCCAGTCCTCCGGACCGTTGGCGAAGAAACCCTCTCGACCGTGACTCATCACCGCCAGGTTACTGGCGGTGGGGGTGGCGACGACCGGGATGCCGTGAGCCATGAACAGCACACTCTTTAACGCGGATTTACCAGAGGTCGTTGGCTGTGACGTGTCCAACGGATAGAGCCCGACGCCGGCGCGCCGCAGGGCGAGCGACTCGGCCTCTGGGCTCCAGCCGTGTTGAGTCACGGCCACGCCAGCAGGTGCATTGATGCGCGCACCCACGACCAACACACGCCAGTTGCCGAGGACCTCTCGCACTTCGTGCAAGAGGCGCTCGATGTACGGGCCGGTGGAAGGCGTGCCGATCCAACAGAGTAGGTCGGCCTCGCGTGCTGCATCATCAACCTGGGGGGGAACAGGGACGGTGGTCGGCACCCAACGCACCTCTTTGGCTCCAGCCGTCAAGGCCCACTCAGCCACATGGCGAGAGCCAGCCCAGACCTCGGAGGCGTGTCGCGCCAGCCATTCATACTTCGCTGGGGTTCCTCGGATGGAGGCGCCGAGCCCCGAGGACGTCCACAGCGCATCGTCGACATCCCAGATGAACGGCCTATGTCGCGTGACGAGGAGTCGTTCCATCAGCAGGAGGTTGATCGGGAGAGTCTCGCGCTGCAAGATCATGACATCGCACTTGTTTGCTGATCGTAGACCGCTTGGCAGTCTGCGAAACCCGGTGGAAGCGGGGCCAAGTCTTGACGCACCGCCCCTTAGCCATTGCGATAAGTCATCGTCGGCGAGGAACGACCAAAGGCGCGAGTCGATCCCGCGCCTCGTCAGTTCCTCCAGCACAGGGTTGAGCCTCAACCGTGTTGCCGCCGCGCGAGTCGGGTAGATGCTGGCGGCCACAACCGTCACAGTGACGTCCGGCGGCGGGACGGCACGTCGTTCAACCGTGAATGGGGTTTTGGACGGAGAAACACCAGAAGGGCTCTCCGTCCGAGAAGGTGAGTGTCGAGACGTCGTAGCCCGCACGGCCGAGCATGTCCTTGATCTGCGATCTGGTGAAGCGCTGCTCGAGGGGCGTCCCGAGTCGGTCCAGCGCGTCGTTTCGCATCACGTAGAAGGTCTTGTCCGCATATTGGTTCAACGGGATGTGTGTGACGGGCACGCCTAGTGAAGTTAGAACTCGAGTGAGCCTTGCAGCGGGCCAGTAAAGGAGGGCTGCTGTCGCGTCCGTCACCGTCCGCTTTCGGTAAGTGGGCATCCGACTTACCCGTGACCGAGCAGTGTCGGAGGCCCGCCACAGGGCGCGGTACCAACGTGGGCGGTTTTCGAGCGCGTAGTAGAGGTAGCCCAGGAAGTAGCCCCCGGGCTTTAGTGAGGTCCTGACGTCCCGCAGAGCCTGGGTCGAGTCGGGAATGTGGTGAATGACCCCAAGGGAGTAGGCGATGTCGAGCTGGCCGATCGCCATCTTCGGTCCGCCGATCGGCTCCTCGACGAAGGTCACATTGGTTGCGCCCGCCAAGTTGCTGCGGGCAACCGACATGGCGCCAGAGCTGGGTTCAATCACGAAGAGGTGGTGGACAAGCGGCGCTACCTGCGAGGCCCATCGACCGCTTCCTGCACCGAAGTCGCCGACCACCGCATCAGCGGTGAGGAGTCCCTCCGGCAGCGCGGCGAAGTACTCACCCATACTCTTCGCGAGACCGTCCTCCCCCCACCCCTGGTCCTGGGCAAAGCTTGACCATTCTTCGCCGAAGTGGTCCACCGTCGCTTGGTCCAGGTTCGGCAAAGACTTGTTGGCTATGTCCTCCATGGATCCGGAGTGTAGTGGGGAGCCCGGCAGGCCGGACCGGGTGAGGGAGCAGGGCCTGTTCAAAGTCGTGCGTGCGGCGTGGTGTGTGCCTGACACGCCGGTGATGGTGTGGAAGCCGGGCGGGCACGGCCGGTGCCGGGATCGTTGTGGGTGCTTAACGTCCATGACGATCAATCGGAGACCCGCCGTGCCCGCACCCGTATCTTCCCTCATCCCGGTGGCCGATGCGCTGATTCAGCGTGGCGTGCCCGCCGGAGCGGATGTCCCGGTAGCGGTGTGGGAGGTGCTGTCGACTCTCGGCGATCCCCGCGGCCGCCGCGGCCGGCGGCACGAGCTGGCCACGGTGCTGATCGTCGCCCTCGCCGGCGTGGTGGCCGGGGCGCGGAGCCTGGCCGGGATCGCCGGCTGGGGGAGCGACCTGCCGAGGTGGGCGTGGCCGCGCGGCTCGGGATCGCTCGGCGACCGCCGAGCCTGGCGACCATCCGCCGGGTGCTGCTGCTGGTGGACCCGGACGTGCTGGACGCCGTGCTGCATGCCTGGCTGGCGGCACTGACGCCGCCGCCGCCGGTACCCGAGGCGTTCCGAGCGGTGGCCGTGGACGGCAAGACCTGCCGCGGCGCGAACCGCGGCGATGGCAGCCGGGTGCACCTGTTCTCCATCGTCGAGCACGGCACCGGCGTCCCGCTCGGGCAGGTGCTGGCCGAGAGCAAGGGTCACGAGATCGATCGCCGCGTTTTCAACGGTATTGGACCGGATCGACCTCAAGGACGTCGTGGTCACCGCGGACGCATTGCACACCCAGAAGGGTCACGCCCGGTACCTGCACCGGCACGGCGGCGCCTACGTGTTCATCGTCAAACGCAACCAGCCCACCCTGCATGCCCAGCTGACCGGGCTGCCCTGGCGCGACGTGCCGACGGCAGCCCACAGCCAGGACAAGGCCCACGGCCGGCGGACGTGAGCAGCCGCGAGACGGTGTACGCCGTCACCAACCTGGACTGGCACCAGGTCACCCCGACCCGACTCGCCGAGCTCATCCGGGGCCACTGGGCCATCGAGAACCGCGTCCACCACGTCCGGGACACCACCTACGACGAGGACCGCTCCCAGGCCCGCACCGGCCAGGCACCCCGCGTGATGGCCACCCTGCGCAACATCGCGATCGGCATCATCCGGGCTCGGCACGGGCAGCAGAACCTCGCCGCAGCCACGCGCACCCTCGGCCGCCGGGTCGAGCGACTGCTCGACCTGATCGATCACGACAAGGTCACACCAGTCACAGCCGTATCAACTTTAAATTGACCCTGGGTGGGGGACCGGTGAGTGATCATGGCTTCGCCGCACACTAGAGTGCCTTTGGCTCCGCCCGGGAGTCGGCTCGAACTGACTCAGGGAAGTAAATGAGACTGTTGCTCACTGGCGGGGCGGGCTTCATCGGATCCAACCTGACCCGTCTGGCTTTGGCCGAGGGTCACGAGGTCTCGATTATCGACGACCTCTCGAACGGGTTCGAGGGAAATCTTAACGGCCTCGAGGTGACCTTCCACCATGGTTCGATCCTCGACCCCGATGTCTTGGGCGCGGCGATGAAGGGAGTCGACTCGGTCGTGCACTTGGCGGCCCTGGGCAGCGTGCCTCGCAGCATCAAGGACCCGCTGGCGAGTCACCACGCGAACGCAACGGGGACCCTGACAGTGCTCGAAGCCGCGCGGGCTGCAGGAGTCGGCCACCTTGTTGTGTCGTCCTCCAGCTCCGTCTATGGGCTGAACCCCGCGCTGCCCAAGAACGAGCGGGAGTGGGTGCGGCCCGTCAGTCCGTACGCCGTATCGAAACTGGCAACCGAGCAGTATGTGCTGGCCTATCAGCAGTCCTACGGACTCGACACCCTGGCGTTTCGGTTTTTCAATGTCTATGGCCCCCGGCAGATGCCCAACCATGCCTACGCGGCCGTCATCCCGATCTTCCTCGACGCGCTCCTGAAGGGCGAGCCCGTTCCGGTGAATGGTGACGGCGAGCACTCGCGAGACTTCACCTATGTCGGCACCGTCGTCCGAGTGCTGATGGACGCGGTGACCGGTCACGTCAGTCACACTGAGCCGGTCAACCTGGCATTCGGGACCAACACAACGCTCAACGCCTTGATCGGTTCCATGGAGTCGGTCAGCGGTCTGACTGCCGAGGTGCGGTATCGCGACCCGAGGCCAGGCGATGTGAGAGCGTCCCAGGCGGACAACTCCACGCTCACGGCTCTCTTCCCGCACATTCAGCCTGTGGCCCTCGAGTTTGGGCTGCAAGAGACTCTCACGTGGTTGGAGGAGCGTTCATGAGCACCTATCTCGTCGTCGTTGGCCAGGGGTACGTCGGGTTGCCCATGGCACTGCGGGCCGCGGAAGTCGGGATGACGGTGGTCGGGCTCGACACGAACGCCGCGATGGTCGAGCAACTGAACGCCGCTCACTCCCACATCGGTGATGTCAGTGATGCCGAGCTAGCGGCAGGGTTGTCGGCGGGCTACCGTGCGTCGACCGATGATTCTGTCATCCGTGATGCCGATGTGGTCGTTGTCTGCGTGCCCACCCCCCTGACTGAGGACGGCGGGCCAGACCTGCGGCCAGTCGAGAGTGCGGCACGAACGATCGGACAGCACATCACGACGGGCACGCTCGTCGTCCTCGAGTCGACGACGTACCCAGGCACAACTGAGGAAGTCTTCGCCCCTCTCGTGCTGCGTCAGGGCCTCATCCTCGGTGAGGATGCATTCATCGCCTTCTCGCCGGAACGGATCGACCCCGGTAACAGGACCTACGGCGTCAAGAACACGCCCAAAGTCGTCGGGGGAGTGACGCCAGGGTGCACTCGGGCGGCTCGGGACTTCTATGCACAGTTCATCGACACGGTGGTCACGGCGAAGGGTCCAAGAGAGGCGGAGATGGCCAAGCTCCTCGAGAACACGTTCCGGCACGTGAACATTGCACTGATGAACGAGATGGTGCGCTTCTGCGACGAGCTCGACATTGACCTGTGGGACGCCATTAACTGTGCCGAGACAAAACCATTCGGCTTCATGGCGTTCCGGCCAGGTCCAGGGGTTGGGGGGCATTGCATCCCCGTTGACCCCTCTTATTTGAGCCACCGCGTGCGAGCGAAGCTCGGCTACGCGTTTCGAATGGTGGAACTCGCCGAGGAGATCAACACTGCGGCTCCCCTCTATGTTGCAAACCGGATCTGGCAGGCGCTCAACGAGCGGCGGATCGCTATGAATGGAGCAACGGTCCTTCTGTTGGGGGTGACTTACAAGGCCGACGTCTCCGACCTTCGCGAGAGTCCGGCGGCACCCTTGGCCGAACGCCTCGTTGCTTGGGGCGCCGAGGTCTCGTTCCACGACGTGTTCGTCGAGTCGTGGACGTTCGGTCCGTCGAGCGAACGGCGGACCGTGGAGTGCGTCGCCGACGCGTATGCTGCCGCTACAGAGGCCGACCTGGTCGTCCTCCTTCAGGCGCACGCCGCGTATGACCTTCCAGCCTTAGCGGAGGCCGCGACTACGCTTCTTGACACTCGCGGTGTCGTCGGTGCCGGCGATTCGGTAATCAGACTGTAACGACGAGCGCGAATCTTCAGAAAGAGGAGTCAGATATGTCGATGGAGCCCTCCAGGGCGGACGCCACGGACTTTCTGCTGCGCTCGCCATTGCGTCTCGAGCTTGGATGTGGACCGATAAAGCGAAACAACGATTCCGTAGGGGTCGACCTCCTTTCTGGACCTGGCGTTGACATCGTCGGCGACGCTCTGACGGTAATTCAGTCATTTCCGGACGCCAGTGTGGACGAGGTCTTCTCCGAGCATTTCATGGAACACATCGACGACCCTCGAGCCCTCCTTGAGGAGACCGCTCGCATCCTCAAGCCCGGCGGCATCTTTCGAGCCGTGGTCCCTCACTTCTCCAACCCATGGTTCTACAGTGACCCGACTCATCGATCCTTCTTCGGGCTTTACACCTTTTCTTACTGGGTCGAGGAGACCCCTTTCCGCCGAACGGTGCCGCATTACGACCAGCCTCTGCCATTCGAATTGATGAGTGCGCGTCACTCGTTCAAGTCATCTCGGCCATTTCTTGTTCGTCACGGAATTAAAAAGGTTCTTTCCTCGTGGGTGAACCTGAGTCGCTGGACGCAAGAGTTCTACGAAGAATTCTGCACGGTGATGGTGCCGTGCCACGAGATCGACTACCAGTTGCGCCGCCTCTAATCGGACGCACGGCGTGGATCGAACACTTGAGAATGACAAGCTCATTTGGCCCCACTGTGATGCCTTGGATTCCAGCGAACGACGCAACAGTGGCCTACTCGTGAGGCGACTGTAGCGCAGCCAGTCGGTCGACCGGGGCCGCCCATTGATGGCGCTTTCGTACTCGAGCGTTGAGTTCGTCCTGGACCTC
>JAABUS010008606.1_pt1 | contig 11119 bp, 12 predicted proteins | sample 5560161 | NCBI WGS metagenome assembly JAABUS01 (sample SAMN10711885, study PRJNA513376) | rock metagenome | isolation source: Antarctica rocks | place: Antarctica: Victoria Land, Trio Nunatak nord | collected 2016-01-04
CTGGCGCACCAGTATACGTCGCCGGCCTCCGCACCGTAGATCATGTGCATCGACGCATGCAGCGCCACGGCATAGCCGCCAGCGTCGCGCACCACGCCCTTCGGCTTGCCCGTGGTGCCGGAGGTATAAAGGATGTAAAGCGGGTCGGTGGCGGCGACCGGAACGGACGGGTGCGGCGCCGCGGCGGCCTCGGCCTCCGCGAAGTCGTGGTCGCGGCCCGCCACCATGGCCGCGGCCAGCATTGGGCGTTGCAGGATCAGGCAGGCGTCGGGCTTGTGCGCGCTGAACGCGATGGCGGCGTCCAGCAGCGGCTTGTAGGGGACGACGCGCCCCGGCTCCAGCCCACAGGACGCGGAAACGATGACCCGCGGCTCAGCATCCTCGATGCGCTTGGCAAGCTCGGCGGCGGCGAAGCCCCCAAACACGACGGAATGCACGGCGCCGAGCCGGGCGCAGGCCAGCATGGCGATCACCGCCTCCGGCACCATCGGCATATAGATTACGACGCGGTCGCCGACTCCGACGCCCAGGGCCGCGAGTGCCCCGGCCGTGCGGGCGACCCGGCCGTGCAGCTCGGCGTAGGTGTGGGTCCGGACCTGGCCCGCCATCGGACTGTCCCAAATCAGCGCAGCCTGCTCACCACGCCCGGCCTCCACGTGGCGGTCCAGGCAGTTTTCCGCGACGTTGAGCATGCCGCCCGCGAACCATTGGCCGGCGGCGCCGAGGCCAGGATCGAACACACGGTCCCAGCGCCGGGTCCAGGCGATGCCCCCGGCCGCCTCCGCCCACCACGCCTCGGGGTCGCCCTGCCAGCTTGCGTAGGCCGCGGGGTAGGTGCTGGTCGGTTCGGTATCGTTCATGACGGGCGCCCCTGCCTCTTGATGGTTTCTGTGCGGCGCCTTGACGGGGCGCCATCAGTTTGGGAGGGGGTCGGCCCCTCGCGCCGATGATGCCGCAAGCGGGGCCGCGCGTCTTGGCAGAACCTGGCGTTTTCAGACCCTGGATCGCGGTCCGCGACGGATTTGCCCGCGCGCCGGCTCGCCGGTGGTGGCAGGATGCGGGCCATGACCCCTCGCCCGCTCGGACCGCCCGTCGATCCCACGCCTCGCCCCTTGCCGGCGCGCATCGCCCTGCGCGGGCAATCCGTGGTGCTCGAACCGCTGCACCGGCGCCATGCCGAGGAGCTTTGGCAGGCGGCGCAGCAGGACCCGGCCGCGAATGAAAGCTGGGACTACTTGGGCTACGGCCCCTTCCCTTCTAATGAGGAAATGGCCGCCTTCGTCGCCGGGTTCGCCAGCACGCACGACCCGATGGCCTGGGCGGTGCGCCCGGTGGCGACTGGCGCCGTGTCGGGCTGGCTCACGCTCATGGACATCCAGCCAGCGCACGCGGCCATCGAGTTGGGCCATATCTGGTTCGGGCCCCGCATGCAGCGCACCCGGGCGGCGACGGAGGCGATGTTCCTGCTGCTGCGGCTCGCGGCCGACGACCTCGGCTACCGCCGGCTGGTCTGGAAGTGCAACGCGCTGAACGCACCGTCCCGCCGCGCGGCGGAGCGGCTGGGCTTCACCTATGAGGGCACGCTGCGGGCGCACCAGGTCACGAAAGGGCGCCTGCGGGACACGGCGTTCTTCAGCATTGTGGGCAGCGAGTGGCCGCCCTGCCGCGACGCCTTGCTGGCCTGGCTGGACCCGGCGAACTTCGCCCCGGACGGCACGGCCCGGCGCGGCCTGGCGGAGATCAGGGCCGGCCTTGCCGCCGTGCCCTGAACGCCGGGGCGGTCAGGCGATCTGCACGGCCTGCACCGCGGTTTCCAGCTCGGCGAAGCTCGGCATGTGCTGGTTCGGCGCCATCTTCCGCCCGGTCTCCACGCTGATCTGCGGTGCATTGCCGTGCAGGTGGGCGACCAGTACGGCGCGGATCACCTCGAAGTACTTGCTTTCCTCCTCGATCACCCCCTTCAATCGGGCCGCGAAGGGTCCCGCCATGCCGTAGGCCAGCAGCACGCCCAGGAAAGTGCCGGTCAGCGCGCCGCCGATCATGGCGCCCAGCACCGCTGGCGGCTCATTGATGTGCGACATCGTCTTGATCACGCCCAGCACCGCCGCGACGATGCCGAGGGCCGGCAGCGCGTCCGCCATGCTCTGCAGCGCGTGGGCGCCGTGCATCTCCTCGTGCAGGGTCTTCTTCAGCTCGCGGCCCATCAGGTCCTCGATCTGGTGCGGATCGTCGGCGTTCATGCCGACCATGCGGAGGTAGTCGCAGATCATGTCCCTGGCGTGATGGTTGGCCAGGATGCGCGGGAACTTTTGGAAGGCGCTGCTTTCCGTCGGGTTCTCGATGTGCGGCTCCAGCGCCATGGGGCCTTTGGTAGCGGCCAGGCGGGAGAACAGGAACAGCAGGCTCAGCAGCTCGACATAGTGCGGCTTGGTGAACTTGGCGCCGCCCATGATCTTCTTGAAGCCGCCCAGAGTGTGCTTCACGTCGTGCATGGAGTTCGACATGACGAAGGTGCCGATGGCCGCGCCGCCGATGGTCAGCAGCTCGAACGGCATCGCCTCGATCAACGGCTCCAGGCTGCCGCCGGACATGATGTAGCTGCCGAACACGCAGGCCAGCAGGAAGCCGAGTCCGCCAATGGTCAGCATGGCTCAGCGCCCCCCGGCCACGGGCCGGTCCCGCAGGACCAGCACGGCGATGCGGCGGTTCGCCGCCGCCAACGGCTCGGCCGGCAGCAGCGGGTCGCGGTCGGCATGGCCCGCCACGCTGCGGATTCGCGCTTCCGGCAGGCCGGCGTCGGTCAGCAAGCGGCGGGTGGCGTTGGCCCGCTCCGCCGAAAGGTCCCAGTTGCTGCGGTCGCCGCCGCGGTACGGCGCCGCGTCGGTATGGCCATCGATGGCGATGGGCTGGGTGAGGCGCAGCAGCACCGGGGCCACCTTGGACAACAGAGCCCGGGCACGGTCGTTGAGCGCGGAGGTTCCAAAGCCGAACATCGGCTGCCGGTCCTCGTCCAGGATCTGGATGCGCAGCCCTTCGGGCGTGAGGTCGATGGCGAGCTGCTTTGCCAGCCCGGCGAGCGCCGGGTCCGCGCGGACGGCCTCGCGGATTTGCTCCGCCGCCCGCTCGAAGGCATTGCGTTCGCGCTGCTCGCGCTCGGCCTCGGCCACCGGATCCTTGACGGGCGGCATCCGGGCTGCCGGTGGGCGTGCTGCGTCGGCCGGCTCCGTTGCTTGGACGTTGGGCGCCTGGCCGTTTGCCGCCTGCGCCGCCGCGCCGTCATCCTGCGCCACGGTGAGCAGCGACGGCCCGCTGGTCCGCGGCTTCGACGGCGCCGAGTCGTCGTCCTCGCTGTCATCCGGGCTCATGATCGGATGGGTCGGGCCGGGCGTGAGTTGGACGGCGCCGCGGTCCGAGGCCAGCGACCCTTCAACGTTCGGCGTCAGCCCGCCGAACGGCGCGCCGAAGCCGGAGCTGTTGTGCGATGTCACGCTGCTGGGGCTGAAGTAATCCGCCAGGCCGATCCGCTGCGCCTCCGTCGTGGCGTTCAGCAGCCACATCAACAGGAAGAACGCCATCATTGCCGTGACGAAGTCGGCGTAAGCCACCTTCCACGCGCCGCCGTGATGCCCGCCCTCGACCACCTCCTCCTTTCGGATGATGATCGTCGGCTTGGCATTTCTCTTCGTGCCGCTCATACCTAACCCTCGCCCCAAACCCGCCGATGTCGCGGCAAGATGCGGCAGAAGGCTTAATGCTTCGCTAATGCAGCAATTCAGGCCGCGAAGGCCCGTGCGAACACCGCCGGGTCCACGTTGCCGCCGCTCAGCACGGCGCCGACCACGCGCCCGCGGGCGTCGAAACGGCCCGACAGCAGGGCTGCCAGGCACACGGCGCCGCCGGGTTCCACCACCAGCTTCAAGTGGGTGAAGGCGAAGGCGATGGCCGCCATCACCTCGGCGTCCGTCACCGTGATGCCGCCCGCGAGCCGGGTACGGTTCACCGCGAAGGTCAGCTCCCCCGGCATCTTGGCCAGCAGGGCGTCGCAAAGCTCCGAGCCGCCCGGCGGGTTGCCCACTCGCTCGCCGCCGCGGAGCGAACGCCCGGTGTCGTCCGAGCCCTCCGGCTCCACCGCGATGATCTCGGCGCCGGGCCGCACGCCCTCGGCCGCCAGCGCCCACCCGGCAATCAGGCCGCCGCCGCCCGTGCAGACCAGCAGCGCGTCGATTGGCAACCCGCCCGCGTCCTCAAACAGCTCCAGCGCCGCGGTGCCCTGCCCGGCGATGACGTGCGGATGGTCGAACGGCGGGATCAAGGAGGCGCCGGTACGCTCGACGTAATGCCGGGTCAGCGCCTCCCGGTCGTCGGCCGCCCGGTCGTAGTGCACGATCTCGGCCCCCCAGCGCCGCGTGCTGTCGATCTTCACCTGGGGCGCATCGGCCGGCATGAAGATCGTGGCAGCGGCGGCGATGGACTGCGCGGCGCAGGCCAGCGCCTGGCCATGATTGCCGGACGAATGCGTCACCAGTCCGGCCCGGCGCTCGGCTTCCGTGAGCTGCAGGGCGGCATTGGTCGCGCCGCGCAGCTTGAAGCTGCCGGTTTTCTGCAAGACTTCGGCCTTGAGCAGCACGGTGCCGCCGGTCAGCTCGTCCAGCCGCGCGTTGCGCAGCGTGGGGGTGCGGACGACGCGCCCGGCGATCCGCCGGGCGGCGGCGGCCACGTCGTCATGGGTCGGAAGCTGCATCGTGCTCTCCTGGGTGCGGCAGGCTGGCGAAGGATGCGCCTGGCCGTTGCGTGACACGGTAGACGCGGAACCGCTCGGCCTCCACCCCGTCCGGCGCGCTGCCGCGGGTGCGGACGACTTGGCCGACCTGCTGGGCCGTCGCCCAATAGGCCGGGTCCGGCGGCGCGGACCGGCGCTGGCTGACCAGCAGCAGCCCTGGCCCGGTGCTGTCCGCCTGCGGCAGACGGAACAGCCTCCAGCGGTCCTCCGCCCCCAGCACGGGCACGCCCGGCGGCGCGCGCCAGGCGACCAGGCTGGCGAGGCCGTACGCCTCCGACGCGACCCAGGCCACGCCCTGCTGCTGCCGCATCGCTTCCAGGTCGCGGGACACCCCATCCCAGCCGCCGAGCCGGATCAGGATCGGGTCCAGCCGGCGCGGCAGCGGGAACGGCGCCGCGGCGCCCTGCACATAAACTACCGCCGTGACGGCCAAGCCGAGCGCCACCGCGGGCCGCCACAAGCGCCAGCCCAGTCCGGCGGCGCAGACCGCGGCGGCGGGATACACGATGGCCGGCCAGTTCGCCTGCACCCGGTCCCCGATTGCGTGCTGCACGAACACCAGCAGGCCCGGCACCGTCAGCGCCGCAAGCAGCGACCAGGCCGGGTCCCGCCCAGCCGCGCGCCGGACGGCGACCCACACCCCGGCCGACAGCAGGATGAACACCAGGGGCGTCGCCAGGCCCGCTTGCCCGCCCAACAGCTCCGACAAATGGCGCAGCGCGGCGCCCGGGTCCCAGTTGCCGGTCCGCCCGCCCTGCTTGGCGAAGCTGGCCCAGCCGTGCTCCGCGTTCCACAATACGACGGGCGCGAACACCGCCGCGGCCACGGCGCCGCCCAGCCATAAGAAGGCGCTGCGGAACCATCGGCGCAGCCCGGGCACCCACAAAAGCCACAGCACGATGCCGAGGCCCAGGAAGCCGCCGGTGTACTTGCTCGCGGCGGCGCATCCGGCGAACACGCCCACCGCCAGCCACCACCGCCCATCGCCGGACCGCAGCAGCCGCGCCAGCGCCCACAGCGTCGCCGCCCAGAACAGCAGCAGCGGTGTATCGGGCGTCATCGTCACCGCCCCTGCCCCGACCAGCAGCGTGCCGTTCAGCAGCGCCGCCGCAGGCAAACCGAGCCGCCGCCCGGGAAACAGCAGCTCCGCCGTTTGCGCCACCAGCACCGAGCCGGCCGCGGCCGACAGCGGCGCCAGGAGCCGCACGCCCAACGCGCCCTCGCCTGCTATCCAAGTGCCCGCCCGAACCCACAGCGCCACCATCGGCGGATGGTCGAGAAAGCCCGGCGCCAGCGCGTGCGACCACACCCAATAGTAGGCCTCGTCCTCCGAAAGCGGCGTCGTCCCCGCGACGAAAAGGCGGATCAAGGTCAGGACAAGCAGGGCCAGCAGCGCCATGCGTTTCCGATCCGCCGGCCGCGCTGGCGCGTCAAGCGGGGCTGTGCCATCGTTTGGCACAACCGCTGCGCCGCGGGACGAAAGGCGATTTTTTAACACGGCCGGAGTGTTTCCATGATCTCGTTCATCGGCGCCATCATCATCGGCGGGCTTGCCGGGTTGGTCGCCAAGATGCTGACGCCCGGCCGCGACCCCGGCGGGTTCATCATCACCGTCCTGCTTGGGATTGCTGGTGCGATGGTCGCGACCTTTCTGGGCCAGGCGTTGGGCTGGTATGGGCCGGGGCAGTCGGCCGGGTTCATCGGGGCGGTGGTCGGCGCGGTCATCATCCTGCTGGTCTACCGCATGGTCGCGCGCCCGCGGACGTACTGACCGGGCCGCCGCTACAGGGGCACGCCGGCCAGGCTGCGGCTGGTGCGGATCGTCTGCAGGGTCTGCACCCGGCTCACCGAGGGGGCGCCGGTCAGGCGCTGGGTCAGGGCGTTCTCGTGCGCCGTGTCCCGCGCCACCAGGCGCAGCAGGAAGTCGCCGCCGCCGCGGATCATGTGGCATTCCCGCACCTCGGGCCACTCCGCCACCTCCGCCTCGAACGCCGACAGCACCGTCTCCTTTTGGCTGTCCAGGCCGATCAACGCGAAGAACACGATCTCCCATCCCAGGCGGGCCGGGTCGGTGTCAGCGTGGTAGCCGCGGATGACGCCGGCCTCCTCCAGCCGGCGGACCCGGCGCAGGCAGGGGGGCGCTGTGATGTCGGCCCGCCGGGCCAGCTCGACGTTGGTCATGCGGCCGTCCACCTGAAGCTCGGCCAGGATGCGCCGGTCGATCTCGTCCAGTTCCGCCACGTCGTCGCCATCAAGCTTCATCAGCCAGCTCATCCCCTGTGCCACGCAACAATATTACGGAAGACCTGGCCTGAATACCCGTGCGTGCGGCTTCGCTTGCGCGGCGCGGCGTCTCTGCCGATATGATCGGTCGAGCCAAAGGAACCGCGTTGCCATGCCGCAGACGATCCATACCCAAGTCCTGATCATCGGCGCCGGGCCGGCCGGCTACACGGCGGCGATCTACGCGGCGCGCGGCGGGCTGGACCCGGTGCTGGTGTCCGGCCTGCAGCCCGGCGGACAGTTGATGATCACGACCGACGTGGAGAACTATCCCGGCTTCGAAAGCGCCATCCAAGGCCCCTGGCTCATGGAGCAGATGGCCAAGCAGGCCGAGCACGTCGGCACGCGGATGGTCAGCGACCTCTTGATGAGCGTCGATTTCTCGCGCCGCCCGTTCCGCTGCGTGGGCGACTCCGGCGACGTTTACCTCGCCGAGACCGCCGTGATCGCGACCGGTGCGCAGGCGCGCTGGCTGGGCCTGCCGTCGGAGAAGCGGCTGCAGGGCGCAGGCGTGTCGGCCTGCGCGACCTGCGACGGGTTCTTCTACCGCGGCAAGCAGGTGGCGGTGATCGGCGGCGGCAACACCGCGGTCGAGGAGGCGCTGTACCTGACCCACCACGCCGACAAGGTGACGCTGGTGCACCGGCGGGACAGCCTGCGCGCCGAGAAGATTTTGCAGAAGCGCCTGTTCAGTCATCCCAAGATCGCTGTCCTGTGGGACAGCGCCGTGGAGGAAGTCACCAGCGGCGGCCAGCCCGAGGTCGTGACCGGCCTCACGCTGCGCAACGTTCGCACCGGCACGTTGAGCCACCTGCCAGTTGACGGCGTGTTCATCGCCATCGGCCACATGCCCAACACGACGATCTTCCGTGGACAGGTCGAATTGGACGAGGAGGGCTACGTGACCACCAAGCCCGGCCTCACCCAAACCTCCGTGCCGGGCGTGTTCGCGGCCGGCGACGTGCAGGACAAGCATTGGCGCCAGGCGATCACTGCGGCTGGCACCGGGTGCATTGCGGCGCTGGAGGCAGAGAAGTTCCTGACGTTGCAGGCGCAGCCGGCGGCGCAGGCGGCGGAATAGATAGGGAATGTCCCAATTCGAATTTTGGCTCGCTGACGTAACGGGATAAAGGACGGCGCAGATTTGTTTCTGTCGCCTCATGGCGCTGTGACCGGGATGCCGCTTAGGCGCGTTCCCGAATGCGCGAACCGCTTATCGAAGGTCAGGAAGCGTTCGCACTGAGCCGCAGCCGCCAATTGCAGGGCGTCAGCGAAGTCCATGCCCGCCTCGGCCCAGTCCATCGCCTTGGCGACCAGCCCGGCATCCTCAACCGAAACGCCTGGAAGCCCAGCGAAAGCACGGAGCGCTGGGATGATCTGCTCCGTGGGTAGGTCATAGACGCCGCGCAACACCCACTCCACCTCCAGCAGGACGGTCCTCGGCACGAAGACCGACCTCTGGCCGATCACTGCACGGGCTCTATTTGCCTGCTGCGGATCGTCGCCGGTCAGGTAGCGGACAATGACGTTAGTATCGACCCCGTGCATGCCGACGCTTGGCCTCCAACACGATTCCCGCCTGCATCTCTTCGATCGACTTGGGACTGCCTTCGGTGGGGAGGCTGCCGAAAACGTCCTCCGGCCGGGTTCGCGCAAAGGCAATCGCCAGCGGCTTCAGGAGCACGCCGTCTGCCGTGTGCTCCACAGCCAGGCGAGTCCCGGCGCCCCATTGCAGTTGGTCGCGGATTGCCTTGGGCAGGATCACCTGTCCCTTGGTTGATATGGTGGTCGTGAAATCAGTCGCAGCCATGTCCGTTCCCAATGTAAGACGACGGTAAGATGTGGGATTGGCCATGTGAATGCAAGCTGACCCGGGCTTGCCGGCATCGCTCGAGCACGTTCTGACGATGATCTGCCCTCTGTGCAGCCTGATCCTGACCCGGCCTTACCCAGACTTCCATACCTGGCGTGCTCGCGGCCGATGATGTGCAGGACAAGAGTTGGCGCCAGGCGATCACCGCTGCCGGCACCGGGTGCATTGCGGCGTTGGAGGCGGAATAGCTGGAAGTTTCTCAGTTCGATTGCCGTCTTGCAGAGCGGATCCTGCAATCAAAGTGGGTCGTGGCATACGGCTTCCATGTTATGTCCGTCAGGATCGAGAACAAATGCACCGTAGTAGTTTGCGTGGTACTGTGGCCTCGGCCCAGGCTGGCCGTTGTCTCGCCCCCCGTGGGCGAGGGCAACGGCATAGAAGCTATTGACCAGGCTTCGACTGGCGGCGGCAAACGCCACGTGCATGCCGGTGATGGGCACCGTCCTCAGCCCGATCCAGAAGAACGCTTTCCTCCCACGGCCGTATCCGGCGAAGTTCTCACCATCTGCATACAGCCTGGCAATGCCCAAGGTTTCGAGAACCGGGTCGTAGAACGCTTTGGAAGCTTCGAGGTCGCTGACGCCTAGGGTGACGTGATCGAGCATCTGTAGCTCCGGCAGAATGGCAGCATAGCCACCTTGATCGAAGCCATCCATCCCCGGCAAGGTCCGCTCCCCGCCAGCCCCCAACACCCCAAACCATCCCACAACCAATAGCCACTTGCCCATCTTCCAGTTTAGGCTATCGGAGAGTCCCGCGCCGAGTCGGCACCGGGTCGATAGGAGACGGGCAAGGGCATGGATTGGGATAAGCTGCGCGTCTTCCATGCCGTCGCAGAGGCCGGCAGCTTTACCCATGCCGGGGAAACGCTGAACCTCAGCCAATCCGCCGTGTCCCGCCAGATATCGGCGCTTGAGGAAGCGTTGCAGGTGCCGCTGTTCCACCGCCATGCCCGCGGCCTGATCCTGACCGAGCAGGGAGAAAGCCTGAACCGCACGGTGCGGGAGGTGTTCGCCAAGCTGGCGATGACCGAGGCACTGCTCACCGAAAGCAAGGAGAAGCCGGCCGGGCGGATCAAGGTGACGACGACCGTGGGTTTCGGCTCGACCTGGCTGGCGCCGCGGCTGCAGGGCTTCCTCGACATGTATCCCGACGTGACGATGACCCTGCTGCTCGACGACACCGACCTCGACCTCGCGATGCGGGAGGCCGATGTCGCCATCCGCATGCACCCGCCGAAGCAGCCGGACCTGGTGCAGCGGCACCTGATGCAGATCAAATGGCTGGTGGTGGCGCACCCGGACTATCTCAAAAAGCACGGCACGCCGGCCCGGCCGGAGGAGCTGGACGACCACAAGATCATCCTGTTCGGCGACTACCGCCCGCCGGTGCCCGACATCGACTGGCTGGCGGAGGCCGGGCGTCGCGCCGGGCAGCCGCGCCGGGCGCTGCTGGAGGTCAACAGCCTGCACGCGATGGCGCTGGCGATCCGCTCCGGCATGGGCATCGGCGTGCTGCCGGACTGGATGACCGACGACCTCGACGGGCTGACCCGGCTGCTGCCGGACCTCAAGGCGCCGAAGGTCGAGGTGTATTTCGTATACCCCGAGGAGCTGCGCAACTCAAAGCGCGTCGCGGTGTTCCGCGATTTCCTGCTGGCCCGGCTGCAGGAGATGCATTAGCCGGGCGGCGGCGTCCTTGCCGCTGGCGAACGCGCCGCCGGCCGTGCCGGCCAGCCCGTCGGTACGGCAGGCCTCGCCGGCGAACAGCAGGCGCTCCGCCGGGAACGCCGCTTCCAGAACGCCCCGCATCCCGGCCTGGCCCGGCGGCGCGTAGGCATAGGCGCCGAGCGCGAACGGGTCCCTGGCCCAGCCGGTTGCCACGGCGCCATCTCCCAGCCGCGCGGCACCGCCCAGCATGGCCCGAAGCTCGTCCCGGGCCAGCGCCTCCGCCGCCGCGGGGTCGCCCGTCAAGGCCCAGGCGGCACGCCCGCCGACGAAGCCGATGACGTGGCCCGCGCCGCCGGGCCAGGCGATGAACGCCATGTTGGCGCGGCCCTCGGCCATTTGCCGCACGACGCCGGTGTCCGGCGGCAGCCCAAGCCGGTCCGGTCCGGCAGCAGGCAGCGCCACCTTCGACAGCAGCCCCATCGGCAGCCCGGCAATTGCCGCCTGCACCGGATG
>JAABUS010008608.1_pt1 | contig 11117 bp, 9 predicted proteins | sample 5560161 | NCBI WGS metagenome assembly JAABUS01 (sample SAMN10711885, study PRJNA513376) | rock metagenome | isolation source: Antarctica rocks | place: Antarctica: Victoria Land, Trio Nunatak nord | collected 2016-01-04
CTGACCGATCGCCTCGTGCGCGTGGCCAAGCCCCACCGGCTGCTCGACGCGGCCGCCGGCCCCCTGATGGCCGTGCGCCTGTCGATCCTGACCCGCAAGACGCTCGGCGGGCTCGAGACCGATCTGTCGGCCCGCGTCCTGCAGGCGTCCGGCGAGCCCCTGCACGGGGTCTACGCCGCCGGCGAGGTGGCCGGCTTCGGCGGTGGAGGGATGCACGGCTACCGCGCGCTCGAGGGCACCTTCCTCGGCGGATGCCTGTTCTCGGGGCGGGTCGCGGGCCGGGCCGCCGCCGCCGCGACGGCCTGAGGCGGGCCTACTCCTAGCGCACCCAGGGGGTCCAGCGCAGGATCCGCAGCCCGATCGCGATCAGCCGGCTCCAGAGCCGCTGGCCGATCAGCGGCGGCGGGGCGATGGGCAGCAGGCGCTGCGCGGACACGGTCTCGGTGTACTTGCGGATGCCCTCGGCCCCGTGGCGCCGGCCGAGCCCGGAGTCCTTCATCCCGCCCATCGGCGCGTCGACCGACCCCCAGGCCGCGACGAAGCCCTCGTTCAGGTTCACCGCGCCGGCGTTCAGCCGGGCGGCCAGGCGCCGGCCGCGCCCGACGTCCCGGGTCCACACGCTCGCGTTCAGGCCGAAGTCGCTGGCGTTGGCCCGTTCCACGGCCTCGTCGTCCGTGCGGAAGCGCGAGAGGGCGGCCACCGGGCCGAAGGTCTCGTCGGCGAACAGCGACATCGACTCGTCCACCTGGCCGAGGAGGGTGGGCTCGTGGAAGTAGGGCCCCACGTCGGGGCGCGCACGTCCGCCCGCGAGCACGGTCGCTCCCTTCGCTACGGCGTCATCGACGTGGGCCCGGACCGCGTCGAGCTGATCCTGGGAGATCAGCGAGCCCATGTCGTCGCGGTAGGTCAGGGTGGCCCCGAGGCGCATGGCCGCCATGCGCTCCATGCTCCTCCCTGGCGGTGGTCACCCGAAGCTACTTGCGGGTAGCATACGGGCGCGGAGCGCGGTCGGGTCGCCCGATGCAGCCAGGAGAGCTCCTCTCCGGCGGCGCGGTGGTCGAGCGCGATTCGTGGAAGGATGCGACTCGGACCGTCCGAGCCCGCCACCCCCGAGAGAGGCCTTGGTGACGCAATGAGCAGACCGCTTCCCAACCGGGCGCTGAACTCCGTCTTCAGCCGGATCAACCGGCGGCGGCAGTGGCACGAGCTTCCGTTCCCGATCAATCTCCTGAACCTCCTGTCGCTGCGGCTCGACCTGCGCGACAAGAACCTCTTCGACGCCGCGTCGTCGCCGATCCAGGAAAAGGGGACCGAGACCCCGCCGCCGGAGGTCCTCACGGCCCGGACTCCGGACGGCTCCTGGAACGACCTGAACGATCCCGGCATGGGCTCGAGGGGCTCCGACTTCGCGCGCAACATCGACCCGAGCCGCATCACGCCGGAGACGCCGCCGGAGCTCTACAACCCGAGCCCGCGCACCGTCTCTCTCGAGCTGCTGACCCGCGACGAGTTCAAGCCGGCCACGAACCTGAACATCCTGGCCGCGGCCTGGATCCAGTTCGAGAACCACAACTGGTTCTTCCACGGCCGGGGCACGCCCGACGAGGTCATGGAGATCCCGCTCGACTCCGACGACCCTTGGCCGGAGCACCCGATGCACGTGCGGCGCACGGTCTCGATGCCGGCCCACCACGACGGGGCGGGCAACGACGGCAACGGCACCGGGCACGGGCCACGCGAGCAGGCGGGGTCCGAGAACGGCAATGCGGCGACGAGCGCGAACGGCTCGGTCGACTTCGCCAACACCGAGACGCACTGGTGGGATGCCTCCCAGCTCTACGGCTCCGACCAGCCGGCCCAGAACGCCGTCCGGACGTTCGAGGACGGCAAGCTGCAGATCGGCGAGGGCGGCCGGCTGCTGCCCGACCCGAACCAGGACGGCGTCGATCTCGCCGGGTTCAACGAGAACTGGTGGTTCGGGCTGTCGTGCCTGCACACCCTCTTCACCAAGGAGCACAACGCGATCTGCGACGTGCTCAAGGCGGAGAACCCGGACTGGGACGACCAGCGGCTCTTCGACACGGCGTGGCTCATCAACTCGGCCCTCATGGCCAAGATCCACACCGTCGAGTGGACGCCGGGCATCGTCAACAACACCGCGCTGTGGGCCGCCATGAACGCGAACTGGTCCGGCGTGCTCGGGCAGACGGTCAAGGACACGATCGGCCGGCTCGGGGACTCCGAGCTCTTCAGCGGGATCATGGGCTCGCCCCAGGAGCACCACGGTGCACGCTTCCAGCTCACCGAGGAGTTCATCTCGGTCTACCGGATGCACCCGCTCATCCCCGACGACTGGAGCATCTCGAGTCTCGAGACCGGCGAGGAGATCGGCACCGCCGAGTTCGACGAGCTCCAGGGCGCGAACACGCGGCCCTTCATGGACGGGTTCGAGATCGAGGATCTCCTGTACACCCTCGGCACCGAGCACCCCGGGGCGATCACCCTGCACAACTACCCCAAGGCGCTGCAGAACCACCGGCGCATCGACGGCGAGCTCATGGATCTCGCCACGATGGACATCGTGCGTGACCGCGAGCGCGGCGTTCCTCGCTACAACGACTTCCGCGAGGAGATGCGGATGCCGCGGGTGCGCTCGTTCGACGAGCTCACCGACAACCCGGAGTGGGCCGAGCAGCTTCGGCGGGTCTACGACAACGACATCGACAAGGTCGACCTCCAGGTCGGGATGTACGCCGAGCCGCTGCCTCCGGGCTTCGGGTTCTCGGACACCGCGTTCCGGGTGTTCATCCTCATGGCCTCGCGGCGCCTGAAGAGCGATCGGTTCTTCACCACCGACTTCACGCCCGAGGTGTACACCCAGACCGGCATCGACTGGGTCAACGGCACGAAGCTGAAGGACGTGCTGCTCCGCCACTACCCGGAGCTGGCACCGGCCCTCGACGGCATGCCGAACGCGTTTCTGCCGTGGCACAAGGTGTCGGCGGACGAGTCGATGGGCAAGGTCGGCAAGCGGATCGAGGGGACGAAGAAGGCCGTCGGGGCCCTGAACGCATGAGCGCCGCCCCGGCTCCCTCGGAGCAGCCGGGGGGGCTTCCCGAGGCGTCGCTCGGCGAGAGCCTACGGTTCGTGGTCTCCGGGCTCCTGCCGAGCCTCCTCCGCGGGCTCTTCTCGCCGCGGCCGCGGATGATGCGGTGGCTCACGGCGATGAACACCGACGGGCGCGCCATCCGGGTGGTCTCGGGCATCCGCGACAACCACCCCGGGCAGGGGGCACGGCTCCTCGGCGGCCGGCTCGTGGTGCTCTGGGGCGACGACGCCATCCGGGAGGTCCTCGACCGCTCGGCCGAGGTCTACGCCTCCGACGCCGGGGCCAAGGGCAAGGGCATGGCCCACTTCCAACCCGCGGCCGCGACGCTCTCGCGCGGCGAGGACTGGCGCGACCGGCGCGAGTTCACCGAGTCGGTCCTCGCCACCGCCGAGAAGGCCCACCCGCAGGGCGACCGATTCCTCACCGTCGTGGCCGACGAGGTCGAGCGCATGCACCTCGGCCGCTCGCTCGAGTGGGCGGCGTGGGAGCAGCTCTTCGACCGCATCACCCTGCGGGTCATCTTCGGAGACCGGGCGCGGGGGGACCAGGAGCTGACCGGGCGCCTCGAGAAGCTCATGGGGGAGGCCAACCGCATCGTCGGCCTCGGGGACTCGGACGACTTCTACGAGTTCTACGCCGAGCTCGAGCGGCTCCTTCGGGATCCTGAGCCCGGGAGCCTCCTCGCGCGCTTCGCCGACGCGCCGCACACCGACCGCACCCGCATGGTGCATCAGATCCCGCACTGGATGTTCGCGATGCGCGACACCCTCGGCGCCAACGCCTACCGGGCGCTGGCCGCGATCGTGGCCGACCCGGCGGTCGAGCGGCGCGTGCGGGAGGAGCTCGCGGGCGCCGACCTCTCCGACCCGGCGGCGGTCGTCGGCATGAGCTACCTCGAGGGGTGCCTCCAGGAGGCCATGCGGCTCTGGCCCACCACGCCGCTCCTCGTCCGCGAGACGATGCGGGAGACGACCCTCGTGGGGCAGGCCCTCGACGAGAGCACCCAGGTGATGATCCCCAACACCTTTAACCACCGCGACGGGCGACAGGTGCCGGACGCCGACGAATTCCGTCCGGAGCGCTGGTCCCAGGCGCCGCGCGAGTACCGCTTCAACCACTTGAGCAACGGAAGCCAGGACTGCCCCGGCGGACCGATGGTCCTCCTCCTCGGCAAGGCCGTGATCGCAGGGGTGCTCGACCGCTACCGGCTGCGACTCGAGCACCCGGGCATCGACCCGAGCCGGCCGCTTCCCCACATGCTCGACTTCTTCTCCATGCGGTTCGTCGTGGACACCGGTCCCGGCGCGTAGCGGACCGCGGCGTCAGCCCCCGGTGAGCACCGTGTCCTCGTCGCGGTACGGGGGTGCGCAGCAGCAGAGGAGCACGAGAGGCTGGTCGCCCGCGCACCAGAGCTTGTGCACCGCGCCGGGCGCGATGACCACGGTGTCGCCCGCGCGGACCGGCCGCTCCTCGTTCTCGAGGCGCATCCTTCCGGAGCCGGCCGTGAAGCAGTAGATCTCCTCGGTCTCGGGGTGGTAGTGCTCGGCGGTCTCCCCGCCCGGCGGCACCGACGCCTCCGCGAGGCTCTGGCGGCGGGCGGGCGTCCACGCCGGTCCGGCCAGCTCGCGGATGCTCGACCCGTCGAGGGTCACGAAGGATTCGAGCTCATCGAGGTGGGCGACCTGCACGGACGCCCTAGATGCCCGGGATCTTCTTCAGGTCGCGGTGGAGGCTCTGGATGGCCCGATGGGTCTGCTGAAGGCGCTCGTCGAGTCCGCCCAGGCGGGCGTCGAGGGCGGCGAGCTGGTCGGACAGGGGCTCGATCCCCCCGCGCACCTCGCCCATCTCCCCGGCCAGCGGCTCGACGGCCTCGCGCATGCGGGTCATCTCCCCGGCCAGGGGCTCGATGGCCCGGCGCATGGCCTCCATACCGTCGGCCAGCGGATCGACCGCCTTGCGCGTCTTGCGCATCTCTCCGGCCAGCGGCTTGACCGCCGTGTGCACGGCGACGATGTCGTCGTCGAGCGGCTCGGTCGCACGCCGCACGCCGCGGATCTCGTCGGCGAGCGGGTCCACCGCGTTCAGGACGCCCTGGAGCTCGTCCTCGACGTTGACGATGGCGGTGCTCACCCGATCCATGCCCTCGTCCATCGAGCGCAGCCGCTTCGCGAGCTCTCGCAGCAAGGCGGGGATCTCGAGGACCGAGTCGGCCACCGACTGGAGGTCGTCGAGGGCGCGGCGGGGAACCTCGAAGGGCAGGGTCAGCCAGCTCACGGGGAGCGGGACCCTACCGAGGCTGATGCGACGTGCCTCTGCAGCCGCGCGCCCACGTCCGCGCGCGCGGCGCCCGTCCGCTCGTTGGAGGCTACGCTCCCGCGAGCGTCACCCCGTCATGGACGAGCCCACCACCCACGACATCCTCGCAGAACGCCGCCGACCGCGGCGCGTGCTGCCCGTGGTTGCCGTGGTCGTGCTCCTCGTGGCCGCGGGAGCGGGCACCTTCGCCTACGCCGCGTCGGGCTCGGACCCCGCGCCGACGGCGCGTCCGGCGAGCGCCGTCGCGTCCGCGCCGGAGGCCCCGGTCCCTCCGCCGCGCCGGCGGCCACAGGTCGTCAAGGCCGTGGCCCCCGGGCAGGGCGACGAGGCCGAGGTGGCCACCACCACATCGGACGAGAAGGAGGGGGATCCGAAGGAGAGCGAGGCCGATGTGCAGCGCGAGCTCGAGGACTTCCGCAAGCTCCTGCGCGAGAGCAAGAGCGCGCGGGGCGCCAAGGCTCGCGTCGACGGCCGGGGCGAGGCCGTGGCGCCCGCCGACGCCCCCGAGGTCGTGGCCCAGGTCATCGCGGCCGGAAACCAGATCGCCAAGAAGCCCTACATCTACGGCGGCGGCCACGGCGGGTGGCGCGACAAGGGCTACGACTGCTCGGGGTCGGTGTCCTTCGCCCTCGCCGGAGCCGGGCTCCTCGACCGGCCGATGGCGTCCGGCGGCTTCGAAAAATGGGGCGCCGCAGGCAAGGGTAGGTGGATCACCACCTACGCGAACTCCGGCCACATGTTCATGATCGTCGCCGGGCTGCGCTTCGACACCAGTGGGGCCAACGGCGGCACACGGTGGCAGAAGGGGAATACGCCCGGCGGGGGCTCGTACTCGGTCCGCCATCCCCCGGGCCTGTAGCGCGTCCCCAGCAGACAATCCGGGGACGTGGGCCTACCACTGTCACAACGCCTATCACCAGGGGGCGGGCATGATGCGGAGGGTCGACGTGGCCGCCTGATCACGCCGGCGGTCTGGCGACTTCGCCGCCCGTGACCGGAGGCGCGACGAGCAGGCCGAGGCCGAGGCCGGTGAGGGCGGTCAGCACGACGGCGCCCGCCCACAGCTCGGGTGGCCACGCCAGGTCCGAGACGAGAGCGGTCACTGCGAAGTACGCGAGCCAGAGGGCCGCCGGCGTGGCCGTCGCGACGACGCGAACGGCGGCCGGGCGGGTGACCGAGGGCTTCAGCGCTGCGATCAGGGCGTCGCCGGCGATTCCCCCAAACGCGGCGGCCAGGATCAACTCGCCGGACTCGAAGCCGTGCTCGGCGGTCGAGAAGGCGGCGACGGCCACGAAGAGCACTGTGGTGGCGCCGAGGGGAAGGCGCCAGCGCGTGAGCATGGCGAGCAGCGGCGCGAGGAGGAGAACATTGGTGATGAGCACGGCCGCGAGGCCCATCACCTGTCGGCTATCGCCCTCGGACCCCGCCTGGGCAACCGCCCGGCGCGCGTCCGCACCGCTGCCGACGGCCCCCACAGGGGCGTGGAAGGCGTTCACGTAGGCGAGGAAGAAGGCCGCGGCGACGGCGAGGAGGGAGACCGACAACAGGACGGGCAGGAAGGTGCCGAAGGAGGGTCTCTCGGTTCCCCCGCCCGAACGCCACACCGATCGGGCCGGAGTGGTGATCATGAGCGCCGCGGCGAGCCCGAGTGCGAGGTGCGGGGGACTCAGGAGGGCGGCGAGGTTGTTCTCGATTCCGAAGGCGGTGTGCCACGCCAGGTCCGAGAGTCCGGCGATCCCGAAGAGCACGGCCCCGACCACACCGAGGCCGTATCCGCGGGGGATCGCTCGAAGCCCCCGTCGGCCGTGGCGGTAGCCGCGCGCGGCCTGCATCACGAGCCATCCGGCCGTGGCCAGAAGCCCCGAATAGAGCACGGCGTGCCATGGGGTGAAGAAGGTCTCCAGCTGCGGCAGCTCGGTGTGAGCCCAGCCGTCGAGGAAGAGGCCGCCCAGCACCCACGCCGAGAAGAGCGCCGTGGTGAGCTGAACGCCCCAGCTCGGGCCCGGCTCGTCGACGGTCGACGTGGGGGTAGGCACCTGCGCGGTTGAGTTCATGGTCGGCTCCTCTCGAAGGTGGCTTGGAGCTGCGGCGGGTCCATCCGTAGATACCCCTAGGGGGTACTATACGGGACGGACGCGGGGAGCTCGGCGGTCCGGTGGCCTAGGGGGATGGCTCGTACGGGGGAGGAGGCTCCACCACCGGCGGCCGGCTACCGGCCGGCCACCAGCCGCCGCCCTGTGACGCGCTCCACCACCGGCAGCCCGCTCAGCAGCCCGAGGCGGTCGGCTCCGTGGATGATCGAGGAGGCGGCCGAGAGCGCCGAGGAGTCGTCGTCGTCGAATACCCCCGCGGCCATGAGCGCCTCGTACCACTCGATGGTCGCGCGAAGCGTCTCGTCGAGCGGCCGCGCGTCGTAGCCGAGCTCGCGCGCGGCCTTCGCCGAGGTGTAGCGCCAGTCCTGGCCCATCAGCGCGTAGCCCTCGGAGGCCATCAGGCCCGGTAGACGCAGCGTCTCGCGGGCGCGCGCGAGAGCGGCGATCTCACGGGGCAGCACGAGGAGGGCGTGGTGCCGGCCGGAGAACCGCGCGAGCCGGTCCACCATCTCGACCCAACCGAGGTTCTCACCGCCGAGGATGTAGCGCTGACCCGCCCGTCCGTGCTCGGCGGCCAAGAGGTGGCCGGCCGCCACGTCCTCCACGTCGACGAAGTTCATGAACGCGTCGATCACGGCGGGAAGGCGGCCGCGAAGGTAGTTGCCGACCGTGCGGGTCGAGGTCTCGCCCGCCTGCGTCCGGTTGACGGGCACGCCGAGGACGTAGGCGGGGTTCACGACGACGACCTCGACGCCGGTCCGCTCCCCGGTCTCGAGGGCCTCGATCTCGCCCTGGCGCTTGGCGTCCGGGTAGGCCATGCCGAGGCCGCCCGCGGGGTAGGGGTTCTCCTCGTCCGCCGGCGTGCCCCGAGCAGGTCCGACGGCGGAGATGGTCGAGGTGACCACGACGCGGCCCACGTCCGCCGCGGCCGCGGCCTCGACGGCCACCCGGGGGGCGACGGCGTTCATGTCCCAGACGCGCTCCACCGGGCTCGACCCCACGTACCCCGCAGTGTGGTAGAGCACGTCCGCGCCCTCGAGGAGCGAGCGCATGGCCTCGCGGTCGCGCACGTCCGCGCGTGTGGCCTCCACCTCGAGCCCGCCGAGCTGCTCCAGCCGGTCGGCGTTGCGGTAGGCCACCCGGACGCGGTCGCCGCGCTCGGCCAGCAGCCGCGTGACGTGCGCCCCGAGGAAGCCGGTGGCCCCGCTCACGCACGTCATCGCGCCCTTGCGCCTTCGAGATCGCCGCTGCGCCGCCACCGGCGCACAGCATGCCAGCACGACGGTCGGTGGGCGGCGCGCCGCCTCCGGGGCCGGGAAGCGGTAGAACACGGCGCGACAACCCGGGAGGAGGAGGCGGCATGGCCACGGCATCGGAGGAGCGGTCGGACACGCAGACGATGGGCGCGATGGTGCTGGACGCCGTGGAGCGCTTCGAGGGTCCGGCGCTCAGGTACAAGGAGGGTGCAGGGTGGGGCGGCGGCGAGTGGAAGGACCTCTCCTACGGCGAGCTGGGGGACAAGGTGCGCCGTGTGGCCAAGGGGCTCATCGCCCTCGGCATCGAGCCCGGTGAGAAGGTGGCCATCTTCTCCGACACGCGGCCCGAGTGGACCCTCGCCGATCTCGGTGCCACGTGCGCCGGCGCGGTGGTCGCGTGCATCTACCAGACGAGCTCGGCCGAGGAGGCCCAGCACATCCTCGAGAACTCCGAGTCGCGCGTGGTCTTCTGTGAGGGCCGCCGGCAGGTCCAGCGGATCACCGAGATCCGCGGAGAGCTCGAGCACCTCGAGCATGTGGTGGTCTTCGAGCCCGTCAAGGAGCGGGACCGTGATGACGCCGAGGAGAGCTCGGACGATGCCCCGAGCACCTTCGACGAGCTGATGGAGCGCGGGGACGAGGTCGAGGACGATCAGATCCGGGAGCGGGTCGAGGCCGCCGGGCCGGACGACGTGTTCACGCTCATCTACACCTCGGGCACGACCGGGCCACCCAAGGGCTGCATCCTCACCCACGCCAACTACCGCATCAACACCTCGATGCTCGAGCAGGCCACCGACCTCGGCGAGGACCCCGTCTTCTACGTCTTCCTGCCGCTGGCCCACACGCTCACGCGCATGGTCCAGATGGTGGCGCTCAGCTCCGGGGCGACGCTCGCCTACTGGACGCGCGACAAGAACAAGATGATGGACGAGCTGCAGGAGGTCCAGCCGACGCACTTCCCGGCGGTGCCGCGAATCTTCGAGAAGATCTACAACGAGGCCATGGCGAAGGTGCCCGACGGGGCGAAGCGCAAGATGTTCGACAAGGCCATCGAGGTCGGCCGCAAGGTCCGCGACCTCGAGCGGGAGGGCAAGCGCCCCGGGCCGGTCCTGAAGGCCGAGTACAAGCTGGCCGACAACGAGTTCTTCCAAGACGTCCGTGAGCTGTTCGGCGGGCACCTCCGGCTGGCCCAGACCGGTGCGGCCCCGGTGGCCCAGGAGATGCTCGAGTTCTTCGACGCGTGCGGCGTGCCCATCATGGAGGGCTACGGCGCGACCGAGACCTCCGCGGTCGTCTCGACCAACACCCCCGACGCCCTGCGGTTCGGCACCGTCGGCAAGCCGCTCGAGGGCTGCGAGGTGAAGATCGACGAGGACGAGGGCGAGCTGCTCGTCCGCGGGCCGCACATCTTCCAGGGCTACAACAAGGACGAGGAGGAGACGAGCGAGACGCTCGACGACGACGGGTGGCTGCACACGGGCGACCGCGGCTCCCTCGACGACGACGGCTTCCTCTCGATCGACGGCCGGCTGAAGGACATCATCGTCACCTCGAGCGGCAAGAACGTGGCCACCTCGAACATCGAGAACCGGCTGAGCGACAGCCGCTGGATCTCCCACGCGGTGGTCTACGGCGACGAGCGCCCCTACCTCGTGGCGTTGCTGACCATCGATCCGGACGAGCGGGGCGCCCTGGCCGAGAAGGTCGGCATGCCGCAGGGCAAGACGGGGGAGGTGGCCTCCGACGAGAACGTGCGCGAGGAGATTCAGAAGGAGGTCGACGAGGCGAACGGCGACTTCGCGGACATCGAGCAGATCAAGAAGTTCGCGATCCTCGACCGGGACCTCACCGAGCAGGAGGACGAGGTGACGCCCACCATGAAGGTCAAGCGCCAGAACGTCTACGACAACCACCAGGAGCTCTTCGACTCCCTCTACGAGGAGGGGGACTCCGAGGGCGACGACGGGGACTCCGGCGACCACGACGAGGACTCCGGCGACCACGACGAGGACTCCGGCGGCGACGCGAGCGACGACGAGGAGGGCTAGCCGCTCCCTCCGGGCGCCCTTCGGGAGATGAGCCGGCCGCGGGAAGGCCCTCGGCGGCACCGCAAGAAATCCTGCAACCTCTCGAAAATGGGCGCTATATTGCGCCGCGGCAATAAACCATAGGCCGAGTCCCCCGTCCGTCCGCGGTCGAGGGATCGGGGAACCCACAGCGGCACAGTGCCGCCGGGGCGAATCGCCGTCTTGAGTACGGCGTAGCGCGATCTTTCCGCGCGAGCCCGTCAGCTAACCCCGTAGGCCGGACCGAAAGAGAGTCTGCATGCCGGCTCCCCGG
>JAABUS010008609.1_pt1 | contig 11115 bp, 7 predicted proteins | sample 5560161 | NCBI WGS metagenome assembly JAABUS01 (sample SAMN10711885, study PRJNA513376) | rock metagenome | isolation source: Antarctica rocks | place: Antarctica: Victoria Land, Trio Nunatak nord | collected 2016-01-04
ATGCGGCGATCGGCTCACCGGTCACCAGAACCGCGACGTCGGTGAAGAACGACGGCTGCGCGTTGACCACCTCGGCCAACAGCGCTTCGTCGATCTCGTAACCGGTCAGCCAGGCGGGCCAGTCCAGACCCGGCGCGGACCCGGTCAGCTCGGCAAACGTCATCGGGTTGTACATCTGCCGCAGGTCGCGGGTGCGGACCTTGTCCCAGTGGCACCCGGCGATCTTGGTCTCCAGGTCGAACACCTGCTGAGCCATTGCCTGCGGCTCGTCCCCACCGACGCCGGCCAACCCGAACGAGGTGGCGATGTGCTCGACGTAGGCGGTCCGGGTGTCGGCGTAGCCGTCCGCGCGGTAGTACTCCTCGTCCGGCAACCCGAGACCACCTTGGCCGATCATCACGATCTCGCGCTGCGGGTTGCCGGGGTCGGAGTCGACATCCCAGCCGAACAGGCCGGCGACGCCACGCCGCCCCAGTCCGCCGACCAGCTCGAGCAGCTCGGTCGGACTGTCCACCGCGTCGATCCGGGCAAGGGGTGGCTGCAGCGGACCGGCGCCGGCCGCCTCCACCTTGTCCTGATCCATGAAGCTGGCATACAGATCGGCGATCCGGCGCTCGTCAGGGTCGGAGCTGTCCGGCGACACCGAGGTGATGATGTCGCGGACGGCTTCCTCGGCCGCATCGCGCAGCTCCTGGAACGCACCGGTGGCCGGCTTGTCATCGGGGATCTGCACGGTCGCGAGCCACGAGCCGTTGACGTGCCGGAACAGATCGTCCTGGGGTCGAGTGGTCGGGTCGAAACCGTCGATGTCGAGTACGCGGGTTGTGGTCACCGGCAGAGAATAGCGCGGGCCTGACCTGGCAGAGTGGACGAATGCCGCCCTGGTGGCCGACATCCGCGGATGATCGACCACAGTGCGCCGACGCGGGTGGCGATCGTCCGAGCAGCGGGCGGTCCGGACTGCGCCAACCTCAGGTCCCCTCGAAGGTGATCGCAATCGGGTTCTTGGTCAGGTCGCCCAACGCATCCTCGATGAAGTGGGTACCGCTGACGGTGAACCTGGTTCCGCCGACGGTGCCGATATAGGTGAGCTTCACGACCACCGACAAGTTTGCGGTGGCCTTGACCGGGTTGTCGTAGTCCAGTCGGGGGTCGACGCTGGCCAGGTCCCCGCCCGCGGTGGCGGTCCACTTGATCGAGGCGGTATTGACCTTGACGGTGACGATCTTCCCGGACGAGTCCTTCACCCGGTTGGTGGTGTGGAACCCGCATCCCTTCGGCGCCAATGACTTCTGACCCAGGCATGAGGCCAGCAGGGCCTTCGACTGCTTGATGAAGTCGGTCTTCCCGACCCCCGTCAACGTCGGATCCAGATCGGAGGTACTGGTGTAGTCGGCCAGTGACTTCACCGTCAGGGAGCCATTCCCGTACGACACCGCCGGCAGACCGCTGCTCACCGCGTAGACACCCGGGAACAGGTAGACGTTGTCGGTCTGCACCTTGACACTGTTGATCGTCATCGGCAGCGTGGTCGTCCGGATGTTCTGCAGGTCGATCTTCTGCGCAACTTCGCTGAGCTTCCAGCTGTCACCCTCCTTGGCGACATTGAAGTCACCCGACACCTTGGTCTTGCCGAGGGTGTAGCTGGCGCTCACGGAGTAGGCGTACGCGTCGCTCACCTCCGGCACGTTGATCTCGGTGATCGGGTTCTTCGCCGCAGACCCCTTCAGCACCTCGTCGGTAAGGAAAGTCTTGTCGGCCGGCTCGGCGGAGCCGAAACCGATCGCGGTGTTGGCATCCCCTGCTGCCAGCGCGTCCAGGTAGCCCTTGACCGCATCCGATGGCTTTGCTGCTGCCGCCGGTGAGGGCGTGTTACTCGGGTCGGCAGGGGGGGTGCTGCTCTTGCGGGTGACGGCGATACCGATGATCACACCGATGATGATCACCAGAGCGACCGCGCCGGCGATGACCCCGTAGAGCGTCTTGTTGGACTTCTTCGGCGCGCCTGGACCCATCTGGGTGCCGGGCCCGACTCCGGTGCCGTACGGGCCGCCGGGGCCGCCGGGGCCGCCGGGCGGACCGCCCGGCACGGGTGCGCCCGGTCCGGGTGCGCCCGGGCCGAAATAGGTAGGTGCGCTCGGACCGGATACCGGGTAACCCGGTCCCTGCTGGCCGGGGCCACCGTATCCGGGCTGACCGTAACCACCTTGCCCCAGAACTCCTTGGCCGGGTACCCCTTGGCCGGGTACCCCTTGGCCGGGTACCCCTTGGCCGGGTACCCCTTGGCCGGGTACCCCTTGGCCGGGACCGCCGTAGCCTCCTTGACCCGGGCTGTGCTGGCCGTAGCCGGGATAGCGGGGCTCGTTGGCCGACCCTTGGCCGTAGGGCTGTCCGCCTTGACCCGGGTTCGGTCCTTGGGGTGGGTTGGGAGGATAGGGGCCGCTCATCTTTCACACTCCGTCTGTGCTAGCGCTGCAGGCGTACTGGCGTCAAGACTACAAAATCTCTGGGCCACTCGTGCGGTTCAGCCGGCCGCCCGGTCGACAGGCTCTCCGGCCGTGACCGGGACCGACGAGCGACGGGCGCTAGCACGACCGCGCAGCTGGTGCGCCGCGTCGCTGCCGAGCAGCAGCAGGGCCAGCCAGACGATCGCGAAACCGATCCATCGGCTTGCCGGCATGGACTCACCGAACCACAGCACCCCGAGCAGGAACTGGCAGGTCGGCGTGACGTACTGCAGCAGCCCGATCATGCTCAAACCGATCCGGGTCGCCGCCCCGGCGAACAGCAGCAGCGGCACCACCGTCACCGGGCCGGCCGCAACCAGGGCGATGCTCGCCCTGACATGGTGCCCGAAGGCGGGCGAGCCGTGCGATCCCAACCAGATCAGGTACCCCAGCGCCGGCAGGGTGAGTGCAGCCGACTCAACCGCCAGCGCGGTGACGGCACTCATCGCCAGCCGGTTCTTGATCAGGCCGTAGCCGGCGAAGCTGGTGGCCAGGGCCACCGCGACCCACGGTGGCTGCCCGTAGCCGACGGTCAGCACGGTCACGGCAACCGCTGCCAGGCCGACCGCGACCCACTGCGGCCTGCGCAGGCGCTCGCGCAGCAGCACCACGCCGGCGAGGATCGACAGGATCGGGTTGATGTAGTAGCCGAGCGCTGCCTCCACCACATGACCGGAGTTCACCGCCCAGATGTACACGCCCCAGTTGACGCAGACCAAGATGGCGGCGGCTACCAGCAACAGCACGACCCGCGGCGACCGGAGCCGGCTCAGGCCCTCTGAGCCGAGCCAGCCACGGCGTCGACCGACCAGGACCAGCACGATCGAGCAGACCAGCGACCAGACGATCCGGTGCGCGAGGATCTCCAGCGCCGACGCCGGCTCGGCCAGCGGCCAGAACAGCGGCACCAGCCCCCACAGTCCGTACGCGCCCAGACCGAACCAGATCCCGGTGGCGGCGTTCGTGGCGGCGGCGGTCGTCGGGGACGTCGGCGGCATCTGGGTGACCAGCCGGCCCGGCCCACCCTCACCCGACATTCCACGTGTCGCCTCCGGTCAGCAGCTGGTGCAGCGCGGCCTCGTCGCCGTACTGGGCATGACCGGCCTGGTCCGAGGCCAGTGTGAGCTGGGCCCGGGCGGCGTCGTCGTACGCGGTACGGTTCACTTGGCGGAAGATGCCGATCGGCGATCGGTTGAGCGCGCCGGCATCGGTCAGCCGGGACAGCCCGAACGCATAGCTGGGATCCTGGGCATGCGCGTCATGGGTGATGATCGACTCGATCCCGACCTTGGCCACTTCGGCCACCTCGAAGGCGCCGCTGACCGGGTCGCGGACCAGACCGAGGCGACCGTGACCCTCCTCGGACCGGGCACCGTAGGTGATCTTCTCGCCGTGCCGCAGCGGGATGATCGCGTCCACCGCCGTCTCCCGGTCCTTCAAGGCGTCGAACGCGCCGTCGTTGAAGATCGGGCAGTTCTGGTAGATCTCGACGAACGACGTGCCGCGATGCGCCGCGGCCGCCTTCAGTACCTCGGTCAGGTGCTTGCGGTCGGAGTCCACCGTGCGGGCGACGAAGCTCGCCTCCGCCCCCAGCGCCAGGGACACCGGGTTGAACGGGGTGTCCAATGAGCCGAGCGGAGTGGACTTGGTGACCTTGCCGATCTCGGAGGTGGGTGAGTACTGACCCTTGGTCAACCCGTAGATCCGGTTGTTGAACAACAAGATCGTCACGTTGATGTTACGGCGCAGGAGGTGGATCAGGTGGTTGCCGCCGATCGACAGGGCGTCACCGTCGCCGGTCACCACCCACACACCAAGATCAGGACGAGCGATCGCCAGGCCGGAGGCGATCGCCGGTGCGCGACCATGGATGGAGTGCATGCCGTAGGAGTTGACGTAGTAGGGGAACCGGGACGAGCAGCCGATCCCGGAGATGATCACGGTGTTCTCACGCCTGATCCCGAGTTCGGGCATAAAGGCCTGGAATGCTGCCAGCACCGCGTAGTCACCGCAGCCGGGGCACCAGCGCACCTCCTGGTCGGAGGTGAAGTCCTTGCGGGTCAACGGTTCCAGCGACAGCGGGACCCCGGCCAGACCGCCGGTCGCGGCCGACGTGTCCGGTCCGCCGAGGCCCGGTCCGCCGAGGCCCGGTCTGCTGGTGTTCTGTTCGTTGTGCGCGTGACTGTCGTGCGCGTGGCCGTTCTGGGTGGCCGTCACAATGCTGTCTCCTTGTCGGTTCCCGCCGGCTCCGCGGCGATTTCTGCTGGAGGGTCGAGCGCGTCGATCTCGGTGATCAGGTCCTGTGCCAGCTCACTCAGCGAGATCGGCAGACCACGCACCCGGGAGTAGCTGTGCACGTCGACCAGGTACTTCGCCCGCAACAGCATGGCCAGCTGGCCGAGGTTCATCTCCGGCACGACCACCCGTCGGTAGCTGCGCAGGATCTCCCCGAGGTTGGCCGGGAACGGGTTGAGATGGCGCAGATGCACCTGTGCCACCCTGCGCCCGGTCGCCCGGACCCGCCGCATCGCCGCGATCACCGGCCCGTAGGTCGAGCCCCAACCGAGCACCAGCACATCCGCACCGTTGCCGTCGGCGCCGACCGGGTCGTCGACGACCAGGTCACCGATGTCGGCGACCACACCGTCGACCTTCGCCTGCCGGGTGCGGACCATCGCCTCGTGGTTGGCCGGGTCGTAGGAGACGTTGCCGGTCTCGGCCGCCTTCTCGATGCCGCCGATCCGGTGCTCCAGACCGGGCGTTCCCGGGATGGCCCACGGCCGGGCAAGGGTCTGAGGATCTCGCTTGTAGGGAAGGAAGACCGGACTGCCGGCGTCGTCGGTGGCGTTGGTCGCGGTGGCGAAGCCCGGGTCGATGGCAGGGATCTTGGTGACATCGGGCAGCAGCCACGGCTCGGCACCGTTGGCTAGGTAGCCGTCGGACAGCACGATCACCGGCGTGCGGTACTTGATCGCGATCCGAACCGCCTCGATCGCGGTGTCGAAGCAGTCCGAGGGCGACTGGGCGGCGAGCACCGGCACCGGCGCCTCGCCGTTGCGGCCGAACATGACCTGCAAGAGGTCCGCCTGCTCGGTCTTGGTCGGCATGCCGGTCGACGGGCCGGCCCGCTGGATGTCGCACACGATCAGCGGCAGCTCGGCCATCACCGCCAGACCGATGGTCTCGGCCTTGAGGGCGATGCCAGGGCCGGAGCTGGTGGTCACGCCCAGGTGGCCGGCGAAGCTCGCGCCCAGCGCAGCACCGACGCCGGCGATCTCGTCCTCGGCCTGGAACGTGGTCACTCCGAACCGCTTGTGCTTGCTCAGCTCGTGCAGCACGTCGGAGGCCGGCGTGATCGGGTAGGCCCCGAGAAACAGCGGCAGGCCGGCCTTCTGCGCGCCGGTGATCAGGCCGTACGCGAGCGCGACGTTTCCGGAGATCTGCCGGTACTCGCCTGTCTTCATCGGGGCGGGCGCCACCTGGTAGGTGACGGCGAAGGTCTCGGTGGTCTCCCCGAACGCGTACCCGGTCTTGAAGGCGGTGATGTTGGCATCGCGGATATCGGGCTTGGAGGCGAACTTGGACGACAAGAAGGACAAGGTGCCCTCGGTCGGTCGGTGGTAGAGCCAGGACAGCAGGCCGAGTGCGAACATGTTCTTGGCGCGGGACGCGTCCTTGCGGCTGAGCCCGAACGCCTTGACCGCTGCGACGGTCATCCCGGTCAGGTCGAGGCCGTGCACCTGATATGCGTCCAGCGAGCCGTCCTCGAGCGGGTTCTGCGCGTAGCCGACCTTGGACAGGTTGCGCTTGGAGAAGTCTGCGGTGTCGGCGATGATCGTGCCGCCGCGGGCCAGTTCGGCGATGTTCGCCTTGAGGGCTGCCGGGTTCATCGCGACCAGCACGTCCGGGCGGTCACCGGGAGTCATGATGTCGTAGTCGGCGAAGTGCACCTGAAAGCTCGACACGCCGGGAAGGGTGCCGGCAGGTGCGCGAATCTCCGCCGGAAAGTTCGGCAGGGTGGAGATGTCGTTGCCGAAGTGGGCCGAGTCTGCGGTGAACCGGTCGCCGGTGAGCTGCATGCCGTCACCGGAGTCACCGGCGAATCGGATGACGACCCGCTCGCGTGCCTCTGGCTCTGGCCTGGTTGTGTTCTGTTGGGTGGTTGTCACCGTGTTCAGATGCCTAACTGTGTTGAGGTGTCCTCGCCATGGGTAGTGGCGGTGCGAACCTCAACCATCGTATCGCCCGGGTCCGCTCCGCGCGGATGCACTCACGTGCTGGAAGGCTGCCCCTGGCTTCAGGCGGCGCCCGGGTGGCGCCTCAGCACAAAACCAGCACGAGGTCGCCGAAAGCGGGGGTTGCCGGGCGTTTCCTGCTCGTGTCACAGTGATCGTCACAGACAGGAGCGGCGAGTGACGGTGACGGTGGCGGGACCGGGTGAGGCGCTGCCCATCCCGACGGGTGCGGACGAGGCGACCATCGGGATCGTCCGCGGGCTCTACACCGATGGCATCATCGCCTGCCGGGGTGCATTTTCGGTCGAGTGGGTCGAGCAGATGGCTGAGGACATCAGCATTGCCTTCGAGGCGGCGCGCAGCCGGGAAGGTGGGGCGGTCGGTCGCGGTCCGAACCGCTACTACGTTGAGATCCATCCCGAGCAGTTGCGCGGCTTCGTCGACCTGGTCGAACATCCATGGGTCCGCCAAGTCAGCGAAGCTGTACTGGGCCCTGATTACCAGATCGTCGAGTTGGGCTTCGATATCCCGTTCCCGGGCGCGGTGAACCAGCCCTGGCACCGCGACTTCCCGATGCCGGACGACACGCGCACCGCCGGACGTCTCACCTCGCTCGCCCTCAACCTCACCGCGGTCGACACCGTTGAGGAGATGGGCCCGTTCGAGATCGCGCCGGGCACGCAGTGGGACTGGTCGGAAAGCTTCGACCACCAGATGTTCCCCCCCAAGTCGCTCTATCCGCGCTATCGGGAGCGGGCGGTGCGCAAATACCCCCAGCGGGGCGACATCTCGGCCCGGTCGGCTCTGACCATCCACCGCGGCACCGCCAATATCTCCCAGAGTTCGCGGCCTGTCCTGGTCCTGGGCATGGACGCTCCCGGAGCGGGCAACGCCGACCACCACGATATGGCGATCACCCCCGGCTTCCAGGCGAACCTGCCCGAGCGGGTACGCCCGCACCTGCGCTGCCCGGTCGTCGACCAGCTGCGGCCGATCACCCAGAAGCACACCATCGAGGGACTGGTGATGGGCGACGCGTAATGAAGGCCGTCAGCCCGTGAGTTGGGGCAGCGATGCGTCCGGGGGTCCACGTCGACGCGGACGCGCTGACCGACCACCGGCGCCGCTTCGCGGACATCCCGCGCTACGCCTACCAGCCGACGAGCCAGGGCTGGTGCCGGGTTGGGGTGGGGCTCCCGGTTGCCCGGCCGGGTTTCCCGGGCCCATCGGACGGCACCGGTACACTGCCTGCGGTACGCGCTGGGGTTCGAGGAGCGCCAGCACGCGCGCCGCCCGGGCCGGATAGCCGGGACAGAACCACTACTCGGCATTGGGGGGAAGTGTCGGGTGAGATCGGGCGGTCGACGGGACGTCTTGTCCCAGTCAGGCGGTGGCCCGGGCGATCACGGAGTAGGTCGGGACCAAGACCATTCCGTCGTGGACGAGAGTTGCGAACCTCTCGGTGATCTGCCGACCGACCCGATCCCGGGCCGCCTCGTCGAGGGCCGCGAGGACCGGACCGAACGGGGTGCCGTGCACACCGGCCAGCAACGTCTGCACCGAAGGCCAGCGCGTCGTCAGGGCGACCTCGTGCGACACCACATCGGTGAATCCCGCGTCCCGGAGCAGGTCCGCGACCTGATCGGCATCCATCACATAGCTGGCCAGGTCGAACGCACCGGGGAACGGGGCCGCGCCGCCGGCCGCGGAGATCGGATCGTTGATCCAGCCGAACGGCAGCACATCGTGCCCAGGCGTCCAGACCGCGATGCCGACCGTGCCGCCGGACCGTAGGACGCGGTGCATCTCGCACACGGCGCCGGACCGGTCGGGGAAGAACGGCATCCCCTGCTGACAGAGCACCAGGTCGAACTCACCGTCCGGCCGGCCCAGATCGGTGGCGGAGGCGACGGCGAACTCCATCGGCGCCCCGTCGCCCGCGGCCGGCCCTGCATCGCCTCCGGCAAGATATCGGGCGTTGAAGTCGAGCATGACCGGACTGATGTCGGTGGCGAGCACTCGACCGGCCGGACCGACCCGTCGAGCTGCGGCTCGGGCCACCACGCCGGTCCCGCTGGCAACGTCGAGGACCGTGTCGCCTGGCCGGGGGTCGACCGCATCCAGCAACAGCTCGGCCCACGGCTCGAACAAGTACGGAGCAAGATGACGTTGATAGCTCTGCGGCATCGAGTCGGACTTGAACGAGCGGGCACGCGCCGAGTCATCCACCATGGCTCACCTTAGCTCCGGCCGGTCCCTTCGCGCTGGGTGCCGGCTCAGTGGGCAGGTTGGCTTCGGCGGCCCCTCGGGGCGGCGCGTTGGGACGTGCGCACGACGGGTCGACTGGTTCGGTGACGGCTGGTCATCGTCACCGACATCGCCCTTGACGCCCACGATCCCGTCGGGTGCACCATCCACAGGTGGCCGACAGACTTTGCCCGCATGGCCGGCCGGGACCGGTTACCGGCTGCCGCTGCTCAAGCTGGCCAACCGGTCGGCCGCCTCGGCCAGCACCTCGGGCCGCTTGCAGAACGCAAACCGGACGAGCCGGCGAGCCGCCTGGTCCGGCTCGGCGTAGAAGACCTGGTTCGGGATAGCCACCACTCCGCAGCGCTCGGGAAGTGTTCGACAGAAGTCGTAGCCGTCGGCCTCTCCGAGCGGACTGATGTCGGCGGTGACGAAGTAGGTCGCCTGGCTGGTCGCGACCCGGAGGCCGGCGGCAACCAGGCCACCGATGAGCTGGTCTCGGCCGACCTGCAGAGTGAGCCGGATCTGCTCGAACCGGTCTTGCGGCAGCGCGAGCCCCTCGGCCACGGCCCACTGGAACGGCGCGCCGTTGACGTAGGTGAGGAACTGCTTGGTGGTGGTCACGGCGTCGATCAGGGCGGGACCGGCGCAGACCCAACCGATCTTCCAGCCGGTCGCCGAGAAGGTCTTGCCGGCCGACGACACCTGCAGGGTCCGGTCCCGCATGCCCGGGAAGGAAGCAAGGGGCAGGTGCTCGTGGCCGTCGAAGGTGAGATGCTCATAGACCTCGTCCGACAGCACCAGCAGGTCGTGCCGCACAGCCAGGTCGGCGATCCCCGCCAGCTCTTGTCGGTCCAGCACGCGGCCGGTCGGGTTGTGCGGGGAGTTGATCAGGATCAGCCTGGTGCGCGGAGTGACCGCCGCCCGCAGCCGGTCGAGGTCGACGCGGTAGTCGGGGAAGTCGAGTCGGATCGGTACCAGCCTGGCGCCGGCCAGCGCCACCGAGGCGGCATAGGAGTCATAGGTCGGTTCCAGGGCGATCACCTCATCGCCCCGCTCGCACAAGGCCAAGATGGCGGCGGTGATCGCCTCGGTCGCGCCGGCGGTGACCAGCACCTCGGTGTCAGGGTTGTAGACCAGGTCGTACCACAGCCGCTGGTGCTCGGCGATCGCGGACCGCAGTTCGGGGATGCCACGACCGGGCGGGTACTGGTTGTGGCCGGCGCGGATCGCAGCCACCGCGGCATCCAGCACCTCGGCAGGTCCATCGGTGTCCGGGAAGCCCTGGCCGAGATTGATCGCACCGGTCTGTACGGCCAGCGCGGACATCTCGGCGAAGATCGTCGTACCGAACCGGCGCATCCGCTGCACCAGCACCTCGCGGTCTGGCTGGTTCATGATCGACTTCTCACCAAGATCATCGGGTGTTCATGATCGACAGCCGGCTGATCACTTCTGGCCGCGATGCTTGTCCGGCCTGCGCCAGGCACCGGTTCCGCCGCGCTGCCACGGATGCGGGCCGGCAAGCGGGCGGAAGTTGACACCCTGGGCGGCGAGCCGATCCAGGTGCGCTGCCAGCCGAGGTTCGAACTCCTGCCAGGATCGTCCGGCAGGGTCGGACCAGGCCACTTCACTGTGTGCACAGGCCCGTGGCCACAGCATGTACTCGACCCTGGCCATGTCCGGCATGTACTCGGTCCAGACCTGGCACTGGGTGCCGAGGATCTGCGGGTGCTGCTCGTCCGGGATGCCCTCCAGCGGCTCGAAGGCGTAGGCCGTCTCCACCGGGAGGTGTCCGCCGATGCTGTACGGCTCGTCGTCGTGGTCGCTGGGGTAGTAGTCGAAGTAGGTGTGCGAGGTCGGTGACATCACCACCTCCATCCCGGCAGCGGCTGCAGCGACGCCCCTGTCCGCACCCCGCCAGGCCATCACGACAGCGCCTTCCAGCGGGCCCTCGTCGTTGATCTCGTCCCAGCCGACCAGGCGGCGGCCGCGGTCCGCCAGGAAATCACGCAGCCGCTCGGTGAACCATCGCTGCAGGTGCTCCGGACCGGGCAGTCCCCGCTCTGACGCCAAGGCGGCGGCGGCCTCGCTCTGCCGCCACTCCTGGCGGGGGCACTCGTCCC
>JAABUS010008610.1_pt1 | contig 11115 bp, 16 predicted proteins | sample 5560161 | NCBI WGS metagenome assembly JAABUS01 (sample SAMN10711885, study PRJNA513376) | rock metagenome | isolation source: Antarctica rocks | place: Antarctica: Victoria Land, Trio Nunatak nord | collected 2016-01-04
GCCTCCTCGACCAGGCCGAGCTCGGCCCGCAGGCGCGCCCGATACGCCGCCCGCTCGTCGCGGTCGGCGTCGCAGACGAGGTGCTTCGCCTTGATCTGGAGCATCGTCTCGGCCAGCTCCGCATCCGTGCAGAGGCCGAGGTCATCGGCGGGGGCCGCCGGCTGGGAGCCGGCGGCGTTCTGCTGGATCGTCCACAGCCGATAGGCGACCTGGTGCTTGCACCGGACGCCGCGGCGGTTCGCGTCGGGGCAGGTGCAGCCGAGCTCGGACACCATGTACGTGGTCCCCGGCGTGGAGCCGGGGACGATGGCGAACGACAGGCCGTCGCTCTTGCGGGTGCCGTGGGTCCAGGTGTGCGCCCGGGCCAGGAGCGCGAGCGCCTTCACGGCGCGGGGGTCGGTGCTCGATACTGTGACGGTCACTGGGGTCTACCTCCCTGGTGGCGTGCCCCGTTCGGTGTTTCAGCACCGGCGGGGCTTTCTATATCCTTACTATATCAGCACTAGCGCAGAATGTCAAGCTATGCTATAGTTCTGCTATGGTAAGGGGATTATGACCGTGCTCAGGCAGCTCCGGCGATACCGAGAAGAGCAGGCGATGACCCAGCGCCAGCTCTCACACAAGTCCGGGGTCACGCAAGCAACGATTGTCCACGCCGAGAAAGGCGGCGACGCGCGGCCGACGACAGTACGGAAGTTAGCCGATGCCCTCGGTGTAGAACCGAGGGCACTGATCGGCCTGGCCGACGGCGATGCGTAGGCACGCGACGACTGAACAGCAGGGCGTACTACGGCGTCTTGGCCTCGCGCTCGAGGCCGCATGGATGTGGATCACCACCGATGGCCCCGTCTCAGCACAACACGCACGCTTTCGCATCGAGGGGCCATCGACCGTTTTTTGCGTCCCTTTGGACCCGAAGTACATCGCTGAGTGGGACGGCTTCAGCTTCGAGGCACTCGGCCTGTCCCTCAGCATCGGGGACCGGTACCAAGGACAATCACAGATGTGGGGCGGTGCCCCGCTTGATGTTCGCTACATGCACGCACGCTTTCGCCAATCAGCCCTCTACGCCGAGTACATCGCACCAACCTTCGAGCAAAAGGACGCCGCAATCCACGGCGCGCACCACGACCACACGGCTAAAGATCGAGTGCAAGCGTGGAAGGCGATGGAGTGCCTCGTGGGGGGGCTGCGTCCCGGCGCCCCTTACGGTGATCGGGCCGCATTCCGTGCCGAGGACGAAAACGCGTACCGCAGCGCCATCCGTGAACTGCACCGCCAGGCCGCTGAGCAGCGCTGGGACTTGAGCAATGAATCCGTCTGCACGCCGGCGTGGATCGCGCGGCAGCTCGAACGCATCGCTAACGAGGACTTCTCCGAGCGGACGATGGAGCGGCGCAACCAACAGTGGTGCATCTCCATGGCAGATATTCGGCAGGGAGAGGTGTAAGCGCCACGAATCCACGGGGATTCGTGGCGCGCGAACCCTGCTTCAATACGAGCACAAGGAGGGCGCTTGCATGGCCGGGAGCATCTATGTGCCACTGACGACGCCGGCGAAAGAGGCGCTCTACGAACTCGCCGAGCGCGAAGACCGCGACCCGCCCATCCAGGCCGCTCGCTTCATCCGGGAAGGCCTCGAACGCGCCGGCGCCCTGACCGATCCTGCGGAACACCTAGTCGCCGGCTCGCGCGCCGCAGCGGCCGGGGTATAAGCGTGGGCTACCTAGACGAAAACGCCGACTTCCCAAAGTTTCTCAGGCGAAGGGAAGCCGGCGTCGAAGGACTACAACGTGAGTATAGCGCCTAGCCCCGGCGCGTCTACAGACGCGCCCACCGACGAGCGCACCCTCAAGATCGTCCTGTACCCGTCGTTGCTCGACACGACGCCACAGCCTCGGACGGTCCAATGGGACGAACTCGCCGACGATCTGACCGAACACGACGAGCGGATCGCCAAAGATGGCCCCGGCTGGTCGGCCACGGTCTACCAGATCGACGCGACGCGCGGGAAGAACGGTGTCGAGAAGATCACGGCCCTCGTGTTCGATGTCGATCACGACGAGTCGCAGTGGTCCCTTCTTGACGGCCTCGAATACGTTGCGCACACAACGTGGAAGCACCATGCCAGCGACGAGCATGAGGACTGCGCCGGTCGCAGCGATTGCCCCCACTGGCGCATCGTCATCCCGCTCAGTAAACCGGTGAGCCTCCCCGACTGGGAAGAGTTCCGGGCGCGGGCGCGCCATTGGCTCTGCCCCAACGCCGACGAGAGCGCCAAGGACGCCCCGCGCTTCTTCTGGCTCCCCACGCGCCGACCCGGCGCTCCCCGCGATAGCCGGCGGGGCCACGGTCGCTGGCTCGACCCCGACGAACTCAAGGCGATCCCGAGCGCGGAGCCGAAGCGGACCGTCGGCCAAGGGCCAGCAAAGGACGGAAGCGAAGAGCGCCCCGGCGATCGCTTCGAGCGCGAGGCCGACTGGCTCCGCGACATCCTTTTCGACTGGAAGCCTGTCGGCGACCACGGCGACAACCTGATGATGCGACGCCCCGGATCGACGAATCCGTACGGGGCAACGATCTCGAAGCAGGGGCAGGGCGTCCTCTACGTGTTCACGGACGGAGCAGCGCCGCTCGATCCGAATACCTGCTACTCGAAGTTCGGGGCATACGCCACGCTCCACCACGGAGGCGACTTCAAGGCAGCAGCCCGTGCCCTGGCCGAGCGGTACGGGATGAACGGCCGCATCTTGATGGACGACGAAGATCGCGCCGCGTGGTTCAAGCCCGGTAATCCGCCAGCGCCTCCACCACCGAATGGATCGGCACATCACGAAGAGCCGCACGCTGAAGCTCCGCAAGCCGAAACGCGGCCAACGATCCGTGTCACCGGCGCAGACCCGAGGGACGTCGCCACACTGGCCCTTTCGGCACTCGCAACCGCGAACACGCTCGACCCCCAGCTCTTCGTCCGTGGCGGCCAGCTCGCCCGTGTCCTACACGATGAAGATGGCCGGCCCTTGATTCAGGCGCTCACGAAAGATGGCCTCCTGCATGAGTTGACGGATGCCGCGATTTGGGCGCGGTATGACGCACGATCCAAGGGTTGGAAGATTGGCGGGCCACCGGACGAGGTCATCCGCTACGTCGGCGCCCACGGTTCCTGGCCCCTGCCGCCGCTCGTCGGGATCACCGGGGCGCCGGTGATCCGTCCGGACGGGACGATCGTCACCACCCCGGGCTACGACTCGTTTACTCGGCTGGTCTATACCCCGCCGAGCGATCTGCATGTCCCCGAGATCCCCACGACCCCTACAGAGGACCACGTACGGGCCGCCGTGCGCATGATCGATGAGCTGCTCGGGGAGTTCGCTTTCGACGGTCCGCAGAGTGAGGCGAACGCCTACGGCCTGCTCGTCACACTCATCACGCGCCCGGCAATCAACGGCCAGACACCGCTGGCGGTGGTCAATAAGAACACACCCGGTGCCGGTGCGACCCTGCTCACCGAAGTCCTCGGCATCGTGGCGAACGGTCGCGCCCCCGGCCTGACAGCCGTACCTACCGAAGATGCCGAGCTCGAGAAGCGCATCACGACGCTCCTTCGAGATGGCGAGCCGTTCAACGTGTTCGACAACATCGACCACCCGCTCGAGCATGGCAGTCTGGCGCTGGTCCTCACCGCGACCGAATGGGCAGGCCGCATCCTAGGACGGAGCGAGACGGCGCGGTACCCGAACCGCGCCGTCTGGTCCGCCAACGGCAACAACGTCACCCTCCGCGGAGACATCGCTCGTCGGTCGTACCCCATCCGCATGGTTGCCGAGGACGCCCAGCCGTGGCGACTAGATGCCGAGAACGCAACTCGTTACCGACATCCGCAGCTCGCCGAGTGGGCCGCTGAGCACCGCGGAAACCTGCTCGCGGCGGTCCTGACGTTGGCCCGCAATTGGTACGCCAAGGGCTGCCCGAAGCCGTCAACGCCGCGGCTGGGGAAGTTCGAAGACTGGTGTCGCGTCGTTGGGGGCATCCTCGAAGCCGCCGGAATCACCGGCTTCCTCGGGAACCTGGACGAGCTGTACAGCAACGTCGATGCAGAGGCGGGCGAGTGGGAAGCGTTCCTCACGGCCTGGTTCGACGTGTATGGCATGACCGAGCGGACGCCATCGGAGATCAAGGTTGACCTACAGGCAGGAACGTACTCGGCAATGCGAGAGGCGCTTCCGGGAGACCTCACCGCCACGCTCACCGATCCGCGCGCCAGTTTCGAGCGCAAGCTCGGCCGAGCGTTAGCGAAACGGGCCGATCGCCGGTATGCGAGCCGTGGACTGCACCTCGTGCGTGGAGGCTCATCTGGGCGACCGAAGTGGCGCGTCGAGGAACGCGGGACCAATCGTCGCACGACCGAAGACCATGCGAGTTATGCGAGTTATGGGAGTTCCCCCCCATCGGAACATGAGAACTGTCAAAGTTGGAACGCAGACAGTTCTAACGAACGTGAGGCAGAAAACCCGCAAAACTCGCATAACTCGCACGCCGAGGACGTAGAGGTGCCACTATGGGCGCAAGCGTAATGGCCCCGCACGAGGGCCACGCCGTCCTCGGCGTCACGGGCTTGCTCGACCCCGCGACGCGCGTCGGCTACCTGGCCTGCCTCACGTGCGCGGAGCTCCTCCGCCCGCTCCGGCGCTGCGGGCGGCCGACCAGGGGTGGCGGGCTGTGCCGCGAGTTCGTCCGCGACGACCTCGGCCACGATCGCTGCTGGTCCCACGGCGACGGCAAAGGCCGCACGAGCACGCCGCGGCGGATGCGGAGGGCATCGTGAGCGTGACGGCTGCGTCCTCCTATGCGGCACCGAGCCGTCACGCGCGGCGCGCGATCCGCCCGCCCGACTCGCTCGTCCGTGGCGTGCCGCTGGAGTACATGCGGGCCGCGAGCCACGAGGCGACGCGGGCGCTGGCCCACTTCGCCTTCCGCGACGCGCATTGGGCCTTGGACGTGACCTACGCGCACGGCGGGTTCTGGCGCGACCCGCTCCCGCCGGGGCTGCGCCTCACGACCAGCAACCTCGACCCATCGAGCGCGGCGGAGCTGCACCTCGAGTTCACGGCGACGGGATTGCCCGACGACAGCTTCGACTTGGTCGTCTACGACCCGCCGCACGTGGCCGACGGCGGCCGGACGTCGATCATGGCGCAGCGCTTCGGTACGGTGAAAGGCATCGCCGCGCTCCGCGAGACGATCGAGGCGGGCGCCCGCGAGGCGTGGCGCATCGCGGCGGTCGGCATCCTGGTGAAGGTGGCCGACCACTCCCACGGCGGCGAGTTCCTCATCCAGAGCGACTGGGTCAAGGCGGCCATCCCCGTCCCGCTCTACGTCGTGCTGCACGCATATCGCGGGGGCTACCTGCGCGACGGGAAGCACCGCGTGCAGCGGGTGCCGCGCAGCAACGGCGCGGTCTACCTGGCATTCCGCAAGGACGGCCACCGCCACAAGGACTTCGACCGGCTCTATGCGCGGCAGCCGGCGGCGTTACGGCTCGGCGCGCTCATGGTGCTTGGGCGGTGTGCGATCTGTCACGGCCCGATCGGGGGCCGTCGGGCCGACGCGGCGACATGCTCCGCGGCGTGCCGACAGAGGGCGTACCGACGGCGCGCGAAGGGAGCGACAGCATGAACGGGATTGTCGCGGAGGTCCAGGGGCGGCTGAGCCGCGACCCCGAGCTCCGCTACACGAGCCAGGGCACGGCCATGCTGGCGCTCAACCTGGCCGTCAACGACGACAAGCGGGCCGAGGACGCGCCGACCGAGTGGGTGCGCGTCACGTGCTGGGGCGAGGTGGCCGAGCAGTTGGCCGAGCGGCTCAAGAAGGGCCACGAGGTCTACTGCCACGGCCGGCTCAAGTTCAGGACGTGGGCGAAGCAGGACGGCTCGCAGGGCGCCGGCGTCGAGCTGAGCGCCTGGATGGTGCAGCCGATGGGCGCGGGGCGCCGGGGGCAACACCGGCCGAAGCAGGATGCCGGACCGCGCCGGCCGAACGCGATGCCCGAGCGGATGGCGGTCGGCGCCGGCCATGCCGCGCGACGGCAGTTCGGCCCGGATGACGATGGGTTCGAAGGCATGACGAAGTGAGCGGCGAGGCGGGCGGGATGAGCGGCGGGCGCCGCGTGGCGAACGCCGAGGAGCCGGATGCGGCCATCTTGAAGGCCCAGAAGGACGGCGGCATCTGCGCGGCGTGCGGTCGGGAACTCTCGGCCGACGAGCCGGTCTGGCGGCGACGCGTGGCATCCCGGCTTGGCTGGAGCTCGCACTTCTCGGAGGCCTATCGCTGGGTGTTCGTCGGCCGAGAATGCGCCGCGCCGGAGGCCGTGGAGGCGAGCGAGGGCGCGACGCCGGTGGCCTGCGCGGGATGCGGGCGGGGTCTGCATGTGGCGGTCGGACCGGGGCGGGGCGTGACTGCGTGCTCGACCCGGTGCAAGACGGCCGCGTGGCGCCGTCGATCCAGGGGAGGGCAGCCATCGTGAGCGACCTGATCGAGCGCCTCGTCGCCGCCGCGAGCGACGCGATCGCCAACGAGAAGCAGTCGCTGGCCTACCAGCCGCACCGCCTGCGCGGCATCGTGTTGGATCTCAAGATCGACGGCAAAGGGGCGGTGGTCGAGGGCACGTGCTACGTCGAGAGAAAGACCAGGCCGATGAGGGCCGCCGCTCGATCCCGCGCAGCACACGAGGAGGTACCCGCGTGAAAACGCTCGACAAACGCTACCGATGCTCGGGTTGCCATGCCGACCTCGGCCGCCGCGACGGCGACACCCTGGCCGTCGATGGGCTGCGCGTCGTGCTGACGCCCACGGGTGCGAACCTCACGTGCCGCACCTGTGGCGCGGGAAAAGATTGGCGACCCAGAACCGCCCCCCGCGCCCCCGGCCCACGACACGCCACCATCCATTTAGGAGCAGCGTAATGGTAAAGACCATCGATCGATCGGACCTCGTCACCCAACTCGCCGACCTCCGCGCCCGTCGGCCAAGCCTTGCCCTGCGCGCGGCCCGTGGCGACGACGACGCCCGCCGTGAACTTGCTGCCGTTGATGCGGACGCTCGCGCCTACGAATCCGACATCCAACTCTTGGCGTTGGCCGGTGCGGAGGAGCGGCGCCTGGCCGTGGCGCAGGCCGAGCGGGATGCAGCCGACCAGCGGCGGGACCTCGAGCGTGCCTATGCGGAAGCCGAGCAGGCCCGGGCGGCCGCCTTCCGACGGGTCGAGGCGACCCTGACCGAGCTGGGCGGGCATGCGCTCGCGGCCGAGGCGGCGGCGCGGGAGATGGACCGCCTCGCCGCGCCGCTCGGGCGGGCGCCCATCGCCGCGTGGCAGTCCCAGGCGCGCTCGGGGATCAAGGGCCGGGTCGCGACGTACTTCTGGTCCGTCGTGGGCTGGGTCGGGCCGATGCCGTCGGGCCACTGGGAGCCGCTCGTGGATGACGACGGAGGTGCGCGATGAGTCTGTTCGGGATCTTCAAGTCGGGCCGCTCGCGGCTCGTCCACGTCGATCGGTTCGGCGAGCCGCTCGATCCGCAGCCGACCGCCGCGCCGGCGCCGACCACGACGCCCCGACGTGCCCCCGAGCGGCCGACAGCGGCCCGCCAGCCGGCCATGAGCGATGGGGAAGCACGGGAGTTGGTCGCGCAGTTCCGCTCGCGATTCCCCAACGGAATCGCGAGCGCGCCGCGGGCTCCCCGCTCCGCGTTCGCCAACCTGCCGCGCGACGTGGCCGGCATCATCGCGGCCCAGGTTGCCCGGACGCCGGCGCCGGCGTCCGGGCCGCGCCCGAGCCACGCACCGACCGTCGAGCGCACCGACGATTTGCTGAGCATGACGCCGCTCGGGCGGGAGGCGCTCCGGCTGCGGGAGGACCGCGAGCGGGAGGCCGCCCGTCGGAGGCCGGCGCCCATCGGCGCGGAGGTCCGGCGCGGCCTGGAGGCGACGCACACGGGCCGGGCGGTCCTCGCCGAGCGCGCCCGACTGGACCGGACCGGCGAGGCGCAGGCCGCCGGCCTCGATCCGGCCCGGCGCCGGGAGTTGCTCGAAGGATCGACGTTGGGTCGCAGCCTGCTGCGGGCCGAGTTGGGCGGGGGATAGCCGGTGGCAGGCGGTGATAGGACGCGCGCCGATTCCGCCCTGGTCGCAGCCTTGGCCGGCGGCAGCACCGTGGAGGGCGCCGCCGCCACGGCCGGCGTCGGCGTCGCCACCGTCTACCGCCGATTGAAGGAACCCGAGTTCCGCGCGCGGGTCGATGACGCGCGGTCCGAGTCGATCGGTCGCGCCGTGGCCGTCCTCACCGCCGCCTCCACGGCGGCGGTCGGTCGGCTCATGAAGTTGCTCACCGCCGAATCCGAGAGCGTCCAGCTCGGCGCGGCGCGCAACATCCTCGAGCTTGGCGCGAAACTCCGCGAGCATCAGGATCTGGCAGAGCGGGTCCGGGCGCTCGAAGAACAACACGAACGCGAGAAGGCACCAACCAGCAACGGGGAGGGATCACGACGATGGGCCAGCTAGGGCGCCGCGTGGAGCGGCTGGAGGCGGCCTCCGGACCGCCCTGTCGGGCGTGCGCCGCGCGCGCCGTCTTCATCATGGGCGAGATGCCGGCGCCGAGCACGTGCCCCGACTGCGGCGCGGCCATCGTGCCGCGGACGTTCACGATCGACATCGACCGGGCGAGCGGCCGAGAGGATGACGCGGCATGAGCGGACTTGAGCGACGGGTGGATGCGCTGGAGGCCCGCGCCGAGGAGGCCCGGCGAGGGCCGTATCGCGCCTTCGCGGCCGAGCTCGGCATGCCAGTCGGGGAGGTGCTCGCCGAGCTCGAGGCCGCGGTGGCGGTGGTCAACCGGCTCGTCGCGGAGGGCCTCGGCGTTGACGAGGTCATGCAGCGGTGCGCCGAGCACTGGGACATCCCGCTCGACGCGCTGCGCCGCAACTGCCAAGACCGTGCGCGGCGGCGCGGCGTGGACCTGACGCTCGCGTAGACGCCGCCGCGCTCCTGACCGGCGCCGCGCCGCCATCTCTGAGCTATTCGGGGCACCGGTCGGACCCTCGAAATAGAACATATGTGCTACCGCCGGGAGGAGGTGGCCCGCACCAACGGGGTACCGGGACACGCGCGTGGCGTGAGGGTCGCCGCCGGGCTGGCTTCACCCATCGACGGTGCCGCGTGGCGTGGGAGCGCCGGCGGGGCCCCTGACGCCGAGCGTCCACGACGACCCGGCGCTCGAGGGCCGGTGGCGCGAGTGGTGCTTCCGCCGCCGGGACGAGGTCGTGGCCCGCGCCAGGGGCTACGCCGAGCGTGACGTGGCGTGAGGGCGGGCGGCCCCGTCCTCAAAGACGGGGCCGCCGGACGCTAACGGGCAGTCAGTATCTTCAAAAGCTCGAGCACGAAGCGGAGGAACGCCTCGCTCACCAGTGCGAAGAAGGCGAGGAGGGCGACCACGAGCACGGCGACGACGATCGTCGGCGACGGGTCCACATGCATACGAACCTCCACGCGCGGCGGGGGTGTCGCGTTCCCGGAGGCGAGAACCTTGCGGACCAGGGTGCTTGACGTCCTGGACTGGCCGCCGGCGACTCTTTCACAATCGTCGCTTTCCAGACGCCGATTGCTATCTCGGATGCGCTAACCGCGTAACCGGAGGGTATGGGCGGCACGTGTTTTTGTCAACCCGGAATGGGCTCTTGCTCAATCTCGATGACGCTGCATCGGCTTACCGACGGCTCGGTTCTCGGAAGGCCACACGAGCCGAGAGCGCAGGTCGGGTGGCCTAATCAGCTACCCCCAGCGGTGACGGTAAGGTGGTCGAGAATGCAGAGCATCCCTTCCTGGTGGAACCGTTCCGTGGCAGCGTATTCCTGATCATCGAGATTGAGCAAGAGCCCAGACCAGAATATCGAACACATCATATAAGCGCACCCGTTAACAGATGTTAACGAAGTGGTTATCTCCAGTTGACAGAACAGTAAAACTGCTCAACGACCCCAGGTTTTCATATACGCAATCTACACTCACTGGTTTACAAAAAAGAGTTAGCGCAACATACAGAGGTGCGGCCCGCTGGAACGGGCCGCACCTTCTACGAGATCCCGGACAGGCAGTCCAGGACGTCAAGCGCGACCACTCTACCTGCACATGGCACGCCACCACAATGACTAACTTGACGTAATAGATATCATTTTGGGCAGACAACGAGAATGGTCAACTATTGGTGTGAGCTGCTCACTAGCTCGCAAGCATGTGTCCTAAGACCTCCACACGTCGCGCCTTGCGTACCTCTAAATTCCGCTTGGCTGCGCAAAGCGCGCCGGTTTGGACCCGGAGACCCCCGAGTGCCGGACATATGGCTCAGTATCTGCGCCACTCAATCCGCGTCGTCGTCCTCGCCGACGCGGTAGAGCCCGTGCTGCACGGCCCACATGGCGACCTGGGTCCGGCCCCGAACCTCGAGCCGCCGCAGGATGTGCTCCAGGTGGTTCGCCACGGTGCCGGACGTCAGGACGAGGCGCCGCGCGATCTCGGCATTCGTCAGGCCCTCGGCGACCAGCACCGCGACCTCCCGCTGGCGGGCCGTCAGGACCGCGACGGCCTCCTCCGCCGCCAGCCGCAGGCCCTCGCCGGCGGCCTCGGCGGCGAGCCACTCGGCGTGCAGGAGGCGAGTGGCAACCAGCCCGACCCACGTCGCGACCGACTCCGCGAAGCGGAGGTCGCCCTCCGTGTACGCGTGGCGCTCCACCGAGCAGACCTCCAACACCGCGCGCCGGCCGCCGATATCGAGCGGGGCGACGAGGACCGACCGCACACCGAGCTCCCTCCAGACGACCGGCGCCTCCAGGGGGTCGGCCCGCGCGTCGCCGCTCACGTGGCCCGCGCCGGTGCGGAACGCCTCCTGCACGCGCCCGACCCCCCCGACCGGGAGCCGGTCCAGGCCCAGGGCGCGCAGCTGCTCGCCCATCGGCGTCGCGCTGAGGCCGACCGCGACGAGCAGGTCGGCCGGGTCGTGCAAGAAGATGTCCACCTTGTCGGCACGGAACACGGCGGCCAGGTCGTCCGACGCGCGCTGCATCGCGTCGT
>JAABUS010008611.1_pt1 | contig 11112 bp, 8 predicted proteins | sample 5560161 | NCBI WGS metagenome assembly JAABUS01 (sample SAMN10711885, study PRJNA513376) | rock metagenome | isolation source: Antarctica rocks | place: Antarctica: Victoria Land, Trio Nunatak nord | collected 2016-01-04
AGCGCTTCGACGTACCACGAACCGCCGAGGGGGTCGGCGACGTTGGCCACCCCCGTCTCCTCCATCAGGACCTGCTGAGTGCGCAGCGCGATCTCGGCGGCCTGCTCGGTGGGCAGCGCCAGCGTCTCGTCGAGTGCGTTGGTGTGCAGCGAGTTCGTGCCGCCCAAGACAGCCGCGAGCGCCTCGACGGCGGTCCGGACGACATTGTTGTAGGGCTGCTGCGCGGTGAGCGACACCCCCGCGGTCTGCGTGTGGAAACGCAGCCACTGAGCCCGCTCCGTCTTCGCTCCGTAGACGTCGCGCATCCAGCGCGCCCAGATCCTGCGCGCGGCGCGGAACTTCGCGATCTCCTCGAAGAAGTCGACGTGAGCGTCGAAGAAAAATGACAACCCTGGTGCGAACACCTCGATGTCGAGCCCGCGCGAGAGCCCGAGCTCGACGTAGCCGAACCCATCGGCCAGCGTGTAGGCGAGCTCTTGGGCAGCAGTGGAGCCCGCTTCACGGATGTGGTAGCCCGAGACGCTGAGCGGCTTGTAGTCTGAGATTTGCCGCGTGCAGAACTCCATCAGGTCGCCGATGAGCCGTAGATGGGGCTCAGGGGGAAACAGCCACTCCTTCTGAGCGATGTACTCCTTGAAGATGTCTGTCTGCAGGGTGCCGTTGAGCTTGGCGATGTCGGCTCCCTGTCGCTCTGCTGCAACGAGGTACATGCAGAAGATCGGCACAGCTGGACCAGAGATCGTCATCGACGTCGTCACGTCTTCCAAGGCGATGCCGTCGAAGAGCGCCTCCATGTCTGCGGCACTGTCGATCGCGACGCCACAGTGCCCCACCTCACCGAGCGACTTCGGGTCGTCGCTGTCGTGGCCCATCAGCGTCGGCATGTCGAACGCGACCGACAACCCTCCACCGCCAGAACGAAGCAGCATCTGGTACCGCTCGTTGGTCTGCTGGGCGTTGCCGAAGCCGGCGAACTGTCGGATCGTCCAGGCGCGGCCCCGGTAGCCGGTCGGGTAGAGACCCCGGGTGAAGGGATACTCCCCCGGCCAGCCGATCGCCTCGAAGTTTGGGTACTCCGTCCCTGCGGGCGGTCCGTAGACCGGCTCAACGGGAAGGCCCGACAAAGTGGTGAAGTCTGCGTCGCGGACCTGGGACTTGTCGTAGCGTTCCTGCCAGCGGCTCCGACCGTCGTCAGCGGACTCCTGGTCTGTCATGTCGCTCCCAAGGCGGTCAGACGCGCGAGACTTCGTGAGGCCGACGCATCGGTTGGACGTCGTCGGCAAGTTTACGCTGGCACCCTGACGGCAACCGCACTACACAGGCGGCCGAGGCGCCGCGACGTGGCCCGGTGCTGCCGTTGATCAGGCGGTGATGCGGTCGATCTTGCGGTGGTAGCGCTCCCCCAGCTTGCCACCCAAGAACGCGGCGAGCAGCGTCCCGAGAAGGACCGCGGCCACGGCGATGATCCCGCCGGTCGTCAGCTTGTCCGTAGGCACTGGAAACGACGGCAGGTCGATGCGCTGGAAGATGTCGTACTGCGACCCGGCGATGATGCCGATCAGCACCACGAGCATCGTGACGACCAACCCGATCAGCCAGACGCCCATGCCCTGCCGGCCGCCGTCATATCGCGACATCCGCCCGGCGACGTACCCGCCCGCGAAGTAGGCGATCATCAAGACGATCAGCAAAGCGACAGCTGTCGAGATGCCGACGGTTCCGGCCTCGCGTTGGGCGTCGTTCTGCGTGAAGTTGAGCTCGTTGCCCACAGCAGCGGCGATCGCCCCAAGGATGCTGGCGAGCAGCACCGTCAGGGCGATGGCGACCAGCCAGCCGAAGAACGCAGCGCCCAGGTTGAACCCGCCGTACTCCTCGCGCCGCCGGTCCTCGTCCGTGCGGTCGAAGTCGTCACCCCCGAGAGCATGGCTCCCACTCACCGGTCGGGTGCGAGAGGGCGGCGTCACCATCGTCTCGCGGTGCGAGACCGTCTGCTCCGAGCGCGTCGGCTGCACTACAGTCTCGTCGCTGTCAGCAGTCTCGTCGCTGTCAGCGAAGGACGACCGGGTCGTCTCCTGGCGGGACGCCTGCGTCGTCTCCTCACGGATGACGGGCTCATCGGGGTCCCGTCGAGTGGAGTCAGTCACTGTGCCCTCCTCAGTCGTGATGCGCGCTGCTAGGTTCCTCTCAGCTCGGGCGGTACGGCTCGCCGTACGTCGTCGCTGACGGGTCCGTCGCGCCATGTGATCCGAAGGTCGTCGGTGGGGGGTCTTGGCTCTGGACCTGGGCCTGCGCGGAACTCATCTCACTTTGCGCCCGCTGGCGACCTGTTTGCAAGTCCTGCTTCATTTGCTCCTTGTGCTGCTGGCCGGCACGGTAGGCGTCCTCGAGCATCTTCTGGGCGATCGGACGTCCACCGAGCCCGAAGGCCAACGCAAGGCCAAGCGCCAAAGCAAACATCGTGGCGCCGAAGGCGATCTGGACGATCTGCTCGGCGATCTTCAGCTGTTGGAGGATCATGAACAAGGCGATGACCATGACCAGTGCAGGCAGCACGCTGGCGGCGATCTTGCCAGTCGGAGTGTCGCCCATGACTCGGAGAATCGCCGCCGCGACAGCACCAGCGATGAGGGCCGCTACGACAAAGATCAAGATGGCGGCGATGACGTTGGGCAGGTAGGCCAGGACCTGGTTCATGAACGTTGTCAAAGCGGGGATCTTCAACGCACCGATGGCGGAGAAGAAGAAGAACGCAAAGATCAGCCAGAAGACGACCGTCGCGATGGCGTTCGACGGACTAGCGCCGGGGCTGACCGCGTCGACGTACTTGCTGCCTTCAGACTCATGCAGCCGTTCGTCGAGACCCAACTTCTGCAGACCCTTGCTGACCAGGGTCTTGATGATCTTGGCAACGATGTAGCCGATGACCAAGAGCACGATGAATGCCAGCAGATTGGGCAGGAACGCAAAGAACCCGTCGAGGGACTGCTGAAAACTTCGTCCGACATCGACGGCAAGGTGTTGATCGGTCACTGAAAACTCCTGTTGAGTGGGAACCAGACAGCCATGTTCCCGCATACTTACAACGTAAACCTGTCATTACCAGTAGGTGGGCGCGTCGACAGCGGCCAGACTCGGCTGGCTCGAGCTTGTCGAGGCGAGGCTTAAAGCGCTTCGAGCAGCCGGTCAGCCGCGGCGTAGGGGTCGAGCGAGCCGCGGACCACCGCGCTGGCCAGCGCGTCGAGATCGGCGTGCCCGTGTAGGTCGGCGAAGCGTTCCCGAAGGTAAGTGAGGGCCACGGCCTCGATCTCGTCCCTGGCCCGGCTCTCTCGCCGCGAGGTGAGTTGGTCCGTGACTTCCAACATCTCGCGGTGCCTGGCGATCGCGGTGACCAGGTCATCGATGCCCTCGCCGGTCTGGGCCACGGTCGAGACGATCGGCGCACGCCACGACCCGGGAGTCGCGCCGAGGCTGAGCACCGAGCGCAGCTCACGCACGACCTGGTGGGCTCCCTCACGGTCGGCCTTGTTGACGACGTACACATCCCCGATCTCCAAGATGCCCGCCTTGGCGGCCTGGATCCCGTCTCCCATGCCCGGCGCGAGGAGCACCAGCGTCGTGTCGGCGAGGCCGGCGATGTCCACCTCCGACTGTCCGACACCTACCGTCTCGATGAGCACGACGTCGCACCCAGCGGCGTCAAGGACGCGCAACGCCTGCGGCGTCGCCCAGGCGAGCCCGCCGAGATGGCCCCGGTTGGCCATCGACCGGATGTAGACGTCCTTGTCGGTCGCGTGCTCTTGCATGCGTACGCGATCACCGAGCAAGGCACCTCCTGAGAAGGGCGACGACGGGTCGATCGCGAGCACGCCTACCCGCTTGCCCGCAAGCCGCAGGACCTTCACCAGGGCGGAGGTGCAGGTCGACTTGCCGACTCCCGGCGCACCGGTGATCCCGATGATCTGGGCGCGACCGACGTGCGGGCTCAGCCGCTCCGCCACCTCACGCAGGGACGGGGACGCGTCCTCGACCAGCGAGATGAGCCGGGCGACCGCACGGGCGTCGCCACCTCGGGCTCGCTCCACCAGTTCAGCCACGCTGGGTTGTGCACGCACCGCAGCCGGCACCGACCCCGGGGCAGACGCAAGGGCGTCGATCTCGGCAGCGCCGCCAGCCGTCACGCGGCCGGTATGCGCAAGATCAGCGCGTCACCTTGGCCACCACCACCGCACAGGGCAGCCGCACCCACTCCACCACCACGGCGCTTGAGCTCCAAGGCGAGATGCAGCACGATCCGGGCACCCGACATACCGATCGGGTGACCCAGCGCAATCGCGCCACCGTTGGGGTTGACGGCGTCCGCCGGCATTCCGAGTTCGCGGCTGCTGACGAGGGCCACCGCGGCGAACGCTTCGTTGAGCTCGACGAGGTCGAGGTCCGAAACGCCGATGCCTTCCTTGCGGCAGGCCGCCTTGACGGCGTCGGCCGGCTGCGACTGAAGGGTCGAGTCCGGGCCGGCCACCTGTCCGTATGCGCCGACCTCGGCGAGCCACTCGAGCCCCAGCAGCTCCGCTCTGGCTCTGCTCATCACCACGACCGCACAGGCACCGTCAGAGATCTGTGACGCAGAACCGGCGGTGATCGTTCCGTCTTTGCCGAACGCCGGCCGCAGTCGCGCGAGGGACTCCGCCGTCGTGTCGCTCCGCACGCCCTCGTCCTCGCTGACAACCAGCGGGTCACCCCGGCGCTGCGGCACCTCGACCGGAACTACCTCGTCGGTGAAGGTGCCGTTCTTCCAGGCGGCTGCTGCGCGCTGGTGCGACTCGGCGGCGAACTGGTCCTGCTCCTCGCGGCTGAGCTGCTCTCTGTCGGTATTGCGAGCCTCGGTCAACCCGCCCATCGGCTGGTCGGTGAACGCGTCCCACAGGCCGTCGTAGGCCATCGAGTCGCGAACCGTGACATCGCCGTACTTGTAACCCTCGCGGGACTGCAGCATCAGGTGCGGCGCGTTGGTCATCGACTCCATCCCACCCGCGACGACGATGTCGCACTCGCCAGCGCCGATGAGCTGGTCGGCGAGCGCGATCGCGTTCATCCCCGACAAGCAGACCTTGTTGACAGTCAGGGCCGGGACGCTCATCGGGATGCCCGCCTTGACTGCGGCCTGCCGGGCGGGAATCTGGCCAGTTCCGGCCTGGAGCACCTGCCCCATGATCACGTAGTCGACCTGGTCCGGAGCGACGCCGGACTTCTCCAGAGCGCCTCTGATGGCAATGCTCCCGAGGTCGGTTGCGGAGAGATCCTTGAGGCCGCCGAGCAGCCGCCCGATCGGAGTACGGGCTCCCGAGACAATGACAGATCCAGCCATCAGGCAGGCCTCCCTGGTCGATTGCGGTGCGGCGCCGCCGCCACGGCTCCCAACTTTACCGAGGCTCGTTGCGACGAGGAACGGCCGTAGTCACGTTGACCTGTCGAACGCGTCACACCCGCTGGAGACTGACCCGTCCGACCCGTCAGCATGAGCCCATGTTTCCCTCCGGTCTCATCGTTGCCATCGACCACGTGGGGGTGGCAGTGGCCGATCTCGACGAGGCTGTGGAGTTCTACCGGACGAAGTTCGGCTTCGCGTTGGTGCACGAGGAGGTCAACACCGACCAAGGGGTACGCGAGGCCATGGTCGCGATTGGCGACTCCTCCGGCCCGTGTCTGCAACTGCTCGCGCCGCTCCGCGCCGACTCCCCTCTGGGCCGCTTTCTCGATCGCTCCGGCCCGGGCGTCCAGCAGCTCGCCTACCGCGTCACCGATATCGGCGAGGCCATGTCAGCCGTACGGGCCGAGGGCATGCGGCTGTTGTATGACGAACCCCACCGCGGTACGGCGAACAGCCGCATCAACTTCATCCACCCCAAGGACGCCGGTGGGGTCCTCATCGAGCTCGTCGAGCCTGCCGCGACGCACGGTCCGGCGCAGCCGACCCGGTGACAGGACCGACGGACGAGTAGGCGTTGTTCGGTATCTTGCCAACTGCCATGAAAGACATCCTCGACGTCATCCTTGCCGAGGACGCGAGTGCTGACGACTTTGCGTCGATGTCCGTGCCCGAGTCCTACCTCGGTGTGACCGTCCACCAGGACGAGATCGAGATGTTCGAAGGACTGGCTTCACAGGACAAGGACCCCCGCGCCAGCCTGCACCTCGACGAGGTCGCCACTCCAGAGCTAGGTCCCGGCGAGGCGCTGATCGCGGTGATGGCCTCGGCGATCAACTACAACACCGTCTGGACGGCCATCTTCGAGCCCGTGCCGACGTTCTCCTTCCTCGAGCGCTATGGCCGCATGTCCCCACTGGCTCAGCGACACGACTTGCCCTACCACGTCGTCGGCTCCGACCTTGCCGGCGTCGTGCTGCGCACCGGTCCGGGCGTGCACACGTGGCACCCGGGCGACGAGGTCGTTGCTCACTGCCTGTCAGTCGAGCTCGAGAGCCCCGACGGCCACAACGACACGATGCTGGACCCCGAGCAGCGCATCTGGGGGTATGAGACGAACTTCGGTGGCCTGGCGCAGCTGGCACTCGTCAAGTCCAACCAGCTCATGCCCAAGGCCACTCACCTCAGCTGGGACGAGGCGGCCGCGCCCGGGCTCGTCAACTCGACGGCGTACCGGCAGCTTGTCTCCCGCAACGGCGCGGATCTCAAGCAGGGCGACACGGTGCTGGTCTGGGGAGCCTCCGGAGGTCTCGGCTCCTATGCGACCCAGCTTGCGCTGAACGGTGGCGCGATCCCCGTCTGTGTCGTGTCGTCGCCCGACAAGGCCGCGCTGTGTCGGGCGATGGGTGTGGAGCTGATCATCGACCGCGTCGCCGAGGGTTACCGGTTCTGGGCGGACGAGCAGACTCAGGACCCGAAGGAGTGGCGGCGACTCGGCGCCCGGATTCGCGAGCTCACCGGCGGCGACGATCCTGACATCGTTCTCGAGCACCCGGGGCGTGAGACGTTCGGCGCCTCGACGTTCGTCGCGCGCAGAGGCGGCACGATAGTCACCTGCGCCTCGACGTCGGGTTACCTGCACGAGTACGACAACCGCTATCTGTGGATGAACCTGAAGCGGATCATCGGCTCCCACTTCGCCAACTACCGGGAGGCGTGGGAGGCCAACCGGCTCATCGCGAAGGGTTTGGTGCACCCGACTCTTAGCAAGACCTACCCGTTGGCGCAGGCAGGTCAGGCTGCCCACGAGGTCCACCGGAACCTGCACCAGGGAAAGGTGGGGGTGCTCTGCCTCGCACCTGTTGAGGGGCTAGGTGTCCGTGACGCCGAGTTGCGCGACAGGCACCTCGACGCGATTCACCGATTCCGCGGCGCCTAAGTGGCATAAACACGGTGTGCCTGCCTGACAGCGCAGAACAGGCCCCATAGCATGACCAGCATGACGAGCTCGCAGCCGCCGGGACTGTCCATCTTCGATGACCCCGAAGACGAACCGTCGAGCCCGCCGGACATCGACGCGGCGGCCTCCGCCGACACAGAGGTCACTCAGACGTTCCCCGCCATCTCACCCGAGCAGCTTGCGGCGCGGAGCCCAGCTCCCCCGCGGCAGCCTCCAGCTCCTCCGACTCAAGCCCCACCGGCTCCCGCGCTGCCCCGCTCTTCGGGCCCTCCAGCTCAAGCCCCTGCGGCGCCGGCCCCTCCGGAGCCAGCCCCTCCGGCGCAAGCCCCTCCGCGCCGTTCAGCCAGGTCGCCAGTTCGCGCGCCGGCACAACCGCCCGCACCCGCCCCGGAGCAAGCGCGCGCCGCTGCCCAACCGCCGAGTCCGGCGCCTGCTCACCAGCCCGTAGCCCGGCCGTCGTTCCCCACCGTTCGGCTCGGGGGCTACGACCGCGCAGCTGTCGACTCGTTCTTCGCCACGTTGGAGACCGAGCAAGCGGACGTGCGCGTCGCGCGCGAACGCGTCGAGCAGCTGCAGGCCCAGGTCGAGCGGCTGCAAACCCAGCTGGCCGAGCACGACACACCGACGTACGCCGGCCTCGGCGGCCATGCGGCTTCCATCCTGCGGCTCGCCGAGGAGGAAGCTGCCGCCGTCACCGGTGCTGCAGCCAAGGAGGCTGAAGAGTCCAGAGCCCACATCCAGCGTGAGGCGGCGGCGTTGCGTGCCGATGCCGAGAAGGAAGCAGCCGACATCCGCATGGTCTCGACTCAGGAGATCGAGGAACGCCGGATCACGGTGTTGGCGCAGGCTCAGCAGGAGCGCGCGCTGGCGCACTCCGAGGCGGAAGACATCCTGGCCGCCGCCAAGCGCGAATCTCAACAACTGCGGCTGGCCGCCCAGCAGGAGGCCAACTCGCTGCGTACGTCGGCGAGGCGGGAAGCAGAGCAGGCCCGAGCCGTCGCCGACCGGGAGGCCTTGGAGGCTCGTCGCCTGGTGGCGGTCGACCGGGAGCGGCTGACGAAGGAAGCAGCCGAGCGCCACACGTTCGCATCGACCGAGACCAACCGACTCGTCGATGAGGCGGAGGCGCGTGCCAACGCCGCCGAGGAGCGGGCCAAGGAGGCGATCACGACAGCCACCAAGCATCGGGAGCAGGCCACCACCGAGTCCGAGCGGACGCTCTCGCGTTCGCGCCGGGAGGCTGATCAGATCGTCGTCGCAGCCCGCAAACAGGCCGAACAGATCGTCACCAACGCGACGTCTGACGCCGACCGACAGACGGCCGCAGCCCGACGAGACCTGGAGACCGTGCAAAAGCGGCGCGACGGCATCGTGGCTCAGCTCGGCCAGCTGCGCGACCTCGTCGCAAGTTTCACCAACGACGACCCCACAGCTGACCTCGCAGCCGGCCCAGCAGCCGGCCCAGCGGCCGGCCCAGCGGCCAAGCCAACAGCCGACCCAGCAGGCTCGGCACCCAACTCCTCAGCTGCTGCCGCCGCCCCGGCCGGCGCACCCTCGCCGAAGTCGCGAAGTGGCACCTCGGCGCCGAGGCCCTGACCCATCCAGGTGGGCTAGTCAGCCCAAGCTCGCAGTCAAGACCACGGAGCCGTCATCGTCCGGCCACTGTTGCACGTCGACGGCGTACCCGAGCACGCCCAGATCCCGCGCAGCGTCCGCCGACTGGTTGAGTGCCGCCTCGGTGAGGAGTTTGCCCCCCTGCCCGAGCCAGTCGACCGCCTGGGCAGCCAGCTCCCTGAGCACTCCCAGGCCGTCCGGACCGCCGGACAGCGCCCGCTTCGGCTCCCACTCCCGCGCGTCGGAGGGCATCTTGGCGAGGTCACCGTCGGGCACGTACGGCACGTTGGCGACGACGACCCGCACTCGCCCCCGCAGTGTGGTCGGGAAGCCGTCGAGCAAGTCGCTACGTACGACCGAGACGCCGAACTGACTGCCGTTTTGTGCGGCACAGCTGACGGCGGCGGAATCGAGATCGCCCGCGAGCACGAGCGCATCCGGGCAGCATCGGGCGACCACGCAGGCGATGGCCCCGCAGCCCGTACAGGCGTCCAGAAGCACTTTCGGGTCAGGTGAGGCGGCCAGCACCGACGCCGCCATCTGAGCCAACCGGACCGTGCGCTGTCGCGGGACGAAGACACCCGGCGCGACGGTGAAGCGCAGACCGGCGAACTCGGCCCAGCCCAGGACCCACTCCAGTGGCTCCCCGCGCTCGCGGCGAGCCACCCTCTCTTCAAGTTCGGCGGTATCCCACCGCTCCTCCAGCAGCAACGCCGCCTCGTCCTCAGCGCGGACGCACCCTGCCGCCCGCAGGCGGGCGGCGATTCCCACCGCGCCGGTGTTCACGCCCGACCTCGAGACTCTGCCGCGGCGGTGACGCGTCGGAGTACCACCAGCTCAGCATGGACCTCCTGACGAGATGGCGCGATCCAGGCTCGGCACCATGACGGGCGGATCCACGGGAATGTGACAAAGTGTGCGCATGTCTGACGGGACGAATTCCGCCTCAGCGGCCCGAGCCGATACAGACCTCCCGCTCGACGACGCCCACCGCGCCCACGAGAAGGCCGGCAGGGCCAAGGAAACCGCAGAGCTGGCCCTCCAGTCCGGCGGCCCGAGTGAACTCAGGCAGCAAGCCCTCCAGCAGGCGACCGAGGCCAAGGATGAAGCCGCCGAAGCCAAGACGGAGGCGCTGCAGGCGGCTGATGAGGCTGACGCGGCATACAGCGAGTCTCAGGACGTTCTCGACGAGCTGCTCATCCACCCTGCCGACGCACCTGAGCAGCGCGGCGACGAGCCGTTCGGCACCCCTGGCGAGCCGATGTCTCGACGAGCGCCCTTCTATGTCGGTTTCGTCGGCACCCTGGGAGTGCTCGTCGCGCTGCTCGTTGGTCTGGCGATTCGCGCGGCCAGTTCGGTGCTCGTCCTCATCCTCGTCTCGGTGTTTCTCGCGGTGGGGCTGAACCCGCTCGTGGAGTGGCTGATCATGCGAGGGTTCCGCCGCCGATGGTCAGTGCTGATCGTCACGGTCGGTGTTGTCGGAATCGTGGCGCTGTTCGTGGTCGCTCTGGTCCCAGTGCTCCGCGACCAAGTCACCGCAATCATCGTCAACGCACCGGAGTGGCTCAACCAGCTTCAACGGAACCGGTCAGTTCAGCGGTTCGACGGCAAGTTCAACATCATCGTCACACTGCAAGAGCGGCTGCAGGACGGCGACCTGGCGCAGCAGGCCTTCGGCGGCCTGTTCGTCGTCGGGCTGACTGTCCTGCACGCCTTGGTCAACGCCTTCTTGATCTTCGTGCTGACGCTGTACTTCTTGTCAGCCCTGCCGAACATCAAGCGGGCCTGCTACGCGATGGCGCCGGAGTCACGGCGTGAGCGGGTCACCTACCTCGGAGACGAGATCCTCCGCCGGGTGGGTGGGTATGTCGCCGGGGCGTTCCTCATCGCCCTGTGCGCCGGCGTCACCTCGTTTCTCTTCCTCGCGATCGTCGGGCTGGGTGAGTACGCTGTCGCGCTCGCGTTGGTGGTTGCGATCTTGGACTTCATCCCGCTCATCGGTGCGACGATCGGCGCCGCGATCGTCACGATCATCGGCTTCGCGACGTCTCCCACGATCGGAGTCGCCTGCCTGATCTTCTACATCTGCTACCAGCAGGTCGAGAACTACGTG
>JAABUS010008612.1_pt1 | contig 11112 bp, 7 predicted proteins | sample 5560161 | NCBI WGS metagenome assembly JAABUS01 (sample SAMN10711885, study PRJNA513376) | rock metagenome | isolation source: Antarctica rocks | place: Antarctica: Victoria Land, Trio Nunatak nord | collected 2016-01-04
GCTCCCAGGTAAAGGTCTCGGCGTGGCGTCGGGTGGCGGCGCGGTCGGGGGGTGCTGCTTGCAAGGAGCGAACGCCGTCCACCAAGGCCGCGGCGGACCGCTCCCGCAGCAGCACGCCGGCCGCCGGAGTGGTCACGGCTTCCGGCGATCCCCAGACCGCGGTGGCGGCGACCGGGGTGCCGCAGGCCATCGCCTCGATCAGCACGTTGGCGATGCCCTCGCGGTCGCTGCAATTCACCAGCACGTCGGCGGCGCCCATCAGCGCGGGCAGCCGGGGCTGATCCACGTGGCCCAGGAAGCGCACCCGCCCGCCTAATCCGAGATCACACGCCAATTGCCGCAGCGCCGCCTCGCGCGGGCCGTCGCCGACGATCAGCAGGGTATGGCCCGGCAAGTCCGGCATGGCGCGGATGGCGATGTCGTGGCCCTTGCGGTCGATCAGGTGCCCGACCGAGAGCAACGTCGACCCTGTCATGCCCAGGCTGTCCCGCAGCGCCACCCGGTCCGCCGGCGGCCGGAACAGGTGCAGGTCGACCCCGTGCAGGACCACCCGCATCCGGTTGGCGGGCACGCCGAGCCGGACCAGCTCGTCCTTCAACGCCTGGCACACCACGGTCATCAGCGGCGCCTGCCGCGCCGCCCAGAGCAGCGCCCAGCGCGGCAGGGCGTAGGCGGGGATCTGGCTCACGTCGCTGCCGAACGCGGTGAGCAGCAGCGGCTTGCGTAGGATGCGGGCCAACACCGCCGCGGCGACGCCGTCAGGGTACAGGTAATAAGCATCGATCAAATCGAAGTCGAAGCCGGCCCGCCGGATGCGTCGCAGATGGCGCAACATGGACGCGGCCAGCAGCCAGGGCGCAACCGACATGCTGACTTTCGGCAGCAGCGGAAAGCGCGGATAGGTGACCGGCAGCCCGGCCCGCACGTCCGCGTCCGGCACGCGGGCGAACTGCGCATAGCGGCCGAAGCGCGGATGGCCGGAAGGGAAATACGGCACCGGCGCCACGTGCTGGATCGACAGCGCCCCAGCGCGGGCCAGATGCGCCAGGCGATGCTCCAGGAAAATGCCGTGCCGCGGCTGCGCAGCGTTGGGGAACAGGGTCGAGAACGACAGGATCTTCAGATCGGGCACAAAATCAGTTTGCTTGGAAACCGACCTCATTGCACGTCGTTTCGAGGGCAGCACTGCGTCCGCCCATCGCCTTGCGCCAATGCAGCGCGTCGAAGTTGCGGGTTTCGTGCACCCGGTTGGCCTGGGCGCTGACGCGGAACTCCGCCCATTCCAGGTCTTCCGGCAGGTCGGGGTCGGGCACGTCGCGCAGGGTGGACTGCACCGGATCCTGGTTGACCCAGGCCTGGCGCACCCGGTCCAGCAGCGCGTCCACTTGCTTGAGCGCGCCGGGCAGGTCCGGTTGCGGCTCGTAGGCGGCGGTCCAGGGATTCCATACCTCGAAGTCGAAGCGCGCGGTGCCGTCTGCCGCGTCGTGCCGGGTGATGCGTAAGGCTGGCCGGCTCATTCTCAATCCTGCAACTGTTGGCCGTTATATCGACAACCCAGCCGCCGCGCGCAACCGCAAAGCGAGGCTTGCGGACCTGGGCCGGGCAGGACAGCATTGCATATGTCCCAATCACGACCGCTTCGCATTGCCGTTATCGGCGCCGGCATGGCCGGCCTCGCCTGCGCCGGAGCGCTGCACCGGGCGGGCGCCACGGTCACGCTGTTCGACAAGTCGCGCCGCGCCGGCGGACGGCTGGCGACCCGGCGGGTGGATGGCCTGGTGTTCGACCACGGCGCGCAGTACGCGACGGCCCGCGACCCGGCCTTCGGCGAGGCGATGCAGGCGATGGCGGCGGTGGGACACGCGGCGCCCTGGCCTGCAGCGGGCGAAGGCCGCTGGTGCGGCGTGCCCGGCATGTCCGCCCTGGCGAGGCACATGGAGCAGGGGGGCATCGGCACCCTGCACGCCGGGCGGCACGTCGCGTTCCTGCATAGAGACAGTCAAGGCGGGGGCGGCGATGGCTGGCGCGTGCGGCATCGCGACGCGGCGGACACGCGGCCCGGCCTGGTGTCCGACACGGGTGGCGACCTGGCGGGGCCGTTCGACCGGGTGGCGGTCGCGCTGCCGGCGCCGCAGGCGGCCGGGCTGCTGCAGCCGCACGCCTTTGCTGCCAAGGCCGCCCGGGCCGACATGGCGCCGTGCTGGGCCGCCATGCTGGCCTTCGACGAGGCGACCACCGCGCCCGACCTGCTGCGTCCGGACACCGGCCCGTTGCGCTGGATCAGCCGCGACAGCTCCCGGCCTGGCCGGGCCGGCACGCCGGAATGCTGGGTGGCGCACGCGACGCCCGAATGGTCCCGCAACCACCTGGAACAACCGGCCGAGGCCGTGCTGGCCCTGCTGCGCGCCGTGTTCGCCGCGGAGACCGGGATCGCGGCGGCACCGCGCTATGCCGCCGTGCACCGCTGGCGCTACGCGCTCGCCGAGGCTCCGCTCGGGACGCCTGCCTTGTGGGACGCCGCCGCCGGGCTTGGAGTTTGCGGCGACTGGTGCCTCGGCGCCCGGGTAGAGGCCGCTTTCCTATCCGGACGGGCGCTCGCGGACATGATGGCGGGCTGACGCCGCGTCAGGACCGCAGCGCGAAAAGCAGCAGCGAGCGGCTGGTCACGTCGTATGGGTCTCCAATCGCAAAACTCTGCCAATCGTCCCGCTCGGGCACGTTGGTGTCGAACACCAGCTCCCACGCCTTGCCGTTGGTGCACTCCGGCAGGGTGATCGTCACCAGATCGTGGTGGGCGTTCAGCACGATCAGCATGGTCGTGTCGCTGCCGGGCTTGCGGATGCCGGTGGCCTGGGCGCGTCCGTCGATCAGCATGCCGAAGCACTTCATGCGGGGGTCGTGCCAGTCGCGCTCCCCCATCTCCGCGCCGGACGCGTTGATCCAGGTCACGTCCTTCACGTCCAGCGCGTCGATCGGCGTGCCGGTGAAGAACCGGCCGCGGCGCAGGATGGGGTAGTCATGGCGCAGCTTGGTCAGGCGCTGCACCAGCGCCACCTGGGTCTGCGCCCACGCCGGCAGGTTCCAGTCGAGCCAACTGACCGCGTTGTCCTGGCAGTAGGGATTGTTGTTGCCGCCCTGGGTGCGGCCGAACTCGTCGCCCGCCAGGATCATCGGCGTGCCTTGCGAGAGCAGCAGGGTGGCCAGCATGTTGCGCATGTGGCGCTGGCGGCGCTCGCGGATGTCGGGGTCGTCGGTCTCGCCCTCGACGCCATGGTTCCAGCTATGGTTGCTGTCGCTGCCGTCGCGTCCGTCCTCGCCGTTGGCCTTGTTGTGCTTCGTGTTGTAGCTGACGGCGTCGCGCAGGGTGAAGCCGTCATGCGCGGTGATGAAGTTCACCGTGGACCACGGCTTGCGGCCGCGCTTGTTGAACAGGTCGGCGGAGGCCGACATGCGTGCGGCCATCGCCGGCACCATGCCCTCGTCGCCCTTCCAAAACCGCCGCACCTCGTCGCGGAACTTGTCGTTCCACTCCGCCCAGCCCGGCGGGAAGCCGCCGACCTGGTAGCCGCCGGGGCCGCAGTCCCAGGGTTCGGCGATCAGCTTCACGCTGTTCAGCACCGGGTCCTGCCGGCAGGCGTGCAGGAAGCCGCTGCTCTCGTCGAAGCCGTGCGTCTCGCGCGCCAGGATGGTTGCGAGGTCGAAGCGGAAGCCGTCCACGTGCATCTCCTGCACCCAATAGCGCAGGCTGTCTGTCACCATCTGGAGCACCCGGCTGTGCGACAGGTTCAGCGTGTTCCCGGTGCCGGTGTCGTTGATGTAGAAGCGCGGCTCGTGCGGCAGCAGGCGGTAATAGGACGCGTTGTCGATGCCCCGGAACGACAGGGTCGGCCCAAGCTCGTTGCCCTCGGCGGTGTGGTTGTAAACCACGTCCAGGATCACCTCCAGCCCGGCGTCGTGCAGGTGCGCCACCATCTCCTTGAACTCGGCATGGGCGAAGGCGGGCTTGCTGGAATAACGCGGGTCGGGCGCGAAGAAGCCGATGGAGTTATAACCCCAGTAGTTGGTCAGCCGCTTGGCATGGAGGTGGCTCTCATCGACGAAGGTGTGCACGGGCAGCAGCTCGACGCTGGTGACGCCCAGCTTGGTGATCCAGTCGAGGACCGCCTCGTTCGCCATGCCGGAGAACGTGCCGCGAAGCTCCTTCGGCACGGCCGGGTGCCGCTTGGTGTAGCCGCGGACGTGGGCTTCGTAGAGAATTGTCTGTTCCCACGGCACGTTGGGCCGGCGGTCGCGCAGCCAGGTGAAGGCCGGGTCGATGACCACGCATTTCGGCATATGCGCGGCGCTGTCCCGCTTGTCGATGACCGTGTCGTCGCCGGTCTCCAGCCGGTAGCCGAACACCTCGGGCCCCCAGGCCAGTTGCCCGACATGGCCGCGGGCGTAGGGGTCGAGCAGCAGCTTCTTGGGGTTGAAGCGATGGCCTGCCTTGGGGTCCCAAGGGCCGTGCACGCGGTAGCCGTACACGGTGCCGGGCCGCGCGTCCGGCAGGTAGCCGTGCCACACCTCATCCGTGTATTCCGGAAGCTCAATGCGTTCCAGCTCGGTGCGGCCTTCCTGGTCGAACAGGCACAATTCGACCTTGGTAGCGTTGGCCGAGAACAGGGCGAAGTTGACCCCCACGCCGTCCCACGTGGCGCCGAGCGGATGCGGCAATCCTTCGGCGACCCTGGACGCCCGAGCGATTTCAAACAAATGGCGACCCCTTCGCTGCCCAAACGGCAGGGCTGGCGATCTTCGGCCGCGCATTACCCTACGGGGGAATGTAGCGTCGCCACCACGCGCTGCAACGCCGCTTGCAGCTCCGCAGCCGGCGCCGCGCCGTACCGCGCCTCGAACCCGGCCTGCGCCGCGCTCCAGGCGGGCCATGCCGCTTCGACAAGCGCCGCGCCGCGCGGGGTGATGGACAGCAGGCGGGTCCGCCCATCCGCCGGGCCGGCAGCGGCGCAGAGCAAACCGTCCCGCTCCAGCGGACGGACGTTGCGGCCGAGCGTCGTGCGGTCCATCGCCAGTTCCGCCGCCAGGGCCTGGATGCCGCGCGGGCCATCCCGGCTAAGGCGGGCCAGGATGCCGAATTGCGAAACGCGCAGGCCCAATGGCGCCAAGGCTGCGTCGTAGAACGCCGAAGCCCGGCGTGACGCTTGCCGCAGCGCCTGGCAATGGCAGGCGCCCAGTGGGGGGCCGGCGACGGTCATGGCATCCAGGCTGGACAACGCGCGCTCATCGCATAGAATTAGGTGCATATGCGCCTTCTGTCCACGGCATAGACAGGCAAGGATGCGCTTTGGGGAGAACGGGCGTGGACAATCCGATGTATTACGAAGACCTGTCCGTGGGCCAGGTCTTCCTATCCCGCGCCGAGGCCATCGCCCGCGACCGCATCGTGGCCTTCGCCCAGGAGTTCGACCCGCAGCCGCAGCACCTGGACGAGGACGCGGCGCGCGGCAGCATGTTCGGCGAGTTGGTCGCCAGCGGCTGGCACACCGCGGCGCTCACCATGCGGCTGCAGTTCGAAGCCGTCGTCAGCCGCTTCCCCGGCGGCAGCCTGGGCGCGCAGATCGACACGCTCGCCTGGCTCCGCCCGGTGCGGCCGGGCGACCTGCTGCGCGCCAAGATCGAGGTCATGGAGATGCGGCCCTCGCGCTCCCGTCCCGAGCGCGGGGTGGTGACGATGCGGACGACGACGCTGAACCAGCGGGACGAGCCGGTGCAGGCCATGACGGCCTCGGTGCTCGTGCCGAGGCATCCGCAAGGCGGGGCCGGGCCGGTCAGTTAGCCAACTGGCCGCGTTCCCGCAGGCCCGTTTCCGCCAGGCTGGGCAGCAGGGCCAGCAGCAGCGGCAGGTCGCGCTCCGCCCGGCAGCACAGGTAATGCTTGACCAACGGGGCGTCGTCCGGACGCTCCGGCAAGGGCAGCCCATCGGGGCCGAGCGGCAGGGCGGTGAGGCCCAGGTCGGCATACACCTTCAACAGCGCCGGGCCAGCGCGCCAAACCGCGGGGTCGAGGCCCTCCTGCTGCGCCAGGTCGCGCAGGTTCCAGATGGCCGACACGCGGTCCTGCACCGACCCTGCCGGGTCGCCGAGGCCGAGCAGCACCCGGCCGATGCGACGGAACGGGATGCCGGCGCGCCCGCCCTCCCCCATCACGATCCCGTCCGCCTGCGCCGGCGGCAGGGCGCCGAGCTCCGCGTAGCGCCGCCGCCCTTCCCCGGCCCATGGCATCCAGCCGACGCGGCCCGGGCGGATCAGCCGCCACAACGCCGTCAGCGCCAGCACCACCGCGAGCGCCACCGAAAGGCGCAGGCTGTTGGGCAGGTCCGGCGACAGCACGACCTCGATCCAACTGCTTTCGTTGACGGTCCGCATGGTCGGCTCGAACGCCGACAGCGCCAGCACGCAGACCACGAGCGCGAACAGCGGCACCGCGGTGCCGGCCTGCAGCGGCCCTGACAGAAGCCGGGCATGGCGGTAGTATGCGTCGCGGAACGGCGCCACCAGCAGGGTCGCCAGCAGCAGCACGGCCGGAACCCACAGGTTGGTGCCCTGCGCCGCGGTGAAGCCGGCCGCGGCCAGCAGCAGCACGACCGTGGCGCCCCAGGCCAAAGTGACTCGCTGCGACAACCCGACCGACAGCACCAGCAGCGCCGCGCCGATCAGCGACGGGACGAACTGCCCGGCGTTGGCCGCAAGGTCGGCGTAGTCGGGGTCGATCCAGGAAAAGTCCGGACGGTTGTCCAGCACGCCCAACGCCAGCAGGAGCGCGCCGCACAGCGCCACGGCGCCCGAGGCGGCGCCGGCGGCGAAGCTCGGCTCGCTCCACCGCGCCAGCGCCTGCGTGCTGCGGCTGAAGGGACCCGACTTGAACAGCGCGCCGCCGCGCAGCAGGATCTCGTTGCCGGCGAACAGCGTGCCGGCCAGGAACAGCGGGATGATATAGTAATACAGCCGGAACACCACGATGGCGCCCAGGATCTGCGGCGGCTGCAGGTAATGCTCGAGGCCCAGCAGCATGGCGGTGTCGAACACGCCAAGCCCGCCGGGCACGTTCGCCGCAAGCCCGGCGGTGTAGGACGCCACGTAAACGCCGAGGAACCGCACGTAGGTCAGCCCCGGCACCTCCGGCAGCAGTTGGTAGAAGATCGCCGCCGTCACCGCCACATCGACGGTCGCGAGCGCTACCTGCACGATGGCCATGCGCCAATCCGGCAGCGTGACCTCGGCGCCGAACAGCCGGATGGTGCCGACGAAGCGGGACAGGCAGACATAGGCCGCGACCACCAGCCAAAGCAGGCCGCCGACCGCATACATCCCCCATTTCGGCACGATCGCGCCGAAGAACGGGATGGCGTCCGGCTCCAGGAACAGGATCACCCCGCCCAGCACCAGCCCGCCCAGCCCGAAGGTCAGGCTGCAGAACGCCACCACCTTGGCAATCTGGAACGGCGTCAGGCCCCAATGCGCGTAAAGCCGGTAGCGCACCGCCGCCCCGGACACCGCAGCGAACCCCAGGTTATGCGACAGCGCATAGGCGCAGAACGACGCGAAGGAGACCCGGCGGTAGCTGATCTTGTGCCCGGCGTAGATGGTGGCGAGGCGGTCATAGAACGTCAGCACCCCGTAGGACAGGATCGTCCAGCAAAATGAGATCAGCAGCGCGCGGTCGGGAATCGCGGACAGGGCCGTCTTGATGTCTGCGATCTTGAGATGGCGGAACTCCTTCCACACCACCCAGATCGCGCCGACCAGCAGCGCCACGCCCAACAGCGCCGGCAATTGCCGGGCCGCCTTTTTCAGCAGATTCATGCTCAGCGTGCGTCCGACGCCGGCGAAGCCGCTTGCAGGGCAAGCCTTGCCACGGCCGCGGGGGCGGCACCTTCCGTCGCGTCCAAGCGGCTGCGGATCAGCGCCACTGTCTCCGCCATGCCGTAGAGCGCCACGAAGCCGCCGAAGCGCGGCCCCTCGCTTTGGCCGAGCAGCACTTGGTACAAGCAGCCGAACCAGGCTTTCAGCTCCGGGAACGGGTGCCGCTTGCCGACCTCGTACACCACATCCTGGATCGCCTCCGCAGGCGTGCCGGGGTCGAGCGGGGCCAGCATGTCGGCGAGGTCCTCCAGCGCCGCGCGCTCAACCGGCGTCGGGCCGCGGTACTGCTTCGCCGGGCGGACGAAGTCGCGGTAGTAGGCGATGGCGTAGCCGACCAGGCCGTCGAAGAATGGGCTCGCGCCCGGCGCCGCGTCCGGGCTGTAGCGGCGCAGGAAGCCCCACAGCATGTCCGGCGTGTCCGCGTTCACCACGCTCGCCAGGTTGAGCAGCATGCCGAACGGGACGGGGCTCATGGCGCCGCGGTTACTGCCACCCATGATGTGCCAGGCCGGGTTGTTGGTACGGGCGGCCATGTCCTGCTCCGGCAGCTTGGCGGCGTTCGCCAGGTACTCGTCCACTGTGCGCGGGATGATGTCGAAGAACAGCCGCTTGGCGCGCTGCGGCGAGTTGTACATGAACTGCGCCAGGCTTTCCGGCGGGGCGTAGCGCAGCCATTGCTCGACCGACAGGCCGTTGCCCTTGCTCTTGCTGATCTTCTGGGCGTGCTCGTCGAGGAACAGCTCGTAGGTGAAGCCGACCGGCGGCGGGCTGCCGAGCACGCTGCACACCCGGCCGGACAGGCGGACGCTGTCGATCAGGTCCTTGCCCAACATCTCGTAATCGACGCCCAGGGCGAACCAGCGCATGGCCCAGTCGGCCTTCCACTGCAGCTTGCAGGCGCCGCCCGTCACCGGGGTCTGGAACCGCTCGCCGCTGTCCGGGTCCTGCCAGGACACGGTGCCGCCCGAGGCATTCACCTCGTCGATCCGCACCTGCATCACCCGGCCCGTGCGGGGATGGATCGGCAGGAACGGCGAGTAGGTCGCGCGGCGCTCCGGCCCGAGCGTCGGCAGGACCACCGCCACGATCTCCGCATGCCGCTCCGCCGTGCGCAGCAGGGCGGCGTCGAAGCGGCCCTGGCGGTAGTAGTCGGTGCTGGACGCGAACTCGTACTGGAAGCCGAAGCCGTCCAGGAAGGCGCGGAGCCGGGCGTTGTTGTGAGCGCCGAAGCTGTCATGCGTGCCGAACGGGTCGGGCACCCGGGTCAAGGGCTGGCCGAGGAACTGCTCCAGCATCGCCCGGTTCGGCACGTTGTCCGGGACCTTGCGCAGGCCGTCCATGTCGTCGCTGAACGCCAGCAGGCGGGACGGCCGGCCGGTCAGCGCCTCAAAGGCGTTGCGCACCCAGGTGGTGCGCGCGACCTCCCCGAAGGTGCCGATGTGCGGCAGGCCCGATGGCCCGTACCCCGTCGCGAACAGCGCCGTGTCCTTGCCGCTGGCGTCGAGGCGCCGGGCGAGCTTCGCCGCTTCCTCGAACGGCCATGCCTTCGGGATCGGTTCGATTACGTCACGTCGGGTGTCTGGCATGGCTGCAAGCTAGAAATGGGGGGGTGCCGGGTCAATCGCGCCATGCAGCCTTATAGGAAGAATCTACGGAATCAATGTGATTGCCGACGCCGGCATTGCCCCCACCCCTGCCGAGACCGTACACAGGCCGTTCATGCCGACGCCCCTCCCCTCCCTGGTCCCGCCCCCTTGATTCCGGATACGCCGGCTGTGGTGGCCGGATACGGCCGCGCGGCCCTGCTCAGCACGGACGGCGAGCTGCTGACGCTCGCACCGGGTGAGGCCGCCGCCGCCCTGCACGGCAGCATCCCGCTCCTGGTGCACGCCCCGGCCACGCTCCGGCGCTTGGGGATCGGCCGGCAGCCGTGTCTCGACCTGCTGGAGCTGTTCGCCTTTGCCATGCCGGCGCGTCCGGTCACGCCGACGCCGCGCGGGCTGGCCTATGCGCTCGACCTCGAACCGCCCGGCAGCATGGAGGACGCGGCGGTCTTGCTCCCGGACATCGCCGCCACCCTGCTAAGGCACCTGTCCGCCGGGCGCGACCTGGCACGCAACAAGGAGGCGGCGGCCCTCGCGGCCTCCATGGGACAGGCGGGCTGGCCGTGGGCGGCGCTGGTGATGGCCGCCCTCGGCAAGCCCGGGGCCAAGCCGTCCGCCGACGCGCTGAAAGTCTGGCGGCGTTTGCCGGAGTGGGAGGAGCAGGCGCCGCCGCCGCCGCCGGGCGCCTTGCCGGTCGGCGCGAACGAGGCGCGGACCCGGCTCGCGCTCATGCTGGGCGCCCACGCCGAGCAGCGTCCGGGCCAGGCCGACTATGCCAGCGCCGCCGCGGGCGCCTTCGCGCCGCGGGAGGTGGAGGGCGACCCGCACGTCGTGCTGGCGGAAGCCGGGACCGGCACGGGCAAGACGCTCGGCTACGTGGCGCCGGCCAGCTTGTGGGCCGAGCGCAACCGCGGCACGGTCTGGATCAGCACCTTCACCCGCCATTTGCAGCGCCAGATCGACGCCGAGCTGGCCCGGCTGTTCCCCGATCCTGCCGAGCGCCGCCGCCGCGTGGTGATCCGCAAGGGGCGGGAGAACTACCTGTGCCTGTTGAACATGGAGGAGCAGGTGAACGCGGCCAGCGTGGGCGCCGGGGCGACGGCGATGGGCCTGGTGGCGCGCTGGGCGTTGGCGACGGCGGATGGCGACATCGCCGGCGGCGACCTGCCGGGCTGGTTCCCCGAGCTGTTCGGCACGGCGCTGATCCCCGCCATCGCCGACCGCCGCGGCGAGTGCATCCACGGCGCCTGCCCGCATTACCGGATTTGCTTCGTCGAGCACGCGATCCGCCGCGCCCGCGGTGCCGAGCTGGTGGTCGCCAACCACGCGCTGGTGATGGCGCAGGCGGCCTGGGGCGGCCTCGACGACGACGCGGTGCCGAGCCGCTACGTGTTCGACGAGGGGCACCACCTGTTCGACGCCGCCGACGGCGCGTTCTCCGCCGAGCTGTCGGGCTTGGAAGGCGCGGAGCTGCGCCGCTGGCTGCTGGGGGCGGAGGGCGGGCGGTCGCGCGCCCGGGGGCTGCGGCGCCGGCTGGAGGACCTGGTGGCCGGGCGGCCCGAGCTTGAAACGCCGCTCGACGCCGCGCT
>JAABUS010008614.1_pt1 | contig 11111 bp, 10 predicted proteins | sample 5560161 | NCBI WGS metagenome assembly JAABUS01 (sample SAMN10711885, study PRJNA513376) | rock metagenome | isolation source: Antarctica rocks | place: Antarctica: Victoria Land, Trio Nunatak nord | collected 2016-01-04
CGAGCGGCTGCTTCGGGCCGCCCTCGACGACCGGCGGGATGGTCCGCTACGGTCGGAACTGCTCTACTGGCTGGGCATCGCGGTCTACTGGGTGGGACACGAAGACCACGACGCTCGCGACGACGTCTGGGACCGCCTCGTCGTCGACTATCCCGACTCGATCTGGGCGCACCGAACGCCGCAGTTCCTGACTGGTGACCGTCCGGCGCGTCACTGACCGAAGATCGACTTGCCTTGCCAGGCTCGGCCTGGTTCAACGCGGTCCTCGGCGCATCCACTGGGCCCACTGGGACGATCAGGCGTTGGCGACGCCGTAGGTGCCAATCATTGGGATGTACTCGACGTCTGGATAGCCGAACGCCGCCGGACCGATGTAGGTCAGGGCGAGCGGCGTCCGCAGCATCGCCGGAGCCGGGATGCCAAGGACGGTGGCGCGGAGACCGTAGCGGAGGACCTCGGTCGTGATCGGCTCGCCGGTCTCGGTGTCGACGATGCAGATCAGGTCCGGAACGGCGCAGAGGACCGTGCCCCCCTCGTCCCGTGCGACCAAATTCTCATTCTGGAAGGCGATGTGCAGCCTCCGGCCACTGTCGGCGTCGGCGCCGTCCATTCTGAGTGCGCCACGAGCGAAGCCGCCGACGAGGCGTCGGTCGACGTCGGTGATCTTGCCCGTGAACAGGCGTTGCCCGCCCATCACCGCCAGTGACGCCGCGACGGGGTCGCGGTGCGCCGCCCGGGCGCCCAGGACCGCCTCCCCCAGCCGGATCGCCAGCGAGAGGGTGCCTGGGATCGCGGTCCGGCGCATGTCGTCGGCCGACATCACGGGGAAGGCGTAGCCGGCCGCGCCGCCCATCTGGATCGTGACGGCGCGTGCATACCGTTCCAGGTCATTGGCGACGCCGATCTCATCGAAGATCACTGAGTGGCCGCGGATGTCGGACAGCGCGGCCGGAGTCGGCGGGATCCCGTAGATTGTGAACGTGTCCATCTGATGCTCCGGGAAGGCGCGTCCCATCGCATCGGCGTCGACGACCGGCAGTCCCATCTGATAGGCCACCCGGACCGGCACGATCGCGTTGCTGCCACCAATCTCGCCGATGGCGATGTGCGTCGCGGCTCGGCCGGTGTAGCGCTCCAGGGCCTGGACGGCTCGGAGAGACTCGGCGCCGTCGCCCATCCGCTCGATCCCGATCGTCGGCGAGCCCATCCCGCCGGTCGCGATCACGACGGCGTCTTCGGATAGGTCCTCGACAGCCACGATCGGAACCGACCCCTCGCCTCCGAGCAGGCGCTGGGTGGTGATCTTGCCGAGGAACGGGTTGCCGCCGCCACCGGTCCCGAGAATACCGGCGCCGATCGATAGCGCCTCGAGCGTATCCGAATCCACCGACCGCGTCGCCGTCTCCACCATGGCTGATCTGTTCTCCAGATATCGTGTTCGCGTCGACATCCACGGATGTCGGGCAGTCAGGTCCGCTGACGCGATGCTACACGCCGCCTGCTTGACTTCGCGACTTCGACAAGCTGTGCCGACCGCACGAAGCGTTCGTCCGTGCGCGGGGCGGTCAGGCGTGGGGCCGTGGGCGGCCATGCTAGTATCCGGCCCTCGCTGTGACCAGATCGGGCGAACGACCGGCAGCGCGGGGACCGACGATGTCCTCGCGTCGCCGCCGGTCCGCTGGCCGGAGCCCGACCGACGATTGGAGAGATCAGGATGAGTCTGCGGATCGGGGTCGACGTCGGTGGGACCAACACGGACGCCGTGCTGATGGACGGGCAGACCGTCGTCGCCAAGCTCAAGACGCCGACGACCGAGGACGTCACCGGTGGTATCACGACCGCGATCCGGAGCGTGCTCGACCAGTCCGGGACGGCGACTTCCGGCGTTGCCTCGGTCATGATCGGCACGACCCACTTCACCAATGCGATCGTCGAGCGCCGCCACCTTACCCCGACCGCCACGATCCGGCTCGGCTTGCCGGCGACCACCGCGCTGCCGCCTATGATCGACTGGCCGGGCGACCTGGTCGCGACGATCGGTGAGCACAGCTACCTCTGCCACGGGGGCTACGAGTTCGACGGCCGGATGATCTCGCCGCTGGACCTGGACGAGATCCGTGAGGCGGCTCGCTCGATTGCCGCAAAGGGGATCACCGCCATCGCGATCAGCGGCGTCTTCTCCCCGGTCAACACCGACATGGAGGATCGGGCGGCCGAGGTCGTCGCCAGCGAGATCCCAGGGGCAACGATCACGAAGTCCAGCGAGATCGGGCGGATCGGCCTGCTCGAGCGGGAGAACGCCGCGATTCTGAACTCCTGCCTCCGGGCGCTGGCCGATCGGACGGTCACGGCCTTCGAGCGAGCCATCGCCGAGCTCGGCATCACGGCGCCGCTCTACCTCACCCAGAACGACGGGACCCTAATGGCGGCGGGCTTCGCGCGTCAGTATCCAGTCCTGACCATCGCCTCTGGCCCGACCAACTCGATGCGGGGCGCCGCGTTCCTCTCCGGGCTGTCGGACGCGATCGTGGTCGACATCGGAGGTACGACATCCGATGTCGGCGTCCTGACTCACGGCTTCCCGCGCGAGGCATCCGTAGCGGTCGAGGTCGGCGGCGTGCGGACCAACTTCCGCATGCCGGACGTCTACTCGGTCGGCCTGGGTGGCGGCTCGCTGGTCGACTTCGAGACGATGACGGTCGGGCCGCGCAGCGTGGGCTACCGCTTGACCGAGCAAGCGATCGTCTTCGGCGGCGACACGCTGACGACCTCGGACATCGCCGTCGCCTCCGGCCTGGTGGAGATGGGTGACGCGACCAGGGTCTCGCACCTGGACCGCGCGCACCTGGCTGGGGCACTGGACCGGATCCAGCAGATCGTGGCGGAGGCGGTCGACCGGATGAAGACCTCCTCCGAGGGGGTACCGGTCATCGTGGTCGGCGGCGGCAGTGTCCTCGTCTCGCGACCGATCGAAGGCGCGTCGGAGATGGTCAAGCCGGATCACTTCGAGGCCGCAAACGCCGTCGGTGCCGCCATCGCCCAGATCAGCGGCGAGGTGGATCGGGTCTACGGGCTGGAGAGCATGACCCGCGACCACGCACTCGACGCCGCCAAACGCGAGGCGTCAGATCGGGCCGTCGCGGCCGGCGCCGACCCGCGATCGGTCGCGATCGTCGACGTCGAGGACGTCCCACTCGCCTATCTCCCCGGCAACGCGACCCGGATCCGTGTCAAAGCCGTCGGTGATCTCGATCTCGCGCCGGTCGCCAGCTCTCAGCCCGCCGCGTCGGGTGGGAGCGACGGACATGCGTGAGATCACGGTCGCGCACCTGGACGACCTGGCGATGGGTGCGGCGGTCCTCGGTACCGGTGGTGGCGGCGACCCCTACATCGGCAAGCTGATGGCCCGAAAGGCGATGGCGGGACGCCCCGCTGTCCAGCTCCTGGATTTCGCCGATCTCGACGATGACGCCCTTGTCGTCCCAAGCGCGATGATCGGCGCCCCGACGGTCATGGTCGAGAAAGTCCCTTCCGGCAAGGAGGCGATCGCCGCGTTCCGGGCGCTCGAGAGCTTCATGGGCCGGCGGATCGACGCGACCATGCCGATCGAGATCGGGGGAATGAACTCCCTGATGCCGTTCACCGTCGCCGCCGAGCTCGGTCTGCCGATGGTCGATGGCGACGGGATGGGCCGGGCGTTCCCTGAACTCCAGATGGTGACCCAGACGATCGCTGGACTGACCGCATCGCCGATGGGGCTGTCGGACGAGAAGGGCAACAGCCTGATCCTCAACACGATCACCAACCAGTGGGCCGAGACGTTCGCGCGGACGGCGACGGTCCAGATGGGCGCGGCGGCCCTGATGGCGATCTTCCCGATGACCGGTGCCGAGGTGAAACGGGCCTGCATCCCCGGCACGCTGACGCTGATCGGCGAGATCGGCCGGGCGATCCGGGAGGCGCACGCCGCTCATCGCGATGCGGTCGCTGCCGTCTGCGCGGTGACCGGTGGCGTGCCGGTCTGGACTGGCAAGGTTGGCGACATCGAGCGCCGGACGATTGGCGGCTTCGCCCGTGGGACAGCCCGGGTCGAGGGCAACGGGGACCATACCGGCCGCACCCTCGAAGTCGACTTCCAGAACGAATTCCTGATCGCGCGGTCCGGGGAGGACGTCCTCGTCACAACGCCGGACCTGATCACGATGCTCGATGCCGAGACCGGCGAGCCGATCACGACCGAGCAGCTCCGCTATGGCTTCCGGGTCGTCGTAATCGGCATCCCCAGCCACCGGCTCTGGCGGACCGAGATGGGGCTGGCGCTGACCGGGCCGGGCTATTTCGCATACGACCTTGAATTCTTTCCACTGGAGAGCCGCTACCCGGAGGCGCGTCACATCTCCTGACCCTGCCGGGGGATGCGCCCGACGTCCGTCGCCTGGATGACACCGTGACGGACGCCGTGATCTTTCCAACGCCGACGATCCGTCCTCTGATCGGTTCGAGCAACTGACGGTTGACCTGACGGAGTCCCCGGGACCGTGGATTCAGGTAGGATAGCGCCGGATCACAGGCCCAATGCGTTGAGCAGCGATTGGGCATAGGCGAGACATCTGCATGGGGAGACGGGAATGACGGACGGCGGCTCGATCAGTGTGGCAATCCCAACCCCGATGCGGCGCTTCACCGGCGGAGCATCGAAGGTCTCCGTCTCTGGCTCAACCCTCTCGGAGGCGCTGGCGGACCTCGGACGGCAGTTCCCCGACCTGGGTGGTCGGATCGTCGAGGACGACGGCCGGATCCGTCGCTTCGTCAACATCTTCGTCAATGGGAACAACGCCCGCGACCTCGAGGGCGAGCGGACCCCGGTGAAGCCCGGCGACGAGTTGACGGTGATCCCCGCGATGGCCGGTGGTACGGCCCGGTGACGTACCCCGCTGCCGGCGAGCTCAGGATACCGGCGGTCATCCGGGCCGAGATCGTCGCTCATGCTGGCGCCGAGGCACCACGCGAGTGCTGCGGCCTGATCGGAGGACAGCCCGGCGATCCCGATCTCGGTGCGTCGGTGGTCGAACTCTTTCGTCTCACCAACGCCGCACCTGGCCTCGACTTCTACGAGATCGACCCCGACGACCTCTTCCGCGTCACCCGTCAACTCAACGACACGGGCCGGGATATCGTCGCGATCTATCACTCGCACCCAACTGGCCCGGCCCGGCCCTCGGCGACCGACGTCGAACTCGCCTTCTGGCCGGACGCCTGGTACCTGATCTGCTCCCTCGACGATCCTGATGCGCCCGAGCTACGGGCCTTTCGAATCGCCGACGGCACGATCAGCGAGGCCGAGATCGCGTTGACATAAATGCGGTGAGGTCGAAGAGGTCGAACGGTAGGAGGAGAATGGGTGGCCAGCAGCCGAACTCGACTCGATGGGCGTCACGTCGAAACCATCGCCGTTCACGCCGGTGAGCGAGCTGAACCACCCGACTTCACTCCAACGGTCGCTCCGATCTACGCGACCAGCTCCTTCTCCTACCCGTCGGCCGCTGAAGCCGAAGCCGTCTTCGCCGACGAGCGGCCGGGCTTCGTCTACACCCGCTACGGCAACCCGACCGTCGCCGCCCTGGAAGCTACCGTCGCTGACCTCGAAGGCGGCGCGGCGGCCGTCGCGACCGGCAGCGGCATGGCGGCGATCCACCTCGCCCTGCTCGGCGAGGTCCGGTCCGGCGATCGAATCCTCGCGTCGAAGGACCTCTACGGTGCGACGTTCGCCCTCCTGACCAACGTGTTCGGTCTGCTCGGGATCCCAACGACCTACGTCGATACCACCGATCTCGACGCGGTCGCCGGAGCACTGGAGAACGAGCGGCCACGTGTCCTCGTCGTCGAGACGATCTCCAACCCGCTGATGCGGGTGGCGGACATCCCGGCCCTGGCGGCGCTCGCCCGGCAGCATCGAGCCAGATTGCTGGTTGACAACACCTTCGCGTCCCCGGTGCTCGTCAACCCGCTCCGCCACGGTGCTCACGTCGTCGTCCACAGCACGACCAAGTACCTGTCCGGCCATGGTGACACCACGGGCGGGGTGATCGTCACCGACGCCGAGCGGGCGTTCGAGCTGCGCGAGCTCAACAAGCTGGTCGGTGCGCTGATGGACCCGTTCACCGCCTGGCTCACCTTGCGCGGCATCAAGACGCTGTCGCTCCGATTCGCTCAGCAGGCCCGTTCGACGATGGCCGTTGCCCGCTGGCTGGCCGATCATCCGGCTGTCGAGCGGGTCTACTTCCCGGGCCTCGAGGATCCGGGCAGCGTGGCCAGTCAGTTCGATGGCGACCTCCCTGGCGCCATCCTGTCCTTCGACATCCGGGGGGCGGGCGAGCCGGAAGTCCACCGGTTCATGGACGCGCTCACCATTTGTGTACCGGCGACGACGCTGGGCGACGTCTACAGTCTCGTCCTCTACCCCGCGATGTCATCGCACCGCGCCTATACCGCTGAGCAGCGCTCGGCACTGGGGATCGGAGAGGGGTTGGTTCGGCTGTCGATCGGGATCGAGCATCCGGATGATCTGATCGCCGACCTGGACCAGGCACTGGCCGCGGCTGGTTAGACCGGGGCCAGTGATCGGCCGCGCATAGCCCATCGCCGGGCAACGGCAGCGATCCGGCCTACTGCCCCTGACCGAGGGTGAAGCCCGGCTCGCCATCGAAGGTGCAGAGGTGCTCCGTCTTGATGAAGTCGATGCCGACTTCCGCCGCGCGCCCGGTGAGGGCCACGATCTCGGTCAGGGGCAGGTTCTCGTCGTCGACCATGAACCGGCACCGCCAGTGGTCCGTAAGGAGAGTCTCCGGAAAGCCGTTGGGCCAGACCTTGACGCCGCGGTTGGTGATCATGCGGAGCGTGAGCCGTTCGGAGCCGATCGGATGGACCTGCGCCGCGAGGTCGTCCGGACTGCCGCGCCACTGGACGAAGAGGTCGACACCGACGGTCTCCTTGCGGGCCGGGGACCGAGGCACGTACGGCGGCGTCTCGAATGGGGCTGTGGCGCGGTAACGGACTGGCGCCAGCGTCCGGGGCTCCTGCCCGAGCCGCTCGATCACCGCCCTTCCGAACGCGCGCGTTCCGACGACCTCCCTGGTGTGGTCCTTGCTGGCGACGTCCTTGGTGTGGACGCCGTCCTCGAGCGCGCGCAACCAGGCATTGTGGACTCGCTCGGCGATCTCCGGCTGGCCAATATGGTTGAGCATCATGACGCCGCCGAGCAGCAGGCCGGTCGGGTTGGCGCGGTCCTGGCCTGCCATACGCGGGGCCGAGCCGTGGATCGCCTCGAACATCGAGCAGTGGGGGCCGATGTTGGCCGACCCAGCGAGGCCGACCGAACCAGCGATCTGGGCGGCGACGTCGGACAGGATGTCGCCGTAGAGGTTTGGCATGACGAGCACGTCGAAGCGTTCGGGGGTGTCGGCGAGCTTGGCGGCACCGATGTCGACGATCCAGTGCTCCTTCTCAAGGTCCGGGTACTCCTGGCCGATCTCGTCGAACACATGGTGGAACAGCCCGTCGGTCAGCTTCATGATGTTGTCTTTGGTGAAGCAGGTTACCTTGGACCGGGCGTTGGACCGGGCGTACTCGAAGGCGTAGCGAACGATCCGCTCGCAGCCCGGCTGTGTGATCAGCTTCAGGCATTGGTAGACCTCGTCGGTCTGGCGGTGCTCGATGCCGGCGTAGAGGTCCTCCTCGTTCTCGCGGACGATGACGAGGTCCATCTCGGGGTGCAGGGTGTCGACGAAGGGGGCGTACGAGACGCAGGGCCGGACATTGGCGTAGAGGCCGAGCGTCTTGCGGATGGTGACGTTGAGCGACTTGAATCCTCCCCCTTGAGGGGTAGTGATCGGCGCCTTGTAGAAGACACGGGTCCGACGCAGCGAGTCCCACGCCTCCGGTGCGATGCCGGCGCTGAGCCCGCGGTCGTAGACGGCTTCGCCGATCTCGATCGTCTCGACTTCCAGCCGCGCGCCGGCGGACAGGAGGACGTCGAGGCTCGTCCGCATGATGTCGGGACCGATCCCGTCGCCATAGGCGACCGTGATCGGCGTCCGGGTCGTGGTCTCGGTCATGGTGGGGCCTTCTGCTCAACCGGTCGTTAGGGGCAGCGGGAAACAACGAATAGCCTGCCAGGGGCCAATCTCGCTTCGCCGCTCTTGTCGGGCAGCGGTCGTGGTGCCATTGTCACCATACACGGTCAACCGCACCCGGAACCTGGCCGAGGCGCTCAGGCGGACTGGCCGCGCGCCGACCTGAGCCGGACGGCCCAGGAGGTCTCGTAGTCACAGCTCCTCTACCAGGTGGCGCCGCCCACCGCGCTGCTGCCATCCACGTCGGCTGCGTTCCAGTCCCAGCTGACCGGTCACCGTGGCTGGTCACTCTCCCTGGCCGATGGGACGATGGATGTCCTGACGGCGACGCCCGAACTCGCCGACGACGAGGTGACTGGGTCGATGTGGATCGACGCAACGGCCAGTCTCGTGTTCCAGCTCGATCCCAAGACCGGCGCTGGCTACGTCATCGAGCTCTGGGCCGGATCATGGCCGGTCACCCTGCAGAAACTGCCGCTGATGGAGGACCGCTGGACGGGCCAGCAGCGCTTCGCCCACACCGACTATCAGCGCGTTGAGCTGGGAGAACCGCTGGACCGTGGGACGGCGCTGCCGTTCCGCCTGATTCTTTCCGGCCCGTACATCGAGCTAACGCTGGGTGACGAGGTCGTCATCGCGACACTGTCCGGTGAGCTCGTCCGGGGTCGATTTGGGTTCTGGGTCACGGAGGGGACCGGGTCGCTGGAGGACGTCATGGCCACTCCGTTGAAGCCGGTTCCGATCAGGGCGCGATCGATCGCCGGGACGACCAGTTCGAACTGCTGACTGGTGATTAGCTGAGTCCGCCCAAAAGCGGGACTCTACGAGTGTAGATCGACCGCTTGATCGTGTCGGTTATCGTCCCTGAGCCCGACCCCTTCACGGTCGGGTCAACCCCGTAGCGTGATGATACCTCGCCGGAATCGTCCGGCAGGGTATCGTCATGCCGCGAACCGGTTCGTGGCTCAGTCGGCGACGGCGGCGAGGAAGGGGACGGCGCAGGCGACGTCGCTGTACTCGATCGTGCTGATGTCGACGTTGGCATGGTCGCCGCAAACCGGGCACTCCGGGTTGCGCTTGAGCCGTAGTTCGCGGAACTCGGTCGCCAGGGCGTCGTAGAGCAGCAGCCGGCCGACCAGCGGCTCTCCGATCCCAAGGACCAGCTTGATGGTCTCTGTAGCCTGGATCAGCCCGATCGTTCCGGGCAGGACACCGAGCACGCCGGCCTCGGCGCAACTCGGCGCGAGCTCGGGCGGAGGCGGGTCCGGAAACAGACAGCGGTAGCACGGACCCTCATGCGGCAGGAAGACCGTCGCCTGGCCCTCGAACCGGAAGACGCTGCCGTGGATGTTGGGCTTGTTCAGCATCACGCAGACGTCGTTGATCAGGTAGCGGGTAGCGAAGTTGTCGGCGCCGTCGACGATGACGTCGTAACCCGCGAAGATGTCGAGCGCGTTCTCCTTGGTCAAACGGACCTGGTGCGTCTCGACGTTGACGTCGGGGTTGAGTCCCTCCATCGCGATCCGGGCCGATTCGACCTTGGGCATCCCAACCCGGTCGAGATTGTGGGCGACCTGACGCTGGAGATTGCTGTCGTCGACCGTGTCGGCGTCGATGACGCCAATCGTTCCAATCCCGGAAGCCGCGAGGTAGAGCGCCGCCGGCGATCCAAGCCCGCCGGCCCCGACGAGCAGGACCCGGGCGTCGATCAGCTTCCGCTGTCCGGCCTCGCCGACCTCGGGGATGAGGAGGTGACGACTGTAGCGGCGGCGCTGGTCGGCGGTCAGGGTGGCCGGGATGTGCCATGACTGCCCGGCGTTCTTCCAGCCGTTGAAGCCGCCGGCTAGCGAGACGACGTCGGTGTAGCCAAGGTCGGTCAGCGCCTTGGCGGCGAAGGCGGACCGCACACCGCCGGCGCAGTAGACGACCACCGTCTGGCTGCGTTCGGGGACGGCGTCCTCGACTCGCATCTCGAGGAACCCGCGCGGGATATGGATCGAGCCGGGCACGACACCCTGGTCGACCTCGTCCTGCTCGCGAACGTCGACCGCGGCCGCGCCGTGATCGATCAGTGATTGGGCCTCGGCCGCGTCGACCTCGCGGATCGCGCGCCGCGTCGCCTGGAGGATCTCGTTGTACCGTGCCGACATACCCGGTCCCCTGTCTGCTTCCCGGTGGCTACCGGAGCGAGAACGTCCTCGTATTCGATGCGCCAGTGTACGAAGTCTACGGGAGATTCGGAAGTGATTACCCTGGACTGGTCGTCGACTTGCCGGCGGCGTCCCAGGCGTGCATTCCACCCGCCATCGAGACGGCGCCGGTGTAACCCATTTGCTCAAGGGTCTTCGTCGCGAAGGCCGAGCGGACGCCACCGGCGCAGTAGACGACGATCGGCATGCCTGCATCAGGGACAAGCGCGCGGATGCGCTCCGGGATCTCGCCCCGGGGAACGAGGATCGCGCCGGGGAGGACGCCATCCACGAACTCGTTCGGCTCGCGCACGTCGAGGGCGACGGCCCCATCGTCGATCATCCGCTCAGCGGCTTCGACATCGACCTCGGGAACATTCGGGATCTGTGGCTGGCCGGCATGCTGGTCGGTCATGAAGACTCCTCTGATAGTTGGGTCGGAATTTAGTCGCATCGAGGTGCGGTCGGGCTGAAACCAGAGACGCTGCTCGACCCGCCAGACCGTAGCTTCGGGCGATCGAACGCACGACTTGGCAGCGCGTTAGCCGCGGACAGATACCGGCTGCGTGGTGGCGATCCGGAGCACCTCGTCCCGGACCGAGTGTTCGATCTGGCGCAGGTCGCCCGGTGACCGTACATATCCCATTCCATTAACTTCATCCAGCGTCACCGAAGCGATGCGATCCCGGTACTTGCCGGCGCCCTCAGCCGGCCGGTAGCCACAGACGAGATCCCGGAACCGGTCGTCGCTCTGGCAGCAACCTCGCAGGACGGCCAGTGATGGCGCCCA
>JAABUS010008615.1_pt1 | contig 11111 bp, 14 predicted proteins | sample 5560161 | NCBI WGS metagenome assembly JAABUS01 (sample SAMN10711885, study PRJNA513376) | rock metagenome | isolation source: Antarctica rocks | place: Antarctica: Victoria Land, Trio Nunatak nord | collected 2016-01-04
CTGTCCTGCCACTGTTGGTCTCAGCAGGAACACTACTGGCAGGGACAATCTCCATTCCACCTGTTGGCCTGCCAGCAGCATCTAAAGCTGGTCTCCTCACATACGACATAGTTACACCCTCTGACTGTGGAGTTACAGGTGTAGAAGATGCTGAGCTCGGCTGCTCTGAGTTCTGCCCTGCAGACTTCTCAGCTGAGGAGCTTATGGCAGCTGCTGCTGCTGGCTGCTGGGGCCTTTGTAAAGGAGCAGGGCTGTTGCGGGCTTGCCCTGTGACAGTTGCTGCAGTCCAGATGGCAGATTGTTTCCTCTCAACAGTGCTGGGTAGAGGAGAAGCAACTGCCCTGTCAGCTGCCTTGTCAGCTGCTTGTTTGAGTGGATTAGTCACCACTGCTCTACCAGCTGCCTCGGTAGCTGCTGGTCTGTCAGCTGCCTTGTCATCAGAGGCTGCACCGCTACGGCCAGGGGTTGAGCCTTGTGCCCCACCAGTAGGGCTGACATTCAGGGCAGATGCAGAACTGCCTGCAGTGCTGGCAAGGCTGTTTGGGGAGCCCTTAGAAGCTGTCTTTGTGGAGGAGGAAGAAGGAGGGGTTGCAGGGGCAGGGCCTTCTGTTGAAGAAGTGCCTGCTGTGCCTGATGACGAGGAGGGATGGGCTACAGTGTCAGCAAGGCTTCCTGAAGAAGAAGAGCGGGCTGCAGCACCAGCTGACCCTGATGAAGAAGAGCCGGCTAATGTATCAGTATAGCTACGTGAAGATGAGGAACGGGGTGGAGCAGTCGAAGAAGAAGTGTCTGAATTACTGACACTCCTGCTTGCAGGACTGATTGCTGCAGCCCTGGATGACAAAGAAGAAGAGGAAGACAAAGTCCCAGAGGCAGCTGCACCAGCAGGTCTGTCTGCAGGGCTGCTTGAAAAAGCCCTGGCCTCAGAAGTTGCATCAGGCTGCCTCAGACGGACAGACCCTGATGGGCCCCCCTCAAGTTGGTCTCCCTGGGCCACAGACTTCTGTTCCATCACAGTAGGCAGATTTTTGCCATTTGTGCCAATTTGCCCTTTGGGAGAGGCAGAAGCAGAGGGCAATGGGGGGCTAGCAGTGGGAGGCTGCTCTGCACCCCCTTCCTGTGAGGCTCTAGCTTGTGCACTAGATCCTGATTTGTGCCCCTGTCATGCCAAAAGAGATATTTGAGCAAAATTGCACTTTGTAGATGTCCAGGTTGATTTCTTGCCAATTTGGTCTACATGCAAGCAGAGGTGCAGTCAGCATGACTTGACCCATCTGGATCTTGCACAGTGCCACAACGCATAGAGTAGTAGCATGTGTTTGCACCACCATGCCATGTACATACTGTTGTAAACACCCATGACCAGTATTACAGTGCCTTGTCGTACTGGGATGCATGGTGATGCTGCACATCTGAAATTTAGGTAATGCAGTACAAATGATCCTGCATGTGCCAACCTTGACCAGCTGTACACAACATCTGAGAATTTCTGTATCAAAAACAAGAAACCCAAGCAAGTAAGCAAGTGCACAGCCATATACTGATAAACTCCAGCATGTTCTTTTTTCAAGAACAGTAGCAGAGTCAATGAAGTGAAACGAACTGACCCAGGTCTTACACACACCATGGTGCCACTTTTGGCAGCAGTTTCTATCACACAGCATACTCATACGACTCACCACTGAGCTACTCAGATTAGTTACCCTGTTGGAAATACACATATACAACAAATGATGGAGCGACAAAACACCCCCCATAAGAAAATAGTGGACAAGAGGCAAAAGGAAGGGAGAGGCAAAAGGCAGTCACCTTGAAAGTGGCCAGGACCATGGTGGCAACAATGCCAGCCAACACCAGGCTCATGGCTTCATGCCTGATCTCCTGCTTCACTTGCACATGCCTCTTGGCAGGGCTGGATAGCAAGGCTGGCGCTGGCCGGCTGCCCACCAACCTCATGGCTGCAGCACAAGACGCACAGACACACTTTAGGTTCATAGCCAACCCAGTTGGACAACTTTTGCTAGAATAGTAGAACAGCCAGGGTGATACCGACTAGCGGATCACCAACCTCATGGCTGCACACACATGGCACAGACACAAGTCAGGTTCACAGTCAACCCACTTGGTCAAGTTTTGCTACAATGGCACAACAGAAAGACTGGTAGTGACTGGGTGATTACCAACCTCCGTGCTGCACCATACATTGTAAGTGGGTAGACGGATCAGACAACAGACAAAACAGCCTAGTGAGGAGTTGGTGGTGCATTTGAGTCAAAGTGGGTACAGTTGACGTAGTCTGCTGATACAGCTTTGCTAGCGGCACACAGCAAAAAGCTTGTGTGACAACTCGCTCAACAGCATGCCAGCAAATTAATGGCAGGAATGATGTGTGCTATCTACTGGACGTGATGCAAGGTTTGATTACATCTGCACACAAATACTTGAGATGATATTTCAGGTACCTAAAGCAGTTGTGTCAGAGTATATCAGCCAATCACGCGGCAGCACTGCAGGCTGATAGGCGCAACATGCATCACTGATGCCTGCACACTTCATTCATGCAGCATTGAACAGCATCATTTACAGCGTTATTTAATGTCAGCACTTCTCGTTATTCGGTCAAATCCTACCAACAATGAGACCTGAGGCTCTTTCGGCAAAACCCTCACCAGCTTGCTTTTTATGGCACACCACATACACCTGTGCTTTCAAGTCAGGATGTCTGATGAGTCACAAATGGCTCCACACCCCAGACCGTAAGGTACTAAATGCAAACGAACACAGCAGCAGAGTATGTTGCCATACCTGACTTTAGCACAGAGGGGTTGACATCACGCTGACTTCTGTTCAAGGTGGAGACCAGATCAGTAGCAGTGAAGCCAACTCCATTGAGGTTGGAGGTCCATGTGTAGTCATGATACATGCCATGCGCCCTGGCAGGCAAGACTCTTCTTGTAGATGGTGACTGAGGCAGGATCCTGGGTCCCCAAGAAGGTCGCAGAGGGGGTCCAACTGACCCAAAGGGTTTCTGTGGAGTGGTCATGGATGGCAAGCTTGCTCTGAAGCTGCTTCTGACTGCCAGACCTAGGGATCTTGGATAGCGGAGAGGTCCTGATGACCTGGTCATCCATAGTGGGCAACTGCTTTGAGAGCGCCCAAGACCCTATAGAAAGACATGAGACACATCAGAAGAGTTTGTCAGTATCATGCTTGTAGTGATTGTGTCCTTCTGAGTCACTGTGCTCACTTGCCCTTTGTGGCTGACGCAACAGCAAAATACAGATTGTCCACAGGTGAGCCAGATACATAGAGTAGAGAAGTGGCTTACCGCAATCCTCAAACGGATGCATGATCTGCTAGGGAAGAGTGCACAACCTGATGCTGTCGTCAGGCAAGTAAGCCGCACCATCGTGGACAACTATGGGCTACATCGAGCGTTACTGTATGCCGACGTCTGTCGAGAAACGATCTCTACAACACAATGAATCGTATCAGAGCCTTTCTTGATGCTACACCGTATGATTGCGACTGTGGCACAGCACACGAGCTTCTGCAGGTCGAGCGCGACAACACAAGCCAAAGCTACTATGGAGTATACCTGGTATTTCTGCACTCTGGGCTGTAGTCCACTTACAATTGAACTGATGTTTTACGATGCAGTTGACCCGGGCTCCTCCAGCTGAGCGCGGAGAGCCTACGGTCTGCAGAAATGCAGCAAGAAGCTCTGTGACCTATCGAAAGGGCGGTGCCCCGCAAAGGGCGTCTTGCAGAGCTCTGAGGGCGCTTCGACAATAGACGGACTCAGCGACGAGGAGCTCGTTGGTCAAGTTTAATGCAAGAATCTTCGCACAGGAGGGCAGCACCCGGATGCAAAAACCAGAACAATGACAACACAAACACGACAGAGCGTTGCATCGGTCACATTGTTGAGTCTTAGCCAGAGTCTACAAACGTCATAGAAGTCTTCGCTTCTCGTTGTTAAGGAGTTCCGAGTGAACTGGCAGCAAACAATTGCAACCGTGGCATTTGCAGTTTATTGATCGAATTGGTGTACTCCATATGGTGATAGCGTGCTAGTTTGTCTATCTGTGACGTGAGGCGTTATGGCTCCCGAGCCTACTGAGTCAACGTTCTTCAAGGCGCCTATTTTTGCTGTCCACAAATCTGTGCTCCATGCGAAGAACAACGTGTTTGGTGTGATGGGATGGGTGGCGTCTCGCAGTCCATTGTTGTTGCCCTTTTCCCTTTGGAAAGCCAGCAGTGCTGATCAGCTTCAGCTCAATCAGGAATATATTTGTGTGGAGGTCAAGTTCCTTTCTGGTGCGGAAGTCCAGCTGCGCTTTGTGAGTCTCGGAAACCTCACAGCACAAACACGTACATGCAGTAGCTGTACTTGCATATCTTGTTGTCTGCCAGCGAGTCTCCTACAAATTGTGATGTCTTCGACATGTGCTCAGCACAACACTGCAGTTGTACCATATTTGCATGTGCCATGCGTCTTGCCACCTTTCAACTGTACATTGTTGTCTAGCATCAATACTCAGCAGCTGCTAGCGCTTAAGCAGGCAGGTGAAGGTACATCACCAAGTGGCTTAGGTGCTGTCTTCCGGGCATAACCATAGCTTGGCTGTTTCATGTATGAGCAAGTCAAATGATATGTGCAGGAGTGCGAGCAGCAGTTGATCAGCGTGTCAGAGCTTGTGAGCCTTCAGACAGGACTCAGCCCAGACCGGCAGATGTTTGTGATCTCTGAGAATAAGCGCAGATTCAGAGGGTATGGCGCAGCAGCACGAGACCTGGCTCACTCTTGGACAGTCAGAAGATCTACCAGGAGTGTTGTCATTGGCATGGTCAACTTTGTCTTCCTGCCAGAGGTGGTCAGCAGGTTAGCTTCCTATGTCTGTCACAAAGGGTTACCTTTTGTACACATGCTTGAAGAAACCCTTAAAGGACAACAAGCAGATTGATCAAGTCTGCATAAGCTGTTGAATGCATATGGTCGCTCTTGGAAGTTGCTGCCTGCTGATCCTCTGTGCATTCAAAGCAAGCTGTCGAGACCAAAAATACGCATGCTGAAATACCGTATCTGCATCTGACATAGCATATCTGCATGCTGGCACCTGCAAAGCTGGCCTGATGAGGGCCTTTATTTGTTATTGTGCATGCAGGGAATTCAGTGGCAGGGGGGTATACCAGTGGGCCAGAGGGGGCGTGAGACAGCGCCTGAAGGAGATGCACAGGCCTCAGGGCAGCCTCACTCTGCAAGTGGAAACCCTATCAGGCCTTGTGCTTGCCCTAGACATGGTCAGCTACGACCAACGTCATACATGTGTATAGTTGAAGTTTGTGTGGGCCACATTGATCACCAGCTGTGCTCACGTTTTGTTGCACAGATTTGTGTATTGTACACAAGGATCTGATCCAAACCTTTGGATTTGTCAATGTGGCATACCTTATGCTGGCAACCAGACGCAACACATCCCAGCTGTATGATGTATGTATGCTTGACTGTACGCACAGCCTGCATGACTTGATACGCGATTTGTCCTCATCGCCCCACAAGCAGCCGAGTACAGGTCTGAACTGCTGCCCTGGTTTGATGGTGCAGTCAGCAGAGACCAGGCTGAGAGACATGCAGACACTGGTGCAGCAGGAGGCTGGAGTCGTGCTAGACAGGCAGCGCATCACCATTGAAGGTATACCAATGCCCAACCCCAATCATGCATATGCCCTTCTTCCTCTGGCGTGCCCTTTTTTGTGTATGGTGCTTTTCCATCTCCATCTGCGCAGCATTGCCTTGCATGTCAATGGCTACAAAATTACACTGCCTGCACCTCCTGAATACTGTTTTAGAGCAGCAGTTAGTCTTATCATGGTGTGTTGCACTTGCATCCTTGAGCATGCAAGCTTGATGCTCCTGATGAAACTATGGCAGACTTGCTGGCTTGTGACAAGCTAGGACGTTGTGTCGAGCCAGTCTTTTGTTCTGATGTCAATACGTAGTTGCAGTGACAGCTGTGCACTTAACTGTGAATCTAGGTCCGCAGCCAAATTTGTGGTGCTGTGCAGAGCGTTTACCGCCCAGCAGGCTGCTACAAGTGACCAGCCAGCTTGTACTGGGTTCCTTGGCGGGGGTGAGGGTGGCCTGGCAGGTAGCCTTCTGGGCCCATGCCTCCCTCAAGCGCCAGCTGTGGGACAAAAGGCGCTTCCCACTGCAAGTCAGAACCCTCTCTGGCCAAGCTGTCATTGTAGATGCGGTAAGCCATGCTTCCTTTTTGCAGACACATTAGTGGCTCTCTAAGTTTGACTGTTATTACAGTACGTCTGGCGATTGTGGATCAGTCTGGAGTTCATTTTGTTCTTGCCCAATGTAGCAGTTTTGGAAGATGGGTGTTGTGGCAATCTTTGTAAATATAGCCAGAATGCGTTGATATGGCCATTCTTCCTGCAGGTCGTCAGCCAGGCTGACCACCATCTATTGCGTTGCCACGCATGTTCTGTTTTGCACTGTCGTTGTCTGCATGCATTGCAAGATGCGAGCATGCATCCCTCTTAGGATAGTTGGCTGAAATTTTCGACGGCTGGTGTTTCTGTATTGCAGACAATGGACATGACCCTGAGTCAGGTGTATGAGGCACTGGCCAGCAGCACTGTGGCACCCACGCAGCCTCATGCTTCATCTCAAATACAAGAGATCATTCTTCCACCCATCAACTCAGCTGTGACTGCAAAAAGATCCATATTCACAGGCTTTCAGAAGAACATTGTCAACTGACTTCAACAACCATGATCAATTTGGGCTCCAAAGTAGCATAGGTCTCCTTTAGGTGTTAGCTTTGTGTTGGACTGCGTTGTTTGCTGGCAGTTAGCGGTGCTATGCTTGTGTACCATTAGTGTCGTCACAACAGTGCTGTGCCACTAACCAAATTGCTTAGTGTAAAGAACAGCTTGGATGTATTCATTTTGTGGGCACGTTTTGCTTTTGCTAGTAAGTTTGAGACTGGAGTCCTGTGTTTCCTGCAGCTACGGATTGTTGTCAAGTGTTTTTATTTAGGTGTGTATAGAATGGTACAATACTGACCAGACAATGTACCAGCTGGTGCGTATTGTTTTAGTTTTGCATATTGTGGGAGGATCTAAGAGAAGCCAATTAGTTATAAGTTGCAGCTTGAAGCTGTGCTTGCTAAGGCTGTTGTGGCATGTGAAGATTCTCATATATGTATTAAATGGTGTTTGCTTGACCTTCAGGGCTGTACATGCAGGCTGCATCATGTTGCACCAGATCTGGACTAGACCTGCAAAGCTGACTCCAGACGTAGCTGCTGATGGTGTTCAACACGATGATGTAAACTAAGACTTGCAACAGACCAGTACAGCATCATGCTTTAGATATCAATACGTTGTTGTCAAACACAAGTTGTTGCAGTCATTGACAGCACAGGCTACTCTGCTTGCACTTAATTGCAGAGAGCAATACAACGCTCACATGTTGGTTCAGGTTTCAGCTGTGTCTTGCTTGTACAGAAAACAAGCATACATTCGATGATTGTCAGTGATGTACATGCTCAAGCTTCTTTGCAGAACAGGCGCTTCAAGCAAATGTGTTGTGGGAAATGCAGCACTCGCTAGTTTGCAAAAAGTGCGTTTAGCTATACAAGTTACAACTCTGCTGCAGATGTTGCTGCCTGCACCCCAGAAAAAAGTGGTCTCACAGCTTACTGTCGTGTCTTGATGGCACTTTGGTCTGCTCAATAATCCGCGCTACCGGCAGACAATCTTATGTGATTGGATATTTGGAAGTAGCCGCTTCATATAAACAGGACTGAAAGCTAACAGTGTTTAGTCAATCTCATGTTGCAAAGCAGCGTGACAACACGTCTGAGGTGCCACAAGGTACAAACAGTTTAGCATGACAGTCAGTCAAAGTTGCATGCCTTGTCTTCTGTCCTTCACTACGGATTGTTTCTGTTAGTGATGAAGCAACGCCACAATCATGTCACAGATTGCCTCCCCGCCAAAAGCGCGTTGAAACGCCCCACGACATGCGTTAGGTCAAAGTTATCGGGAGTTCCGAGGTTGCTTTTGGGCCGTCGTGCCTGGTCTTATAAAAGCAACCTGGTGGCTTCGCATACATTACATAGCAAGCTTACCCCTCCTTCGAGGTGGTGCTGGTGACGGTGCTTTGACGTCGCAAAGCCCTTTGTTGATCACGATCAGTGTCATTATCTGTTCAGCCACTTCCAGCTGCTGTTCACAGTGCACTAGTCAGCATCGAAGTGCATCCTTGAAACAGCCTCAGCTAGTCTTGACTGGAGAGCGTAACATCTCCCAAGACAGTTAGCAGCCATCAGGATAGCTGAACGCGATCAGCCAGTTGGCATTGCCGAATGCGTTTCCGCAATGTATCCTTCATTCCCGCAGTAAGTTCCTCTGTCTGTATCACGGTCTCTTTGGGTGTAATCTCTTGCCAAGTTTGGACTCACCAAATGCAATCGTTCTTGCAGCAGAACCGACGGAAGTGAACAGGCACGTAGCCTTTGAAGCCATCTGGAACGCATATGTGTCACGTCTTTGATGGCTTCAAATTTATTGTGCACACTTATCTACCTCCAGAAAATTTTCTCACTTGCCCTCCTGATGTCCCTCACCAATAGCAGCCTTATTTTTTCTTATACCGCTTCAACAGCATGGCAGCACAATTAATTGGATACAATCCTGTGTGGCATCTATACGCAGCCCTGTGAACTTCCTGACCAGAGACAAGTATATGTGTCACTTGACAGCAGAGTCCTGCTCAGGGTGCTGATTTGTGAAGCTGCTCAAGCCTGGCATTGCTGTCTTTTGCAAGTGGCTTGTGAGGGTCAGCAGGTGTCCAGGTTGGGCTGGTGCCACACAGCACATGCAAAGGACAGCGAAGCCAAGCTCAGCAGGGCAGACAAGGCAAATGCAAACAAGCTTGCAAGTAAGGGCTCGATCTCATCTTCAGCTGTCTTGCCTCAGCTGTCTAGAATCCAGATCTGCCCATGCTCAGAAGGCAACTTGAAGCAGGTGCATGACAGGAGCAAAGAACAGGGGTTGACATATAGAGCCAGCAGCAGAGGCCCAGGTCATACATGTTGTTGGCACACAATACAGCTTACTGGTATGAGCTGAATTTGATGTTGAATGGGAGAGACTGCATGCTAGCTAGAGTGCACATGGTATGGTGTGCCTGATCGTAACTTGAAAGGCTTGGCAAAAGTTGCTCAACAGATTGCACTCCAACTGATTGTGCTTTCAAAGGCTTGTGCTTGCTCCATATAGAAGTCTGAGACAGTATGCATCCACAGCAGTTTTATGTCCTCTGGCAGAACAAAACAAATTGTCATGGGTAACTTGTTCTTAAGATCATTGTCTGCCTGAGGATATTTTTGGACAGGTTCTTGTCTTGTGAAGCTGCTTCAGCTGTCAATGAGCTGTGAATGAAGTTGTATGTGTGTTGTTTACATGGTTGGCAAAGAAACGTGGACAACCCTTGCATAGTCTGTCATGCAAAAACTGTTTCTTTTTTGTCTTGCATACATGAAACAACTGACCATACTAGGTTGACAATTTGATGATTTATGAAACAACAGTAAGGCTGAGCATCGAACAACACCAGACAACACAATGATGTTTGATTTACAATAAATTTCTCTTGCCTTTTGCCATGCCTACAACATGACGCATTCAAGATGGTGTGCAAGCATGATGATCCATGTACAACGCTTGTTGTGGCTATTGACCCTGCTAATATGACTGCCGTTGTACGCATTGTCCAACACTCAATGTGAGTGTTTGTGAGCCAAGCATTTCTATACTTTGCTGCAGGTAAATGACCTATTGCACAAGCCCTATAGGTAGCTACACACATGGGCAGGCAAAGCTACAATTTCACCACCTGTGTACATGGGCTTAATATGCTACTCAGACACACACTGGCTCCACACAGATGGCTGTGCTGCTTCAAAGCATGATGCCTTGCAGCACAGTGGTTGGTCAGAATGGCGGTGAGAACGCTTGTGATCTTCAGCACATCTGGATGCAAGTCATTTAGCCAACAATACTTAGAGCTAGTATGGCCAGCTTGCCAAGGTTGCATGGTTTATGTCAATTCCAATGCATTGCATATTCTGCATGGTTGCAATTGTAGCGCAAGCTATGATGGCAATTTGTGCAACTTGCATTGCCACCTACACTTGAAAGTGTTCATGCATATGCTTGCATGAATACATTAAGTGGTACGTGACTGCGCCAACATGTTGTTAGTAGTCTGCATTTTTGTTACGCAAGCTGCACAACATTCTGTGAATCAGAGAGTGCAACGTAAACTTTCCCTCCAAATGGCTGTCTATATGCCCTACAATTGTTGTCATTGCAGAGTCAATGGTGCACTGCAAGAAGTGCTGAATGATTGGCCATTCCTGATTTGGGCCTAATTATTCTGCCCAGATTCATATGAGGGTCACAACCATCCGGTGCTATCACACACTTGTGTCAGGTAATCGCTCTTATGTGCTGCATTACATTGATGGTTGCTGATACGCGCATCAGAATATGCTGGTGGTTGAATGCTAATGGTTGCTGTCTATTGAGCAAACGGTTCAATCTTGAGTTTTGTAGACTTTGACTTCGACCTGTTTTTCTCTGGCTCAACCTGTGACATACTTCAGGAATCGGGTTGCCCTTGCCAGTTGGTCAAGCATGTGGAGTGCATAATGTTCCCAATCTTACAGGCTTAAGTCCCTGAGGCTGCATTGAAGCCAATCAGCGCCTGTCCATTATGACGCTGAACAACTTAGGATTTCCTGTTTGTCTCTTTCTGCGCATTTGGTGTTTTGCACTGCTAGCAACATGTGTTGTATATTGCAAGCTGGAGTCAAATGACGTTCTGATGCATTTTCACTACTCTAATCACCTCTTGATGTCAGTGTCTTTTGCTTCATTGCAGAATCATGAAAGAATTAAGCACGTGGCCATGCCTCACCCAATGGTTGTCAGGCTACCTCTACACTTTGACATCTGCCAGCTTGCCCAGGCAGAGTCCCAATGGACCTTGGGCTCCAAGAGTGGTTAATGAACAAAGCTTTCAG
>JAABUS010008616.1_pt1 | contig 11110 bp, 14 predicted proteins | sample 5560161 | NCBI WGS metagenome assembly JAABUS01 (sample SAMN10711885, study PRJNA513376) | rock metagenome | isolation source: Antarctica rocks | place: Antarctica: Victoria Land, Trio Nunatak nord | collected 2016-01-04
TTGCCGTAAATCTGAGATAATAGTCATGGCCTGAATAGCTTGTCCGGTTGTAATATGGTCTGGGTGGTCATTTGGATTTGTGTTAGTATCGGGATTTAAGTAGTTTATCCATATATTCGATATGCCGCGACTTTCAGACAGAATGATCGTTTGAAGAGTTGTATAGAAGTCTGGCCATGTGTGATATGTTGCTGAGTTGTCTATGGCGGTGATTGTACTAATTTGTCCCTTTCTAAGTTTGGAAAGACTCTGATAATGTTGTTCTGAAAATCCCTTACCATCCAGGTTGGCATCTGGCAGGCGGAGAAAGTAAAATGTTGCGTTATTTGCTGACCAGAAATTAATGGTATGGTAATTGAATTCTCTCGTGCCGCTTGATTGCGAGAGGGAGGTAAGAGGAGCCAGGCAGTATCGAAGCGAACTTTTCGCGCCTTCCTCCCGTGCGATCCAGTACGTTTCGTCGGCACCTGCATCACCTGCGGTGGTAATGATGCAGACAACTTTACCTGCCGGCGCGACAAGATCGTTATAGACATTTGGCTGCATGAAAAGTTGCCAATCATCGGCATGCGCAACTACATAGAAGGAAATTTCAGTGAAAGGTTCATAGGCATTTGAAGTGTTTTCCACTTTTTTAAAAGTAAGGTGTCAATAGATATATATAATGCTAAATGATAGCCCCGGATGTATATGCGAGCCAACAGTTGTTCTTACCTGGCCTACCCCTTAGAGTTGTCCAATGACGCTTTGCCACCTATCTCTGGAGTCAATGTGCTATTGTTAGCAAACCGATGGCCGTTAGCACCAGGGAAAGCGATATGGCGCAACACCTCTGCTGTGCGACGGGTATTTGTATTCACGTCAAAGAGTTGTTCAGCGCGCCGCCGTGCAGCGGATTTCATACTTCGCAAATGTTCAGGGTGTTCAAGTAGTTGGAGGATACGGAATCCAGCGGCCTCCCAGTCTCCAGCACCCGCAAGAAAGCCAGTTCTCTCGCTCTCGATAATCTCAGGCACTCCTCCAACTGCAAGCCCAATAGTTGGACATCCGCATGACATCGCTTCTATCAGCACAAGTGAGGTACCATCGCTACGGGAGGTATGTACCAGGAAGTCCAGCGCAGGGTAGATATCTTCGGTGTTCTCCATCCAACCAACAAAATGGACCTTCTGGTCCAATCGCAGATGTTCACACGTATCTTCAAGTTCATTACGCATCATTCCATCGCCCACGATAACAAAGTGCACATCAGGGCGTATTTTGTTAACCTTGTCAACGGCACGAAGGAACATATCTGGTCCTTTCTCATGCTCCAACCGGCCGACAAAACCAACCAACGGAGTGCCTGCGGGTACATTGATTGCATTTCGAAGCTCATCACCTGTGCGATCAGGAGTGAACACTTCGGTATCCACGCCGTTGCGAACAAGACCAACCTGCTCGGGTGGCACACCCATTGCCAGTGCCTGGGTGTATGCCTCCTGGCAGTTAGTGATCAAGTGTGATCCTACAGCCCGCGTTATTCCAAGCTCCTGAGACGACACATTCATTCCGTGAATAGTTGCCACCACCGGTTTATGTATCAGACAACCGGCTAATCCTGCAAGTATGTGCGCCTTGGGCATATGTGCATGCAGGACATCTGTTTGGTGGAGACGGGCGACCTCAACTGTTAGTTGGATTGAGCGCCATGCCGGGTCATCAGTGACAGGCGTGATATAAACCTCCTCAACCCCCAACTGTCTCAATGAATTGGTGAATGAGCTTTCATAGGGGCAGATACATGTTACCTGGAAGTGATTGGCAGGCAGATGTGTAATAAAATTTTTAATATAGTTCTCCATCCCTCCCATACCGGAGTTCCCAATAACTTCCAGAATGTTGACCTTGCTGTCGCGGCGGCCCGTTGCAGTGATAGATTGCATATTCTTGTTTATTTCCATGATTGGCAGTTGTGTAAGATAAGCTGCCGGATGGGTTTCCGGCATCCTTCTTGGAACTGATTCGATTAAATTGCAAATTACATACCATCGTAAAAAAAGAGTTATGCCGAACAAACAAAAATCTGGCAGGAAACAAAAACAAGGAACGCCGGCTTCAGGCCAGGTACGCTTCGGTGATCTTCGCAGATTGGAGCCGCTCACAAGGTCGTTTGGCTATGATCGGGGGCAGCCGGTTGATCGCTACTACATTGAAAAGTTTCTTACTCGGCATGCTGGCGATATTTCAGGTTACGTTGTTGAAGTTGGCGATAATCGCTATACCCGTAAGTTTGGCGGCGAAGGTGTGACACGCTCTGATGTGCTTGATCAGGCTCACCCTGACTCAACCCCGACGATCATAGCCGACCTAACTAATGCCGGTCACATCCCTTCCGACAGTTTCGATTGTATTATCATTACCCAGACGCTGCAGTTCATCTACGACGTTCACGCTGCTGTCCGTACGCTTCACCGCATCCTAAGGCCGGGCGGCGTACTGCTCGGCTCGCTACCCTCGCTTAGCCCGATCTGCCGCTACGATATGGATCGCTGGGGCGACTATTGGCGCTTCACCAGTGCGGCGGTTCAACGGCTATTTGGCGACGTCTTTGGGTCCAACAATGTGCAGGTCGAGGCGCATGGGAATGTGCTTGTTGGCACTGCTTTCTTCTACGGCATGGCCGCAGAAGAGCTGACTACAGAAGAACTTGACTTCAAAGACCGTGATTTCGAGGCTCTCATCACGGTTCGGGCAGTAAAGGCGTGATTGTAAGCTTTATTAAATGATCGTCGTAAGGTTGATGCAAGATTTTGAACGGAGGGACCTGTTTTTAAAAAACCATTACGTATCTTTTTTACAATAATCATCTGCACCAAATTTCTTTGCTAATACTAAATTGTAACCTTTGTTAATTTGTTCATCTGTATTGATACAAAATCCAATTGCTATAATGCCAAATATTGTTTTCATAATTTTTTTAAATCAAATACAGCAACACCACCAGATATAATAGTAAAGTTTCGTCTATAAAGTATACGCTCCGGTGATCATAGAAAATTTTAAGGAATAATCAATCAGAAAGTATTAGAGATGTTTAAGGTAAAAGCATCAGATAGAAAATACCAAATATGGCAAAGGAACCTTTTGAGTGTTTCGTAATGTCATAACCCTATTTAAACAAGTAGATTACTTTCATTTAAATCATGTTATTGCAGGTATTTGTATGTTTTCTGAAGGGTCTAATTATTCCTCAGCTTCTTGTTATCTTAATGCCGAGTGTAAATGGTCTTTTTTACTCACTACAATGCCTGAAGAATATTTTTTGGTGAAGGAATAGTAAAGGCAAGGACGAAATGTTATATATCTTTTCCTTAAAAATTACAATAAGAAGTCGAAATAGTTCTTACTGTTTTGACTATTTTTAAATTCCATTTCTATTTTTAAATCAACCCAAATGGATTTGTCTCTCAAAATTATAAAACTACTTTACCTAAAAAAGTACAGAAGTTCTCTGAGAGAACAAGGTAAGAGAATGTGACGAAACTGAGAAAGGACATTATATTATATTGCTTATGTTAATGAAGGGAAAAATACCTTCGATGTTTCGCTGGTTCTCTCACCTGATCAAAAAAAAAGTTTCTTCTCATGCCTGCGACTGCAAAAACATCAGCAGTTTTTGCCAACATAAAACTGCTTTGCTTATTCATATAGCAAAAGGAACGAAAATCACACATAGTGTAGTATTGGGATGTTTAACCGGACTTAGGTTTTCAGATTTTTCGGTAATTAAATCAGATGATGTAAGAGATGGAATGTTGTATAAAAGGTATGTAAACAAATTATAAATGCATGCAACAAAGCAGTAAATGGTTACATAAATCTGATATGTGCTAATACATCATGTGCACTTGCGAATGTTACATCAGGATAGCGGCCGTTGTCAAGGGGTACGCTTTTAACACTGAACATGCTGTGCATATACTGGCTGCCCTGCCAGTTGGGATAAAGTTCATTTTCTCCCTCGGGATGTGCTGCCCTTTCTTTTTTATTATAGGCAGAAAGTGCATCCAGGCTACCCATTGGCACAAGCTTAAACTCAGTCTTTTTTATCTCTGTCGCCATTGCTGCCAATTTGTTAGCGCTAATTTGAAAACTGGCGATATGCAACATTTTTGGCGTAGTGGGGTCTAATGCTGCTGCGGCAGTATAGGCTGCTGTATCGTCTTTGGTAGTAAAGTCAACATGAAAATCCGGGTCATCTCCCCAATACCCAACGCTGTTTTCTTTTAAATTATAAAAGGGTGTGTTGTAAGCCAGAATATCAGCGAACGCACCATTCATAATGGAGGTTGAAGAAATTGAGGCGCCATCTAATTTCTTATGAAATTCTTTTCTTAAATCGAAATTGCGGTTTTCGCCTTCCGGCAGTTTTGTAAAATCGGATGAAAAGTCGGAGGGGATAAACCTCGGTACACCGGCAGCTATAGCCGCTTCCAATAGGAGCAACTTCAGGGATTGGTTTGACGATAGCAAACAAACTTCATAGCAGTGGCTTTAAGGTTTATGGAACAAGCCGCACCCCTGATAGACATAAAGACAAAGTAGCCTTTGAACTTTTGCAATTAGACATTACTTCTGAAACATCTATTCACAACTGTATTGCTTCTTTTTTATCCAAATCGGCGACCATAGATGTTTTGATAAATAATGCCGGCATTGCAATTAAAGGAAGTGCAGAAGAAACAAGCAAGGAATTAGCTGATAAACAGTTTCAAACAAACTTTTGGGGAGCAGTTATCTGACCAAAGCCGTTTTGCCAGTTATGCGTCAACAAAGAAATGGTAAAATAATTGCCATTGGTTCATTAGCCGGACTTATCGGAGTTCCCTTTCAAAGTTACTACGCTGCTTCAAAACATGCTTTGGAAGGATTTTTTAAATCGCTCAGGTTTGAGGTAAAAACTTTTAACATTAAAGTTTCGGTTATTGAGCCAGGCTTTTTTAAAACTAACCTTAATGAGGCATTTGAATTTGCAGAGCCGGGCATAAGTGACTATGACAAAACAAGAAATAAGGCATTGAAGGTTTTTTCAGATTCAATAAATAAAGCTCCTTCACCAGAACCTGTAGCAGAGACCGCCTTAAAAATCCTTCGTTCAAAGAATCCACAGTTTAGCTACCCGAGTGGGAAGCGATGCTAACACACTACCGGTTTTGCAATTTATTTTTGTTAGGTTATTTGAATGGGGAGTTGCAAGAAAATTCAAAATCTAAAAAACGGTGCAATAGAGAGGATGGTTCCGCCACTTGCTAGTATCGTGCTGAATACCATGGTAGTGGCAGTGGTTTCTTCAATTAAACGACTGTCTGAACTCCAAAGGCGAGAGGTTGGTTTTTGTTTTGAATAACTTGCTGAAAGACTGCGGATGTTCAAAACCTAATTCGTAGGCAATCTCACTTACAGATAAATCTGTAACAGACAATTTTTCTTTTGCCTTTTCAATCAGTTTGTCGTGGATGTGATGTTGTGTGCTTTGTCCCGTCAATACTTTAAGCAATCCGCTTAAATAACCCGGCGATACGCGTAGTGTTTCAGCAATATAGTGAACTGTTGGCAATCCTTTTTTAGTCAAATCGTTGCTATTGAAATATTCCGTAAGCATATCTTCCAAACGATCAAGGATAGTGTGGTTTGTTATTTTTCTGGTTATAAACTGGCGGTGATAAAACCTGTCTGCATAGTTGAGCAATAATTCAAGTTGAGCAATGATTATATCCTGGCTGAACTTGTCAATGTTGGAGTGATATTCGTGCTGAATGCTTTGCATAATGCCTGCAATAGTTGTCTCTTCTTTCTCTGAAAGAAAGAGGGCTTCATTTACCGAGTAGTCGAAATATTCATACTGCTTTATTGTTTTCGCTAAAGGCGTGTTCCATAAAAAGTCGGGATGAACCAGTAACATCCATCCCGACTGTTGTAATTCTGTATCCTTCTCTGCCTCAATTTTTAAAACCTGCCCAGGTGACATAAAGAACATTACGCCTTCATTAAAATCAAAATCCTGCTGACCGTATTTCATCCTGGCATTGAAATTCCTTTTTAGTGCGATGGAATAAAAGTCCTTTACTAAGCTTGTTTCATTTGCCGGCAATGCGTGATTAATTCTAAATTTATCACACTGATTAACGGATGTTCCGGTTTAGGTAATCCCCTAAACTGATGAAATTCGCTTATCGTTTTAAATCTGCGAGGTTGAATGTTTGCCATACCTGAATATACTTACTTTTGTTTATAGTATGCAAGGGATAGATTTGCGAGATGCTCAATTGCTGAAAAATGATAAAACGGTATAAGAGTGCGACGCAACGATGTACAATAGTAGCACTGCAGCTCGGCTCCAAAAAAATCCCTTCACTGTTTTATCAATTGTTAGCCTTAAAAGCAACCGCAAATTCCTTTGCAAAATCTTCCAGCTTTACTTTTGCCCATAATCGTCGGTTTATTGCGGTAATAATCCTCTGATAATATGCCACTATGCAGCCCTTCATACATCTCAACCAAACCTGCGGCAATGAGTGGCTGCATTCCAATTGCTTCTAAACCACTTTGCGTTTGTTCGTTAGTAATAATTACCCATTTCAAATCCGGCTTTCCAATAGCTGCACCTAAAATACTTGCAGTTTTGTTGCCCGTAAGTTCCTCGCTTGCTACATAGCGCACTTTTCGGCCAGCAAGGGGTGTTACTATTTCATCAGCAACCGCAGCAGCAATATCTATTGGAGAAACCCATGGAATAATGTCGTCTGCGCCATAATTGGCTGCAATAATGCCCGCGCTTTTTATCATCGCTGCATAACCATATAAATTGTAGTAAAAAGAAGTAGGACGCATATGAGTAATGGCTAAATCCGACGGCAGTTTGTTAAGAATCTCCTCTACGTCGTGAGCGCCAAGTAAAATGCCTGAGCCTTTCTCTAAATGACCCCCAATGGTGCTGAGATTAACCACACGCTTTACTCCAGTTTGTTGAATGGCTTTTGCATAATTATTGCCAAACTTGTGGTAATACGCCAACAGGTCGAGGCTATGATCGAAATAGTTGGCTGGCGGTACCATTGTGCACACAGCATCTGCGCCGGTAAAAGTAGCTGTAAGAAAATCAACGTCATGTAATGAGCCAATGGCAGCGGTAGCGCCCAGTGCTTCAATGTCTTTTTGTTTTACGCGCTTGCTGCTGATTACCGTTACAGCATGTCCTTTTTGCACTAACGTTTCTGTTAGCGGCTTACTTATGTGTCCTAACGAACCTGTTACTATAATTTTCATTTTTCTGTTTATTTGTTTCTGCAAAGTTTGGCAGTAACAAATAAGCTGATGTAGTCAAATCTACTTTTGTTGTAGTCAAATTGAGGTTTGTTATGTTGTCATTTCAACTTTTGAATTTTATCTACTATAAAAACTATAATCCATTACAAGAGGTTCAAGTCTGTTTTGCTTAAATCAGTTGCAATCTGTCCTTGGTTGTGAGGAAACGTAATACATTCCTAATCATTCACGCTCAACTTTGTAAATATTTGCAGGTTCTTTTCGCCCCTTTAAGTGAGCCATTTCCAGAAATTCATATGTATACCCTTTTTTTGTGTCGGCTAAAACTTTCATGTCCTCCGTAACGATGAGGTCTGCTTTATACGCACCACATAGTTTTTGTATCCGCGCGGTTACATTCAGGGTATCACCATGATACGCTATTTCACGTTTTATATCGCCTACTTCCACACAGGTTACAACCTGCCGGAGGCTGTACATCCGGTCATGCTATCATGGGTTTGTCTAATCTGCAATTGCCTTCTTTAATTGCTACCATCAGTTTTATGGTTGGTGGCTTTATAATGGCAAACCTTATCCTTCCATTTATTGAAACTATAATCATGCAAAGTGAAACTATAAAGCCGCTTCAGGCAAATACAGATTTTGAATTCCGTTCCTTAGACACATTATTTACCGAACAGGCAAAGAAAGATGCCTGGTGGTCTTATATTAAGTATCTTATTATGGGCAGCTTGTTTTGTTTGGAATAATACTCGTAAAATCAGAAGTCATTTCATGGTATCACATCTAGGAAATGTTCAGGCTGCAAAGCTTTCACATGTTTGGCGTAATTGGTTCAGCAGTCGTAACAGGAATGATATCAGTAGGCCTGATAAAGAAATTTAACATCAAAACAATTCAGGGAGAAAAGATAGAACTTCCAACAAAGACATTCAATAAAGGACAGATATACGGCGGATTAATTTTCGGCTTCAGCTGGGCTATAACCGGCGCTTGTCCCGGTCCTTTGTTTGCACAAATTGGAAGCAGATTTAGTGTAATCATCGTAACACTATTAAGTGCCATTGCAGGTACATGGGTGTATGGCTACTTTCGGGAAAAATTGCCTCATTAGTCAAAGCATTTTTCCAATTTACTTTCCTGCAAAATGAAAACCGGCTTTTGTTAAACGATGATGATATAGTATAATTGCTTATTTATTTTTGGTCTTCCAAATTTTTTATTGCTTCCTTTTCCTGCAACGCTGCTTTTGCGTTTAAGGCAGTTACCACTTTTTTACCTGTTTTTGCTTCGAGTTCTTTCATAGCTACTTTCGCTACATTGCCGCCTTGGCGGGCTACTTTTTTACTGCCTTCAAAGCCTGCAGGATTTACTGCCTGTGAAATATCTTTGGTAGAAGCTTCGGCAAGCATGTTCAAAATAAGTTCTGTATTGGTCATATTATCCCGCAGATTCTCTTTCTTTAAGCCTTTAAGTATTTTGTATTCTTTTGTGGTTTTACCCGCCCAGGCCTGGGTAATAATATCAGTAAGGGTGGCAAATTGTTGCCCTTCTTTTAGTCCCCTGCTTTTCCATTCATCAGTAAGCTCTTTGCGTATTTCGATGCTTTTTAGCCGCTGATTAATCCAGTTTTCAGAATAACCCAATTGTAAATATTGCTCTAATGCCCTGTCAATGGTCAATTCGGGGTCCTGCATTTCGTCTAATCTTTCGGAAGCTATTTGTGCAAGCCATAGTTTAAATGGTTCAGCCTTTGGAGAAGGTATAGATTGAATAAGCCTGAAAAGCTGTTCGGTGTCTGCGACATCGGTTATTCGCATCTTTCCGTCAGGAGCCTGCATTTTCAAACCGTTACAATTTGTAACGGTTTCATTTCCCTCATCTTTTAATCTTTTTTTCATCACCCTCCAATAGACCTGCGGATTTGGGCTATCCGTTAAAATAGCAACCACATCTACTATTGAGATATACCATTTTTCCTGTTCGGCGTCCCATAGGGTTCTTACCTTTTTGTCTTCAAATACCTGTATTGCATTTTGCTGCTTCATTGTTTTCAACTTTTTAAATTCGGGAAAGTAAAATTCAAATTTTAGATGTTTCTTATGAATGTTATTTCGTTATTTCTACATTTTTTTACATGAGCAATAAAATTTGAAAGCAGTACCTATTTCTGTTAACTCATTGTTGTTGCAGCAATGCATAAATCTAATAGGCTTGAACGATAACAGCTAAGGTAGATGGTTAATGAGCGCTCTCTGATGGCTGCTCTTATCTCTTAGTCCAATTGTAAGTTCCAAAATTATTAATGTTGGTCATAATTTCTTGAACAAGCAATGGTTTAGTCCAATTCCGATGAATCATCCTATGGCAGTTGGAACAAACTGGAATTAAATTTTGAACAGCGTCCGATATTTTTTTATTTAAGTCTTCATCTTCATACATATAAACAGGTTTTGTATGATGCAACTCAATAAAACTTTCACCAATATTGCCATAGAAAAGTTTGAAATCAAAACCACAAATCTTGCATGAAATATGTCCATTAGCACCGACATATTGTTCAAAAGCTGCATCTCGCAATTTTTTTGAACGTTCATAGACATTAGCGCTAATTTGCTTTTTGTAGCCTTCTTTAACTAAGGTATCTTCATCAATGTATGCTAGTGGTCTTTTGTCTTTAATTGATTTAGAAAAATCTTCTAAAATTTTTTTGGTATCATCCCATTGAAAATCATTTGAAATTATACCCTTTAAAAAATCTAAATTTTCATTCAATAAATTATTTCCATTGCCAGATATTGTAAACCCATTGTTATTATAGCTAGCTAAGTCTCCGTATTTTTCGAATGTATCATGTGATTTCAGATTCCTCACTTTTTGAGAAAACTTGCTGTCATTTCTGCTTGAATTTTTTTGCAAATCTTCGGAAGATGGTGTTAGTATTATTTCAAGCTGCTTAATCAAATCTGATGTTGTAATAGATTTATTTGGAGCAATACTCATAAGGTATAATGCTGGTAGAATTAATTGCCGTTCAGATATTACTTGAACCATCTTAGTAATTTGTTATTAATAGATGTTCAACATTTTTATCGTTCCTGTTCATAAAGCTTACAAGATAAGTTTTGTCAAACAACTTTATATTTAATCCCTTGTCGTTATAAAGTCTAAAAATGAATTCGGTATTTTTAATAATCATCATCCATTTTGCTTTACATTCTTTTATCAAGTAATTTGAAAGTCTTGTCTGGTCGTCTTTTGTAAACTCATTTTTTGCATAAGTGTTAAATTCACTATCATAAGGTGGGTCAAGAAAAATAAAATCGTTCTTTGTTGGAATGTGTAAAGCAAAAAAATCTTCAAAGTCTAAGTTCTCTATCCTGGTTTGGTCTAACAAAGATTTTAATTCTTTTGAACGTAGGTAATTAATCTTTTTTGAAAAGTTTTTTCTGTTGTATGCAATGCCACCGTAAGGCACATTAAAATCGCCACTTGAATTGTAGCGAAACATTCCACTATAAGCGAAGTTGCGAATAAAAAGAAAAATTGCAGACCGAAAAGCAGAACTAAGTTTGTACTTTAGTGAATTGTTGTAAAGATGGCGAAAGTGCATATAAAAAGCACTTTTTAAAGCTGTTTCAATGTTGTCTAAAATATCATTGTTTGGAAGCAAGTTTTTGATTTGCTCCAATTCTTTCATTCGTTTTGATTTTCTTAGTAAATTAATTTTTATTTCTTTAATAAAGTTTTCAATGTTAAAATTGAAAATAGTTGAAAACATTCCATTAAACTGTTCAAC
>JAABUS010008617.1_pt1 | contig 11109 bp, 10 predicted proteins | sample 5560161 | NCBI WGS metagenome assembly JAABUS01 (sample SAMN10711885, study PRJNA513376) | rock metagenome | isolation source: Antarctica rocks | place: Antarctica: Victoria Land, Trio Nunatak nord | collected 2016-01-04
CTTCGTCCGCGCCGACGTGATTCCCCAGCTCGCCGACGGGCCCGAGGTGCTCGCGCGGATCGACGTCCCCGAGGACGTGTCGCTCTCCGTCCTCGTTCCCAACGAGCGCGGGCTCGAGCACGCGCTGACCCAGCGCGAGCGCTTTCACGAGGTCAACGTCTTCCTCTCGGCGAGCGAGACCCACAACCGCAGGAACCTGAACCGCTCGGTCGAGGAGTCCCTCGCGGGGCTCGAGCGGGTCCTGGCGACCGCGCGGGAAGCCGGGCTGCGCTGCGAGGGCGTGATCTCCGTCGCCTTCGGCTGCCCCTACGAGGGGCGCGTCGCGCCGGAGCGCGTCGCGGAGATCGCCCAGCGGCTCGTGGCCGCCGGGGCGCAGGAGATCGGCTTCGGCGACACCACGGGGATGGCCAACCCGCGGCAGGTGGGCGAGGTGCTCGCCCGCTGGCGCGACGCGCTGCCCGGGACCGAGCTCACCGCCCACTTCCACAACACCCGCGGGACCGGCCTGGCCAACGTCCTCGCCGCGCTGGAGGCGGGGATCGGGTCCTTCGAGTCCTCCTTCGGCGAGCTCGGCGGCTGCCCCGTCCCGCGCGGGGCGACGGGCAACATCGCCACGGAGGACCTCGTCTCCATGCTCGAGGAGATGGGTATCTCCACGGGCGTGGACCTGCCCGCCCTCCTCGACGCCGCCCGCGCCGCGGGCGACGTCATCGGCCGCCCGCTCGGCTCGCACGTGCTCACGGCCGGGCCGGTGGAGTGGCACCCCGAGGCGAACGGGTACATCCCGTGATGGCAACGGTTGGAGGTAGGTCATGAAGTGGCCAGCACTCACGGCAGCGATGCTCTGTCTGGGCATATCGACCCTGGCGGGCGGCTGCGGCGGACCGGGGGACGCGGCCAAGCAGGAGCCGGGGAAGGCTGCCGGCCAGGAGCCGACGATCCTCGACAAGCCTGAGTACCGCGTGCGTCTGGAGGAGGCCAACGAAGCCCACGACCGGCGCCTCGCGAAGCTCAGCCGGGGGCTGGACGAGAGGGTCCGCAAGGACGCCGTGAAGGCGTATCGCGGGTTCGGGAACAGCCTCAAGCAGCTGTCGGGCGACCTCGACGAGTTCCGACCGCGAGACGACGACGCCGCGAATGCGCACGAGAAGCTGATCGAGGCCTTCGACGCCGATGTAGCTTTCGTCGACGCCACCGACGACGCGATCGAGAAGGACGGTCGCAAGGCCATCACGCGAGGCCCCCTCAAGCAGCGGGCGGACATGCTCACGGGCAATCTCCACGAGGCGACCACGGCACTCTTCAAGTCGGGCTGGGCACCGACGGGCCTGCACTTCGACGCGTGACGTCCCGCACGACGGAGCGGGGCATGCGCGGCAGCCGCCGCGAGCCAGGGCCCGAGGTCGACAAGCCGGCCGACGGCGGTCCTGTCGAGCGTGTCACCGCGGACGGGGTAAGAATGGCCGGTCCGCTGACCCCGCCGCGTGAGGAGCACCATGCCTAGACGGATCGAGGTCGACCCGGAGAAGCGCCGCGGCCACCGGACGCTGACCTCGGCGGTGGCGGCGGCGTCGCCGGGCGACGAGATCCACGTCGTCCCCGGCATCTACACCGGGCCGGTGGTGCTCGACCGGCCGGTACGCCTGACGGCCGCGCCTGGGACGGTGACCGTCGAGGCCCGTGACGCCTTCTCGCTGCACCTGCTTCCTGCTGCGGCGGGGAGCACCATCTCGGGGCTGCGCCTCATGGGACGGGAAGGCAACTCCACGGTGAAGGTGGAGGCGCCGGCCTCACGCTTCGAGGACTGCGTGATCGAGGCCGCGAAGGCCGAGGGGCTCTGGGTGGCCGACCCGGGTCAGGTGGAGCTGGAGAGCTGCCAGGTCTCCTCCGCGCTGAGCCACGCCATCATCGTCCGCGGGGCCCTGGCCGGGTTGCGCTCCTGTGAGCTGTCGGCCCCCGCCGGCTCCGGCCTGTGGGTCACCAACGCCGAGATCTCCCTCGACCACTGCACCTTCGTGGGGGTCGGCCTCAACGGGCTGTACCTGGAGACCGGGGTCCAGGGCTCCGCGCGGCGCTGCTCGTTTCGCGATGCCCGTGGCGCCGACTATCCGTCGATCTTCGTGGGGGCCCAGGGCGACGTCACCGTCGACTCCTGCGAGTTCGACCGCCTCGCTGGCTACGCGATCTATTACGGCGCCGCGGCTCGGGGCCGGGTCGAGAACTGCACGTTCCGCTCGCTCGCCGGCAACGGCCTGAAGGTGGTCGACGGCGCCACGGTGGCCGTCCGCGACCTGACCGCCACGGACGTGGAGAAGAGCGTGGTGCTCGTGGAGAGCGGCGGCCGGGTGGACCTCGTCGGCGCCCGGATGGGCGGCCGGATCGGCACCGCCCTGATGCTCCTCAAGGACGCGCAGGTAGACGCCACCGACCTCCAGGTGGCGGGGTGCCTCAACGCCGGCTTCGTCGGGGCGGGGGCCAGGCTCACGCTGTCGCGCACCACCGTCAGCCAGTCCCGTGGCAACGTCTTGAGGCTGTCCGACGGTGGTTCGTGCCGGGCGACCGCGCTCCGGATCGAGAACGGCGAGCTCGACTTCCCACTGGTGTCCGTGTGGCCCAACTCGTCACTGTCGATCGCGTCCAGCACCATCCGGGGCGGTGCCGACGCTGCCATCGCCTACGCCGGCACCAGCCTGGAGCTGTCCGACGTGACCTTCGAGGGGGTGGGTGGCCCCGCCGTCAACGCCTACGGCGAGATGGCCAGCGTGAAGGGCTGCACCGCCTCGAATGTGGGGGTGGGGATCGTGGCCTCCAACGGCTGCCGCCTCTCGGTGACCGACACCGAGGTCGACGGCGGTGATCACGGCGTGGTCGCGCGGGGCAAGGCGATCGTGCGGCTGACCGACACCACGCTGCGCCGGAGCCGGCGGTCGGGGGTCCTCGTCGAGGGGGCCAAGGCGGTGCTGACGTCGACCCGGATCTTGGCCTCGGGCGGCGACGGGATGATGCTCGGCGACGAAGCCGAGGTCGAGCTCCGCGGCGTCGAGGTCCGCGGCAGCGCCGGCGTGGGGCTGCGCAGCACCACGCCGCTCAGCTTCGAAACCGGGGCGGTTGCTCTCCACGACAACGCCAAGGGCGACCTGGAGTGGCCGGGTCGCAGCACCCGGGGCGCCGAGCGCACGGTCGACGAATTGGTCGAGGAGCTCGAGCTCCTCGTGGGCCTGGACAGCGTCAAGAAGAAGATCCGCAGCCTGTTGAACATCATCCGCCTGCGCCAGCGCGAGGCCGAGCTCGGGCGCAGCTCGGAGTCCATCACCCTCCACGCCGTCTTCACGGGGCCACCCGGTACGGGCAAGACCACGGTGGCGCGCCTGTACGGCGAGCTGCTCCACGCCATGGGCTTCCTGGACAGCGGTCGCTTCTTCGAGGTCACCCGGGCCGACCTCGTGGTCGGCTACATTGGCCAGACCGCCACCAACGTGCGCCAGAAGTTCACCGACGCCATCGGCGGGGTCCTCTTCATCGACGAGGCCTACGCGCTGGCCCAGGCCGGCGGCAGCCACGCCGACTTCGGCGAGGAGGCCATCAACGAGCTGGTGCCCCTGATGGAGAACCACCGCCGGGACATCGCCGTGATCGCCGCCGGCTACACCGACGAGATGGAGGCGTTCCTCGACAAGAACCCGGGGCTGCGGGGCCGTTTCGCCGCCACCATCGAGTTCCCGAGCTACCGCAACGAGGAACTGATGGAGATCCTCCTGAGGTCCCTGGCCCGCCAGGAGCGCACGGCCACCCCCGAGGCGCTGGCGGCGGCGGCGGAGCACTTCGCCACCCTCCCGAGGGACCGTGACTTCGCCAACGCGCGCGAGGTGCGCCGGCTGCTCGACGCGGTGGTCGAGGCCATCGCCAACCGGGTGGCCGAATCCGGCGACTTCTCCGAGGAGGCGCTCGCGACCGTCGTGGAAGCCGACGTCCGCCTCGCCGTCGCCGAGCTCCCGGACTGAGGGACGGCCACACCACGGCGCCCTCGGCGACCGCACTCCCTCACCCACCCGCCTCCGAGAGGTCACCGGGCCCGACCGCTAGCGCGCGCGGCCTCGCGGCGCGAGAAGGCCTGCCTGCATCGCCAGCTCGGCCAGACGCGCGCGCTTCTGATTCTGCGGTAGGTCTTCGACGCCGAACTTTGCGAACAGGGTGCGCATGTGGGTCTTGATCGCCTCCGTCGACAGGACGAGCTCGGCGGCGATCGCGGGGTTGGTGGCGGGGACCGCAGGACCTGGAGCGTCCTGCAAGGGGCGACAGAGCGCGACCAGCACCCTGTGCTGCGTCGCCGTGAGGTCCGGCACGGCGACCATGTCCCCGGCGGGCCTCGTCGACGCCCCGGATGCGACCGACAGCCGCCGGTAGGTCATCGAGGAGCTCCCGAAGCGCACGACCTCGCCGTCGTGGAGCCGTCGGCGGCCGGCGACCCGCTCGCCGCCTACGAAGGTCCCGTTGCGCGACAGCCCGTCGTCGACGACCGCCCAGCCTTCGGGGACGCGCACGAGCTCGGCGTGGCAGCGCGATGCCTGCTCATCCCACTCGACGCGCAGGTCACAGGCCGCGCCGCGTCCGACCCAGAGCCGCTCGTCGTGGGGCTCGAGCACGAACACCCGCTGGCGGTCTTCGCCGTCGCGGGCCACCAGGATGGGCAGGGCGGCTCGCTGGGCCTCGATCACCGCCTTCAGCTCGAGCGCACGCGAGGCGCCGCTGTGGGACTCGATCACCCTCACGGGCAGCCTTCCCTCCTGCCATGGGCAGCGGGTGGGGCTTCCTGCGTGTGCAACCGGCTCATGGGGGGGTGATCTTGATGACGTCCTTCGCGCCGCCGACCCAGGCCACGCCGCCGCTCGCCGCCACGGCGCCGTTGGTTGGGCCGACCTTGATCGGCTTGCCGATGACGCGACCGGAGCGCTCGTCGATACGGGTCACGCTCTCGTCCTTGGTACTCGGGACCCATACCACGCCCTGGTCGAGCGCGATGCCCGTGGGGGCGCGCCCGACCTTGATCGGCTTGCCGATCCGCTTCCCGGTGGAGATGTCGATGCGCAGGACCACACCCGGCAGGACAGTGCCGACGGGGAGCTTGCTGGGAAACAGCGCCGACACGGAGAAGACGACCCACGCGACCTGGCCGTCGATCGCCAGCTCGGCCGGCACGCCGTCCTGGTTGAGCCTGGACCCGGCCACGTGCTCGAGCTGGGCGCTGTAGCGGTCGACGATGGGCGGAAACGCCGTCGTCGCCAGCACGCCGGCCCCGCCGGCGGCGAGATCCGTTGCGTAACCATGGTTCTCCACGGTCCTGCCGATGCGGCGGTGAGTCTTCTTGTCCACGCGCAGGAGGCTTGCGCCGTCCCTGCGCTGTGAGAGGATGACCACCTCGTCGGGGAGCACAGCCAGGTAGGCGGGCTCGCGCTGGACTCGGAAGGGGCGCCCGACGCGCCCGCCGCCGGTGTCGATCTCCGAGACGGTCTGGTCGCCGCGGTTGACGACCCAGAGCCGCCGGTCGAGGGGGTCCACCGCGATGTCCGCGGGCGCCCTGCCGACCTTCACCCGGCCCTCGATCTGTCCGGAGATCTTTCCCACCCTCACGACCGCGCGGGCCGACCGGTCGAGCACGTAGGCGTCGGTTGCGTCCGCGGCGATGTTGCCGGGAACGGCCCGCCGGCCGAGGCTGATGTGCTCGACCCTCGGCCTGTCGGTGGCGACCCTCCGCGCCCCGCGGCCGGAATCGCGACGGTTGGTGAGCGCGACTGCTGCCAGCGCGGCGGCCACCAGCAGGGCGGCGCCCGTGCCGGCCACCACGGGGCGGCGCAGGCGCCGGCGATCACGCGGCGCGCCGCCGCCGTCGGTCCTCTGGTCGCCGGCGCCGTCGGGTGCTGCGGGAGCCGCCGCGCCGGTGGCCACGCTGTGTCCCGGCTCGGTGAGCGCCTCACCGCCGGCGGCGGCGATCGCCGCGCGGGCCAGGTCGCCGGCGGACGGGTAGCGCCGCGCCGGATCCTTGGCCATGGCGCGCGCGATGACGCGGTCGACCTCGGCGGGCAGCCCGGGGCGGAGCTGACACGCCGACGGCGGCGCGTCGTGCAGGTGCGCCCACAGCTTCGCCGCGTCTGACTCGCGGACATAAGCAACGCGCCCGGTAAGCGCTTGGAAGAGCACGCAGCCCAGCGCGTACACGTCCGCGCGCGCGTCCACCCGGCGCCCCTCGATCTGCTCGGGCGCCACGTAATCCAGCGTGCCCACCCAGTGCCCGCTGCGGGTGATCGCGGTGGTCAGGGCCATCCTCTTGGTGAGCCCGAAGTCGCTCAGATAGGCCCGCTGCGTCCCGTCGCGTCGCTCGATCAGTACGTTCGCGGGCTTCACGTCGCGGTGCACCAGACCGCTGGCGTGGGCCGCGTCGAGCCCGGCCGCCACCTGGGCGACGATTCGCGCCGCGCGCTCGGGCGCCAGCCACCCCCTCTCCGCGATCAACGAGCGCAGATCCATCCCCTCGACGTAGCGCATGCTCATGAACAGCTGCCCGTCGGCCTCGCCCGCTTCATAGAAGGCGATCACGTTGGGGTGATCGATCGAGGCCAGCAGCTCGGACTCCACCTGCAAGCGCTCGCGAAAGGCCTCATCCGCGGCCAGCTCGGGGGCGATCAGCTTCAGCGCGACCGTACGACCCCGGCCGATCTGTGTCGCCCGGTAGACCACCCCCATGCCGCCCCGGCCGGCCACCGCCTCGATCCGGTAGCCGGCAAAGGCCTGCCCCGGCCGAAGCTCCACAGTCACCGGCCTCCTTATAGCGCCCGGACCCCCCTGCGCCTCCGCCGCGTCTCTGGCTTGCCCCTCCGCCGCCGTCGCGCCGCGAGCACGACACCCGGACAGGGCCGCGATGGTGGTGCGATTCCACCCCATGGGTCCCTTGGCGCAGCGTCCGTAACGCTCGAAGCTATGTGAAACCCCTCGGCCTGGCCCGGGAGTCCGGGAGTCGGTCTACCGGCACCCGGGACTCGGGGAGTAACCAACCAACATGGAGGTAGCCGATATGTCACACCCCATTCGCGGTTCGAGTGTCGGTCGAGCGTCTGTCTCGGTGCTCTGCGGGCTGCTGCTGACGGCGGTTGGCGCGGACGGGGCGATGGCCCGGGTTTCGTCGGCGCCTCGGGCGCCGTCCGGCGCACCCGCGCAGGGAGCGAACGGGCGAGCGCTGGCGGGGTCGGGGCGGTCGCCGGCGGGGGCGGCGCACGCCGGTCGCGTGCGCCGACTGGCCAGCGCGCGCTCGGCCCCATGCACGCGGCGCGGGCCGGACACGTCTTTCGGGGCGACCGTCTACTGCCCGAACTACGTCGCGGGGCTCTACGTGGGAACTGCGACCGGGACCATCCGGGTCGACACGATGCGCTCGAGGTACAGCTGGTTCGTGTGCCAGGTGCGGGCTGGGGCCAACCCGGCGTTCGGCGTCGGGCGCAACCACTGGTGGCTGTTGACGGTGGGCGACGACTACGGGCGGTGGGGGTGGTTCCCCGCCAACGAGATCACGATCGGCGGTCAGGAGCAGCCGATCCCCGGCGTGCGCGTCTGCTAGGCAACTACCGAGCGCGAAAGCCCCCGCCCGTACCTCGTGCACGGGGGCCGAAAGGCGCATGTTACTTACAAACCTAGGGTACAGGAACCCAACAACCGAAAGGAAGGCTAGGTGCTTCGCTTCCTCAAGCGCATCTTCAACCCGTCGTTCGTCGTACTCTGTCTCGTCATCGTCGCGGTCTTCACAGTTCCAGCCGGCGTCTCGAGTGCATCGACCACGAAGACCTGCACTCTCTCCAACACCGTCGCGGTGCGACTCTGCACGCGGGTCCGCCAGCTCCGGCCCGCCAGGGCCGGACACGTCTTGGCCACGATGACCGTACGCATGAGCGACGTTCACGCCCGGGCCGAGGTGCGCATCCGGCTGATCGCCCGCAATCGCGCCGGCCGTGTTGTCTACAACCGCCGTCAGCGATTCACCCGCGTCACGGACGGCACCACCGTGCGCCACTGGGTGCGGAATCTGCCGGCAGGTCACATCACGGCGGTGTTCTACTTCAGGGATTCGAACGGCCACTTGAGCGACGGCAGGAAGCTCTCGGGTCGAGTCGTGAGGTAGCAGTGGCCTCACCTGCGTCAGCGTCACCTTCGTCGCGTGCGGGAAGATTGGGCGTCGCCACCGGAGTGACCTCGCCGCCCTGGCTCAGCGGCCGGAGAAGGCGGGCGGGCGCTTCTCGGCCAGCGCGCGGGCGCCCTCGGCGAAGTCCGCGGAGAGTGCACAGACGTTCTGGGCGAGGACCTCCAGCTCGAGGGTCGCCGACAGCGCGGGCTTCGCGGCGGCGTCGAGGACGCGCTTGGACAGCCCGACCGCGAGCGGCGCGCAGGCCAGCAGCTCGCCGACGAGCGCGTCCGTCGCGGCGTCGAGGTCAGCCGCCGGCGCGACGCGGTTCACGAGCCCGATGCGCTCGGCCTCGGGCGCCCCGATCACGCGCGCGGCCAGCACGAGCTCCTTCGCCCGCCCCAGCCCCACGATGGCGGGCAGGCGCGAGCACCCGCCCACGTCGGGGATGAGGCCGACGCGCGTCTCCACGAGGCCCATCACCGCGTCGTCGGCCATGACCCGCAGGTCGCACGCCAGCGCGAGCTCCATCGCCCCCCCGAGGCACGCGCCGTGGATCTGGCAGACGACCGGCTTCGTCATCTCCTCCGCGGTGTTCCAGGCGTCGAGGCACTCCTTGCGGAGCGCCCGCAGGTGCTCCGGGGCGCCCGCCACGGCGACGAGCGCCCCGAGGTCCATCCCCGAGGAGAACATGGGCCCCTCGCCGCGCAGGACCACACAGCGCACGTCGGGGTCGGCCGCCGCCGCTGAGAACGCCGCTCCGATCGCGAGCACGAGCTCCCCGTGCAGGGCGTTGCGCTTCTCGGGTCGGTTGAGGACGAGGTGGCGGACCGGCCCGCGGTCCTCGGTCAGCACGAGGGTCATGGCGGCGCAGGATAAGGTCCGCGCGATGGCGGAGATCAACACGGTGGGCGTTGTCGGGGGCGGCCTCATGGGCCACGGCATCGCTCAGGTCTCGGCGCAGTCGGGCTGCGCGGTGGTGCTGCGCGAGGTCGACGAGTCCACGCTCGCCAAGGCCATCGGACTGATCGAGAAGCAGCTCGCGCGGGCCGTCGAGAAGGGCCGCTCCTCCCAGGAGGACGCCGACGCGGTCCGTGGTCGGATCGACGGGAGCGTGGACTACGGCGCGCTGTCCGACTGCGACCTCGTGATCGAGGCCACGACCGAGGATCTCGAGGCCAAGCTCGCGATGTGGCGCGAGGTCGACGCCATCGTCAAGGACGGCGCGATCTTCGCCACGAACACGTCCTCGCTGCCCGTGATCGCCCAGGCGGCGCAGACCAAGCGCCCCGACCGCTTCCTCGGCCTGCACTTCTTCAACCCCGCCCAGGTGATGAAGCTGCTCGAGGTCGTGCGCTGCGTGACCACGTCCGAGGAGACGATCGCCGCCGGCGTGGAGTGGGGCCAGAAGCTCGGCAAGGTCACCGTGGTCACCCAGGACAGGGCGGGCTTCATCGTCAACCGGCTGCTCGTCCCCTACCTGCTCGACGGCATGCGCGCCTACGAGGAGAACGTGGGGACCATCGCGGAGATCGACAACGCGATGAAGGCCGGCGCGGGGCACCCGATGGGCCCGCTCACGCTGTCGGACTTCGTCGGTCTCGACACCCTGGGCGCGATCTCCGACATCATGTTCGAGGAGTTCCGCGAGAAGCGCTTCGCCCGCCCGCCGCTCCTGCGCAAGATGCTCATGGCCGGCTGGTACGGGCGCAAGTCGGGGATGGGCTTCTACGACTACTCGGGCGACACCCCGGTCCCGAACGCCCAGATCAGCCTTCCGGCGTAGGAGCCTTCATGCCGACCCGTCCGCTCACCTTCCGCTCCGAGCCCGTCGCGCTCGGGGCCCTCGCCCTCGCCCTGTCGCTCGGGCTCGTCCGTCAGCGCTTCGGCGGCGACTGGGACGCGGGGGTGTTCTTCGTGCTGTTCGCCCTCGGGGCGGCGGCCCTGCTCTTCGTGGGGCTCGGGGCGCACGTGGCGACAGGCTGGCTCGCCGTGCCGGTGCTGGCCGGGAGCCTCCTCTTCCTGGGCGCGCTCACCGCCCTGGCCGACGCGCTCGGCGGCGACGGCGGCCCGGGCTCGACGTTCTGGACCACCGCGCTCTTCTGCGCCCTGACCCTCGCCCTGTGGCGGCGTACCGGGATCGACGTGCTCGTGCTCGTCGCCGCCCTGGCGGCGATCGTCGCGGTGCTCGCCTTCGTCTCCTGGATCGCCGACCCGGGTCTCGACACCCTCCGCGGGCTGCTGCTCTTCCTCGCTCTCGGCTTCGGGGCCGGCGGTGTCGTGCTGCACCGCACGCGGCGTCGGGTCGGGGTCCTGCTCGTCGACGCCGGCGGGGTCGCCCTGCTCGCGCTCGGGGTGACCCTGGTGGCCGCCCTCCTCGGCGGGTCCGTCTCCGTCTTCTCGGCCCGGGCGAGCGCGTCGGTCCCCAGCGGGCCGGCGGGCTGGGAGCTCGTCCTGCTGGTGGGCGGGAGCGCCCTGATCGCCTTCGCGGCCCTGGCGCGCGAGCCCGGCCCCGGCTTCCTCGGGGTCGGCGTCCTGGGGCTGTTCCTCTTCGAGGCCGCGGTGGACGACGACGCGAGCCTGCTCTGGTGGCCCGTGGTGCTCGCGGTGATCGGGATCGCCGGGCTCGCGGCCGGACTGCTGCGGCCCGGGCCTCCGGACGCCGGCGTCCCGGCTCGCCCCGGCCCGGCGCCTCCGGTCGGGACGGCGGGCGCCCCAGTGTCCCCGCCGGGCTCCGACGCGTAGGCTCGCGGACATGGCCGACGCGCGCAAGCTCACCGAACCCGAGACGTCCCACGAGGACGATCAGTCGCCCGGCGGCGGGATGCGCGGGGAGATCTCCAGCGCGATGGTCAGCATCATGAAGCAGTACCTCGGCAAGGGACCGACGAACGCGCGGACGTTCTTCAACGAGCGCTATGTCTTCTGCGTGATGGAGGGCGGCC
>JAABUS010008618.1_pt1 | contig 11107 bp, 8 predicted proteins | sample 5560161 | NCBI WGS metagenome assembly JAABUS01 (sample SAMN10711885, study PRJNA513376) | rock metagenome | isolation source: Antarctica rocks | place: Antarctica: Victoria Land, Trio Nunatak nord | collected 2016-01-04
CGCCCCTCGTCCACGTCGTGGTAGAACTCGATGGTCATCACGAGGTTCGTATTCTCGAGGATCTCGCCCATCTGACCCAGCCGGACCTGATCATCGAAGCCGGTCATATGTCTCTCCTTGACCGGGCCGGTCTTCGTGGTGCCCATCGTCGCGCTCCGGGGCATGACCAGGAAGATCAGGCCTCCTAGCGCAAGGGCCGTCGCCGCGACGCGGAGCGTCGTGAACACGAATGCGAGGTTGAAGAGCCCCGGATACGGATCGACCGCGGTCGCCATCGCGGGCGCCGACTCAACCAAGCCCGCCCTGAGCGATTCGCGGTGCAACAAAAACAGGCTCAACACCCAGAGCGCCGAGAGCACCCAGAATAAGAGGATTGCCCCCACGATGTCGCTCTGGCTCATGACCACCCCGGCCAGGACCTGCGTCAGCCCGAGCAGGAACAAGAACCAGTCATCCTCCACCGTCTTGGGGAGGAACATCTTGATGAGCTGGAGGTAGACGAGCCAGTGCGTGAGGGCCAGCAGGAGGAGGGTCTCGTCGAATTGGTATTCGAGATAGCTGAGGCTCACGCAGGCGAGGGCGAGCACATTCGCCAGGCCGCGTGACAGGCCGAGACGCGGGTTCCGATCGACCGTGAGGAAGGCCAGGACACCGGCCACCGCCACGACCGGCGGATAGAGCATGGCGATCTTGTTGTCGGTCGCCTCCACGCTCATCGCGAGCGTGGCGAGCGTCAGCATGAAATAGAAACTGAGCCTGTAGAGGCTGGCGAAGTTCATGGACGCACCTCCGGCCGGGCCCGTCCCGGCCCCGTCGATGGAGTCTCGCCGGGACCTTCGGGCGTGAAGCCAGGCCGGCGAATCTCGCGAATCCCGTCCGGGGCCGCCCGCTCGTCGTTGGGATCGGTGGGGTCGCGTCGCGGCGTGTCGGCCGGGGCGGAGTCCGCGTCGAAATGGATGAGGTCGGCCAGGTCGCCGCGCGAGGCGTCGAGCAGGATGACCCGACCGAGCAGGCCGCGGGCGGAGGCACCCGAGAGGCGGGCGGATCGTTCCGCCTCCTCGTTCAGGTTGACCGTGCGTGTCGAGACGACGACCAGGACGGCCTCCCGCAGGGTCGCGGGCGGGAGGATGTCGAACAGCGCCGAGAGCGTCCCTTCGGTCGAGGGGCGCATGACGGCCAGCTGTTCCAGGAGCTCATGCAGGAGCTTGACCGAGGCGGGTCCCTGGCGGACGCCGGGCGTGGGCCCGGTCCAGCCCAGCAGCAGGCGACGTCCCTGGCGTCGGCACGTCTCCAGGCAGATCGTCGCGGCGAACCGGATCGCCTCTTCGAGGGTCTCTCGCTGTTCCGGCGTCACCTTGGTCCTGGGCTGCCAGGGATCGAGCAGCAGCGCCAGGTCTTGCTCGTTCTGCTGTTCGAACTCCTTGATCATGGGCTGGCCCAGCCGTGCCGAGGTCCGCCAGTGGATCCAGCGCGGGCTGTCGCCCGGCCGGTAATCGCGCAGGCCGTGGTAGTCTTGCTGCTGGGCGGAGCGATCGTGCCTGTGTCCGCGCTTCGTCTCCGTCGCCTCGCGTTCGGTGAGCTGCCAGCGCCGGCTCAGCCTCCCGATCGCCGGATAGACGATCAGGGCCTCGGGGACGCCCGTCGTGACCCGGCGCTCGAGGAGGCCGAACGGCGATCGGGTGATCAGTTCCATCGTCCGGAATCGGTACTTTCCTCGCCTGGGACCCTTGCCTTCCCAGCGGACCCGGGCACGGTCCCGGCCGGGCACCCGGGCGAAAAAGACCCGCGGCGTCAGCGTGATCGCCCCAGAGAGGGTCCGGTCCACGGGGACGAGATCATCCTCGAGGAACATCGCCAGTGCCGCCGTCCAGTTGCGGCCGTTCACGAGGCTATAGTCGACGATCAGGGGGTCGCCCGAGAAGACGTAGGCGGGGGCGTGGCGACCGACCTCGAGCCTCCGGAGCATCGCCGCGCTGATCAAGATCGAGCCGACGATCGGGCCGGCGGCCAGGCCCGCCAGGAGCAGGATGAGATTGATCTGCTCGCGGAGTCCCGCCGCGAGGAGGCCGGCCCAGAGCAAGCCATAAATCCACCCCTCGCGCGTCCAGCGCAACCGCTGATTCGGCCAGAGGAGGAGCACCACTTTGCGCGCCAGCCTGCGGAAGACCCCCCGCGATGGCGCCGGTCTCTGGACTCGCTCGGTGTCCGTCATGCCTGGCTTCCCTCGCCTCCGGGTCGAGGCGCCCGGGGCGGACGAGGTCACGAGGGGACTCGAAGGCGGTCGACCAGGTCCCCGATGATCTTCTCGGCCGCGCCGAACTCGCCGGCCTGGAGGAACGACTTGCCGACGACGCGGTGTGCCAGCACGGGGATCGCCAGGGTCTTGACGTCGTCGGGCACGACGAAATCCCGCCCGGAGACGAACGCGAAGCTCTGGGCCGCCCTGTAGAGCGTCAATGCCCCTCGCGTGCTCACCCCCACGTGCAGTTCCTCGCCCTTCCTCCGCGTCGCGTGGACGATGTCCAGCAAATAATCGGCGATCGTGTCGTCCACGCGGACGTTCCGGACCGCGCGCTGGAGCGTCAGGATGTCGTCGCCCGACACCACGGGACGCAGGGAATCGGCCGGTTCGCCGGCGCGGTGGCTCGAGAGTATGCGGCGCTCTTCCTCGCGGATCGGATAGCCCATCTTCAGGCGGATCATGAACCGGTCGAGCTGGCTCTCGGGGAGGACGTAAGTCCCCTCGAACTCGTAAGGATTCTGCGTCGCGAGCACGAGGAAGGGGGGGTCGAGGACGTAGGTCTTCCCCTCCACCGACACCTGGCCGTCTCCCATGGCTTCGAGCAATGCGCTCTGGGTGCGCGGGGTCGTCCGGTTGATCTCGTCGGCCAGGATGACGTTGGCGAAGATCGGCCCCTGCTTGTAGACGAAGTCGCCCGTCGAGACGTTGTAGACGCTCGAGCCGAGGATGTCGGAAGGGAGCAGGTCCGGGGTGAACTGGATGCGTCGGAAGGAGCAATCGATGCTCGCGGCCAGGGCGCGGGCCAGGAGCGTCTTGCCGACGCCGGGCACGTCCTCGATCAGGACATGGCCTTCGGCCAGCAGGGCCACGACCGCGAGCTTAATGACCTCCGGCTTGCCCAGCACCACCGAGCCGACGTTCTCCAGGAGCCGATGGAGCTGGGCCATCAGCTCGCCCACCTCGGGCATGGACAATTCGGCCGTCTGGGGTGCATTCATGCTTGGAGCCTTCGGGACGCGTGGCGTGTGGGCATCTCCGAGTCCGGAGGCCATCGAGTATAATCGAGGCCCGGGCCGATTCCTACGCTCGGTCCCCGTGTCGCCCGGCATTTCTCCGGGCGTCGGCGGGGGGGCCTCTTTCGACGAGGTGACGCGCGATGGCCGATCCCGAGCTGAACGTCTTGCTCCTGGCCAGCCGCCTGAGGGCGAATGACGACGGTCGGCCGATCGGCCCGCTGCTGGACCGCCTGAGCCGGCGAGGGACGTCGGCCGAGGTGCTCTGCATCTCGGTCGAACCCCTACCGGGCGTGGATTTCCGGATCACAGAGTGCCCCGGCCTGCGGAACCGCTGGCAGCGGGCTCTCACGGTCCGCCGCCTGCACCTCGGCGGGGGTTTGAAGCCCCCCGACTTGCTGCATGTCCTCGATTCCGGGATGGCCCCGGTGGCGATCGACCTCGCGGAGCGCTGGCAAATCCCTTACGTCCAGACGGTCGAGGAGTTCCCCGATCCCGCGACGGCGATCCGGGTGAGTCGTCGATGGTGCCGCAGGCTCGTCGCCGCCAGCGGCGAGCTGGCGACCGACCTCGCGAGGAATCTCGGCATCCCGGAGGAGGCCCTCGCCGTGGTCCATCCGGGCATCGTCGCGCCCGGAGAGGCGCCCATCCGCCCCGACGCGGGGCGCGTCCCGGTCATCGGCACGGCGGGTCCGCTGACGTCGAAATCGGGGTTCGCGACCTTCTTGGGGGCCGCGCGCCGCGTCCTCGACGCCGGGACCGAGGCCGAGTTCGTCATCGCCGGCGGGGGCGAGGACGAGGTCGACCTGCGTCGCCGTGCCGACCGGTTGGGGATCGCCGATCGCGTGACCTTCGCGGGGGAGCCGGTCCTCGGCGGGCGCTTCTGGGACGTGCTCGACGTCTATTGCCAGACCTCGATCGCCCCCACCGTGGGCCGGACCCTGGCCGTGGCCCTCGCGTTCGGAGTCCCGTCGATCGCCAGCGACATCGAGGGGTTGAGGACCCTCCTGACCCACGACGTGACCGGCCTCCGCGTCCCCCCCGGCGATCCCGTGGAACTCGGCCGGTCCATCCTCGCCCTGCTGAGCGACCCCCCCCTGGCCCGACGCCTCGGCGAGGCGGGGAGGGCGGCGATCCTCCGCGATTTCACCCCCGACGCCGAGGCACAGGCCCTCGTCGACGTCTATCGACGGGCCCTATCCCGCGACGACGACCCCCTCGCACGCTTCGAAGTGACGGCCTGAGCCCGGCTTTAGGATCCCCGCCCGCGGAGATCGGTCGCGAGGGAAGCGGCCTCGACCCGCCGTTCATAGACGTTCGCCCAGCACAGGAAGTCGTAGAAGGACAGGAGGGTGCAGAAGACGAGTCCGGGCATCCCGTCGAGGAATCCGAGCCGGATGATGTAGGCGTACACGAAGCGTATCAGGGGGCGTAAGGGCAGACGGAGATAGACCTTCTTGAGCCGGCGCTTGAGGCGCTTGCCCGCGTCGAGCGAGGCCGGGACGGGTTCGTTCAGGAAGCGTTCATACATCGCGGCTTCCCAGATTGCATAGCGGTTGTGCTTCTCGACCCACGCCGCGATGGTGGGATAGGCGTGATGGTCCAGCTCGTGATCGAGTCGATCGACCGCTCCCCGCAGCTCGACATGCTCGTGGGCCTCGTTGTCGCCCGTCTGCGTCCCGGGGGCGACGGGCATCTTCTCGTAACGGCCGAGGCGGTGCTTGAACAGCCGGAGGTTCCACGCCTCGGCGTAGCCGCAATGGCGGATCCGACGGCCGAGAAAGTAATATTTCATGTTCAGGAGATATCCGTCGCACTCGTCGGCGGCCGTCCGCCGCGCGATCTCCTCGGCCAGCTCGGGGACGACGACCTCATCGGCGTCGACGATCAGGACCCATTCGTTCCGGAAGGGGAGGTTCTCCAGGGCCCAGTTCTTCTTCTTGGGGTAGACGCCGTTGAAGTGGAACGGCACGACACGGGCGCCATGCTCCGCCGCGACCGATGCGGTGCCGTCGCCGCTCTGACTGTCGACGACGAACACCTCGTCGGCCCAGGCGAGCGCGGGGAGGCACCGGCGCAGGTTCGCCTCCTCGTTCTTCACCGGCACCAGCACGCTCACCCGCGCCTTCGGGGGTGCACAGGAGTGGCCGGGCTCGAAGTCGGGTCGGCCCGGCGCCACCGGCTCCGTCCCGATTCCTGCGAATGTGGCGTCCGTCTGTCGCATAGGGATTTACCTCTCCTCGGCAGCGGCTCGATTCAAAGGATGACGGGGTCGGGGGGCGTACCTCCCGCGCCGATCCAGCGGTAGACCGAGGCCAGGCGAAGGGCCTGCTCGTCCCAGGTATAGGCCTTCTCGACGAGGGCCCTGCCCCGCTCCCCGAGGTCGGCCCTCTGCGCGGGCGAACGCTCCAGGAGGGCGCGGAGGCCATCGGTCACGCCGGCCGCGTCGGGCTCGACGACGATCGCGCCCCCGGCGTCGTCGAGTTCGGGGAAGTGGCAGGCCGTGGTGATGACCGCGGGGAGCCGACACGCCAGGGCTTCGAGGATCGCCATGCTGAACCCTTCGCTGTAGCTGGGCAGGATGAAGGCATCGGCGGCCCCCCAGACCTGCCGGGCGCGCTCGCCCGAGACGTGGCCGACGTGGGTGGCCCGTCCGCTCAAGCCCTCGTCTGCGAGCCGGTCCAGGAACGGCTTGAGCGCGCCATCGTCGTTGCCCGCGATGAGGATGTGCAGATTGGGGTGGTCCTCGTGGAGCCGGGATAGCGCCCCCGCCAGCAGGTCGAGCCCCTTCTTGACGTGGATCCGGCCGAAGAAGAGCACGACGAACTTGCCCTCCAGCTCGGGCCGTTCGGCCTCGAGTCCCGCGCGGCCCGGCAGGTCTTCGAACGGCTCGAGGTCCACCCCGTTGGGGATGAAGCAGACGGGCGTCCGGGGGGCGATCGCTCGCAAGTGGCCGATCTCGGGGCGGGAGAGCGCGTGCAGGCAGTCGGCGCGCCGGAGGTTCTTCCCCTCGACCAGCGCGGTGTAGATTTTCTTCTTCAACGCCTTGTGCCGCATGGCCCAGGGCTCGGCCATCCCGTGCGCGGCGATCAGGTAGGGGACGCCCGCCTTGCGCGCCAGCCGGGCACCTCGACGTGTATGCGCCTGCCAGAGCCCGTGCATATGCAGGAGCCCGGAGGACCGGACGACGGATCCCAGGTCCGTCTCGGGACCGAGGATCGGGAGCCCGGGCGGGATGGGGGTCTCCCCCAGTCGCGACGGAGTCGGCGTCAGGATGGTGACCGGACCCCCGTGTCCGGCCAGGGCGCCGGTCATCCCGAGGATGCTCGGCACCATCCCGCCGTCGCGGACCGGATCGAGTCCGTTACACAAGTGGAGCCATCCCTCGCCCCGGCCCGGGGCGCGAGCGGGACGGTCGGGAGCCGACGATCGTGCGGGAGCTGTGGAGGACATGGACGGTCTCTTTCCTTGGCGTGGTTTCCTGTTGCGTTGCCGCCGAAGCGGAGCCCGATTCGATTCCCTTCTCCCCCCGGGAGAAGGTGCCCCGAAGGGGCGGATGAGGGTCTTGGCGTCTCGATTGACCTCCCGCCGGACCCGTCTCATGTCGCGACCGGGGCCCCTCATCCGGCCGTCCCGGCCACCTTCTCCCGGGGGGAGAAGGGAGGATTTGTCCCCGAGACCATCGGTCCTTCGCCGATCGCCATCTGGAGCGCCTGCAGGGTCCCCTCGGCGAACCTCTCCGGCCCCCAACCGGCGACCACCTCGGCGGCGCGCCTGCCCATCGCCGCCCGCCCGGTGGCCGGCAAGCCCGCGATCCACTCCAGTCGTGCGGCCAGGGCCCCTTCGTCGCGAGGGTCGAAGCGCACCCCCGTCGTCCCCGGCGGGTCGGGGACCAGGGTCTCGACGCAGCCCGCCCGGTCCGAGACCAGGAGGGGGAGACCGCACGCCGCCGCCTCGTTGACCACCAGGCCCCACGGTTCGCTCAGGCTGGGATGGACGAATGCCGATGCGTAGCCATACCATCGCGAGAGCTCCCCGGCCTGGAGGAAGCCGGGGCGGTGGATAGCGCGCCCGAGCCCGACCCGTCCGATGGCGTCCTCGACCTCGGCCGCGTCGGGGCCGTCGCCGCAGAGGACCAGGTCCCAAGGATCACCGGACGCGGCGGCCCGATAGCGGGCGAAGGCGCGTATCAGAGTCGGCAGATTCTTCTCGGGGGCGAAGCGGTTGACGGCGAGGAAATAAGGGGCTGCGGGCAGGCCGTCGCGGCCGTCGGGGGACTGTCGGGCGGCCTCGGCATGGCGAGCGTAATGCGCATTGTCGACCGCGTTGTAGCCGAGGGCGATCCGATCTCGGGGCATGCCCAGGGTGACGAGATAGTCGCGGTGCCGCTCGCCGCCGACCAGGGCGGCCGAGCACCGTCGGACCCTGCGCCGTTTGACAGCTTCTTTCCACCAGACGCGAGGGTGGTCGATCTCCTGGCTCTCCGACATCAGGATCGTCGGCCTGCTCGACCTCCGGGCCCAGCCGAGCGCCGCGGTCGATTCGGGCCGCGAGTACCCGACGATCGCCACGGCATCGGGACGGTCGCGATCCAGGGCCTGCCGGATCGCCCCGGACGCGGCGCCGCGCGGCAGCGACTCCAGGGCTCGATCGGGGAAGAGGGTCGCCCACTCGAACGGCTCTCCCTCGCGCGGGGTCTGCCAGGGATAGAGTCGCTGGCTCCCCGCGACCTCGTAGGCGAGCAGGCGGTCGCCCCCCCTCGCCATCCGAAGCGCCAGCGCACGGAGCCTGGCGAGGTGGTAAGGCCCGAAGTTGGTGAAGCAGATGGCCAGGATCATGTGTGAACGGCCTCCCTCGATGCGGCCCCGGCGGTGACGACCACGGCGCCTGCGCCCTCGGGCTCGATGCCAACGTATCCGTGCAGGTCATGCGTCGGCTCGGCGAGCTTGTTGCAGATCCAGAAGAAGGCCAGCGGGGGAAACGTGGTATGCCCGTAGATGTAGTAGAACCAGACGAACGGGTCGTCGTTGACCGTCATCAGCCAGGCGTTGTAGTAGGTCAAGGCCCACCAGGCCTGGACCCAGGGGGTCGTGCTGTACATCCGGAAATAGTCGTAGGCCGTGCGGGTCAAGAGCGCCAGGACGGCGAGCACGATCGCCGTCGCCGTGGCCCCGCCATTCAACTGGGTCGCCCCCAGTAGGCCGATCGCCGGGCCCGTGAACTCCTCGTCGCGTTTGGACGTGGAGCCGGCGATCCAGGCCCGGACCCATTCCTCCCTGCCGTAGATCGGCTTGTCATGCCAGAGGAGCCGGGGGATATACGTCGAGACGATCCGGAGATAGGACGAGCCGTAGTCGTGGTCGGATTTGGCGGGGACGGTGTCCATCATCAGCAGGAACCCGCCGTATTCCTCGGTCTCGTGGTTGGTCAGGTCGTGCGTCCTGGCAGAGCCGTCGTCCTCGCGCGTCTTCATGTTGAGGTTGACGAGGATCGCCTGCGGATCGAACTCGGCGACGTATTGCGAGAAGCCGGACATCGACAGCTCATAATTCTGGTTGTTGCGCCAGCCGATGGCCAGCGTGACGACGAAGGCGCCGATCATGGCCGTGACGGCGAGCACCGCCTTCGACGGTCGCTTGCCCCTCGACACGTAGAACGCACAGACCGCCGTCAACACGCCGAAGAGCGGGGGCGAACGCTTCCCCTTGAACATCCAGATCATGGCATAGAGCGTGACGACCCCCACGCCGATCCACGTCCAGGCCGGACGAGGGCGAGTCTCGCCGCGGCCGGTGACGATGAGGAGGATGCCGGCCACGAGCATCATGATCGGGAACTGGCGCAGGAGCGACGCCTCGGCCGTCATCCGCTCGTTCGGATTCGAGTCCCATTCGAACCCGGCGCCGATCAGTCCCCAGGCGATCAGGATCGGCGCGACGGCCGAGACCAGGGGCACTGACCATTGCTCGGGAGGCCGGGGAAGTCCACGCACGAAGGTCCGCGAGGCCCCGCAATGATAGACGAACAGGAACCAGGCCAGCGCCCAGAACGAGCGGAAGTTCGCCTCGGTGACGACCTCGAGGCCCCGCACCCGGAGGGCGTACTCGCGATAGGAGATCGCCTGGACCACGTAGACCTGGGCATAGCCCGCCAGGAAGAGCCAGACCGGCGCGAACGGATCGAACGACTTGCGGAACATCCCGCAGACGAGGTAGGTGGCGATGACGGCCGCCGTGGCGTAGACGTATCTCTGGTCCATGTTGCCGCATCCTTGCCGCAGAGGGTCACCGTCGGGGTCAGAGGGCCGCTCCCAGGGCCTCGATCAGCGCGGAGTGATAGCGGGGCCAGTCGAACTCCAGGGCCCGCACGCGTGCCTTCGCCGCCATCTCGGCACGCAGGTCGGGGTCGAGCCCCAGCGTCTCCATGCGTCCCGCCAGGGCCTCGATATCGCGTGGGGGCACGACGAAGCCCTCGACACCGTCGCGGACCACGGAGCCCGCATCCGGCGTGACGACGCTCGGGAGCCCGCACGCCAGCGCCTCGTAGGTGACGACGGCCGACCCCTCGAAGAGCGAGGGGAAGACGAACACGTCGGCGTCGGCCATGCGCGCGGGGACCTCGGAGTGCGAGACCTTCCCGAGCGGCTCCACCTCGTCGAGATACGCGCCCAGCGGCCCGATCCGGCTCGGCAAGGCGCCGAGCAACTGGAGCCGCCAGCCGGGCCGTCGGATGAGTCGCCAGGCTTCGAGGAGGTACTTGATCCCCTTGCGCTGGGTGATCCCGCCGGCGAAGAGGAACGTGCACGAGGCGTCGTGCCGCTTGTCGGCATGGGGGCGGAACCGCCGGGTGTCGGCCGCATAGGGGATGACGGCGATCCTGGACCGCGCAGTCCCGTGGCCGACGAGCGTCCGCGCGATGTGCTCCGAAGGGACCAGGATGCGATCGGCCAGCTCGAGGTCCTGGAGCCTCCGGGCGTGCAGCCACGCCAGCTCGTCACGGTCGAGCGCCCCGTCGCCGAGGTAGATGGGGGCGAAGTCGGGCGCCGACTCGGTCTCGCGCTCGAGCACGACCTGTTCCTCACGCACGTCGCCGTGGACCATGCTCAGGACCGAGGGGATCCCGAGCGTCCGGCAGGCGGGCAGCGCGAATTCCGACCCGACATCGCTGAAGACGAGCGCCGCCTCCGGACGGTGCCGCGCCAGGGCCCGCGCCAGGCCGCGGTCGAACTGCCGGGTCCGCCAGCGTGCGACCCCCCGACGTGCCCGAGGCCGGCGCCCGGCGAGTCGCCGCTCCAGCCCCAATGCCATGTCGACGCCCCAGCACGACCGCACCTGCGTCCGGGGGATTTCCGGGTCGTGCCGCCTCTGCAGGACGTTCTGCCAGCGATCGAAACGCCCCGGCGCCACCCGGCGCCCGAGTGCCGACAGCGTCCCCCCGCCGCCGTAGTAGAACGACGTCACGAAGAGGTCGAGCATGCGGGCCTGAGCCAGCCCGACGACCGCCTGATACGCCGGGGGCCTGGCGTCGGGACAGCCCACCATCACTCGCCCTGGACCTTGAGGCATGATCACCTTCCTAGTGATTCACTCGAAGAGCGGCGGGCTCCGCCGCGAAGAGCTCCTCCACGACGCGGCCTTGCATGTCGGCGGGCGGTTCCATCCCGAAGAGGCGCAAGATCGTCGGCGTGACGTCCATCAGTTGCATCCCGGAGATCGGCCCCCGCGGGGCGATGCCGGGGCCCGCGACGATCAGCAGGCCGTCCTGCGCGTGGTTGGCGTCGTCGGGACCGGTGTCGTTCTCGAAGGTGTGCAGCGTGCCCAGCCCGACCGTGCCGACCGATCGCCACCGCAGG
>JAABUS010008619.1_pt1 | contig 11105 bp, 7 predicted proteins | sample 5560161 | NCBI WGS metagenome assembly JAABUS01 (sample SAMN10711885, study PRJNA513376) | rock metagenome | isolation source: Antarctica rocks | place: Antarctica: Victoria Land, Trio Nunatak nord | collected 2016-01-04
TTTTGAGGTCGACATGCCCTACCTATTGCGGTGCCGCTGCGGGCTCGTGCTGGTGCTCAGCTGGGCCGCAGTGGGGCTGTTGGCGCCGTTGTTGTTCGTCGTGGCAAGCTCCTTTCGCCCGGGCCACTCGACCCGCCCGCTCACCGTCGACGTACTCGTCGTCGACGCAGCCTCGCTGGTGCTTGCCGCAGCGCTGCTCATGCTGCTGCTGAGCATCGGCCTCGTCGCTCTCGAGACACTCGTCGGCGACCGTTTGCCTGTGGTCCGAAGAGTCTCGACCGTCGGCTGCTCGCCGTGGGGCCGTCGGCTCGCCCTGGCGCTGTGCGGCTTGGGGATCGCGGCGCCCATCGTCTCCACGCCGGCCCTGGCGGGCGGTGATGACTGCGGTACGTCGGCGTGTCCAACGCACGCCCTGGACCCGGGGCGGGTCGGTCTCGACGGGCTTCCGATGCCGGAGCTGCCTAGCCACCCCGCTCCAGCTCCCGCTCTGGAGGGACCCGGTCCGCCGCAAGTCAACGTCGCGAGCGCGCCCACACCCCAGGTGACCGTGCACGCCGGCGACAGCCTGTGGCGCATCGTCGAGCGGGAGCTGCCTCGCCACGCCTCGGACGCGGCAGTGGCGGTGTGCCTCGACGAGTGGTATGCGCGCAACCGCGCTGTCATCGGGCCCGAACCCGACCTGATCTTCCCCGGAACCGAGCTTCAACGACCGGAGGTAGCACCGTGAGCACCACACCCCAGCCTCGCCCGACGCCGCACCTGCGCACCTGGCGTACGGTCCAGACCCATCTCGACGCGCCGGATGCGCTCTACACCCAGGGCTCACTGGCCCTGAGCTACGTCATGCCGAGCGGCGTGAGCGCCGAGCCCCGTACATCGGCCCTGACCTTGGTCCGCCGTTCCTCGGACGGCCCCGCGGGCGAGGCTGCGACCCTCTCGCTGGGACGTGCGGTGATGCCAGCCGGCACGGGCCCTGGGCCGTCCGGCCCTCTGCCGCCCGACGCCGTCGCTTGGGCGGCTCGGTTTGTGCAGGCGGTGGTCGAGGTCGTCTCGAGCGACCGGCCGCTGAGCCAGCTGGTTCGATGGACCGACGAGCCGGTGTACGCCGAGATCGCCCGGCGCCGACGCAGCGTCGTGCTGCGTCGCGGCAACGATCCTCACATCCGGATCAGCCGCCAGCAGGTGGCAACGGTGCACGTGGCCCAGCCGACCGCCGGCGCCGCCGAGGTGGCCGCACGTGTCATCTGCCGCGGCCGCTCACGCGCTCTCGCCGCGCGACTCGAATATGTGCGAGAGCGCTGGACCTGCACCGCGATTTCCTTCGGCTGAGTGTCAGCCGAACCATCAGCACAGCGGCTGACCTGTCAACCGAAACATCAGCACAGCGGCTGACGTGTCAACCGAAACGTCAGCGTGGCCGGCGGGCAGGGTCTCCATGGCAACGTTTGAACTTGCGTCCCGAGCCGCAGGGACACAGCTCGTTGCGCGAGACGCCGGCGAACTCGTCCTGGGCGGCATCGGCCTGAACCTCGGTGCCGGCGTCACCATCGACCGTCGGTGCCGAGTACGACATCTTGCGAGGTGCCGGCTCGTTCAGGCCCTTCGCGGTGATGTTGGGCCGGTGGTCATGGTCGTCGTCGTGGTCGTGGTCGTCCTGATCGTCCTGATCGGCCGACGCGGCCTCGGGCGCTTCGGTCGCGAGTCCGGCTGCCGGCCCGGCCACCATGGCGGCTGCAGTGGCCTGTAGCTGTGCGGCCTCCAGCTCCACGGCGTCGTCGTTGACGGAGACCTCGACGTTGAAGAGGTAGCCGACCGACTCCTCCTTGATCGACTCCATCATCTGGGCGAAGAGGTCGAAGCCCTCACGCTGGTACTCGACTAGCGGGTCGCGCTGGGAGTAGGCGCGCAGGCCGATGCCCTCACGCAGGTAGTCCATCTCGTAGAGATGCTCGCGCCATTTGCGGTCGAGAACCGACAGCAGCACCCGACGCTCGAGCTCGCGCATGACCTCTTCTCCGAGCGTCTCCTCGCGGGCGTCGTAGGCCCTGTGGGCGTCGGCCTTGAGCTCCGCAGCCAAGTACTCGCGGGTGAGCCCCTCGACGCCGCCGACCTCGTGCTCGAGCTGCTCGATGGTGAGCCCCACCGGGTAGAGCGTCTTCAGCGCGGTCCAGAGCTTGTCGAGATCCCATTCCTCCGGGAAGCCGTCGGCGGCGCCGACGACGTAGCCGTCAACCGTGTCGTCGACCATGCCGCGAATCTGCTCGTGCAGGTCTGCGCCCTCGAGCACCTGACGGCGCTCGCCGTAGATGACCTCACGCTGACGGCTCATCACGTCGTCGTACTTCAGGATGTTCTTGCGACTCTCGAAGTTTTGGCTCTCCACCTGCGCTTGGGCCGACGCGATCGCACCGGTGACGCGCTTGTTCTCGATCGGGACGTCGTCGGGGATCTTCATCGTCGTCAGGACCCAGTCCACCCAGTCCGACTTGAACAGGCGCATCAGGTCGTCCTCGAGCGACAGATAGAAGCGGGACTCGCCGGGGTCGCCCTGACGACCGGAGCGTCCGCGCAGCTGGTTGTCGATGCGGCGTGACTCATGCCGCTCGGTACCGACGACATAGAGGCCGCCGGCGTCGTTGACCTGGTCGTGCTCGACCTGGACCTGCTCCTTCATCCGCTCGAGGGTCTCGGACCAAGAGGCTTCGTAGTCGTCCGAGTGCTCGGTCGGGTCGAGTCCGTTGCGACGCAGCTCCTCGTCGGCGAGGAACTCGACGGAGCCGCCCAGCATGATGTCGGTGCCGCGACCGGCCATGTTGGTGGCGACGGTGACGGCACCCTTGCGACCGGCCTGAGCGACGATGTGGGCCTCGTCGGCGTGGTGCTTGGCATTCAGCACGGTATGCGGTATGCCGCGGCGCTTGAGCAGGGCGGACAGCTCCTCGGACTTCTCGACCGAGGTGGTGCCGACCAGCATCGGCTGTCCCTCCACGTGCCGCTCGGCGATGTCGTCGACAATCGCGTCGAGCTTGGCCCCCCGCGTCCGGTAGACCAGGTCCTTCTGGTCGGCACGGACCATCGGCATGTTGGTCGGGATCGGGATGACGCCGAGCTTGTAGATCTTGTCGAACTCCGACGCCTCGGTCATCGCCGTACCGGTCATGCCGCCGAGCTTGTCGTAGAGGCGAAAGTAGTTCTGCAGGGTGATCGTAGCGAGCGTCTGGTACTCCTCGCGGATCTGCACGCCCTCTTTCGCCTCGATGGCCTGGTGCAGGCCCTCGTTGTAGCGCCGCCCGTGCAGCATCCGGCCGGTGTGCTCGTCCACGATGAGCACCTCGCCGTCGATCACGACGTAGTCGCGATCGTTGCGGAACAGCGTCTTGGCCTTGATCGCGTTGTTGAGAAACGAGATGAGCGGGGTATTGACGGCGTCGTAGAGGTTGTCGATTCCCAGGTGGTCTTCGACCCGGGTGATGCCGTCCTCGAGCACCGACACCGTGCGCTTCTTCTCGTCGACCTCGTAGTCGATGTCTTCACGCAACCGGCCCACGATGGCGGCGAACTCGTCGTACCACTTCACTGACTCGTCCGAGGGGCCGGAGATGATCAGCGGCGTGCGAGCCTCGTCGATGAGGATCGAGTCGACCTCGTCGACAATCGCGTAGTGGTGTCCGCGCTGCACGCAGTCCTCGAGCCTGCTCGCCATGTTGTCCCGCAGGTAGTCGAAGCCGAACTCGTTGTTGGTGCCATAGGTGACGTCGCTCTCGTAGGCCTCCCGGCGCTGCTCAGACGACAGCTGCGGAAGCACCTGACCAACCGACAGTCCGAGGAAGTGGTAGATGCGTCCCATCCACTCGGCGTGGTACTTGGCGAGATAGTCGTTGACCGTCACCACGTGGACACCCTTGCCGGCGAGTGCGTTGAGGTAGGTCGGGAGGGTGGCGACGAGCGTCTTGCCCTCACCGGTCTTCATCTCGGCGATATTGCCGTAGTGCAGCGCCGCGCCGCCCATCAGCTGAACGTCGAAGTGCCGTTGTCCCAGCACGCGCTTGGCGGCCTCGCGGACCGTCGCGAAGGCCTCGGGCAGCAGCTGGTCGAGCGTCTCGCCGTTCGCGAACCGCTGCTTGTACTCCGCCGTCAGTGCCTGTAGCTCCTCGTCGCTCATCGAGACGAAGTCGTCCTCGATGGCGTTGACCTGGGCCGCAGCGGCCTCCAGCTTGCGGCGCTGCTTGCCCTCGCCGATGCGGAGGACCTTGTCGAGCAGAACGGGCACGGGTGTGACTCCTGGTCGATGGTGCGCCACGTCACGGGTCGGACGTGAGGCCGCTGGACGCGACCAGGTCAAGTCTACGCAGGGCTGCTGACGAGCCGAAGGACCGCCGAGAGGGCCGGTGCGAGGTCTCCGCGAGGCTCCACAGTCACGTGGTCGAGGCCGAGCCAGGCCGCCATCGAGACGAGCTCGTCGCGCAAGCGGTAGGCGGTCTCGTCAGGGGCGCCGGGCTCAGCGTAGGAACCTTGGACTCGCAGCACGCCGGTGGCGCGGTCGGCCTTCAGGTCGACGCGGGCGACGATCGCCTCGTCCATCAAGAACGAGTAGACGTAGTAGCCGTAGACCCGCTTCGGGGCCGGCACGTAGATCTCGATGCGGTAGCGGTAGCCGAACAGCTCTTCGGTGCGTCGGCGCTCGAAGATCAGCGAGTCGAACGGGCTGAGCAGTGCCTGGGTGCGGACCCGGCGAGGCAGCCGGGCCTGGTGCCAGAGGTACGCCGGCCGCGTCCATCCGTCGACCGTGACCGGGGTCAACTCGCCCGCTTCGACGAGCTCGCTGACCGCCTGCCGCGACCGTTGGTGACCCAGACGGAAGTAGTCACGCAGGCACGGCTCGGTGCCGACGCCGTGCGCGATCGCAGCCGCCCGGATCAGCTGCCGGTGCGCCTCGGCCACGTCCGGCGTCGGTGTGTCGACGACCGCCCGCGGGAGCACGCGCTCAGTCAGGTCGTAGACCCGCTCGAACGCGGTGTTGCGGCGGGCCGCGGTCACCTCACCGGTGTAGAACAACCACTCCAGGGCGAGCTTGACCTGGCTCCAGTTCCAACCCCAGTGCTCTTTGGTGCGCGGGACGTCGTGCTCGATCTCACGGGCCGTGAGCGGGCCGCGGTGCTCGACTTCGCTTCGTACCCACCGCACGAAGTCGGGTTGTTCCTCGAAGATCCGCCGCATGCCGCCCCACGCCCCCGCCCGGGCGTCCATCCGCCACCTCAGCGCGGGTTGGAGGTCGCTACGGACGTAGGACGCCTCGTGGGCCCAGTACTCGAAGACACGCCGCGGTGCCATGCCGGCGGCGCGGTGCAGCAGCGCGACGTCGTAAGGCCCGAGGCGGCTGAAAAGGGGCAGGTAGTGCGCTCGCGCCACCACGTTGACAGAGTCGATCTGCAACAGAGCCAGGCGATCGAGCACCCGGTCGAACGAGCGCATGTCAACTCGGCCAGGACGCTTGTCCAGGAAGCCTTGAGCGGCCAGCGCCAACCGGCGGGCTTGCGCGCTGCTCAGCCTCGATCCCTTCACGGCTCGACTTCAGAAAACGACACCACGAGACTCGACCTCATGGGAGGGGACGGTATCCGGTGCCACCGACAGCGACGGTCCGGGTGTCCTGTTCGCAGGACACCGGCGAATGGTCACGTCAGGTCGAGGAGCTTCGCGCGGACGGCATACATGACCGCCTCCATGCGGGAGTGAAGCTGCAGCTTCTCCAAGATGTTGCGGACGTGGTTCTTGACGGTGTTCTCACTGATGAACAGATCGGTCGCGATGTCCTTGTTGTTGAGTCCGCGCGCCACCAGCTTGAGCACATCCAGCTCCCGCTGGGTGAGGCGAGGCGCGATCGAGTCGGGCTTCGAGCCCGCCGACGCAATGAGCTTGAACTCCTCCAACAGCTTCGCAGCCATCGACGGGCTGATCAGGGACTGCCCGTCCGCAACGAGTCGGACGGCCTGCGCCACCTGGTCGATCGAGGCGTCCTTGAGCAGGTAACCCGACGCACCGCTCTTGATCGCCTCGTAGAGGTCGGCCTCCTCGTCGGACACCGTCAGCATGATGATGTTGGCCGACGGAGCGACTTCCTTGATCGCCGCACAGGCCTCGATCCCGGTGCGCTTGGGCATCCGAACGTCAAGCAGCACGACGTCGGGCACCAGACTGGCCGCAATCTCGGCGGCCTCGTAGCCATCGGAGGCCTCACCGACAACCTCGATGTCGTCTTCGACCGACAGCAACATCACCAAACCGCGGCGAAACAGCTCCTGGTCATCGACCACCGCCACCCGGATGGGTTCTCGCTGCCGCACAGAGATGACGCTCTCGGTCATGGGCGAAGCATGGCAGAAACAACCCCGATCGTGCTGTGGAGGAGCTGGAACCCGCGACGGTCCCACCGAGATCGCGCCCGCTTGCTGCCCCTCCCAGTCAGCCAGTCAGCCGGATGACGCCGTAGTCATATCCCTTGCGGCGGTAGACCACGGCAGGCACATCCTCGTCCTTGTCGATGAAGAGGAAGAAGTCATGGCCGACGAGCTCCATCTCGTACAGCGCCTGGTCGAGGGTCATCGGCGACGCCGGGTGCGACTTTTCCCGGACGACGAGCGGCCCATCACCTTGGACGGTGAGGGGCCCGACCTTGTGTTCGTCGGCCATGGGGTCCGGCACGGAGTCCGGCACCGGGTCCGCTTCGGCCATCGCCTGTGCAAGCGACGTGGGGGTGCGTGACCCGTGATGGATGCGTCGGCGGTCCGCTGCCTTGCGGAACTGGGCGCTGAGCCGCTCGACCGCCTTGTCAAGAGCGCTCAACTTGTCCTCCGCGGACGCTTCGGCACGGACGACGGGACCTCTGCCGCGGATCGTGATCTCGACGCGGGTGGACTGGTGGGACAGACGAGGGTTCGGCTCGGCGGTTACCTCGACGTCGGCACGGATGATGCGCTGGTCATACTTCTCCAACCGGGTGAGCTTGTCCTCGACGTGACCGCGAAACCGGTCCGACACCTCACAATGACGACCCTTGACCACGACTTCCACACGTGCCTCCTCGATCAGTTTGCTGATGCTGGCTGACAGGTTCCCCGGGGCAAACGAGCCGGACTCGTGAGGGCTGGCACCCGCCCGTCCGACCTGGTCTTCGTCCCCACACTCGCCTGCTGAGGCTTCGCAGCTTCTGCCACTCACCACCTTCTCCCAAAGACATACGGCGTCTGACCGTACGGCGGGGCAGGACTTACGGCTAAGCCGCTCCGTGATCAGTCCTCGCCGTCGGAGGACGACGACGACGACCTTACGTGGGCCGTTTCGCCAGCGGCTGGCATCGGCTTGCCGAGCAGGGCCTCGACGTGTCGAGGCCCACTCGGCGCAACCACGGACCCGGGCGGGTGCCATGTCCTCGACCCTAGTCGGTGGGTGACGCGACAGCCACCCTCCGGAACCGCCCGTCGGTGGCCGTGGTTGTGGTTCAGACCCGACGCAGCTGCTGTCGGCGCACAGTCGCAGCGACGACCGCCACTCCGACCACCTCGACACCAACGGCTCGCAGTGCACGTGTCGACTCCGCCGCAGTCGCCCCGGTGGTCACCACGTCGTCGACGACCACCGCGGCGTGGGCGGGCACTCGCCGGCTCACCCGGAAGGCGCCTGCCAGGTTGCGTGCGCGCTCCTCGAAGTCGAGACCGGACTGGTCGGCCACGGCACGGGTGGCCGTCAGGACCGGCGCGCAGATCGCGGGGACCGCCGCGGCCTGCAGCCGGCGTACGGCGACCCGAGCGATCCGCAGCAGCGGGTCATGCCCGCGCGCCCGCACCGCCGACCGCGACGAGGGCGCGGGCACCACCGCGAGGGCAGCCACCGGCCCCGGCGCCGCCGCGAGCAGTCCGAACACCGCCCAGGCGAGGGCACTGCCGAGTGGGCGAGCCAAGGCGAGCCGCCCGTCGTCCTTGTGCGCGAGGATGGCGGCTCTCACCACCCCGTCATAGTCGTTGACGGCATACGTCGTTGGCAGCCCCGGCGGCGGCGGTGATGGCCGGGTCGCGAACGGGGCACGGGCCAGACCCGCCGAACACCCCGTGCACAGAGCCAGCCCGGGTCGCCGACAGCCCACGCACGCACCTCCGAGAAGCAGGTCGACGCCCGCCTCGAGATAGCTCTGCCCCCTCATTGCCTCACTCTGGCCGGCTTCCTCGAGGCTGGGCTATGAATCGGCTCGGCTGTGGACGCAGCGTCACAGCATCGCGGCTGGGGACGACCCTGCCTGGTCGGCCCACGAGCCAGGCAGCGAAGACCGGCTAGCCAGGATAGAAGGGCTGGCGGACCTTGGCCTGCTGGCTGTACGCCGCCCAGCCGGCCTCAGGTGAGCGGAGGTAGAGCCTCGCGTTGCTGCTGCCGACGACGAGGGGCACGTCGGGGTTAGGTGCGGCCGCGATCGTGACCGGGCGGATCGGCAGGAACCCGTCGAACGTGCTGAGGTTCGAGCCGTCGATGCGGACCTCGAAAGGTTGGAGGTCGCCACCGTCATCATTGGCCAGCACGGCGACCGACGTCGGGCTGAGCCAGGTGACGTTGTCGGTTCCGCTGAACGTGACGTCCGGTCCCTCGACCTCCTCGGCTGCTGAGAGGTCGACATCGGCGGGTCGCTCGGAGCTCCTGTCGATGATCGAGATGAGCAGCTTGGTCTTGTCTCGTTCGCGGACGATGGCGGCTAGTCGAGCTCCGTCGCGCGACACGGCGAAGCCGAGCACCGTCTCCCCGGAGATGCCAGCCACCTCTACGCGCCTCGATCGTCCCGCGGTCAGCGTGTAGACGGCGGCACCCTGTGCGGTCGCATCGACCACCCACAGCACGTGGTGGATATCCCAGGAAGGTCTCAGCAGGTCGGTCCCGTTGCGGAACCATACCGAGGTGCCGGTGCCAACGGTCGACACCTCCCCCACGACGAGACGATGTCCGACTGCGTCGACCAGCGCCGCCCGGTCTCCGCTCGGCTCGACGGCGCCGGATCGGGCGTCATTGTGGCCGCGCCCGATGGATCCGGTCACCGGCGACGTACCGTCCACCGACACGGTGACCAGACCCCGGGACGACAGCCCGAACAGTTGTCGGAGGCTGGCCCCGAAACCGGCGGGGTCGTAGCCGCTGAACGCGTCGATCCCGAACGCGGCACCCGACCCTGGCACTTCGATCCGCTTACCATCGACCGTGAGAACGATGGACTCCACCTCGGTGAGGGGCTTCAGCGTCCAGGTGAGCTGGGCCGCGAGCAGCCGTCGCTGGTTGCCAGACATCTCCCGGGCCTGGCTGCTGAGGGGGATCTGGGCCCGCCCGGTTGTCGACAGCGTCACCGCCCCGGCGACCGTGAGGCCACGTGGCGCGGCAGTCGACACGATGCCAGCGAGGCGCAGGCTTGGCCCACGCAGCAGGTCTTCGACCAGCAGGGCAAGGGTGGACTCACCGAGCGGCAGGTAGATGGGGTCCGGGGTGAGGATGGTTTCGGTCGGGTCGAAGAAGTAGAGCGAGAACGGTTCGAGATAGCGGTCGAAGTAGTCCGCGTCGATGTAGGTGCCCACCGGTGGGTTCTCAATCCGCCACTGACCGTCGACAAGCTCGGTACGCAGCGACACGTTCACCTTCGATGTTGCGGGTGTGGACGACGTCCACGCGCCTCGGCTGTCGAGCGTGCCGAGCCGAAGGGCTTGCACCGTCACCCTGTCGGGGCCGTCCGTGACTTCCTGGTCGTCGTACACCACCAGTGACTGGTCGGGCGTCCACTCTTCGGCGGCCCGCTGTGTGAGGAACTCGCGCGCCAGCGCGTCCTGCCGAGGGTAGGCGAGCATCGCGTCGAAGAAGCCGGCGACGATGTCCTCGCGGCTGGCGCCAGACGCCGGACCCGGGGGCAGGTTGCTGTTCAGCTGCGGCTCATCTCGGACACCGACGTCTCGACCCCGGCTGATCGAGGAGTCGGTGGGGATGGACACGCAGCCCGCCATGGTGACCGCGGCAAGCACGACAACGGCGAGCCGACGGCAGGGAAGGCGGATCACGACGACCTCCTGCGGTCAGGGCCATACCGGGCGTAGGGGGCACCCACCGCGACGGGACTGCGCTCCTCCGGCACCAAAGACAGCGGTGAGACGATGACCGGCTCGCCCGCGCGACGGGGCAGCGTCAGCCGGAAGACCGAGCCAACACCAGGCTCTCCCCACGCGTCGAGCTTTCCTGTGTGCAGCATGGTGTCCTCGACAGCGATCGACAGTCCAAGGCCGGTGCCTCCGCGTGTCCTCGCCCGCGCCGGGTCGGCCCGCCAGAACCGGTTGAACACCATGACCTCCTCGCCGGGCTTCAGACCCACCCCATGGTCGCGCACGGTCGCGGCGACCGCCTCGGCGCTGCCGGCCACCGACACCTCGACGTCGCGGCCCTCGCCGTACTCGATGGCATTGACGACCAAATTTCGCATGATCCGTTCGATCCGGCGTACGTCGGCCTGCGCGACGCAAGGCTCGTGCGGTGCCGTGACCGTGACCCGCGATCCGCGCTGCCTGGCCAGCGCCGCCGCGCCGTCGACGACGCGACGAGCGACCTCGCGCAGGTCGACGTCCGCAAGCTCGAGCGTCACCGCACCTGCATCGAACCGGCTGATCTCCAGCAGCTCGGTGAGAAGTCCCTCGAACCGGTCCAGCTCCGCCTGCAGCAGCTCGGCCGAGCGGGAGGTGACCGGGTCGAAGGTGTGGCGGGCGTCGTGCAGGACGTCCGAGGCCAGTCGCACGGTGGTGAGCGGCGTCCGGAGTTCGTGACTCACGTCGGCAACGAAGCGGCGTTGGACGCGGCTGAGCTCCTCGAGCTGGCGGATCTGCCGTTGCAGGCTGGCCGCCATCTGGTTGAAGGACTGTCCCAGCCGTGCGATGTCGTCCTCACCGCGGACGTGCATCCGTTCCTCGAGGCGTCCGGCGGCGAGACGCTCGGCGATGCGACGGGCCAGCCTCACAGGGGTGACGACCTGCCGTGTGACGAGCCAGGCGATCGTGCCCAACAGGACCAGCAGGAGCGACCCTGTCGTGATGAGTGCACCC
>JAABUS010008620.1_pt1 | contig 11105 bp, 13 predicted proteins | sample 5560161 | NCBI WGS metagenome assembly JAABUS01 (sample SAMN10711885, study PRJNA513376) | rock metagenome | isolation source: Antarctica rocks | place: Antarctica: Victoria Land, Trio Nunatak nord | collected 2016-01-04
GAGCCGACGCGGAGGTGCCGCCGAAGACGAGCCAGCCCGACGAGCCCGCGGACGGGGTGCTGTCGTAAACCGCGACGCCTGTGTTGGGATCCGCAACGGCGCTGACGTCGGCCTCGGCCCGCTTGGACCCGCACGGGCTGGACAGGTTGAAGGTGGCCGCGATGTAGGCCGAGCAACCGCTGCCGGCACCGCTCCACGCCGACTCCGCCCAGCCCCGGGTGGTGCCGGACGCTCGGCTCAGCGAGGTGCCGCCCACCGCGACGACGGTGTTGAACACCGCTGGGCTCTGCGCGCCGTACCCGCTGTCCCCGGAGGAGGCGGTGATCCACTGACCGGCCTGGCCGGCGGAGTAGCTGCCCGCGTACGTGGTCTCCGAGGAGGACTCCCGCCCGCCATAGCTGTTGCTCACCGCGACGACACCGGGCTGGGCCTTGGCGTAGTTCACGGCGGTCGCGAGGTCGGTCAAGGAGGCGCTGGTGGCCTCCACGAGCAGGATCGAGCAGTTCGGGCAGGCCGCGGAAACCATGTCGAGGTCCAGGCTGATCTCCTGCGCCCAGCCGGCGTCGACCGTGGGGAGCGCGGTGGCGCTGCCGGTCTGGCTGACCTTGCGGAGGGACGGGACTGCGGGCAGGCCGTAGGTGGAGCGGTAGGTCGCAAGGTCCTGCGCGGCGGTGGGGTCGTCGTAGGCGTCGACGATCGCGACCGTCTTCCCGCTGCCGGCGCTGGAGGCGAGGCTCGCCAATCCGTACGCGCCCTGCAGGTCCCCGGGTCCGTAGCCGGCGGGGGCGGCGTTGGCGACCGGGATGCCGCCGGCGTCGGTCCAGACCTTGGCCTCGCAGGCCGCGGTGCCGGCGGGGACACGAGCACAGACGCGCTTGCTGTAATGCGCGACGCCGGGGACGTAGGGGGTCCGATGGGCGTGCCCTGCCTGGGCAGTGGTGGAGCCCGGAACACCTGGTGACGCCTGCGCGGCCGGGGCCAACGTCAGCGGCGCGAACGCCAGAGCGGGGACGGCGGCTAGAACAGCAGTCAACAGTCTGCGCACAAGGGGCTCCTCGGACGGCGCGGGGTCGTTCCGGCACTGCGGGGTCGTTCCGGCACTATCGCATCAGGGAGTGGTGCCGCGCTTGCGTTGTGTGCAGCCGTGCGACTCCCGACCGGGGGCCTAGGTGTCGCTCAGCCGCCCGGTCCGGCTGCCGCCGCCTGCCCACCGCCCGCGCGACCCGACCGTGCCTACGGCGTGCTCGCCTCAGCGCTGGACGACCTCGTCGAGACGGGCACCCTGCCCCCGGCACGGCGTCCCGGCGCCCCCATCGAACGGGCACTCCGGATCGTCGGGAGGTCCGTGACGACACGGGAGCCTCGTCGAAACATTACGGCGCATTGACGTGATGTCATCATGCAGCGGGTGCGGACGACGGTGAACATCGACGAACACCTGCTCATCCAGGCGAGGCGCCTCGCGGTGGCACAGCGGCGATCCCTCGGCGACGTCATCGACGACTCCCTGCGGACGACGTTCAGTCGGGGCGACGCGGGAAGGCGGCCCGGCACCACGCTGCCCATGGACGGGGACCCCGCCAACCGGCCGCTCGCCGACCTCGACGATCGCGCAGCGGTGTCCGACGCCCTCGGGGACACGAAATGGCCGCGTGGATTCCTGACGTCAATGTCATGGTCACCGCATTCCGGCGGGACGCTGCCGGACATCCGGCGGTCGCGAGCTGGCTGGTCGGGGGGTTGGACGGCACAGAGCCGGTGGATGTGAGTGACCTGGTGCTCAGCGGGTTCGCCCGGGTAGTCACCAACCACCGCATCTTCCGCGATCCGTCGACACCCAGTCGTGCATTCGACTCCTGCGCCGCGGTTCGCTCTGCACCGGCCGCCGTGCCGATAACCGCCGGGCCGCGGCACTGGAACATCTTTGCGAAGCTGTGCCGGACAGTCTCCGCCCGCGCCAACGTCATTCCAGACGCCTACCTGGCAGCGCTGGACCTCGAGCTCGCCGAGTCCTGCGACGTCCCGGCCGACTGGTCCTGCCGCACCGGGGTCTGCCACCGCTGCCAGACCCCGCTGATCGCGGGGCAGGTTGACCCACGACCCGGCACCGGTGCACCCACTCGGCCCGGGGCGGTCCTGCTGTGCTGTGCCCGACCCGACGCCGACCTCGTCCTGGACCTGTGACACCGGGAGGGACAACCCTGACCGGACCGGCTCGCACGGCCCGGCAGCGCACGCCCCAGCAGCCGCACGCCCGTACTCCCGCACGTCACCCACCGCTCCCGGCTCTCCCCGCCGGACGCCCGACCCGCAGAGGCAGGACGCCATGACCGCCATCCACCATCGCACCGCGACCGTCGACGGGCTCGAGGTGTTCTATCGAGAGGCCGGGTCCCCGCAGCTGCCCACCGTCGTGCTGCTGCACGGCTTCCCGACCAGCTCGCACATGTTCCGCAACCTCATCCCGCTGCTGGCCGACCGCTACCACGTGATCGCCCCCGACCACATCGGGTTCGGCCGCTCGTCGGCCCCGGCGGTCGGCGAGTTCCCGTACACATTCGACGCGCTCACCGAGGTGCACGAGCAGCTCCTCGCGCAGCTCGACGTGCGCAGGTACGCCCTCTACGTGCAGGACTACGGCGCCCCGATCGGCTGGCGGCTTGCCCTGCACCACCCCGACAGGGTCACCGCGATCATCAGCCAGAACGGCAACGCCTACACCGAAGGCTTCGTCGATGCGTTCTGGGCCGGGTTGTTCGCCTACGCCGCCGACCCCAGCAATCCCGGCAAGGAAGCTGCCGTCCGCGGCGCCCTGACCGTGGACATGACCCGCTGGCAGTACGAGACTGGTGTGCGCGACGTGAGCCTCATCGACCCCGACGCCTGGACCCACGCCCAGCATGGCCTGGACCGACCCGGCAACGACCAGATCCAGCTCGCGCTGTTCCGCGACTACGCAAGCAACCCGCCCCTCTACCCAACCGTGCAGGAGTACTTCCGCAACACCCAGGTCCCGCTGCTCGCCGTCTGGGGGCGCAACGACGAGATCTTCGGGCCGGCCGGCGCCACCGCCTTCACCCGCGACCTGCCCGACGCCGAGGTGCACCTACTCGACAGTGGTCACTTCGCCCTCGAGGACCAGCTCGACACCATCACCGAACACATCCACCGCTTCCTCCGCCGCGTCCTCGCGCAAACGAGCCACAACCTCCGCCACACGAGCTGGCACCCAACCCGGCTGAATAACCGGGGATGTCCGCTACCCGCCCGACCGCTGCGCATCCCGGGTGCCGGCGCCTGACGCAGCAGTTGGTCAGTCCGGGCGGATGCCGCGCAGGAGGTTGGTGACCAGAGCGTCGGTGAAGGCGGTGTCCAGGGGCTGGTCGGGCAGCAGGAGGCGGTGGTAGCACGCGCCCCACAGCTGGTCCACGAGCACCTCCAGGTCGACGTCGGCGCGGATCTGGCCGTGACGCTGGGCGGAGGCCAGCCGGTCGACGGCGAGCTGGCGGCGCGGGCGGGTGTAGTGGGTGGCGAAAGCGGTGGCGAGGTCGGGGTCGGACTGTGCGGCGCCGATGAGCTCGCCGATCACCGGCCCGCCGCGCCGGTCGGTGAGCAGGCGGGTGAAGGCGTGCAGCTGGGCGGTCAGGTCGGCGTACAGGTCACCGGTGTCATCGAAGGCGAGGGTGTCCTGCACCGCGGCGGAGTAGGACTCGAAGGCCAGGGCCCCGGGTGAGGGCCACCACTTGTACAGAGTCATCTTGCTGGCCCCGGCGCGGGCGGCGACCCTGTCGAAGGTGATGGCCCCCAGGCCGGTCTCGAACAGCAGCTCGCCGGCGGCCTCCAGAACCGCGGATCGCACGTGGGCTGCGGGGCGGCGCCCGCGTCCTGCTCGCAGCTGCGTCACCGGCACCTTCGCCACGGTTCCTCCTTCATGCTTTGCAACTTGTGGACGTTCAGTCTACATTGGCACTTGTAGACAGAACGTCCACAAGCGAGGGAGTCCGTGATGACGCAAGAGACCGGTTCAGCAGCAAGGACGCGGGTGGCGATCGTCACCGGCGCCTCGGGGGGCATCGGGCGTGCGGTGGCCGAGCGCCTGGCCGCTGGCGGCATGAGCGTGGTGGTGCACTACTCCGGCAGCCAGGACCGGGCCGGCGAGGTCGTCGAAGCGATCACGACGGCCGGTGGCACCGCGACGGCGGTGCGGGCCGACGTCGCTGACGAGACGGCGGTGGCGTCCTTGTTCGATCAGACCGAGCAGGCCTTCGGTGGCGTTGACGTCGTGGTGCACGCCGCAGGGATCATGCTGCTGGCTCCGGTGGCCGAGATGGCTCTGGCCGACTTCGACCGGATGGCCCGCACCAACGTGCGGGGCACCTTCGTCGTCTCCCAGCAGGCGGCGCGCCGGCTGCGCCCGGGAGGCGCACTGGTCAACGTGTCCACCTCGGTGACCCGCCTGCAGCAGCCGACCTACGCCGCCTATGCGGCGTCCAAGGGCGCGGTCGAGGCGATGACCCTGGTCCTGGCCCGTGAGCTTCGTGGCAAGGACCTCACGGTCAACGCGGTGGCCCCCGGCCCGACCGCGACGCCCCTGTTCTTCGATGGCAAGCCCCAGGCGGTCGTCGACCACATCGCCTCTCTGGCGCCCCTGGAGCGACTGGGGACCCCAGAGGACATCGCCGAGGCCGTGGCGTTCCTGGCCGGCCCGGCTCGCTGGGTGAACGGCCAGGTCCTCTTCGTCAACGGCGGCATCGCGTGAGTCGTCAGCAGCGCGAAGCCCTTGACGAGCTGCTGCGGCACGGACCGTTGGACCTCGGTGGAGAACTCACTGTGCAGCGCCCGCTGCTGGACCAGCTCATGACCGCTCATCCCCTGCCCGGGGACGTCACCACGAGCCCGGGGACGCTCGGCGGCGTTCCCGTGGTGGAGGTGGATGTCCCGGGGGGCAGCGCCGACATGACTGTCCTGTTCTTCCACGGCGGCGCCTACGCCCTGGGCACCGCCGCAGCCGCAGCCGGTCTGGCCTCCGACATCGCTCGAAAGGCCGGCGCCCGGGCGGTCTCGGTGGACTACCGCCTGGCGCCCGAGGACCCCCACCCTGCCGCGCTGGAGGACGCCGTCGCCGCCTACCGGGGCCTGCTGCAAACCGGCGTGCCGCCGACGCGTATCGCGGTGGCCGGGGAGTCCGCCGGCGCGGGCCTGGCGGTGGCGATGCTCGTGTCCGCACGGGCCGCGGGACTGCCGCAGCCCTCCTGCGCCGTCCTGCTGTCGCCCTGGGTCGACCTCACCCTTTCCGGGACCAGCGTGCGGACCAAGGCGGACGCCGACCCCGCGCTCACCGGACCCGGCCTGGCGCGCAGGGCCGCTGACTACACCAGCGACGCCGACCCGACCGACGGGCTCATCAGCCCGGTGTTCGCCGATCTCAGCGGCTTGCCGCCGCTGCTCATCCAGGCCGGATCCCACGAGATCCTCCTGGACGACGCCGTCCGGATCACCGCCCGCGCCGCCGGCGACGACGTCGCGGTCACCCTGCAGGTCACCCCGGGCGTGCCGCACGTCTTCCAGGGCTTCGCCGCCGTGCTGGACGAGGGCGAGACCGCGCTCGTGCACGTCGGCACCTTCCTGCAAGCCCACCTGGACGCCGACCCGTCCCGACCCGACCACGCGTCACCCGACCACTCGTAGGGAGCATCATGTCCGTCGTCCTGATCACCGGTGCCGCCACCGGCATCGGCAACCTCACCGCCCACGCCCTGGCCGCCGCCGGCCACACCGTGTTCGCCAGCATGCGGGACCCCGCCGGTCGCAACGCCACTCGTGCCCAGCAGCTGCTCGACGCCGCTCAGCGCGACGGGCTGGACCTGCGCGTGGTCGAGCTGGACGTCACCTCCCAGGACTCCGCCGACGCCGCTGTCGCGACCGTCCTGGACCAGGCCGGCCAGCTCGACGTCGTCGTGCACAACGCCGGCCACCTGGTGCTGGGCTACGTCGAGGCGTTCACCGCGGAAGACATCGCCCACCTCCTCGACGTCAACGCCCTAGGCGTCCAGCGCGTCAACCGTGCCGCCCTGCCGTACCTACGCGCCCGCCGCTCGGGGACCCTGGTTTACGTCGGCAGCACCACCACCGTCGTCGTGCCGCCGTTCCTCGGCCCCTACGTCGTCTCCAAGTTCGCCTTCGACGCCCTGGCCCAGACCACCGCCTACGAGGTCAGCCAGTTCGGCATCGAGACGAGCATCGTGATGCCCGGGGCCTTCACCTCAGGCACCGAGCACTTCCCCAACGCCGGCCGCGCCAGCGACCAGGACGTCACTGCCGCCTACTCGGCGCTGGACCCGCTGGTCGCCCGCAACGAGGAAGCCACCGCCGGCCTGCTCGCCCCGGGGGCGGACGCCGACCCCGTCACCGTCGCCGAGGAGATCACCCGCATCCTGGCCCTTCCGGTTGGGGCCAAGCCATTGCGCAGCGTGGTCGACTTCACCCAGTCCGGGGTGGAGGAGGTCAACACGGTAGCCGCCAAAGCCCAGGACAGCTTCGTCTCCCGCCTCGGCTTCACCCAGCTGCTCCACCTCCAGCACTGAGGGTGCGCGACCGCCCGGCCGGCGTGTGCCAGCATGTCGGTGCGCTGCCGCTGCGCTCATCCCCTGGAGCAAGGAGCGTGACAGTGACGCTCCCCCGTGGCCTTCGTCGGCGGGGCGGTCTTCGCGGACGGGCATGTGCCCCCGCGACCCTGGTCGTCCGGGACGGCAGGATCGAGCAGTGCGGCCCCGGTGCCCCCGTCCCCGAGGGCGCACGAGAGGTCGACCTCACCGGCAAGAGCGTTGTGCCTGGGCTCATCGACGCCCACGCACACCTCACGCTGGGCGACGTGCGGGCCAGTGACGCCGACCTCACCCTTTCGGGCGGTCGAGCGCGCGATGGGGCAGCTGCGGGTCGGCATCACGACGGTGCGTGACGTGGGCGGCATGCGGCACATCGACCTCCGGCTGAGAGACGCGGTCGACGAGGGCCTCCTGCCGGGCCCCACGCTGCAGTGTGCCGGTGAGCCGATCGTCATGACGGGCGGGCACGGCCACGAGATGTACCGCGTGGCCGACGGCAAGGCGGAGGTGCTGAAGGCGGTCCGTGACCAGCTCGCCGCCGGCGCGGACCTGATCAAGGTGATGTGCAGCGGCGGCGTGTACGAGGTGGGGGAGTCCGCGACCTCGTCACAGTTCACCGACGAGGAGCTCTCGGCCATCGTCGGGGAGGCGCGGGCGCAGGGCCGCCCGGTCGCGGCCCACGCTCACCCGGCTGAGGCGATCAAGCGGGCCATCCGGCTCGGCGCCAGCTCCATCGAGCATGGCTCGTTCGTCGATGACGAAGCGGCAGATCTGATGCGCGAGCACAACGTCGCGCTGATCCCGACGTTCGTCGTCTACAGGGTGCTGTCGCACCATCGCTCCCATCCGGGCCTGCACGCACCGGCCCGCAGCATCTATCAGGCCAAGTTCCCGCTCTTTCGCCGCGCGGTCGCACGGGGAGCGCCGTGGGGAGTGGGCAGCGACTACTCGTCAATGTTCTTCTCGGGATTCGACGCGCTGCTCGAGGAGATGGAGATCCTCGAGCAAGAGGTCGGCTTCTCCACCGCCGAGGTGGTTTCTGCGGTCACGGCCACCAATGCCGAGATCCTCGGGCTCGACGGGCAGGTCGGCAAGCTCGAGCCGGGGCAGTGGGCGGACTTCGTCGCGATCGACGGTCCGCTGACGAACGTCTCAGCGCTGCGCGACATCTGTCTGACCGTCAAGCGGGGCCATGTGTACGACTGGGCGCGGCTGTCCGCCGATGCTGCTGCGGCGCCGGCCTGAGCCCCGGGCGCCCACCACTCCTACCCGAACGAGGAACACCGTGCCCCGACCGATGCGCATCGACGACCTGACCGAGATCGCGGTGCCGACCCAGCCGGCGCTCTCGCCCGACGCCTCCCGGCTGATCTACGTGCTCCGCACGCTGGACCGCGAGCACGACCGAGCGGTGCACCAGCTGTGGACGGTGCCCACGGCGGAGGGCGCGCCGCGGCGGCTAACCCAAGGCATCGACGACACGTCCCCGGCCTGGTCGCCGGACGGCACCCGGCTGGCCTTCCTGCGCGCGGACGACGGCCCTGCCCAGGTGTGGCTCCTCCCGGTGGACGGCGGCGAGCCCCAGCAGGCGACCTGGCTGCCCCTGGGTGCCGGCGCGCCGGTCTGGAGTCCGGACGGGTCCCGCCTCGCCTTCAGCTCCCCGTCGACCCCGAGGCGGTGCCCGGCGAAGACGACGCAGTACGGGCCCGGCGCGCGACCACCCCCCTGGTGAGCGACCGGCTGGACTACCAGGCCGACGGCGCCGGGCTGCTCGGCGCGGTGCGCGCCCAGGTCCACGTCGCCGATGTCGACGGTGGAGCGTGCCGGCAGCTGACCTCCGGCAGCGAGCACGCCGGCAGCCCGGCGTGGTCACCGGACGGCACGACACTGGCCTTCCCCGCAGGCAGCGGACAGGACAGCGACCTCACGCTGCGCGCTGCGGCGCACGTGCTGAACGCGGACGACCCGGCGGCACAGGCTCGCCCCGTCGCCCCGTCGCCCCGTCGGCCCGGTTGACGGCCATATCGCCACGGTGACCTGGACGGCGGACGGCTCCGCTCTGCTGGCGGTCGGCTGGCGGGGCGTGCCAGTCGGACACGCCCGCCTGTTCCGGGTGCCCCTGGGGGGCGGCGAGCCCGTTGATCTGGCCGGCTCGCTGGACCGCAACATCATGCCGGGCGCCCCGGCCTACCCTGGCGCCCTGCCCCAGCTGGTGGATGACGGCCGGACCGTGCTGTTCTGCATCCGCGATCGGGGCTGCAGCCATCTGTACGGCGTCGACGCCGACGGTGGCGCTCCCCGCCCTGTTCTCGTGGGCGACGGCCGCGTCGTGTCGGGGCTGTCGGTGGCCGGCGGCACGGCGGCCGTATCGCTCGCCACGCCGACCTCCTACGGCGAGATCGTCACGGTCGACCTCGCCACGGGGTCAGAGCGGGTGCACACCCGGGCGGGCGCCACGCTGGCCGACGTCGAGCTGGTCGCGCGCCAGCCGCGCGACTTCGTCATCGGCGACGGCACGGTGGTGTCCGGATGGCTGGCGCGCGACCCGATGAGCACCGGCCCCCGCCGCTCCTGCTCGACATCCACGGCGGCCCGCACAACGCCTGGAACGCCGCCGCGGACGAGATGCACCTCTACCACCAGGAGCTCGCAGCGCGGGGGTGGGCGGTGCTGGTGCTGAACCCCCGCGGCAGCGAGGGCTACGGCGAGGCGTTCTACGACGGCGTCTTCGGCGCCTGGGGCGAGGCCGACGCCCGCGACTTCCTCGAGCCGCTCGACCAGCTGGTCGCCGAGGGCATAGCTGACCCCGCCCGGCTGGCCGTCGCGGGCTACATCTACGGAGGCTTCATGACCTGCTACCTGACGGGTCACGACGACCGGTTCGCCGCCGCGGTGGCCGGCGGAACGGTGTGCGACCTCGCCAGCATGGCCGGGACGTCCGACGAGGGGCGCGTCGTCAGCGCGTGCGAGCTGGGTAGCAGCCCCTGGCAGGACCGCGCCCGGTACGACGAGCTGTCGCCGATCAGCGTGGTCGACCACGTGCGCACCTCGACTCTGCTCGTGCACGGCGGTGCCGACCTACGCTGCCCCGTCGGGCGGGCCCAGCAGTGGCACACCGCGCTGCGCGAGCGAGGCCTACCGGCCCGCCTCGTCGTCTACCCGGGGGCCGCACACGCCTTCCTGCTCACCGGGCTCCCGTCCCACCGGCTCGACCTGGGTGAGTCCCCCTGAGTGGTGTAACTCGGGCTCGTGACCGGGGTGGCCGTGTGGGTCACCTACGGGAGCGGGCCACCGCGTGAGGCTCTGTGAGATCCCGCCAAGGAACCCACAGAAGAACACACGCGATGACCCTGAACCAGTCTGCCCTGCTCGAGCTGTCCAAGTCGCTGAAGGCCGCCGATGCTGGCGAGATGATGCGCACGATGCTCGGGTTCATCCTTCAAGCCCTGGTCGACGAGCCAGTGGGGGATTCGGATCGCGGTCGCAACGATGCTGGTGTGGCGGTGGACGGGCTATAACGCGATCATTTTCCTCGCCGGACTCCAAGCGATCCCCACCGATGTGCCCGAGGCCGCGAGGGTCGACGGGCGGGTCCTTTCCGGACCGCGGTCACAATTCTCCTCCCGATGCTGCGGCCCATCATCTTGTTCACCGTCATCACCTCCACCATCGGTGGGCTGCAGGTCTTCGCCGAGCCCCAGGTGCTCGTCGGAACGACGGGCGTCCCGGAGCTGCGGGGATGACCACGGTGCTGTGCCCCTACCAGCAGGCATTCTCACAACAGCAGTTCGGGTACGGCGCGGCCATCGGTTGGGGATTGTTCGTTGGTGCTGATCCTGTTCTCGATCCTCAACTGGCGCATCGTTCAACGCATCGGAAACCGGTAGGAGACTCCCGTGACGCGGACCCGAGGTCGACTTGTCGCACACGTCCTGCACGGTCCGGTCGGGTACTTGACGGCAGGGCGTGACGCGCTGGCCCGTGGCGACCTGGCTGGCTCGACGGCACCCTGCCGGTGGCTCACCGGTGAAGCGCGGGCCGGTCCCGTCCCGACCGCACCAGGACCGGACTGCATCGGCGTACTAGCACCCGCCTGTTCCGGGCGCGTCGGTGACGGCACCCAACCCATCACCCGGGCCGGCATCGCCACACCGACGCGCGAGGCCACAGCACATCACCGCTGGCGATGTCCCGGACACCCGGCGGTCCAGATCAGGGGCCAACGTCGGCTCGCCACGCAGCGCGTCTCGCCCGTCACTCAGCGGGTCGAACATGCTGGGACTCGTCCTCGGCCACGTGGTAGACCGCTGGCAGTAGGCAGCCCACCGCTCACGGTGGCCGGCCCGGTCGCCGGGCCTCAGACACGGGGAGACGCCGATGTCCAGAAGCACACTCGTATCGCGCGTAGCGGCGGTCGGTGCCGCCGCGCTGTTCTTATCGTCGTTCGCGGGTAGTGCCCACGCCAGTCCCGGGTCCCATCCCCGTGCGGCGGCTGTTCCG
>JAABUS010008621.1_pt1 | contig 11105 bp, 10 predicted proteins | sample 5560161 | NCBI WGS metagenome assembly JAABUS01 (sample SAMN10711885, study PRJNA513376) | rock metagenome | isolation source: Antarctica rocks | place: Antarctica: Victoria Land, Trio Nunatak nord | collected 2016-01-04
GCTTGGAATGCGTTACGTGACGAAACCGGACGGCTTGCCACCCTCACCGGCTATCCCTGGATCACCCAGGCCATCAATCAGGTCAGCAGATAGGCCAATTGGTATCAGACGATCGCGGCGTATGGTGATGGCATCGAGGTGGTGATCCCGCCGCGTTCAACGGCTGTCCCTAGCGGCGATCCGGGCCTGCCCACACAGCGTGATCGTCATCTGGCGATGATCGCGCAACAGGGCCGCCTGAGCTGGCAGGTCGCAACCGACTACGGTCAGCGTTCGTTAGTAGAAACGACAATGGGGCGCTACAAGGCGCTGATCGGACCCCGGCTGCGAGCCCGCGGCTTCGCGGCCCAGCAGACTGAGGCTGCCGTCGGCGTGGCGGTGCTGAACCGGATGCTGGTGGCCGGACGCCCAAAATCTGTCCGCGTTCAGCGGGACATTGCATAGCAGTTCGGTGCTGGGGCCATCTCGACATTCATCCGCCAAGTGCACCAACGTCAGTGCTACGGCTACCGCCGCGTTGGTGCCGCGCTGCATCACCAGGGCATCCGGCAAGATCGGGCAAAGTCGAGACAGTTTTTGGAGCGCCGTACCTTCAGCATCGGTGCAAGACGACTAGGAAAGGAGACGCCTCAGCCTGTGAGCTTCGCCAACACCTCGTCTAAGATGGCATGTAGGGCAGCGCCATCCTGTGTCGCACCCTTAGGGAGCAAAATGGTCAGACTGCCTCCCCTGCCCTTAGCAACCTTCGCCACTACAGTACCGCTCACGTCACGTATGACCATCTCCGACTCTGTTTTCCGGGGCATTGGCTGCGGTTCAGTAATCAGCCGTCGGAGGATAACTGCGGACGGCCATGCCTCTAAGCCGCCCAAGCGACGCTCACTCTGCTCATCAGCCAAGGATTGGGCGCGGGACAGGATCTTGTGTCGGCTTGCAGGAGCACGCAGCATCGGAGCCAGCTTCGCGGCGTGGCTAATGCCGATCGCGTGCGGTGTCCCGAACGCCCCGACTACATCACCCGGCAGCTTGGCCAGTTCCAGGTATCGGCTGAGCCAGCTCTTAGTGACCTGAAGCCGATCCACCATACGCTGTTGGCTGCCGTCGTAATACCGTTCGATCGCCCGGGCGTAGTCGGTGGCCCGCTCGTAGTCCGACAGGTCCTTGCGGCTGCGATTCTCCAGGTCTGCGACCCGGAATGCCTCCTCGTCGGTCAGCTCGCGTGGCTCGATCAGGAACCGGAAGTCCGGATAATCGTGCGCCCTCAGCCACGACACGCTCCAATGACGCCGCGCACCGCAGACCACCTCGAAGTCGAACCGCGGGTTGCCAGCTACGCGGCGGACGATCGCTGCCACCTCCTGCCGGCTTTGCGCTCTCAGGCTCTCGATGAGGTCGGCACAGACGCTCTCGTCCAGGGCCGCGTAGTCCCGGTTATGTCCCTCCCAAATCCTGCAGCGAGCCGGATCGACCAGCTCGTGGACCCTAGTCACCGCCGCGCCGCTGACAAGTTCCGAAAGGCGGTTCTCGCGTGCGCCGAGGACGCCAGTCCGGGGCGGCAAACGGGAACCAGCGACCCGAGCCCCCTCCCCCGCGATTAGGTCCGCGAAGCCGCGGTTGCCGCGCGTCGTCATCGTTTTCCCCAATTATCGGAATGACTTAAGGCTGAGTTGCAGGCCTGCAACCGCATCACAGGATCCCTTCGGCTCGCAGCCGCTCCGCATGGCTTGGCCAGGTCATCCGGATGAGCGTCTCGACCTCTGCATTTACCCCGTTCAGGTAGGTGATGCAGCGCTGGTATGTCTCGCGGGACGTCACTGGCTGCTCAAGCTCGTAGACGGTCATCAGCCGGGCCGACGCATTGTCGATCTCGGCGCTGTCCTTCAGGACCGTGCGGAGTAGGACGTCGCCGAACAGAGTGCGCATGAGTCCCAGCAGCTCTCTCTGCATCGACTTCTGCTCGTCGGCCCGCGTCGCCAGCATGCGCAGCCATTTGAGGTCGATCGCAAAACCCCGGTCACCCATAACGCTCATCGTCTCGTGCAGCATCGCGAGGAACGTCGTGGTCGACGTGAAGTCGACAACAGTTGGTGGGATCGGGACAATCAGCGCGTTCGCGGCACGCATAACGGAAAGCGAGATCGTGCCAAGTGCCGGTGGCGGGTCGAGGATGATCACGTCGAAATGGTCGGCTATGGAGTCTATGCCTTCGCTGATCCGGTTCAGGAGACTTTGCTCGGACCGTGCCACTCGGGCAGCCAGCTCGTACTCCGCCGAATAGAGCTTCAGGTTGGCCGGCACTAGATAGAGGCCATCCCAGTGGGTTTCGCGCACCGCGTAGGCCAGACTCGACATCTCGGCGTTCCGGATAAAAGGGTAGAGCGTCTCCTCCTCGGCGATGTCCAGGTCCGGGACATAGCCGAACAGCGAGGTTGAGGAGCCCTGGCTGTCGCAGTCTATGAGGCAAACTCGGTAGCCACGGATCGCGAGGTACTGCGCCAGGTGGGTCGACACGGTCGACTTCCCGACGCCTCCCTTGAAGTTCTGCACGGCGATGATCGAGGCCGAATCCTCGGCACTGCGCCAGGGCCGCGTCCCGAATACGTCACGCATGTGGTTCACCTCGGCCAACGTGTAGCCGACCCGGCGGCCCGTCGATGTGCGGTCGACCTGGGGCAGGCGCCCGTCCTTCTCCGCCTCGCGGATGGCAGCGCCCGTCCGGCCGACCAGGTCGGCCGTGCGCGTGATCGAGAAGCGCGGCGAAGTACGGGGCTGGCCGCGCTCCGGGTCACCCCTGGAACGCAAGGAGGCGAGCACGTCGAGGGAGCGGTCGTAGAGCGAGGCGATAGTCTCGAGCGACTTTGGCGGGACGGCCGCATCCTTCCCCCGTGCGATGACGGTGCTCATGCCATCACGCGAGCAGCTACGTAAGGGACCCGGCCCAGCTTGGCTTGGTTTGCGGCCCACTCCATTGCCTGCCCGAAATGCCCGCGTATCCAGTCGGCCTTGAATGCGGTACCCACCAGAAGTGTCCATTCGCCCTCACGCATCTCGAGTGTTGCGTCGCTCAGCCAGGACTTGGCCTCGACCTTGCTGAGGCGTCCGCTGAAGGCCGTCAGGAAGAGTGCGGCAGGATCATCGGAAAGCGGCTGCGTACTCTCGGCATCGGTCGCGGCCGATGGTGCCGCGAGCTGCAAGACCGTAATCTTCGTGCGCTGCAGCGGGGCAGAGGAAGCATGCAGCCGGATGACTGTCGTGTCGAAGTCCGCGCGCGCCTCGGGGTAGACGCCGGAAACCTGGCGCTCCCACGCGTCCCGCACAGTCTGGCGGAATTTGCGGATGTTGTTCCCCTCATTCCCGAAATGCGCCGCGAGCTGGTGCCAGCTCAGCGTGGCAGGGCGCTTCTGGTTAATTCGAGGGAGCCGGTAGGCCAGCCATGTGTAAAGGTCCAGGGCAGTGGCCGAATCCCTGAGCTGTCTGATAGCATTCTCGTTGAGTGGGACGGCGTGCCGGCGCAGGTGTTCGAAGAAGCCATCCGTCAAGATGATCTCCCGCATGAAGGCGCCCGACTTCGAGTCCGACCCGACGTACTCGTTCGTGAGCTTGATTTCCTTGATCCCAAACTCCTTCGTACCGTGTTGGTCTTCCCCGTCCCAACGGATCATCCATTCGCAGGCCAACAGGCGGTCGAGTTGCTCGCGAATGAGCGTGGCAGACCCTCGCGGGCCGTAGCTGATTGTCTTATAGCCCATGCGACGCATCCAGTCCGTGAAGCTCGTTCCCAATAGAATCTGACGAGACTTCGTCCTGACAGCCTCAGTCATGACATGGATCAGGATGAGCCGGGGCAGGGAGCCGAACGGAACGCCAAGCGTGTGCAGCCTCTGCTGGCCGTTCTCTGGCCGCAGGACCGCTTTCGGAGTGATGGCGAGGGTATACTGGCCATCCTGCCTAACGATCGGCGCGAACTCGTCGACTGGCCTGCGGACTGGGAGTGACATTGCGCAGAGTGCCGAGTGAAGGAAACTCGGCACTGGTTCTTCTGATGCAACGGCATTGATCCGCTCGAATAGGTCGAGCTGGCCAGCTTGCCGCGCCAGGTCGATCGCTGCATCAATGCCTTTCGTCACCAACTCCAAGTGGACCTGCTGTCCCAGCGGTGGTCTGCTCACGATTTTTTCCAGCCCGAGTCGTTCGCGTCTTTTCTAGCACAAGAGCGATGGATTAGACGCCAGTTTTCACAAACCTGCGCTGGTTGCTTTGGAAAGTGCAAACTGGCCGATGACGACGGTGCGCTGTTGCTGTTCATCAAAATGCCGACTTCGGACCTTAGGAAATTTCTTTAGGAAAAATCTTAGGTATGTGTACCGAACGCATCGGCTGGCGTCGCCTTTCCGTACCGGCATCATCCGTCCGACTCGGGCCATGCGTACGCGCCTCATCGGTATTCCGTACCTATGTCATCTGTCCCGATAAGAACGTACCGTCATCATCGGTAATTGGTAACTGGATGACGAGGAGGATCGGTCGCACTGAGCCCTATGTCGCTTTACATTATTGTCCCGAACAGCCCCTTGGTGACGTTGTTGCGCCATAGGTCTGCGGGGTGGAGGTAGCCGAGGGCCACCTCGGTCGACGTGTGGCGGGTCTGCCGCATGAGGTCGGCGAGGCCCGCGCCGGCGTCGCCGGCCGCGGTCGCGAGGCCCGCCCGCAGCGAGTGGCCGGAGAACCGCGCCGGGTCGAGCCCGGCTGCTGCGGCGGCCTGCTTGACCAGGCGGGCGACGGCCTTGTCGGACAGCGCCTCCCCGGTCAGCCGGCCGGACTTGGTCATGGCGCAGAACAGCGGCCGCTCGCGGTGCTCAGCTGCTGAGAGCGTAGGCGCTAGGTCGGGCGCCTCCGTGCGCAAGCTCAGCCAGGCATTGAGCGCGGCGGCCGGGCAGAGCAGGGGCTCCGCCGGGTTGGCCCAGATCGCCACCTCCTGGCCGCGCCCGTGCGGGTCGGTCTTGGAGCGGCGCACCAGCAGCCGGAGGCCGCGGCCCGGGACGGCCTCGGCGTCGCCGAGCTGCAGGGCTGCGAGCTCCGACCGGCGCAGCGCCGCCCCGAATCCGATGAGCAGCATGGCGCGGTGGCGCACGCCGAGCGGTGCTGCGGGGGAGGGCAAGGCGCCGAGCATGCGCCGCAGCACGCCGGGCACGGCGGGGATGGCCTGGCGGCGCGGCCGAGTGCCGCGGCTGCGCACCACGCCCTCCAGCACCATGGCGAAGCGGGGCTGGCGCAGGTCGAGCGGGATGCCGGCCAGCAGGTGGGCGGTGCGGATGGCCGCGAGCGCCACCCGGATGGACGAGACGGCGAGCCCGTGATCGGCGCGCTTGGTGACGTACATCGCGACGGTGTCCGGGTCGCCGTCGAGCGGCTCGCGTCCCAGGCTGCGGCACCACGTCTCGTAGCCGTGCCAGGCCGAGCGGTAGGCGCGCAGCGTGCCCGGGCCCCGGGCGCGTGTGGCGTAGGCCGCGGCGCGTGCGGACAGCGCTTCGAGCTCCGCCGCGCGGCCGGCACCGCCGGGCACCAGCAGCGGCCCGAGCAGGCCGGTGTCGAGCCGAAGGGCGCCCTCCGCCGTGCCGGAGGCTGGGGGAGGGGGTTGGGGCTGGGGGTGCCCTGGGCGTTCGGGGCAGGGTCCAGGGTGGATCCGGGGCGGCGGTGTCGCGTGTCCTAGATTGCCAGAGGCACACTACCACAAGTTCAGTTGTTTACGCGTTCCCTGGTTCTCCATAAGGTGCCTAGGTTCGCACGAAAAGTCTCCTGGTTCGCTGTAAGCGGCGGAAGCGAGGGTGCATGCCACAGGTCCGAGTTGCAACGCGCCCACTGGCGATGCTGTCCATCTCCGACGCGGCCTGGGCCGAGGCGGTTCGCCGCGAGGCGGTGATCCGCCCCTTGGCTGCCGCGCCGCGGCTGGGCTGCTTCCGCGATCGCGGAAGCAGCCCAGCAGCTCGGCTTGCGCGCCGCCCAGGTCTATTTCCTCGTGCGCGCCTTCCGCGCCCATCCGGTCACGGCGTCGCTGGCGCCGTCCCGACCCGGGCCGGCAAAGGGCACGCGCCGGCTCGACCCGGCGCTGGACGGGCAAATCGAGGCGGCGATCAACGCGGTCTATCTCCGCGCGGAACGGCCGACCCTCAAGGAGCTGTTTCGGCAGGTGCGGCAGGACTGCTACGGCAGTGGCCAACGCCTGCCCTCCCTCAAGGCGTTGAGGGCACGCATCACCGCTCGGACCCTGCGCGAGCGCATCGCCGCGCGCGAGGGCCTTGGAACGGCGGGCGACCGCTTTCGCCAGGTCAAGGCCGGGCCGCGAACGACCCGCCCGTTGCAGGTCGTGCAGATCGACCACACCAAGGTGGACTTGGAGCTGGTGGACGACATCAGCCGCACTTGCATTGGCCGGCCCTGGCTGACGTTGGTGCTGGATGTGCACACGCGCATGATCGTTGGCCTCCAGCTCTCGCTTGATCCGCCGAGTGCCGCGGGTGTGGCCCTGGCCGTCGCGCATGCGGCCCTACCCAAGGCGGCGTGGCTGGCCGACCGCGGACTGACGACGGCCTGGCCCACGGAGGGCCGGCCCGAGACCATCCATGTCGACAACGGCTCTGAGTTCCACTCGCGTGCGTTCGAGCGTGGCTGCCAGCAGCACGGCATTCAGATCGAGTACCGTCCGCCGGCAACGCCCCGGTTCGGCGGCCACATCGAGCGATTGATGGGCACGCTGATGCAACGCGTGCATGCACTGCCCGGCACGACCTTCTCCAGCGTCGCCCAGCGCGGGGACTACTCGCCCCAGGACCAGGCGGTGCTGACCTTCCGCGAGTTTGAGCGCGTCCTCGCCCTTGAGGTACTCGGTCCCTACCACAATGATCTGCACGCGGCGCTCGGCCATACGCCACTTTCGGCTTGGAACGAGGGGGGAGCCGGGCTCGACCTGCGCCGTCCCACGGAGCCGGATGGCCTGCTGCTCGACTTTCTGTCCTTTGAGGAGCGGGTGGTGCGCCGGGACGGGGTGCGGCTGTTCAACGTGCTGTACCAGGATGGCGCGCTGGCCCACCTGGTGGATGCGGGTGGGGTGAAGGTGCGCGTCAAATACGACCCGCGCGACCTCAGCGCCGTGTTCGTCGAGCTGCCGTCGGGCGGCCATGCCCGGGTGCCCTACGCCGACCTGGGCCGCCCGCCGGTGACGCTGTGGGAGCATCGTGAGGCGTGCCGGCGCCTGCATGCGGAGGGTCGGCGCACGGTGGACGAGCACGCGATCTTTGCGGCGGTCGCGGAGCAGCGCCAGGTGGTCGCGGAGGCGCGCAGGCTGACCAGAGCCGCCCGCCGCGGCGCCGTACGGACCGCTCTGGCCGGCGAGGGCATTGCGGCGGAGAGGGCAGGGCGGGCAGGACAGCCCCCAGCAGCGCCAGACAGCGGCGACCCGGAGGCTCGGGTGCCGATGCCCGACGAAGGGGCCACCAGCGGCGTGGAGTTCTGGTAGTGGCCGCGGGGCAGGGTGAACTCTCGCACCTGCCCGTAGACGTGCGGCCGATTGCGGCTCTGCCGGACGAGGACCGGATCGCTCACATCCGCGCCGAGCGCTGGGTCCGGCACGCCGCGGCAGACCGTGTGCTCGGCGACCTGCAGGAGGCATTCGATCAGGCGCCGCGTGGCCGCATGGAGAACGTTTTGCTTTTGGGCGAGCGGCATGGGTAAAAGCATGCTGCTCGGCAAGTTCGAGCGTGCGAACGCGGTTCCTTTCGACGAGAGGTCGGGCGCGCAGCCCCGTCCGGTGCTGGTCGTGCCGATGCCGCCGGTCCCGACCGAGGCCGAGTTCTTCGAGTGCGTGCTGGAGGCAATCGGGGCGCCCTGGGCCGGCTACCAGCGACAGGGGCCGCATCTTCGGGCGTCGGCGATGCGGCTCCTGGGCGAGATGGGCGTCCGCGTGCTCGTCATTGACAAGATCAACTCGGTGCTGGCCGGCACGCCGCGGCAGCAGCGGCTGTTCCTGCAGCTGCTGCGCTTCCTCTCGAACGGGCTGCGGGCCGCGCTGGTCTGCGCGGGCGTGCCCGAGGCCCGGCACGCGCTCCTGTCCGACCCGCAGCTGCGCAGCCGTTTCAGCGACGTCGAGTTGCCGGCGTGGGCGGCCGGAGAGGACCTGCGCGACTTCGTCAACCGGCTGACGTGGAGCCTGCCCCTGCGCCAGCCGTCGCCGGTGGACTCGCCCAAGCTGCGGATGCTGCTGGCCGAGCGCTCGCAGGGCGTGACGCTGGGTATTTGCAAGGCGGTGGAGCGTGCTGCCATCGCCGCGATCCGCAGCGGCCGCGAGCGGATCGACCTCGCGAGCTTCGCGGACCCGGCGGTTTGGCGCGGAGTGGCAGCGATAGGCCAGCGCAAGACGCCGCAGTTCCGCGCTGCTGGCCGGGCAGGGCAGGCGTGACCTGGCCGGCGTCGCTGCCGCTCGCGCCCCGGCCGTTGCCGGGCGAGGCTGTCCTGTCCTGGGTGAGACGCGTCGCGGCGCGATACGAGTTGGACGCGCCCGGCCTGATCGCGGCGATCAGCCCGGCCGGCATGACCGTGCATCCCTCGCGGATCGCCGCGCTGGACCGGACGGGAGAGGGCGGCCTGGACCAGGTGCTCGCGGCCGCGACGCGCCTCGATGGCGAACGGATCGGCACGATGCGGCCCGTCGCCGAAGGCACGCTGCAGCCAGCGCTGCTGTACCGGTTGCGCCCAGCGTGGTGCAGCGTCTGCTTGCACGAGGATGTCGCTCGATACGGCGAGGTCCACGAACGCGCCATCTGGCGCCTGGGCTGGTGTGTGATCTGTCCCGTCCATCGGCGACCCTTGCTCGAACTCTGCCCCTGTTGCGTACTCGGCCAGTGCTGCCTTCAGCCCGTCGCTGGGCGACAGCGCTTGGTCTGTGATCTTTGCCGCGAGCCGGTGGATGTGCAGCGACCCTCGCGGCGCCCGTTGCTGCCCGACACGGTGCATCTCGGCCAGAACGGGCCGATGTCGCCGGAGATGGCCGCCGCGATCCTGGCGCTGCAGACCGCGCAGCTGGCGGCGGCGGCAGGGTGGGCGCCGGCAGGACCGCTTGGGTTCGGTCTGGACGCGGACACATTCCTGGAGGCCGTGCATTGTCTGGCGATGCCCCTGGCTCTGCCGCTCTGGTCGGAGGGCAGGGGGGCAGATGCTCTGGCGCAGGACCTGCGTACACCCAGCATGTGTCCCATTGGCACCGTGTACGAGGCCCTCGGCGAGATTGCTGTCTTGCTCCATGCGATCTCAGCGCACGCGCAGCCCGGCGCCGCGATAGCGGGGCCGGCTGGGCAGAGCACGGTGCAAGACGGCTTCAGAAGGCCGCTGTGGTGTTTCCTGCATCGGGATCAGGCGCTGCTGCGCAGCAAGGCTGCAGCGTGGGGATCTGTGCTCGGAAGCTACGTCCTGCATGCACTCGATGCTGTGGACGCGCAGGCACGCCAGCAGGTTGCAGAGGCGGAACAGCGGCAACGTGAGGCTGCCTGGACGCGCATGGCAGCAAAGAGGAGTGCGGCCGATCTCAAACGCATCATGGCTGCCAGGGCACGCCGGGCGGCTCGGGCGCGTCTGAGACGAAAGCGGTGCGAACGCTCCAGCAGCAACGCAGGACTTCGAATGGGATCGGCAAAGCCAAGCGCCCCAGCGTTCTCTGCCGAGCCGCCGCCGTGATCGTCAGCGCCAAACGTGCGGGGCCACCTTTGCTGAAAGTGTGCCCGTCAGGCCGAGCAGCCCTGCTCGGTCCAGGAGATGCTTGACCGACGACGGGTGCCAACGCGTCCCACCGCGGGGAGTGCGCTCGCGCATGGCCTCAAGCTGGGAGGCGATTTGCTGCAAAGTGCGATCCGGCGCGGCGGTTTTGATGCCGGCGACCAGCCGCACCAGGCGGTCGTCCCCGCGTTGCTGGCGCGCGCGGCCCAGCAGCCTCCCCTCGACGATGCCCTCGGTCACAAGCCGCTTCACCGTCCGCCGAAGACGTTCTACTGTCCAGGTGCATACCTCCGGTTTCACTGAGCTTGCATCCTGTCCGCGGTTGAGGACACGCACGACGTCGCCCCAAGGCTGGTCCGGACGCATGCGGCGCACGGTCGGCAGCCAGACATCCAGCTGCGCCAGGATCCCGTCCAGATGGACCGCGTCGCGGCTGGCGCGGACCTTGCGGATCGCGTCCGGGTCGCCGGCGCGCAGCCCGGGATTGCCGCCGACCCGGCCCCGCGTGCGGGCGGCATTCAGGCCGGCCTTGGTGCGCTCGGCGATCAGGGCCCGTTCCAGCTGGGCGACGGCCCCCAGCACCTGCAGCGAGAACATGCCCTGCGGCGTGCTCGTGTCGATGGGGTCGCGCAGGCTGCGGAAGTGCGCGCCGCTCGCCTCGAGTTGCTCGATGACGGCCAGGAGGTGGCTGACCGAGCGGGCGAGGCGATCGAGCCGGACGACGACAAGCGTCTCGCCCGGCCGGATTTCGCGCAGCAGTCGGGCGAGCACCGGCCGGCTGCGGTCGGCGCCCGACGCGTGCTCCTCAAGGACGGCGACGCAACCGGCCGCGCGAAGCTCGTCGAGCTGCGGATCGGTGCCCTGTTCCTCGGTTGAGACCCTCGCGTAGCCCACGAGCGGACCTGTACCGCGCGTTTTGCCTGATCTTGGGATGGCCATGTCGGGTTCGAGCCTCCTGCCCGGCCCCTTTTACAATTCGACAAAGTGTTTGCAAACGGTCGTTTGCAGAGGTGGCCGGGGTAGACGGGTCCGGGCAATGGTGGCGCCGACGTTGATCATCGTCTGACGAACCAGAGTACTTTTCCGGCGAACCAGGACACCTCTTACGGTGATCCGAGAGACTTTTCAGGGCTGGCGGCCGGTGCTGGCTGGAGATTCTGACGATCTCGGACGCGCGACATCTGTGTCGTCCATGACCGATGCTACCCTGGCCGGATCCTGTCCGCAACGCACTGTTATCGGACGTGATTGAGAGACTGCGAAAACCTGGCGACAAAGCGTTTATCAGAGCGAATAGTGGCTTGCCTTATTTTCCAGGAGGCCTGAAACTCTGGGGCGATCGC
>JAABUS010008623.1_pt1 | contig 11104 bp, 6 predicted proteins | sample 5560161 | NCBI WGS metagenome assembly JAABUS01 (sample SAMN10711885, study PRJNA513376) | rock metagenome | isolation source: Antarctica rocks | place: Antarctica: Victoria Land, Trio Nunatak nord | collected 2016-01-04
TGTGCCGCCAACCCGCTGGCGAAGGCGACCGCGCCGACGCCACCTTCCAGGCTGGCGACCCGCTCCTCGAATGCCGCCACCGTCGGATTCATGATCCGCGAGTAGGTATTGCCATACTCCTGCAAGTTGAAGTACGCCGCCGCCGCCTCGCTGTCCTCGAAGACATAGCTGCTTGTCTGGTAGATCGGCATCGCCCGCGCCCCGGTCGCCGGGTCGGGCCGTTGCCCCGCATGGATCGCCCGCGTATCGAAGCCGAACTCATGCTCGGCGGCATCGTTGAGTTGGTCTGCCATTGGAACCTCCGTGGTGAGTGGGCCTAGTGGGCCTAGTGGGCCTAGTGGAGACGGCCTCCTGGGGGTACAGCCGTTGTAAGTCTCGGGCTTACTGCGAACGCCGTGGCCTTGGAACGTGATCACCCCCCAGCATGGGGGGGCAGGGGGGCCGTCCCCCTCACTTCACCTGTCATTTCCCCATAGACCTGTGCCAGGAACGTGCCGATCAGCGGTGCCTGGCGTGCTTCTTCCAACAAGAAAGAATCGTGGCCGTAGGACACATCGAGATTATGCCATGTCACGGCCTTGCTGTTCGCGATGAGGGCGTCGGCGATGGCCTGTGAGTCGGCGGGCGGGTAGAGCCAGTCGGAGGAGAAGGAGATCAGCAGCGTGGCGGCCTGGACCCGCGCCACTGCTCGAGTCAGATCGCCGCCGCCCCAGGTGTGCGCCAGATCGAAGTAGGTCAGCGCGCGGGAGAGATAGAGGTAGCTATTGGCATCGAAACGCGCGGCGAAGCTCGCCGCCTGATAGCGCAGATAGCTTTCGACCGCGAAATCCGCTCCGGCGAGGGTGTAAGAGTAGTCGTCGCGTTCCTGCAACTGTCGGCCGAACTTCTCGGTCATCGCCTCTGCCGAGAGGTAGGTGACGTGCCCGACCATCCGCGCCACGCCGATCCCCAGCTGTGGCGCGCGACCGGTATCGTAATATTGACCGCCCTGCCAGTCGGGATCGGCCATGATCGCGTTGCGGGCGATGGCGTTCCAGGCGATCCCCTGCGCGCCGAGTCGCGCGGTCGAGGCGATCGGGATGCAGGCGCGTACCCGCTCCGGGTAGGCGACCGCCCATTCGAGCGCCTGCATCCCCCCGAGCGACCCGCCCGCGACCGCCAGCAAGGTGTCGATGCCGAGCAGATCGAGCAGCGCCCGTTGCGCCCGCACCATATCCCCGACCGTCACGACCGGGAACGCGGCACCGTATGGCTGCCCGGTCGCCGGGTCGGGCGAACCCGGCCCGGTCGAGCCGCGACAGGAGCCGATGATATTGGTGCAGATAACGAAGTAGCGGTTGGTGTCGAACGCCTTGCCGGGGCCGATCAGCCCATCCCACCAGCCAAGGCCACTGCGCGGGCGCACGCCGCGCTCGTCAGCCCCGATCCCGTCCACGGCGCTCGGCGCATCGGTATCGGCGCTCCACCCTGCGGCGTGTGCATCGCCGCTGAGCGCGTGACAGACGAGGATGGCGTTGTCGCGCTCCGGTGTCAGTGTCCCATAGGTTTCGTAGACGAGGCGTACCGCTGGCAGCGTCGCGCCCGAATCGAGCGGCAACAGCTGCGCGAGGTCAACGTATTGTGTTTGGGTCGCCCCGACCCCACCAGCTTCGGGGTTTCGCGCTGGCTGGGAAAGGCGTGTCATCGTCGTTCACTCCTCGGGGCGTAAAAGCATACCCCTCCGGGCGGATGGGGGTGCGGCTCGCGCGGCAGAGTGCCGACGTTCGCCCCACCGCTCATCTCCCAGTAGACACTGTCGGAATTAGCACCGCCCCGCTCGCGCGGGTGGTTGCTGGGGCTTCAACGGGCCGGTCCCTCTACCCCTCTGGATAAGCGTGGTGCGGTATTCAATTCTCACCCACGATTATCGGCGTGGGTGAGGGTGACTGTCAAACGACGACGCGGCACTGGTCACTATGTGCAGCACCTCGCGGCGGCGTCAGATCACCTCCAACTCATCGGCGGTCGGGGTCGGTGGCAAGTCATTGGAGGTCGCCGCGCTGTAGAAAAACGCGGTCGAGGCGATGTCATCTTGGAGGGGAAGGTAGCGCCGTAGCCCCTCGCGCGCCGAGCGCCAGCCGAGCGCCTGGATCGTCACGCGCAGATCGTCGGCGAAGCGGATCGGGTCCATGACGTGCCAGCGGTACATGCCGAACCGCATCTGACTTCGATAGAGGCCATCCGGGCGGATGATCTGCGGCAGGCCGAGGAATGGCGTCGAGAACGGGGTGTAGCCCTCGCCGGGGACATCGAAGTTCCAGGCTCCGCCGAAATAATCCTCGGTGCCGGTGCCGCAGATCGTCGGCCACTCCTGGTCGCCATCGAGGTAGAACTTGATCTCCCCCTCGCCCCACCAGCCGTTGTTGTTGACCCCCCAGGCCAGATAGGTGCCGATATAATGCCCGCCGCCGCGCACGCCGTCGAGCAGGGTGTGGACCTCCTGGTACCCCAGTGGATTGCTGCGCCGCCACTGCGCCGCGAAGTAGCCGGCCTCTTCGGGCACGTCGGTGAGGGTGTAGGTGATCTGGTAGTAGACGGTCACCTCCTCGTCGGAGAGGTTTTCCAGGGTCAGGCGGGCGGCGCGACGGAACGGCATCGGCCAGTAGCAGTTGAAGCCGCCGTGCGGGTTGACCGCAACCGGCTGGCTGCTGACCTGCGCGAACTCGCCCCAGCCCTGGCAGAAGAAGTCGCCGACTGGCGTCTCGACGGCCGGGCGCGCGTCGTCTTCCCAGTAGGCGCGGAAGATTAGCCGCCGCCAGTTCGTCTTGTGCGTCGTCAGCCAGATATGCTGGATGGCGCCCTCGTCGTGGATGTCGGCCAGGGTGAACGTCGCGCCGGGGGCGATACGGACGCTCGGCGAGATCTTCCAGCCGCGCCCGAGGTCGCGCCCCGGTGCCGCGCCGGTCCCTTCGGTCGCCATCCCGCCCGCGCCCTGCGCCCCATCGAAATTTTCCGGGCTGATCGAGCGTGTCCGCGCCGTCGAGCGGCGGGCGAGGTTGCCGAGATCGGTGCCGAGGCCGTTGAAGCTGCTCATGCGGTTGCTCCCTTCCCACATTGCGTTGATGCCGGTAATACCGGGATTTTAATCGGTGGCCCCGGCGGCTCTGTCGCACCCCTTCAACCCAGCACCTGCTCACCGGTCTTCTCCTGTACGCGCCGCTGGATCGTGTGGACGACCTCGGCGGGGAGGGCTTTCGAGGGGGCGGTATTGATCGCGCGGATCTTTTCGGGATCGAGTTTGTGCTGGCGGTCGGCGGTCAGCAGGCCGTTGGTTTCCTGCGCGGTATCGGTGAACTGGGTGTAGCAGAAGCCTTTGATCGGCGGGCAGTCGAGGATTGCGCCGATATATTCGGCGTAGCGCGCCAGGTATTGCTCGGCATCGGGGACGGTGTCATAGCCGTACCAGCGTTCGCCGCTTGCCGGGGCGTAGGCAATCCCGCCAACCTCGGTCAGGAGGACCGGCTGATCGTCATGGACAATTCCTGGCACCGCGACGATATGGCTCTGCGGGGCCGGGTCGGTGCCGTTGAGGAGGCGGGCCAGCGCTTCCGGCGTACTGTAGCGCTCGCGGATTGTCGTGCCGTGCGGGGTGTAATCGTGGATTCCCCAGAGGTCGTTGCTCAGATGTTCCCAGCCATCGTTGCCGATCACCGGGCGCGTCGGGTCGATGGCGTGGGTCAGGTGGTAGAGGGCGCGGATATAGTGCTGCTGTGTCTCGTTGTGCGGCAGGGCGGGGACGCCCCAACTCTCGTTGATCGGCATCCAGGTGACGATCGAGGGGTGGCTGTAATCGCGCCGAACCACGTCGAGCCATTCGCGCGTCAGCCGCTCGACCGCGAGCGGCGAGAAGACGAAGGCGTTCGCCATCTCGCCCCAAACCAGCAGCCCGAGACGGTCGCACCAGAAGAGGAAGCGCGGGTCTTCGACCTTCTGGTGAATCCGTACCCCGTTGAAACCTAACTCTTTGACCAACTCGGCCTCGCGGCGCAACGCTTCCGCACTCGGCGCGGCGAGGTGCGATTCGGGCCGGTAGCCCTGCTGCAAGACGAGACGCTGATAATAGGGGCGGCCATTGAGCAGGAATTGCCCGTTGCCCGTGGCGATGCTGCGTAATCCCGCGTAGCTGCTGATCTCATCGATGATTGTGTCGCCGTCGAATAGAGTGATCTCGGCTTCGATCAGGTTGGGGTTCTCGGGCGACCAGAGGTAACGCTGTCGCGCGGCGGTGGTCGAGAAGTTGCCGGAGATGAGTTGGATGTCGCGCGCACATTCGCGGCTCGTGAGCAGGTAGGTATCGTCGGCCAGGAGGGTGCCGTCGAGGCTTAGGCGGGCGCGCAGGTGCAGCGGGCGCTCGGGGGTGGCGTTGAGCGCTACGCGCAAACCGAGGCTGCCGCGCTCGGCGTCGGGCGTCCAGCGCAATTCGTTGATATAGGTTGCGCCAACCGGCTCTAGCCACACCGTCTGCCAGATGCCCGTGGTGCGGCTATGCCAGATTCCGCGCGATTCTGGCTCCCAATACTGCTTGCCGCGCGGCTGCGTCAGATCGTGCGGGTCATCCTCGGCGCGCACGACGATGATCTGCTCGGACTTGTCAGTTCGCAGCGCGTCGGTGATGTCCGCGCTGAATGGCGTCTGCCCACCATCGTGTTCCGCGACGAGTTGGCCGTTGACCCAGATGCGGGCGCGATAATCGACCGCCCCGAAGTGCAGTAGTAGCCGCTCTTCCGTGACGCTGACCGTGCTTTCGTCGCGCCGGAAACCGCGTCGCGTCCGCCCCGCTCGTGGCGCGGCGTATTCGAAAGTGCGCCGATACCAGACAATCGGATGGAACGCGGCATCGCCAATCCCGCTGGCCGGTGATTCCGGTGGGAACGGCACCTCGATAGTGCGCGTGAACGGCGCGGCATCCTGATGCCAGCCCGCACTCGACCCCGCGTCGGCATCGTCGTAGGCGAAGTCCCAGGGGCCGTTGAGATCGGTCCAGCGGGCGCGTGTGCGCTGCGGGCGCGGGTGAATGGCGGCGCGCTCCAATGGTGTCTGGTCGGGCATGGGGTCTCCTTTCATGTTGGTGGTATTGCCCCCTGGTCTCCTAATTCTGGTGGGAGCAGAGTGTTGATGGGTAGGCGGCTTCTGCTTTAAATGATCTCTACCTCGCTTGCCCCGGCGTCGGGAAACCGCGTGCCGGATCATCGAGGGCCAGCACCCAGTCGTTGTCATGGCCGCTGCTTGGCGGGGTGAATTCCTGGGCTGTGTCGGTGGCGAACGCGCCCACCTCACTGGCGCTGCCGGTGCGCGGGTCGTACCAGTGGGCGACTACGCGCTCACCGGAGAGGGCGCTGAGATCGGCGGTGAAGGGGAGGCCGGTCGGGCTGTAGATCAGCGCGTAGCTGCCGTCGGCGGCGCGGGTGGCGCGGCGATGGTCGGCGCCGCTGCCGGGGTCGCCGACGAGCAGCGATTGGTCGGGGATCCGATCGAGGAAGGGGCGCGATTCGAGGAGCGCGCGGACGTGGCGTAACTGCGCCGCACCGGGCAGTCTGAGCGCATCCTGCCAGGACCGCCGCACGCCGAAGCGATCCTCCATCCCTGGTCGCCAGCACTGGAAGATCCCATTCGCGCCGTAGGTATGCCCGAACGCCCCGGCGAAGAGCGCCCAGTAGGCGGCGCGGCGAGCGTCGTATTCGCCGAAATAGCCCGCGCCATCGACCACCGGGTGATCCTCGTAGCATGGCTCGCCGTCGAAGATCGGCTTTGTGGGGGTGAGCGCGTAATCATGCTCGATCATCGCGTAGTTGGCGAAGTCGCGGTGACGATGCCCCGACTGGATCATGTTGAAGTCGAGCCAATCGTCGTCGTGAAAGACCGTCGAGGAAGACTGGCGACCTTGCGGGTGGAAGGTCATCAGGTGCCGCCCACCGTCGCCCGCGTCGAGCCCCGCCGCCAGCGCGCGCCAGGTCGCGAAGTGGCGCTCCTCCTTCGGCGTCCGGTCGCCGCCGACAACCCAGATGATCGGCGCGTCGCGGTAGCGCTGTCCCAGATAGCGGCCATAGGTTTCCGCGTTCTGCGGCGTGAAGACCTCTGGCCCGGTGCCCCAGCCGACTGGTCCAACTTTATCGCCCCAGGTGGGCAGCAGGGCGACGTACATCCCGAGCGCGCCCGCCTGCTCGACCAGATCATCGACGTGGCGGAAGTAGGCGTCGTTCGGCTGCGTCGGGTCGAGATTCGCGAACGGGAGTTCGCCATACGGATTAGGGACGGTCAAGCCGTCGAACTCCGAGATCGCCACCGTCTGGATCACGGTGAACCCTTTGCTCGCCCGGTCGTGCAAGTAGCGGGCGACTTCCTCGCGGTCAAGGCGCTGGATCGCGGCCCACCCGGTATCACCGAGGAAGAAGAACGGCGTATCATCCTCCTGAACCAAGAACCGACCATTCGCGCTGACTTTGAGCATCGGCTTACCCTCCCCCAATCGCGACCATTCGCTTGTGGGCGCATTGTCGCAGAAGATCGCCCGCGATGATCAACGCTGTGAGGGTTGGTGCGTGAGTGGTGGGCGGGCGGTTGATGGCGATGGCTTGGCTGATCGGCCTATGGGCGTGGGATGCCGTTGGGCTAAAGCCCCGGCTGAAGGCTGCGCCACGAAGCCCCTCTACAGGGGCTGGGATAGGGCGATGAACCAGTCAATCTCCATTACAGCGGGTTGCATTGGAGTTGACCAGGAGTGTCGCTTGCCGCAAGGCGATACACGGCGAAGCGTTCATCGAAAAATGCTGTAACCGCCTGCTTGGCTATGTGCTGAGAACGCATTCGCCCTATCCACGCCATCGCCGCGTCTGGACAGCGTTGGTCGCTTATCCGATGATGCACAAGCGAAGCCAACATGGCAGGGCCACTGGCCCGTGCCACTTCGTAGTTCGTCGTTCGTCGTTCGTACTTCTTGCGGGGGTGGGATGTTCAATTAACAGCCGTATCGTTGATCTGACGTTGCCGCTGGTTCCGGGCGCTGGCGATCGTCCGCTGACGATCGAGCGCGGTCGAACGGAGGAGATCACCGTCCACGTGCCGGTCGATCACGACTGGTACATCATGCACCGCGTGGCGACGATCAGCCATATCGGCACGCACATCGAGGCCCCGTATCATTGCTTCCCCGAAGGGCGCGACCTCGCCGCGATCCCGGTCGAGCAGTTGATTGGCGAGGCGGTCGTCCTCGATCTCAGCACCCTGCCGCCTGATTCGACCGTTGGCGCGGCGGAGATGGCCGCCGTGGCCGAGCGTGCCGGTGGCCTGCGACGCGGCGATATCGCTTTCCTGCTGACCGGGTATGCCGAGCGGCGCAATACGCCGGAATACGACCACCGCCCAAGCCTGCTGGCAGACGCGATGACCTTTTTGGTTGACGCCGGGGTGAAGCTGGTCGGCACCGATCTTTCCGGGCTGGAAGGGCCGCTGACCCCCGGCCATCTCGATTGCCACCTGGCGTTGCTCGGACACGATATCCCGTTCATCGAAAATGTCGCCAATCTGAGCGCGCTCAGTCGCCCGCGCGTCTTCGTCTGCGCGCTGCCGATCCCGGTACAGGGGCTCGATGCGTTTCCGCTGCGGATCGTCGCGTTCGAGTAGGGACCGGGAGCGAGGGATCACAGGAGACAGGAGACACGAAGAGGGATCGGAGAAACGATTTAACGCAGAGACGCGGAGCAAGAGAGAGCGCCGCAGAAAGGACGATATTTTCTCGTTCCTTCTCTGCGCGCTCCTTCCCCTCCGCGTCTCCTGTTACGTCCCCCTTACAGCCCCGTATCGAGATAGGTCGTCTCGCCGACGCGGTGCCGTAGCAGCGGGCCGCTCGGCAGGGTTGCCAGTTCGACCGTTTCGACGCAGACTGTCTCGGGGGCCGGGCCGTCGGTGAACGATTCGGTCAGGGCGCGGCCATCGGCGTCGGGGAGTGGGGGCAGTCCGAGGAGGGCGAGGACGGTCGGCGCGAGATCGATCACGCCGGCGGGGAGATCGGGCTCGCCGAGGCGAATCCCCGCGCCGCCAAGGATGAGGACGGTGTTCTGGTCGCGCGGGCTCAGGGTGCCGTGGGTCGAGGTGAGGCGGTTGAGCCCGATGATCGGCCCCTGGAGATGCGCGAAGTCGGCCAGGCCCGCAGTGAAGCGGGTATAGGCGCTGCCTGAGGTGCCGTGCTGGTTCGGCGCGTCGTCCCAGGTGTAGGAGTAGGTGAAGGTCGGCGCGTGCGGGAAGTCGGCGCGCGGGCGTTCGCCGTAGAGCGCTTGCGGCGTCAGCGCGCCGGATGGTGGCGTGCCCTCGCCCCAGGCGACGACGGTGCTGATCCACGGTTGCGCCGCCAGCCACGCCCCGACCGCCGCGCCAAGTTCCGTCGCCCCTGGCCCTTCTTCGATGATGATCGCCTGCTCGGCAATCTGTATGCGGCCATCGGCTAGCGCGTCGCCGAAGCCCGCCTCGGCCAGCCCTTCCTCCGTCTGGACCATCCCGGTCACGGTGCTGTGGCCGTGATCGGAGGCGACGATCACGGTTGTGGGTACGCCGGATGCTTCGACCGCCGCGAGTACCCGCCCGAGTCGGTCATCGTTCCCCTTGATCGCGGCCAATGACGCTTCCGCGCCGAGGCCGACGGCGTGCTGCGAGGCGTCCGGCTCGCACTGCCACATGATCGCGACATCGGGCGCGAGTTCCGGCAGGACATAGTCGGTAAAGATCTGATTGAGCCAGTCATTGGTCGTGTTGACGGGGATACTCTTCACCGGCACGGGGCCGAACCGCTCGGTCAGCGTCGTCAACAACTCCTCGGGGTAGGTGTAGTTGACGTGGATCCGCGTACCGGCACCCTCGGGATCGAGGAGGATGACCTGTCCCTCCGAGCCGCTGCCCAGCATCACGACCCGCTTGCCCGCCGCCGCGAGCGCTTCGGCCAGCGTCTGCACCGGCAGGATTCGCCCGTTGTTGACCGCGCGGAGTCGGTCGAGCGCGACGCGGTCGGCGGTGTCGAGCGGCGTGCGGTCCCCTGGCGGGCCGATGAAGAGATTCCCGATCACGCCGTGGGTCGCCGGGTAGGCTCCGGTGCTGACGCTCGACGTGGTCGGGCGAGTTACCGAAGGGAAGACGCCGATCGCGCGACGATAGCGACTGCCGCCGCGTGCGAACGCGCAGAGGTTCGGCGTGTTTCCTTCCGTCACAAAGTCAGGCCGCATCCCATCCCACACCATGACGATCACCCGCTGCGTCTGGGCCGCGTCTGCTCCTTGCTCGCTGGACATCGCTGCCTCCTTTATCCACAATCTATCCCCAGGCCAGTACCAGCACGGGGAGGGTCCTTCTGTTCACCGGGGGCATCGTAACGCACCGCCCTCAGTGCGGCCAAACGCGCGCAAATCGTCCCGCTGCCCAGGCGGTCACCGGCGGCGACCGAACGGGCAGCGGGACAAGGGTGCAACGGCTACTTCACCTTGAAGTTGTAGTTCCGCAGGTCCATGTAGTAGAGGGTGTACGGGGTCCAGTCGATATTGGCGCGCAGGCCGTAGCTTTCTTTCGGCGCGTAGAGGACGGTGCCCGGTGCCTCTTCATCGTACTGATCGAGCATCTGCTGGTAGAGGTCGAACCGCTTCTGACGGTCGAGGATCGAGCGGGCTTCCGTGCCGAGCGCATTGTACTTCGCGGCACTCTCGGCGGTCCACCAGCCGTTCTTCTGCTGGCCGTTGTCCGGCCCCCAGTTGCGCCAGAGATAGCCGTCGGGGTCGGCGGTGCCGGACGTGGCCGACCACGGCGTGGCGTGGCGGGTGTTCTCCTTGAATGCCGCGTCTTTCGCGGCACCCTCCAGGAGTTCGAGGCGACCGTTGATCCCGTTCTGCTTCCACATCTCGACGATGACTTCGCCCGCCTCGCGCTCGTTGGTGTAGTAATTCGGGGTGTTCGCCAGATAGACGATCTCCTGCCCGCTGTAGCCGCCCTGCGTGAGGAGCGCCTTCACCTTAGCCGGATCGTAGGGCGAGTACGGGCGCGCAGCGTTGAACAGGTCCTCGCCCTCGAACTGGAAGCCGCGCGGCTGGACTGCGTTGCCGCCCCAGAGGTCGGCGGTCAGGGTACGGCGATCGATCGCCTGGGTCAGCGCCTGCCGAATGAACTTGTTGTCGAGCGGCTTGACCTTCATGTTGAAGCGCAGGACGTGCATGTTCGCCAGTGGTGCCTGCGCGACCATGACATCTTTCTTCGTCTTCAGCGAGGCGATCTGATCGGGCGGGACGTTGGTGACGACGTCCACCTCGCCATTAATCAGTGCGGCCATTCGCGCCGCAGTCTCGGGGATGAGGCGCACAGTCAACTTCTTCGCGACCGGCGCACCGCCGAAATATTTATCGTGCGCCTCGAACGTCATCCGGTCGTCTTTGATGTACTCGACCATCCGGTACGGCCCGGTGCCGAGCGGCTTGGTGCGGAAGGCGTCCGTGCCGGTCGACTGATGGTATTTGGCCGGGATGATCTGCGCGCCGAGTCCGGCGAACCGTTTTTCGAGGACCGGATCGACGGCGGTGCTGACGAAGCGCACCCGGTAATCATCGAGCGCCTCGACCGAGGTGAGCGGGAAATAGCCCGGTGTGGCGACCTCAAGCTTCGGGTCTTTGCCGATGATTCGGTCGAAGGTGTATTTCACATCGGCGGCGGTGAACGGTGTGCCATCCTGCCAGAGAACATCTTTCCGCAGGGTCATTTCGAGGGTCTTGTCATCGATGCGCTTCCACTCGGTCGCGAGGGACGGCACCAGCTTGTTGTTATCCAGGAAATCGCGGCGGATCAGGGTGTCATAGGTGAAATAATGGATCCGCATCCCGACATTGCTAATCGATTCCTGCGGGTCCATGCTGTCGGGGAGGGCCGCGACGGCCACCCGCAACTCGGCGATCGTCTTGCCGTTGCCGCCGCTGCTGACCGGTGTGGCGGCGGCACTGCTGGCACTCGCCGCCGGTGCCGCGCTTCCCACTGTCGTCGCTGTCGCCCCGCTGCCAGCGGCCGGGGCCGTTGTCGGTGCGGCAGCCCCACCGCCGACCGGCGC
>JAABUS010008625.1_pt1 | contig 11101 bp, 9 predicted proteins | sample 5560161 | NCBI WGS metagenome assembly JAABUS01 (sample SAMN10711885, study PRJNA513376) | rock metagenome | isolation source: Antarctica rocks | place: Antarctica: Victoria Land, Trio Nunatak nord | collected 2016-01-04
TCTGATGCCAGGAACTCCCGGCCCGGCCGGCCGCCGGCCCACGCCACGAAGCGCCTGATCGCGTCCTGCGCCTCAACCCGCTCGCGGTCGGCGATCCAGGGGCTTTCGAAATGCAGCTGGTCCCAGACGGAGTCGAGCAGGCTCAGCAGCCGTGCCTCGTCAGCCGTGTCCTCGCGGCTCATGTGGTCGGCGAGGGCGTGGATGACGCTGCCGAAGCCGAGCGACGTACTGCGGCCGGACTCACCGGCTGCCTCTCGCGACAGGAACCAACGCAATGGGCAGTCGATCAGGTCGGAGAGGGCACTTGCCGACATGCGAAGCGGCTCGTCGCCGGGGCGGACCGGTGTGTCGCTGGACGTGCGCTCGCGCAACCCCCACCAGTGCGCCGGGTCGGCCGCCCGTGCGACCGGCTCGCCCGCCACGGTCTGGTCGGCGAGCTGCGCCAGCCGGGAGGCAGCGGCGCGGCGAAACGGCTCCCGGGCCCCCGGATCGGCAGCCACCTGGCGCAACTCGGCCACCAGCCCCGGCAGCGACAGCGTGCGGGCAGGGCGCCCGGGACGCTGCTCGGGGGGCAGCCCCAGCTCGTCGACGAGTCGGGACGGCTGGTCACCGTCGGCCTCGGGCGACGCGACCGCAGTGACGATGAGGCGCTCGCGGGCGCGCGTCACCGCAACATAGAACAGCCGGCGCTCCTCCGCCATCATCGCCTTAGTCGGCAACGGGTCGACCATCCCCTCGGCTCCGAGCCGGTCAGCCAGCAGCAGGGATCCGCGCCGGCGCAGGTCGGGCCACCTGCCCTCCTGCACGCCCGCCACGACCACGAGCCTCCACTCCAGCCCTTTGGAACGGTGTGCGGTGAGCAACCGCACCGAGTCGCCTCGTACGCCGCGTTCGGCGAGCGTGTCGGCAGGGATCTGCTGAGCCTCGACCTCGTCGAGAAACGCAGCAGCGGACGTGTGGTCCTGTTGCTCCTCGGCCCGGGCCGCAGCCTCGAACAGCGCACAGATCGCGTCGAGGTCACGGTGCGCCGCCCGGGCGGCACCGCCGCCTCGCTCGACTGCGCCGCGCAGTCGGTACGGCCAGGACGTGCCCGCCCACAGGACCCACAGTGCCTCCTCGGCCGAGCCTCCCCGGCGCAGGACGTCGCCCGCGGTCGTCAGTAGCGTTGCCAGCTTGCGAGGTCGCACCGCCAACCAGTCGGAGACCCCCTCGAGCAGGGTCGGGTCGAGCAGCATCTGACGAATCAGCTCGGCCGACGGAAGCGGCAGCCGCTCCCGCAGGTGGGCTGCCCGGTCGAGTGCGCGCAGCTCACGCCCGAGCTTGCGAACCTGGGCAGCGTCGAGGTCGCACAGCGGTGACATCACCAACACATGAGCGAGGTCTCCGGTGAGGAGCTCTGGGGTGGCCGCGCAACGCAGGGCGGCGAGCAGTGGCTGCACGGCGGGCTCATCGCGCAGCGCCACCTCGTCGCCGGCCACCTCGATCGGGACGCCGGCGCCGATGAGCGCCCGCCGCATGCCCGGGATGGCGGTGACGCCGGAGCGGACCAGCACCGCCATGTCGGACCAGGCGATGTCGTCCTCAAGGTGAGCTCGCCTGAGCAGGTCGGCGATGTGGTCGGTCTCTGCGCCGCTCGAGCTGAACGTGAAGACGTCGACCTTGCCGTCGCCGTAAGCATTGGCAGCCGCGACCGGGTTGCGGAATGTCTGGAAGTCCGCGGCGCTGATCGGGCCGCTCACACCGATGCCCTTGGCGATCCGCCGTGAGGCGGTGAGCAGGCGGCTGCCGAACCTCCGCGTCGTACCGAGCGCGACCACGGAAGCCGGACTGCCGTCAGTGCGCGGGAACTGTGTCGGAAACTCCAAGATGCCTCGCACATCGGCACCACGGAACGCATAGATGCTCTGGTCGGGGTCGCCGACGACGACCAGGTCACGGCCTTCACCAGCCAGCGCCGTCAGCAGCCGCACCTGGCTCGGATCGGTGTCTTGATACTCGTCGACGAAGACGGCCTTGTAGTGCTTGCGAAGGAACTCCTTGTGCTCCGGCTGCTCCGCTGTGAGGACGGCCCGATGGATCACCTCGGAGTAGTCGAGCACCATCTGAGAGTCGAGGACAGCGAGGTATTCCTCCATGAACTGGCCGGCGGCGACCCACTCGGGCTTGTCACTGGCCCGACCGACACGCTCCAGGTCGTCAGGGTCAAGCCCGAGCTCACGCGCCCGGGCGAGCACGGCGTGGATCTCGCGGGCGAAACCGCGTGTGCGCAAGGCTGCGTCGATCGACGGGGGCCAGTCGGCGATGCCGCTCTCGCGGGAGTAGGAGAGCAGCTCGGTCAGTCGAACGTCTTGCTCGGGTGCGCTCAGTAGCCGCAGCGGTGACTCGTAGGTGCTGTCCTGCTGGAACCGCCGCACCAGGCCGTAGCAGAACGAATGGAAAGTCGAGCTGATCGGCATCGATGACGTGCGGCCGAGCCGGGCGGTGATGCGGGTGCGGAGCTCGTCGGCGGCCTTGCGGCTGAAGGTCAGCACGAGCACCTCGTCGGGAGTCAGCCCCTGCTTCTCGACCCGTTCGACGACGGCCTCGACCAGGGTCGTGGTTTTACCGGTTCCAGGTCCGGCCAGCACGAGCAGCGGACCACCGCGGTGCTCGACGACGGCGCGCTGGGACGCGTCGAGGTCGGGGCCGAGGTCACGGGGACGCTCGGTGCGCTCGAGGCGGTAGGTGACGGACACAAACGCAATTGGAACAGAAGCAACCGACAATGGTCACGGGGTCCAGAGGACGGCCAGCAGATTGACGCGGAGCGAAGCCGCGTCGGCAAACGACCCCTTCAGCGGGGTGCCTTCGTCGCGGTAGTGCGCGAGGGCACTGCGCTGGTGCGACTCCGGCAGGCTGCCGTCGGCTCGAACCACCCGCCACCAGGGGACGGGGCCGCCGTAGATCGCCATCACCCGCCCGATCTGCCGCGGCCCCCCACGCCCGACGGCATCCGCCAGCACCCCGTACGTCGTCGCCCGCCCCTCGGGGATCTGTTCCACCAGCGAGAGCACCTGCTCGACGTACCTCTCGTCCTCCACCACGGGTAGGAGTCTCCCAGTCCTCGGGGGGTCAGCGCGTCGCTGGTCCGAGGCCGCTCGCGGCATCCTCGCCTCCGTGCCAGCAAGCACCGTCACCGCCGTTTGCGGCGAAGCAGCCCCGGTCAGGCTGTTGCCGCCAGCCGCTGCAGTACGCCGGCCACCGCGGGTTCGCTCGCTCGCGCATGAGCATCGGAGCGGAGCCTCCCGCGACCGGCCCTCTGCTCGAAACCGGCCGTGGCGAGCCGGTAGACGAGGGCACGGGCGAGCAGCTGGTACCAGTCGTTGATGTCGACCCAGGCGTCGACGAAGGTCAGCGGAACGCCCTCCCACCGCACGGCGTCGCCGACTGCGATCGCCAGTGCGAGCCCGACCGGACGGAAGTACGGCGGCCAGTCGATCACCGCAGGGAGGCCGTCGTCCGCGACCAGCACGTTGCCGCCGAGGTCACCGTGGATCGCTTGCGCGGGAGTTGCTATGGGCGAGAAGGCGTCTCGAAGGCGCACGATCTGGTCCACGGTCTGCTTCCCGCCGACGGGCTCCGCGCCCTCCCAGGCCACCCTGTCGCCGTACGACCACGGGTCGGTGCGCTCGGCCAGGAAGCTCGGCGGGGAGAGGCGGCGGATGGTCCGGTGGAACTGTTCGCTCGCGCCGCGGATGAGCGTCGGGTCCTGGCTCATGGTGGCGTCTCGACCCGCGAGGTACCGATGGGCAGCCCAGCCGTCGTGAACCCAGGTCCCCACGCGGGACCGGAGCGGAACCGGGACGTGCACCTGGTCATGACGGGTCCAACCGGTGAAGACGTCACTGACCCAGTCGTGCTCGATCGGGTTGTCGACGGGCTTCAGCACCAGCTTGCCGTCGTACCAGGCTCGACCCTGCCCGCCGACCAGCCGGCGCAGGCACTCGGGGTCGGCACCGAACGCGGAAAGGACGCCGGCGCTGGGGACGGGCACTGCCGAGATCCGAGACGGGGTGAGGCCGTCAGTACGACGGCTGCGACGGGTCGATCTGGTTGACCCAAGCTGCCACACCGCCACCGACATGGACGGAGTCGGCAAAGCCGGCTCCCTTGAGCACGGCCAGTGCCTCGGCCGAACGAACCCCGGACTTGCAGTGCAGAACGACAGGCTTCTCCGCTGGCAGTTCGCCCAACGCGTTGCCGTTGAGGAACTCGCCCTTGGGGATCAGCACCGAGCCGGGGATCTTGTTGATCTCGTACTCGTTGGGCTCACGCACGTCGACGAGGACGAAGTCGCGCTCACCGTTGTCGCGCTCCTTGAGCCAGTGCTCGAGAGTGGTCACGGAGATCGTCGAGCCGGCGGCTGCGTCAGCGGCCTCGTCACTGACCGCGCCACAGAACGTCTCGTAGTCGATGAGCTCGGTGATGGTCGCATTGTCACCGCAGATCGCGCAGTCGGGGTCCTTGCGGACCGAGAGCTTGCGGTACTCCATCTCGAGTGCGTCGTAGATCATCAGCTTGCCGAGCAGCGGTTCGCCGATGCCGGTCAGCAGCTTGATAGCTTCGTTGACCTGGATGGCGCCGATGCTCGCGCACAGCACGCCGAGGACGCCTCCCTCGGCGCAGGACGGCACCATGCCGGGCGGGGGCGGCTCGGGGTAGAGGCAGCGGTAGCACGGCCCGTGCTCGGCCCAGAACACTGACGCCTGACCGTCGAACCGGTAGATCGAGCCCCACACGTACGGCTTGCCGAGCAGCACGGCTGCGTCGTTGACCAGGTAGCGGGTGGCGAAGTTGTCGGTTCCGTCGACGATGAGGTCGTACTGCTGGAAAATCTCCATGACGTTGTCGTTGTCGAGTCGCTCGCCGTGCACGACCACGTTGACAAGGGGATTGGTCTCGGCGATCGACTCTTTTGCGGAGATCGCTTTCGGCTTTCCGATGTCGCTCTGGCCGTGGATGATCTGGCGCTGGAGATTCGACTCGTCGACCTCGTCGAACTCCACGATGCCGAGGGTGCCGACGCCTGCTGCAGCCAGGTAGAGCAGGGCCGGGCTGCCGAGGCCGCCGGCTCCGATGACGAGCACCTTGGCGTTCTTCAGGCGCTTCTGTCCGGTCATGCCGACATCGGGGATGATCAGGTGGCGGCTGTAGCGACGGACTTCGTCGATGGTCAGCTCAGCGGCCGGCTCGACCAGCGGGGACAGTGACACGGTCTCTCCTCGTACGACGACAGGGGTTCGTCGGGGTACAACCGACAGGGGCACTCCCATGTTCCCCGACGCCCGATCCGCCGCCGGAATACGTCTACCCCCACACTCGACGGCAGACGGCACTCTCAGCCGCACCCACCGCTGCGCCACGACGACAGCACTTGACGCAGGCGGTGACGTCGCGTGCTGCCGCCGCCGAGTCGTGACACGCTGGGCGGATGGCGAGTGCGAAGACCACCGTCGAGGTGGGTGGCCGGACGCTGAGTCTCAGCAACCTCGACAAGGTGCTCTACCCGCAGACCGGGTTCACCAAGGGCGAGGTGATCGACTACTACCGACAGGTGGCTGACGTCCTGCTCCCCCACCTCGCCAACCGGTTGCTCACCCGCAAACGCTGGCCCGACGGCACCGGCAAGGGCTCCTTTTTTGAGAAGAACACACCGCGCGGCACACCCGACTGGGTGCGCACGGTCTTCATGGCCGAGCACGGAGACGACGGTGTCACGTACGTCGTCGCCGAGGACCTCGCCACGCTCGTCTGGCTCGCCAACCTGGCCGCCCTGGAGCTGCACGTGCCGCAGTGGAAGGTGGGTCCGCGTGGCGGGCCACACGAGCCCGACCTGGTCGTGTTCGATCTCGACCCGGGTCCGCCCGCCGACATCATCGACTGCTTCGACGTCGCCGGCGCTCTGCGGCAGCTGATCGAGGCCGACGGCTTGACCGCGTACCCGAAGACGTCCGGCAACAAGGGAGCCCAGCTGTACGTGCCGATCGAGCCCGCGACGTCGCAGCGTACGTCCGCGTACGCCAAGAAGCTTGCAGACCAGCTCAGCGAAGCACTGCCCGAATTGGTGGTCAGCTCGATGGAGAAGAAACTGCGCACCGGCAAGGTGTTCGTCGACTGGAGCCAGAACAACGCCGCCAAGACGACGGTCGCGCCGTACTCGTTGCGCGGGGTCGACGAGCCCACTGTCTCGACGCCCCTTTCATGGGAGGAAGCCATCGCGGCCACCGATGCCGTCGAGCTCAGATTCTTGGCCGGTGACGTGATCCGCCGGATCCACGAGCACGGCGACCTCCTCGCTGACATGCCCACCCAAGCCGCGCCGCTGCCCGGCTGACACCCTCCTTTCGTGCCACCTGGAGCAGCGGTGCCGACGTGACTCGGCGCTAGGATGCCGCGGGTGACCTCACACGCAGGAGAACGGCCCCGTACGGGCAGGCTCCCGCGCAGTGCGCGCCGGGCTCAGCTGCTCGACTCCGCACTCGACGTGTTCGTCGCCCAGGGCTACCACGCGGCGGCAATGGACGACATCGCCGAGCGGGCGGGGGTGAGCAAGCCGGTGCTCTACCAACACTTCCCCGGCAAGCTGGATCTCTACGTCGCGCTTCTTGACTCCGCGTGCGACCGGGTCGTCGCCGAGGTGCGCGAGGCACTGGCAAGCACCACCGACAACAAGGAGCGGGTGGCGGCGACGACCGAGGCGTTCTATGCCTACGTCGTGAACGCCGGCGGTGCCTTCCGCCTCGTCTTCGAGTCCGACCTCACCAGCGAGCCTGCCGTGCGCGAACGCGTCGACCGGGTGACCGTGCTCTGCGGCGAGGCAATCGCCGAGGTCATCGCCGACGACACCGGATTCCCGCCTGAGGTGTCGCGACTGCTGGCGGTGGCGCTGGTCGGCATGAGCCAGGTCTCGGCGCGCTTCTGGCTGCAGGCGCCGGACAACACCTTGCCGCAGGCAGCCGCGGTCGAGCTGATCTCGAGCCTCGCCTGGCGGGGAATTCGCGGCTTCCCGCGGCAGGAGTGAGGCAGCGCTCGCCCGGTACGCTGGCCCACGCACTGTCGACCGCTGCCCGCGGTATCCCCTGGGCGACGTACCTGGACGAAAGGACTCCGTGTGGAGGTCAAGATCGGCGTTTCCCACGCCAACCGTGAGCTGACGTTCGAATCCAGCCAGTCGCCCGACGACATGCAGAAGGCGATCTCCGACGCACTGGCCGGCGACAACGGCCTGCTTGTGCTCAACGACGAGAAGGGACGCACACTCTACGTCCCCATCGACAAGCTGGCGTACGTCGAGCTGCGCGGCGAGCAAGGCCGCCGCGTTGGTTTCGGCGCCGTCTGACCGACCTCGACGTCCACTCACTCGCTATGCTCTACGCCGCGATGCGTAGCGTCATCGCCCCCACGGCCCGCCTCGTCTACCGACCTTACGTAGAAGGCGCTCAGCACGTGCCGAGGCACGGCGCGGTGATCCTTGCCAGCAACCACCTGTCGTTCATCGACAGCGTCGTCATCCCGATCGTCGCGCCGAGGCCGGTGATCTTCCTGGCCAAAGCGGAGTACTTCACCGGCACCGGCATCACCGGCGCCGCGTGCCGCGCCTGGTTCACCGCCATCGGGTCGATCCCGATCGAGCGCGGCGACAACCGAGCGGCGCTGGCGTCGCTGGACGCGGCACTCGGGGTGTTGCGGAAGGGCGAGGCGTTCGGCATCTATCCAGAAGGCACCCGCTCACGTGATGGTCGCCTCTACCGCGGCAGGACCGGCGTCGGTTGGCTCGCGCTGACGGCGAAGGTTCCCGTGGTCCCGGTGGCGCTGATCGGAACCGACAAGATCCAACCGGTGGGTAGCCGGATGCCGCGGCTGCACCGCATCACGGTCCGGTTCGGTGAGCCGCTGGTCTTCGACGGGACCACGACCTCACCGGCGCCGGCCAAGGCTCGGCGCGAGGCAACCGACAAGATCATGGCTGCTATCGCGGCCTTGTCACCCCAAGAGCTCGCCGCCGTCTACAACGAGTCCCCGCCGGTGGGATGACGAGACGTCGCCCGCCGGCCCCACCGGCTCGGCGCATGCCCCCCAGCAGGTCACCGACGAAGGATCACGAGAACTGCCGAGTCCACCCGCGGTGGTGGCCGAAACGCCGTCCGTGGCACGGTGAGACCGCGCTGCATGGTGAAGCTGCCGCGGTTGCGCCGTGCTGCCGCAACCCGACCGTCCAGGACCTGGCGCACGACCCGACGCTGGAGCACCAGGTCCGCGCTGAGCAACCGGTTGTGCGGCGACAGCAGTGTCCGGAGCAGTGCGTTCGTGACGGCGTACGGCGGGTTTGCCACCACCCGGAAGGGAAACCGTGGCCATCGCAGTCGAGTGACGTCGGCATTGACGACCGTGACTTGCTGGTCCGCGAAGCACTCTCGCAGGTTCTCGGCTCGACGCGGGTGACGCTCAACGGCAATCACGTGCGCGCCTGCCGCGAGCAGACGAACGGTCAACGCACCCTCGCCAGCGCCTACGTCGACGACCACATCGCCAGCCGCGATGCTCGCGGCGGCGACGACCCTAGACGCCCACGTGTCAGTGAGCGCGTGCCAACCCCAAAGATCAGACTCTTGTTTCGAGGCGGTTAGATGCAGTGCCCGTCTGCGGGCGCGCCCTGGCACGACGCACCATCACCATGAAGCAAGTCACTGACAGCACGCTAAGCAACGCCGCACCGATCTGCAACGCAATATCGCCCGACAGCAGAGCCAACGCCGGCCCGGCCGAAGCGGCGGTGTCAGGCCTGGAGCCCGAGTGCGCTCATCCGCGCGGTGTGAGTCTCGCTGAGGCGCGCGAACATTCGACCGATTGCGGCCAGATCCATGCCCGGGCGGTCGACGCCGCCGACGAGCAGTGCCGCGAGCGCATCTCGCTCGGCGGCCACCCGTTGCGCCTGGCTGAGGGCTTCGCCCATCAGGCGCCGGGCCCACAGTGCCAGCCGCCCCGCCACCTTGGGGTCGGCGGCGATGGCGTTGCGCACTCGCTCGACGACGAAGTCCGAATGACCGGTGTCCTCGAGCGTGGCGATCACCAGCTCGCGGGTGGCGACGTCGACGTACGCCGCGATCTCACGGTAGAAGTCGGCGGCGAGCCCGTCCCCGACGTACGCCTTGATCAGACTCTCCAACCAGTTCGAGGGCGCCGTGTGCGCGTGGAACGCGTCGACCGGCGCATGGAACGGCTCCATCGCCTCGAACGGGTCGGCATCCAGCTCACGCAGCCGGGCGAGCAGCGCCTCGAAGTGCCCGAACTCGCCGGCCGCCATGGCGGCGAGGGCCACCTTGTCGGCAAGCGTCGGGGCGCTGCCGGCGTCTTCGGTGAGCCGCTCGAACGCGCTGAGCTCCGAGTACGCCAGCCCGCCCAGCAGGTCGATGACGGCGATGCGGTACGCCGGGTCGGCGTACGCCGGCGACTGCGCCAGTGAGGCTGGCTCATCGGCCTGGCCAGCGTTGGCGTCGACCGCCTTGTCGCTCATGCGGTGAAGCGTAGCGAGCGGACGGCCGGGCCGCCGCTATGCGGCAGCCGGCGTGCGAGACCAGGTCGGGCGGTCAGAAACGATAGACTCTGGGGGAAGCGCCCCGCGCGACCTACGCGCAGAGGGCCGTCATGTGAGAAACGAGACCCCGCTCTGACCACGTTTGCAGACCTCGGCGTCATGCCCGAGATCGTCGAGGCGCTGCGCGCTGTCGACATCATTGAAGCCTTCCCGATCCAGGAGATGGGCCTGCCGATCGCCCTGGTGGGGACCGACCTCATCGGTCAGGCCCGCACCGGCACCGGCAAGACCTTGGCGTTCGCGATCCCCGTGCTGCAGCGCGTCATCGCCCCCAAGGATCCCGACTTCGACGAGCTGGTCGCTCCCGGCAAGCCGCAGGCGCTCGTCATCGCCCCGACCCGGGAGCTGGCACTCCAGGTTGCCGGAGACCTCACCCTCGCCGGCAAGAAGCGTGGCACCCGCACGCTGACGGTCTACGGTGGTGTGCCCTACGAGCCGCAGCTCGACGCGCTGGCGAGCGGCGTCGACATCGTGGTCGGGACCCCTGGTCGGCTGCTCGACCTCGCCGGCCGCAAGACGCTCGACCTGTCACACGTCAAGGTGCTGGTGCTGGACGAGGCCGACGAGATGCTCGACCTCGGGTTCCTGCCGGACGTCGAGCGGCTCATCGCCAAGACGCCCGAGCTGCGCCAGACCATGCTGTTCTCGGCGACGATGCGGGGCGAGGTCATCGGGCTGGCCCGCACCCATATGCGCCACCCGGTCAATATCCGGGCCGAGTCGGCGACCGAATCGGAGACGGTGCCGCTGACGGCCCAGTTCGTGTACCAGGTGCACGACATGGACAAGACCGAGATCATCGCGCGTGTCATGCAGGCCGAGAACCGAGGGCTGTCGCTCGTGTTCACCCGGACCAAACGCGCGGCCCAACGGGTCGCCGAGGACTTGATGGACCGCGGCTTCCCCGCCGCTCCGTTGCATGGAGACATGGCCCAGGTCGCCCGTGAGAAGGCTCTGAAGCGGTTCCGGGACGGCACCGTCGAGATCCTGGTCGCGACCGACGTCGCCGCCCGCGGGATCGACGTCGTCGGCATCACCCACGTGATCAACTACTCGTGCCCCGAAGATGAGAAAACCTATATTCACCGGATCGGCCGCACCGGCCGGGCGGGTGCGTCTGGCGCGGCGATCACATTCGTCGACTGGGCCGACCTCACCCGGTGGAAGGTCATCAACAGGCTCCTCGACCTGCCGTACGAGACGCCTGCCGAAACCTACTCGACGAGCGAGAACCTCTTTCACGACCAGGGAATCCCTCGCAACGCCAAGGGGCGGGTGGGTGAGCCGGCGCCGCGCGACGAGGCCGGTAACAAGGAACCCAAGCGCCCTGCTCGTGGCAGCGACCGGACCCGAGGCGACCGCAAGGGAGGCCGTGCCCAAAGTGGCGCTGCCGGGCGGTCAGACCGAGGGCGGGAACGCACCCGCACGCGCAGCGGTCAACCTGCCGGCTCGGGCGGCGAGTCGGGC